>Ga0316218_1004379_pt1 | contig 10826 bp, 11 predicted proteins | sample TBH18003metaG_FD_203634 | JGI IMG/M metagenome (GOLD analysis project Ga0316218, IMG submission 203634) | Freshwater microbial communities from Trout Bog Lake, Wisconsin, USA - TBH18003 | ecosystem: Environmental > Aquatic > Freshwater > Lake > Hypolimnion/Profundal zone | place: USA: Wisconsin... | reverse complement strand
CTTGCGTGTTTCGTTATTAAAGCGTGGCATATTTACATATACAAAAAGTAAGCAGATAACCAATATTACATTGTTATGCCAATCTCTCTGCTGCCATTGTTGCCGTCATTTTGCTGTAGTGTCTCTCAATCATATTGACGCTTGTTCCCATTTGCTTAGCGAGCGTATGTATGTCTATGCCACTTGCTAAGGCAAAAGTAGCGTAGGTATGACGCAAGCCATACAGCGTTCTGTTTAGTCCGCCACTATCCATACGCATACTGCTTCGCACCATTAAATTCCTAAATATGTTTTCCATATTGCTTATCTGTGTGTTGTCAGGCAAACAGAATATTGCTTTGTCTAACTTTGCTTCAATTAGTCCATTTAAGTTTGTGTAGTCCAACTTGTGCCAACGCATTAAACGCTCAAATACTTTTATTACTTCGTGCTTAGCGATTAGATAGCGAGGACCAGTTTTGCCACTCACCCATATACGCAAATATTTTTTATTACCAATCCAATGCCACTGCAAATGCTTCCATCGCAAGCGTAGTGCTTCTGTTCCGTGTCTTACTCCTGTATTCACTAAAAACTCTATATAAGCAACGCATAGCGTTCGCATAAGTCTTGTGCGTTCCGTGTAGCTACTCTTTACCCAAGTCTCCGTATAACTTATCAACTCAATAATTTCTTCTTTGCTAAAGGCTGGGCGAGGCTGACTGCGTATGCCTTTGCTGTCGAGTAGTGGCACAGCACGATTGTGTGCAACACAGCCACGCTCGCGTGCCAAATTGATAACGCGAATGTATGCACTTGCGTGATTACGCTTAGTACTTGCAACAGGAATTTTTCCCATCGTTGCCACTCGCCAACTTTCAAAATCACCGAGCATCTCAACAGTAATTTTTTCTACTTCGTATTCACCAAAAAACGGAATGAGATATTTATTGATTGCAAAGATGTAATCACGATAGCAACGACGACCAGTGTTATTGTTTAGTGCTCTTGTCATATTCGCAATTTCGTCTAATGCAATTTGCTTAAATGTTTTTGTTGTAATTGCCAAGCCAGCATCTGTTTTTATTTTGACTGTTTCAATAATTGCAATTGCATTTATCTTTGCTTGCTCAATGTCGTCTGTATTAGTTGTCGTACTGTGCCACTTGTTGTTTGCTAACTTAAATCGTACTTGCCACTGCACCGACTGCGGACGCTTATATAATAAGGCTTTTCCGTCCATCAGCCTTACTTGTTTAATAGCGTTAGCGTCAAACTGTGTTGTAAATAATTGTTGTAGCGAGGACATACACGCAAGTATGTTTTCAAATGCCAACTTGGACGACGATTAGTTTTTTATCGTCGCAAAAATCCCACGCAATACTCTGCGAACAAAATGATGTGTGTGATTTTTTTATTGAGTGCCGCAGATTTTTCTGCGAATTGAACGGCGCTGTGAAGAGAAGCTTTTTACTAATGTTTGCAACTGTCAAACATCGAAAAATATTTTTTTCAATCCTCTGCTCTACCGACTGAGCTACCAGGCCAAGACTTGGAATTATAAATGAAACTGTGTTTGCGCTTAACAAATGTAATCCACTGTGCTGACTCTTATTGTAAATTCGTAATCCTGTTTGGGTGCGGATGCTTCATCCTGCTTGCGGTAGCCTGTATTTGCGGGGGTGGCAGGGTTTAAGCGTAAAAATAATTTACGCTACAAAATAACAAGCAACCATTTGCGCTATACCTCTCGTCCCCGCAACCAATAAATTACAAAAACACTAAAAATCTACCAAAACCCCACGCTTTTGGTGTGTTTTTGCTGGTTTTACCAAAACAGGGGGGTGTTAGATTAAAACTGGTGGGGGTTAGGTTCTGCTGGACGCTAAGAAACTGCGCTACAAATTTTTAGTGGGTAGCTTTGAAAATCTTTTGCTGTGCGTTAGATACAGTCTGCCTATCCTTCTCAGCCTTATAAGCCTTCTTAGCATTGTCTTTATTACGCTTAAGGCTATACAGGCGATATTGTTGGGGGTTCATTGGCTTAGTAGGCTTAATGGGTTTGATTGATTGAAATTCATAAAATCGCATACAAGTATTTACCCAACCCCCAACAAACGAAACATTAACCCCCTACTTCTGTGTAGTTCAAAACATTACCCACACCATACTGCGCTTCCCCCAACTGTTTTGCCGTGTAAGCATTCTCCGCAAACACAATAGTGTTAGCAGTCTGCGTTTGATTGATGCGCACCCATAGTTTGTAAGTTTTCATTTACCAAATCCTTTGCGTAGCGTGTTGCTTGCGTCTTCAATTTGACTGTCAAGCTCACCCGCTTCCACTGCTGACTTAATGGCAGTTAATGCTTTAACTAAGTCTTCTGCGCTTTCTACTTGAACACTGGGTTTGCCTTTTGCTAATTCCAAAGTCTTAGAGCCATATTTGACAGAGAAGCAAACCTTGCCTGTGTCCGCAACAAACCACCACGCCTTAATGCGTTTAGGAATTTCAACTTGCTTGCGTAAGCCAGTATCAAAATCTTTGACTGAACGGAACTTCATTACAACAAACGGCTTGCCATCAATTTGACTCTGCGCCAAATTTATCTGCTCCCATAACTTCGCCGATAATTTATTTCTGCGATGCTGTAATGCTGGAATATGCGTAGGCTTTTTTACTGCTACTAACTTCAATGTGCTTAATGTGCTCATTTCATTTCTCCTATTAGTTAATGAACACACTTAATTTATTGTCACAAGTTTTGATTGGGCAAGAGGCTTACGAACAAATCCCCGGTCTCACCAAATAAAAAGCCAGTTTCTTATTTCTTTTCTTATCACTCGTATAAATATCTTTGACAGCAGAACAGAGGAAAGTTCTGTGTTGCCATTGATTACTACCGATAACGAGTAGCGACACTCAGTTGATATGTCGCCCTAAAACTGGACTTAGAGTCGCAGGGATGGAATTTCTGTGCGGTAGCAGAGACTTGTATTCACTATCCTTAACAGGACGCTATTAGCATTGCTAACTAATTGAATCAAGTATATGAACAGCACAAAGACGACAGCCTATACGGCTGTGAGCGTCACGAGAAAGCCCTGCTTACACAGCAACTTTCAAACAAGACAAAGGTAGCCACTTATTGCTTTTGTCATTGTTGCGTTTTAAGCCGCACATAAAAGGAGATAGCGAAACCGCCCTTACCAATTTGGTTGTGCTTATAGTGGTGTAGTAAAGGACTCATCAAAAGAACTTTTCTATAGCTGAGCCTGTTGCTTAAGGCTCAGTGTAGGTTGAATCTATCAAAAGTATTCACAAAACTATTATTCCCTTTCATAAAAATAATAAAAGAAGAAAGAAATGTGTGAGCAGAAGCGATAGCGAATGCGACACACAAGCGAACAGCGTTCGCTTATACATAACCCAATTTAATTAAAAATAGTTAGCAAGCTATCAAATCATTCGTATTAAGCACAATTCTGACTGAAGTAATACCCAAGCAACAGAACGCTTAAATAACAGCGTGTAGGGCTTGTTATAGGTGTGGCTTATTGACTACGGCGTAATAAGAAAATTGCGAAATTCTTATAACGGGCTACTTTGACTGTGTAAGTCATTGATTTATGGAAACTCTTTTACCAATTATTTTTGGTAGGAATTTAACTAATAAGAAAACATACTAATAACAACTAAATCTTTTATGGGAGCAGAAAATGGCACAAGCAAAAACATTAAATCAGTCAGAAATAGATATGGTTTTACGCTACATAAGCACTAAACAGAAATACAGCATTAGAAACAAGGCAATGCTACTTACAAGCTATTGGAGTGGAATGAGGGTAGGTGAGATTGCCGCACTAAGAATATGTGATGTGCGAAATGAAGATGGAACAGTTAAAAGCGAGATACGCTTATCTGCCAGCCAAACAAAGGGCAATAAAGGAAGGGTTGTATTTGTTAATGAAAAACTACGCACTGAATTAGCTACTTACTTAAAGCATTACTCACCTAAAGACACATCACTACCTTTGTTTGCTACAGAAAAGTCAAAGGGGTTCTCTGCTAATACATTAACGCAGTGGTTCTTTTGGTTGTATCGCAAAGCTGGGGTTAGTGGTGCATCATCCCATAGTGGCAGACGCACTTACGCTACAGGGATAGCAAGTAATGGGACAAGTCTGCGTGTCTTAATGCGTTTAATGGGGCATAAGAGTATTTCAACTACCGCCATCTATGTTGATGCTAACGACGATATGTTGCGTAAGGCGGTGGAGTTAGTATAAAAAAGCCCGCCTAAGTTAATAAGCGGGCTTAAAAGTTAAGCGTCAATAAAATCTACGCTTTAATTTGTTCATAACCTTCATAGTCAACCATAAAGCAATCAACTAATTCGTTTATTTTTTCTTCTACTTCATAAGCGTGACTACCTATATCAACCCAACCATTATCAAATAGATATTTGATTGTTGTAATGCGATAGTCATAAAAGACAAACTCAATCTTCCCATACGCAAAGAAGCTGTCGTTTTCAAAATACTTTGACAATGCCTCTTTATGTCTAATGTGAATGGGATAAATGTCGCATACAACTTCAACCTTAATATCTGCGTGTTTAACGATTGAGATAGGAGTGCCTTCAATTATGTATTCCATTATTTCTCTCCCATCACAAAATTAGCTTGATCATTCCACGCTTCAATAATCTCGTCTAATGCTTTGTAATATGAACGATTGTCGTAATCATTTTCATATACTGTTTCCAACACATCACGCAATACGCCGTCTTCTAAATCAACTCCTTCACTGCGTAAGATATGCTGTGCGCGAGGGAAGAAGCGGTCAGGCGGCGCAGGCAATACTTCAACTACTTCTGCCCTACTTAACAAGCCCCTATCTATCTTTTCAACTTCATTCGTTGTAAAAATAAACAACTCTCGTTCAGCCATTCCATCTAAGCACACTCGTAATGCGCCCTTAGCTTTAGGATCAAAATTAACTTCTTCTACTATTGTGTAGTTATTCTTCTGTCCATTAGTGCTAAACAGCTTGTCGTATTGGGCTGAGCGAAAAAACTTCTTACGCACATCATTGGCATTGTTTAACTCTTCGGCGTTTATGTAATTTACTTTTACATCCTCGCCGTCCAATGCTTTTGGTATTAAGTCAGCTAACAAACTCTTACCCGTCCCATACTCGCCGTGTAGCACCAACGGCAACATTGACTTACCCTTTGTATAGCGTTTGATTTGTGTTTCCAATTTAGGTGTTGCGAAAACAAACTCGTCTATTGTTTTAGGGCGATACTTGTAATTACTATTCATTTCATTTATCCTTTGTTTGTGGGCTGAATGCGCTAACACTCAGCCCAAGTTTCAAAATACTTTTGTAAGCTAAGCCGCCAACAACTCGCCCACTGTTTCAGTGGGCGTTTTGCTTTTAACAGCAGACATTGCTTTAGCTATAGCCGTATCTTTGCGCTTAGCGTTAGCACCCTTTTCAGCGATTGCTTGCTGTTTGCTAAAAAACAAAGCTAACTGTTGTTTAGCCCACTTAGTCATACCAGCCGAATACGCTGGCACAGCACCTAACGCTTTAATGTTTCCCTGCTTGTCAGCTTTACCAATTACAAAAACAAAGTCTTTGTTATGTGTTTCGCTTACAAAGCTATTAGCAACCTTAAATGTTGCTAACGGATTAAGCACTGCGTTAGCCAATGTCTCATCCACAAAAGCCATGTTGTTAGCAATACTTGCTTCTTTTGCTACAACTGTGCCTGACTTAGTAAATTGCTTTTTACATTGTTCAACGCCGCCGCAGTCCTCAATAAACTGCGCTAACTGCTTAGCACTAATGCCTTGCTGTATAGCCGCTTGTAAAGTTCTGCTGTAGTTCATACTGCGCTGTCTATCAGTGCCAAACACATAACGCACAAATAGTGTTAGTGCCAGCGTATTAGTTTGAACACGCACTTTGTTTGCTTCTAACTTTGCCTTCATTTGCTTAACTGCTTCAGCTAATGTTGCTTTGCTAACTCGTGCCTGCTCATACATTGCTAAAACTTCAGCCAGAATTTGATACAAACGCTGATTACTGCGTGCGTATTCATTCTTTTCAAAGTCCTTGCGTTGCTTTACTAACGCATCCGCTTTTTCAACGATTGATTGTGCGGACAATACTGATTTAATACTTGCTTGCTTAGCCATGTTGTTCTCCTATAGAAATGGCATTAATCAAAAGTGCGCTTGCGAAATTGCTTACACACCCACTACATACAAGCGTCAAAAAAATCTACGCTTGATTTACTGCTACTGCTGTATGAATAGCTGTTAAATAAATCTCTTAACTTTCTTTCCTATCCATAAGTAATATGATATTCTTTATTAACACGAATTATTATTACGACATAATCTATATATACTTGTTAATATTAAATGGCTAATTTAGGACGCAAAAGACTTAACCCACTGCTATCACTGGGTGCTAAGTATGAAAAAGAGGGAATTGCTGTTGTAGCTGACCCTCGTTATGACTTGGTTTGTGACTATCTAAAAGCAAGTCCCAGCTATGAAGCTGTAATGCGTAAATTAGCTAAGCAAAAGTCACCCTACCCACTACCAAAAGACTTTAAGGCTGTAGCGCAGGTTGTAAGTGACTTTGGTGCGATTTATAAAATGAATGAAATGGACTGGTGGGAGAAGATTGGTAAGCGTATATATGGAATTAGCGCACCCCTACCAAATGTGAAGGTTGTTGGTGCTTTAGATAGCAAGAATAAAGAATTAACTAATACATGGAATGGGATTAATTCTGTTGTAGCAGAGTTACCACTTAACTTAACCCTACCGCAAGCGTTAAAGCAATTACGCAAGCAACTAGCTGACTATCAATTTTCAGCCGCACTACCAAAACAAACTGCGCCCTTATACCAACTTAGTAATAGCAAATTGCGAGTTGAAACTTTAGTAAATGGTTTAGCGGCATTGCGTCTTTACAAAAGAAATGCGCCGCTATGGAAGATTGGCAATCAGTTAAGGCTAATCCCAGCACAATCATTCATTGAATCTGAAGCAGGTGAGATGCTGGATGATGAAGTGGCAATTAGAAAAGAATTGCTTAGCATTGCGGCAAGCAGACTTATTCGTTGTGCGGCATTAGTAGCTGAGAATGCGGCAAGAGGCAGGTTCCCGTCAGACAAGAACTTTAGCGAAGCAATTTCAACGCCTTATAAGCGTAAAGCAGGACGACCATGTGGCACAAAGAAAGTTAAGTGAAGTTATGGGCGTAGATTATTTTTACGCTAAGCAAAAATAATCAGACAGGCTTGTTTTTGCTATTGATTACCCAAAATATTAACTATGTCGGGTATCAGCAGTAATGCGCCATCAGTAGAAAGGTGCTGACCATTGTAGTAATAAGATGTTGAGTCATTAATGATTTGACATGATCTTCCATCACATAATTTTTCATAGGGATATATGAAGAATACATTTTTTGGAAAAGTTAATTCTTTTGATACCTTAAAGAAGGTTTGGTTCAAATCGGATGAATGTCTATCAAAACCACACTCCTTCTTGCGGCTGGGGATATAGTAATTTGCGAATTCACAATCAGCATCAATATTTTCAACATCACCAGAAATAATAATTTTTTGAGGGTGTAAAGTCTCCGCTTCCGCAACAGCACTTAACAGATACTCTTTTATTTCCCTTTCATCTGTAGCTCCATACCTTGACAGACTATGTGACCGTATAACAGCAAATACATTTTTTTCTCTATATTTGTATAGCTCATTTCTTAGTGTTTCGCAGTGCTGGCTACCATCATATTTTTTTAAGAAGCATGATGTATGACCAAAAAAAACGAATTTATATTTACTGCCAAGTGATTCAATGAGGGCATTAGTTAGGTGGCCAGAAATGCTATCGCCATATATTAAAATTGTCTTATCAGAGTTTAAGTTTCCAAATTGGCAAGGTATTCCCGCAGAGCCATCAGCAGAATGACAAATGTTTTCTCCGAATCTAATTTTTAATGCGTCGCCGTTAAATCTTGTTGGCAGGCCGTCTAGCTTAAAGATGGCATATCCGAAAATTCCAATAATTGCCATCAGCATAATTAATGAGGCAAATTTTTTATATGAGTTCTCTATCTTACGCAGTGGTTTTTCTATACAACTATAAGTCGCCCACGCCAACCCAACAGATAAAAATACAAGTGCGAGTCTAACAAATAAAGGCGGCAATACTACTGTGTAAATTGTTTGGGATATTGATAAAAGCGGCCAATGCCAAAGGTAAAGTGGAAAACTTATAAGTCCAAACCATACTACTAACTTCTGTCCCAATATATTACGGCTCATCCAAGAGGTAGGCTTGGCGGCAATTACAAAAGCGGCTCCTAGCGTTGGTAGAAGAGCCCACCAACCAGGAAATTGGCTATCCTTGTTTAGAAATACAAACCCTATTGATATTAAAAAGATGCCGCAAATTGATAGCAAATTTGAATGGTGCTTCTGTAGCCTCACAAAAAAAGTTGATTGCTTAATATTGATATAAGCTAAGGCGGCTCCAATTAACAACTCCCATACACGAGTTCCGGGGTGATAAAAAACAGAAATTGGGTCGCGGTCAATTGAAGTTACATTTAGGGAAAATGAAGCAACAAGACTGATCAGGATCACAATAAATAAATTCAGCCGAATCTTATAAGCAACCCATACTAAGACCGGCCATAAGAGGTAAAACTGCTCTTCAATTCCCAATGACCATAAATGTAAGAGAACTTTTTTTGCTGATCCCGCATCAAAGTATCCACTCTCTCTCCAAAGTGTGAAGTTTGAAACGAATCCCGCTCCTGATGAAATATGCTTACCAAGCTGAGAAAATTCTATCGGCGTAAAGAAAAACCAACCAAACAAAACACATGAAGTTAATACAGCAATTAGTGCGGGAAATATTCTGCTCGTTCGCCTGTAATAGAAATCAACAAAACTAAAACAACCCTGTGATAGATTTTCAATAATAATTGTAGAGATTAGGTAGCCAGAAATAACAAAAAATATATCCACCCCGATAAATCCGCCTTGAACCCAATCAGGGAAAGCATGAAAACCAACTACCGATAAGACAGCGATAGCTCGTAGCCCATCAATATCAGGACGATATTTTGGGTGAATTGTTTGGATATTCTTTTGATTGGCGGTCATTAGGAATAGATAATACAACCTCTGCTGTTAACTATAACTCACTGTCTTCTGCGCTCCAGCGACTAAATTCTCGCATTTTTACGCCAGCCTCTCAGCCGCCATCGTTGCTGTCATTTTGCTGTAGTGCTTCTCTATCATTCCAACGCTTGTTCCCATTTGTTTAGCAAGCGTATGTATATCAATGCCATTGGCTAATGCTTGAGTAGCGTAGGTGTGACGCAGGCTGTATAGCGTTCTGTTTAGTCCTCCACTATCTACACGCATCTTGCTACGCACCATTAAGTTTCTAAAGATGTTTTCCATATTGCTTATCTGAGTGTTGTCAGGCAAACAGAAGATAGCCTTATCTAACTTGGCTTCAATCAATCCATTTAAGTTTGTGTAATCTAATTTGTGCCAGCGCATAACTCTTTCTAATACCTTAACAACTTCGTGCTTAGCAATAAGATAGCGTGGTCCTGTTTTCCCACTTACCCATATACGCAAATACTTCTTATTCCCAATCCAATGCCACTGTAAGTGTTTCCATCGCAAGCGTAATGCTTCTGTGCCGTGACGCACTCCTGTATTAACTAAAAATTCTATATAGGCAATACACAGCATCCTCATTTGTCTTGTGCGTTCTGTGTAGCTACTCTTTTGCCAAGTTTCCGTATAGCAAAGCAGTTCTTTCATTTCTTCATTTGTAAAAGCTGGACGAGGCTGACTACGCTTGCCTTTAGCGTCTAACAATGGCACTGAACGATTGTGTCCAACATAGCCACGCTCTCTCGCTAAATTCACAACACGAATGTAAGCACTTGCGTGATTGCGCTTAGTGCTTGCTACTGGAACTTTTCCCATCTCGCTAATGCGCCACGCATCAAAATCCGAAAGCATCTCTGTTGTAATTTTTTCAACTTCATATTTTCCAAAAAAAGGAATAAGGTATTTGTTGATAGCAAAGATGTAATCGCGATAACAACGACGACCAGTATTGTTTGCTAATGCGCTACTCATATTCGCAATTTCGTCTAACGCAATTTGCTTAAATGTTTTAGTTGTGATTGCTAAGCCAGCATCTGTTTTTATTTTGACTGTTTCATAAATGGCAACAGCCTGTATCTTTGCTTGCTCTATATCTGCTGTGCCTGTGCTTGCGCTGTGCCACTTATTATTTGCCAACTTAAAACGACACTGATACTGCGCGGACTGCGGACGCTTATAAACAGTGAGTTTGCCGCCTGCCAGTATTATTTGCTTGGGAGGCGCATAAGTTGTATTTGCGAATAGATAACTAAGGTTTGACATAACAAGCGTAAATTATTTTTACTCTTGTAGTTTGTATTCTCTGCGTAGTTTTTCCTACCAATACTTTTTAACGATAGAAAAAAACACAGGCGATGCTCTGCGAACGAAATTGCGTTGCGTGTTTTTATTAGTGCGCGCCGTAAAAATTGGTGCGTAATGAACAGCACTGTGAGGGATAGCTTTAAGCTATGTGTAGCACTGTTGAAAACTCAAAAATTAAAATTTTCAATCCTCTGCTCTACCGACTGAGCTACCAGGCCAAGACTTGGAATTATAAATGAAACTGTAAGTAAGCTCTCTAAATGTGGGTAACTGGGCTTACTCTGCTGGATTTTCTTATAAACCGCC
>Ga0316218_1004364_pt1 | contig 10851 bp, 10 predicted proteins | sample TBH18003metaG_FD_203634 | JGI IMG/M metagenome (GOLD analysis project Ga0316218, IMG submission 203634) | Freshwater microbial communities from Trout Bog Lake, Wisconsin, USA - TBH18003 | ecosystem: Environmental > Aquatic > Freshwater > Lake > Hypolimnion/Profundal zone | place: USA: Wisconsin... | reverse complement strand
AATAATTTTATCCATCGCATAATATTTTTCGGTTTCTCCATATCAACAATTAGTGCTTTACGCTCTAATGTTTTAAAATCGGGTAACTGACGAGCAGAGCTTTGTATTTCTTTTAGCTGTTCAATAGCCACCAAACCCAGTACAGCTGTGGCTGACATGGCAATACTGAATGATTGCTTCTTACTTTTCGATACTTGTAATGACTTAATATTCTCCTTCAACAAATTCAATCTTTGTAAGAAGAAAATTTCCATCACTTTAGCATCCTTACATCTGGTTGCCAAGGTTTGAATACCATCATTGGTATCTTTATATATATCAAACAAATCATTGGATAATTGAATAATAGAACCTAAATAATACCAGCAATTTTCTTCTGCCACTGTTGCATCAATATCTAAATAATATCGGCACAGCAAAACAGCATTACCACCTTTTTCGAATGTAATATTGGCAATTTGATTGTCTGTGATGGCTTCATTGAATTGTTGCAATGACGCTTTTTGTGCCGCAAAAGTCCTTTGTGAAATAGTGCGATAAGTTGTTCTTTCCTTCACTTCATTTTCCAAAAATAAATGTGATTGAATAAATACTTTCTCATCAAAAGTGTTGGCAGGATACTGTTCGGGATTAAAACTAATATCATACAGTTGATCGATATTCAGGATTTTATCGTCCCAGAAATTATCGAATAAAGAACTGCAGATAAAATAATTTATGCTGCGTTCCTGCTCTATTGCAGTCGTATATCTTCCATGTAAAGCAGTAAACGCATCATTTACAATCGGCAGATACAAACTGTGGCTATTTACGATCTTTTTAAATGTTAATTCATCAAATTTTCCATTGAATCTTTTTTCTATGGAATGTAAATATTTGATTGCCTGCTTTGCAGCTTTGCTTCTTACAAAGATCAATCTGACTTCAAACCTGCAAATGATATAAATAAAACGAAACAGATACATGCAAGCAAGATAAATAATTGTTGCAAGTTGCCGGTAACTTGTAAGCTGCAACTTCTTTACTTATCTTGCATTCTTAAATTAAAACATCATGAACTTAGGTTACTTTTCTTATCCATTACCTGCCAATGAACCTGTTTTATCTTATGCACCTGGAAGCAAAGAAAAAGAAATATTAAAAAAGACTTTACGTGAATTGAAAAGTATTGAGTTAGATATACCCATGTATATCGGTAGTAAAGAAGTGCGTACCAATAAAAAAGTGGCTATTCATCCGCCGCACGAAATCAAACATACACTCGGTTATTTTCATGCAGGTGATGAAAAGCATGTGCAGCAAGCTATTGAAGCGGCTTTAGCAGCTAAAGAAAGCTGGAGTAACATGAATTGGGAAAATCGTGCTGCGATATTTCTAAAAGCGGCTGATTTAATTTCTACCAAATACAGAAGTTATATGAATGGTACTACCATGCTCGGACAAAGCAAGAACGCTTTTCAGGCAGAAATAGATGCAGGATGTGAATTGATCGATTTTCTTCGTTTTAATGTTCATTTCTTAAGTGAAATTTACAAACAACAACCTGTAAGTGGTACAAGTATGCATAATAGATTAGAGTATCGCCCTTTGGAAGGTTTTGTTTTAGCAGTAACCCCTTTCAATTTTACTGCCATTGGCGGTAATTTGCCAACCTCTGCTGCATTATGTGGTAATGTGGTTGTTTGGAAACCTGCCAATACACAAATTTATTCGGCACAAATGTTTATGCGTATTTTAAAAGAAGCCGGTTTACCTGATGGCGTTATTAATTTAATTTATGTTGACGGACCAACCATTGGCAGAATATGTTTTAATCACAGAGATTTTGCAGGCGTACATTTTACAGGTTCAACAGGTGTGTTCAATAATATGTGGGAAACAGTAGGTAAGAATATGGGGATGTATAAATCTTATCCGCGTATTGTTGGTGAAACCGGCGGTAAAGATTTTGTGATTGCTCATAAATCTGCTGATGCAGATGTTGTAGTGACTGCCTTACTACGCGGCGCCTTTGAATTTCAGGGACAAAAATGTTCTGCTGCATCAAGAGCTTATATTCCATCCAATATTGCAGATGAAGTAAAAAAGAAATTGGTTGCAGGTGTAAAAACTATGAAGATGGGAACGGTAGAAGATTTTACCAACTTCATTAATGCAGTGATTGATGAAAAAAGTTTTAATAATATTAAAGCCTATATTGATGCTGCCAAGAAAGATGATAAAGCAGAAATATTAGTGGGTGGTAAATGCGATAAACGCGAAGGCTATTTTATACAGCCTACCATCATTGAAGCAAAAAATCCTAAATATGCAAGCATGTGCGAAGAAATATTTGGACCGGTATTGACTATTTATGTTTATCCTGCCAATGGTTTTGAAAAAGCATTGGAATTGGTGGATACCACTTCTCCTTATGCATTAACCGGTGCGGTGATTGCAACAAACAAAGCTGCCATTGAATTAGCAACGAATAAATTAAGAAATGCTGCAGGTAATTTTTACATCAATGATAAACCAACAGGCGCCGTTGTTGGACAACAACCATTTGGTGGTGCAAGAGCAAGTGGCACGAATGATAAAGCCGGGAGCGCATTAAATTTATACAGATGGTTAAGTGCTAGAACCATTAAAGAAACATTTAATCCACCGACTGATTATAAATATCCTTTTTTGAGTGAGGAGTAAATGAAAATATATATATTATTCATATCAATCCTTTGTTTTTTCTTTCATCAATCATTTGGTGATGATGTCATTAAAAGAAAAAAGAAAGTAGTCATTGTTTGGCAACCATCGCATCAAACAGATACCGGAAAAGATTTCAGCGAAGCAGAAACATGCAATGCTATTGTTGAAGCTGCAATGAATTTTAAACCGCATTATAAAGAATATAAAGTTTGGAGTATTGGCAATGAGAATGTTCACCATAACAATGCGGGCAGTAATACAGTGATTGAACATACTTCTGCAGTAATAGATGGAAAGATCTCCGGTTATGCGTATGAATTAAATGAAGCAAACAAAAAACATCCTGCAGTTTTTATAGCAGTGCATAACAATGGCGGCACCAAACGAAATGCCATCTGGGGTTATATACATTATGGCGATGCCATGGAAAACGAGAACAGAATATTGGCAGACAGATTAATTAAAGCCGTTTCAGCAGTAACCAATTTAGAAAACAGAGGTGTATTATTAGACAGCACCACCGGAAGAAATGATTATCGCTGTAAAATCACCAATAAATTAAGCTTTTACAGTTTGGATGAAAACATCAATACTGCTCCTTATCGTGTATTATTAGAGATTGGGGATAATGCAGTCAGCAGAGTATTATTAATCAGTCCTGAAGGAAGAAAAAAAATTGGTGAAGCATTGAAGGTTGAATTGGATGCATGGATTAAAGAGAAAGGGTTGTAAGAATTTAACTGCTAAGATCACAAAGATTTTCGCAAATAGTTGCAAAGAAACCCTGTGTTACATTGTATTTCCTTTCTTTCAGTCACTTTACGGTTAAACCTTTACTCCACTACAAAACCCATCACAAAACTTAACTCAAAAGCATTATCTGTCTTTATCGTTAATAATGAAGGACGTTCAATTTTAAAATCTTCTAATAATAAAGTAAAAGAACCTGTAACGGTTTTATGTTTATTGAAGTTTTGCTCGGTTGCAGTAAAACTGATGGGTTTACTTACACCATGAAAACTAATTAAACCGTTTACGGTTAAACTATTTCCTGCATAAACAATACCATTACTTACAAATGTGATACCGGGGTATTTAGTTGCTTCAGTAAAACTCAACATTTTTTTATCTCGGGATGCATTCTCACTATCAAAAGATTTTACAGGTACATCAACAGATACTTTACTGATATGTAAGGTTGTTGCATTATATTCAATAGCAACATCTGCTTGTTTGCTTACGCCTTTCCAACTATGCATGGGATGATGCATGGAATAAGTAATACTTGAAACAGTTTTATCAGCCTTCGCAGTTTTAGTCTCTTCTCTTTTGGTAAAAGAAACCATCAACAATGCAAAAACTATAATAAGGGTTTGTTTCATACAACGCTGTTTTATTCATTAACATCAAAACATACCAACAAGTTGCAAATGATTGATGTTTTAATACAGAGAAATGCTTTGCGGCAAACTATTCAAATATAAATATTACTTAAACCTGTCATTAGTTAAACCTATTGTTATTATCTTTTTTACGGGATTATTCGTTTTCCATTTACTTTGTAACAACAAAAGCAAGTATGGCAAAAGATAAAAAACAAGCAGCTTTAGGATTTATTTTCATCACCTTATTAATAGATGTGGCAGGTTTCGGCATCATCATTCCCGTATTTCCTAATTTAATATCCGGTTTAATTCATGGCAACTTAAGTGATGCAGCCAAATACGGCGGATGGTTGGGCTTTACTTATGCCATTATGCAATTTTTGTTTGCCCCTGTTTTGGGTAACCTGAGTGATAAATACGGAAGAAGGCCAATTCTCTTATTTTCTTTATTTGGTTTTGGTATTGATTATCTATTACAGGGCTTTGCACCCAATATTTTTTGGTTATTTATCGGCAGAAGTATTGCCGGTATTACCGGTGGCAGTTTTACAACAGCCGCAGCATACATTGCCGATGTGAGCACACCGGAAAACAGAGCAAAAAATTTTGGAATGATCGGAGCCGCTTTTGGTATTGGTTTTATAATAGGCCCTGTTATAGGCGGATTACTTGGCCAATTTGGTGATCGTGTTCCTTTCTTTGCCGCTGCAGCTTTGGCTTTATTGAACTGGCTATATGGTTATTTTGTGTTGCCCGAATCATTGTCCAAAGAAAACAGAAGGACATTTGATTGGAAAAGAGCCAACCCCTTAGGTGCATTAAAACAATTACAAAAATATCCGGCTGTAGCCGGATTGATTGCAAGCATTGCTTTATTATATGTTGCCGGCCATGCAGTGCAAAGTAATTGGAGCTATTATACCATGTACAAATTTTCCTGGGATAAAAAAATGGTGGGCTATTCTTTGGGATTTGTTGGATTAACGGTTGGGTTGGTGCAGGGGTTATTAATCAGAGTGATCATCCCGAAATTAGGGAACGAAAAAAGTGTTTACATAGGATTGCTTTTATATGCTATGGGGTTTTTATTATTTGCCTTTGCCACACAAACATGGATGATGTATGCTTTTATGATCCCTTATTCTCTGGGTGGCATTGCCGGCCCTTCTTTACAAGGCATTATTTCAGCGCATGTACCACCGAATGAACAAGGCGAATTACAAGGTGCTTTAACCAGTTTGATGAGTGCCACTGCTATTATTGGCCCGTTAATTATGACCAATCTATTTGCTTATTTTACATCAGCTAAAGCACCGATTCTTTTTCCCGGTGCTGCTATGTTATTAGGGGCCTTACTTTCTGTACTGAGTGCAATATTGGCTTATAAAACTTTGATACACGAGAAACGGCATTTGTAAAAGAGAACTAATCGAATGGTATATACTTAACAACTTAATATTATACTGCGCTATCTCCTTTCTGCTTTGTTTCTAAACAATTCTGTTTTGTTTTAAAACGATATTGAAATGAAATAAAATAGTATTGTTTTATGGATTTAGAAATATTATTTACACAGTTTTGTAATGATTATTAAATTAACTCTACAAAATTAGTTACAGCCCAGCTATCAAGAGAGGTAACCGAAGCATCTCTCTGGAAGGATAATGATCATCAGACTAATTCTGATTTAAAAAATCTTTACTCATCTTTCTGTAAAATGGACACCTTATCCCGGCAAGCTTTGTATATTTACTTAGCCGAAAACTTCCATTTCAAAAGTCAAAACATATACTTCATGAGAAAGATTTCATTCTTTACTTTTAGTCTGATGATTGGCTTATCGGTTTTAAGCAGTTGTAACAATGCCAACAACACTAAACCTGTAACAGCAGAAGATCTTTCGCAAATGAACATAGATTTTGCTAAAGCATTGAACAATAAAGATGCAGTGGCTGCAGCAAACTTATATACAGAAGATGCCACAGAGCTTCCACCGAATGAAGCACCTATTACCGGAAGAGATAAAATTCAACAATATTGGCAAGCCGCAATTGATGCAGGTACTTTTAATGTTTCTGTTGCTACTACTGCAACAGGCAGTAATGGAGATTTAGGTTATGAGGTGGGCAGATATGAATTAAGCATCAAAGACTCTACCGGAAAAATAACAACAGAACATGGCAAATACATTGAGCTATTGAAACGTGAAAAAGATGGCAAATGGAAATCTACTCACGGCATTTGGAATGTTGACAAACTTGCGTTGAAATAGATAGCATTCCTTCCATCTGTTCAATAAAAAATTATTGTATTTTGTTTTCATAAAACCACTGCTATGAAACAATTCATTACCGGCATAATTGTTTTCTTTTGCATTAGCTGTGCAAGCATACATTCTTCAAAAACAGATTTTTTAAACGGTGTTTGGAAACCTGTTCAGGAAGAAATTGGCGGCAATGCTTTACCAAAAGAAAGTTTTGCCACACAATCACTCATTATTAAAGACAGCAATTATATTTTTACAGCCGAAATTGTTGATAAGGGTGTTGTAAAATATGCTGCCGGTAAAATGGATATTTATGGAAGAGAAGGCGTAAACAAAGGCAAACATTTTACTACCATTTATAAGCTGGATAACGGATTATTTTATGTGTGTTATAATTTAGCAGGAACCAATTATCCTGAAAGTTTTGATACCAAAGGCAAACCGCTTTATTTTCTTTGCGTTTATAAAAAGAGCTGAGTTACATGACTAAATTATTTACAGCATTTTTCAACAGCGAAAAAGCAGGCGGACTTATTTTGGTGATATCAACCATTGTGTCTCTTGCTATTGTCAACAGTCCTCTTCAAACCCATTATATACATTTTTGGGAAATGGATCTTGGCGGCCATTCATTGATTCATTGGATTAATGATGGATTGATGACGATCTTTTTTTTATTAATCGGTTTAGAATTAGAAAGGGAAATTTTTCACGGAGAATTATCAAAGATAAAAAATGCTGCGTTGCCCATCTTCAGTGCAATTGGTGGAATGTTCATCCCTGCAACAATATTTTTATTTTTTAATTACGGCACTTTAACACAATCCGGTGCAGGCATTCCTATGGCTACAGATATTGCATTCGCTATTGGTATTTTATCATTATTAGGGAAACGTGTTCCTGCATCTTTAAAAATATTTTTAACTGCATTGGCTGTAATGGATGACCTGGGTGCCATTATCATCATTGCGCTTTTTTATACTGCTACTTTATCATTCACTTATTTAATTCTTGCATTAGTCATTTGGATGCTGTTATTGCTTTTAAACAAAAGAAAAGTAAATAACCTTATTCCGTATTTAACAAGCGGCATAGCCATGTGGTATTGTATGTTGCATTCCGGTGTGCATGCAACCATTACAGGTGTGCTATTGGCTTTTACTATTCCTTTTCGTAAGGAAGGTGAAAAATCGCCCTCGTATTTATTGCAACATTATTTACATAAACCTGTTGCATTTTTTATTCTTCCCTTATTTGCTATTGCCAATACCTGTATTGCTATTAATAGTGATTGGCAAACAAGTTTAACAACAACAAGCAGTGTAGGTATTATTACCGGATTGGTAATCGGCAAACCTTTAGGCATTGTTTTATTTGCAATGATAGGTGTTGGCCTAAAACTCTGCGCATTGCCATCCGATCTTACCTGGAAAAATATTGTTGGTGCGGGTATATTAAGTGGTATTGGTTTTACCATGTCAATTTTTATTACACTACTTGCATTTGATCATATCGATATCATTAATCATTCAAAGATAGCTATTCTAATAGCTTCATTGATTGCAGGTATTATTGGTTTTATATTTTTAAAATTCACTTTAAGAAGAAAATCCAAGAGCTGATCTATGTTGAATATCATCAGAACAAATGCATTGCATGCAGACTTTATTGCACTCGTAAAAAAATTAGATACAGATTTAGCTGAAAGAGATGGCACTGAGCATAGTTTCTATGCACAATTCAATACCATTACTCCAATTAAATTTGCAGTAGTAGTATATGAAAATAATATAGCTATTGGTTGTGGCGCTATTAAAACATATGATGATTATTGCATGGAAATAAAGCGCATGTTTGTTGAACCTGCCCAAAGAGGAAAAGGTATTGCTACTATAATTTTAAACGAATTGGAAAAATGGGTAAAAGAATTAAGTTATTCAAAATGCATTTTAGAAACAGGCAAGCGACAACCGGAAGCCATTGCATTGTATCAAAAGAATGGATATCATATCATTCCCAATTACGGTCAATATATTGGCATGGAAAACAGTGTTTGTTTTAAGAAAGAATTGAAATGAGACTACCCTGCTTCTTATCTTTCAAATGTTATTAAATAATGAATTAGCAAAAATTAGTTTTTGGAGTTTAAACTTTGCGATCTAAATTCATTCTTATAGTCATTCACTAATAAAATTAAACTCATGAAAAAAAATCTATTGCTGCTATTGGCATTTGCCACATCATTCGTAACAATTGCTACTGCACAACAACATCCTGCTTATTTGCATGCATTGTCAGATTTACGTGCTGCAAGATGGATGATACAACATCGTCCGGGTAACTGGAACACAACTGTAGATGAAATGGCAGCTTCACAAAAAATTGATGATGCCATTAATGAAATTAAAAAAGCTTCTATTGATGATGGAAAAGATATCAATGATCATCCAAAAGCGCAAGAAATCAATGAACATGCAGGCAGATTAGTTAAAGCCATTGAATATTTAAGAAAAGCCAGAGCAGATATTGCAAAAGACGAGGACAATGTTTTTGCTCAGGGACTTCAGAAAAGAGCTTATTATCATATTGATGAAGCCATCAGAATTACAGAAAAAGCGAGATCAGGTATTCGCTAAAATGATATCACCCAAAAAAGAAACCTGTTCAATTGTAATGAACGGGTTTCTTTTTATAATTTGGAATATGAATTCCCGAGGGATGTTAATTGTCCGCTTGATTGAAACAGAGCAGATGTTCCGGTCTTTGAATCATGCCATGCAAATTTTTGAATAAATGTTTGATTATTCATCCAGGCACAAACAGCTATCATGAATTGTAATACCTGTTGTTGAGAATATGCATTCGGACTCGTTGTTGCTTGCGAAACAGTTTGTGCAGCAAACTCTGTTACCCAAATTGGTTTTTTATAGGTATTATAAATGTTGATCATGTCGCTATAAAATTGGGCTGTATCTGTACCTTTATACCAATGTACAGTTATAAAATCAACTCGTGAGGCACTTTGCATAAATGCTGGCAACCATGTTCCGTTTACGGGATCACCGGCAACAGCAGGACTTCCCACTATGGTACTTCTTCCTGCAACAGTAGGCCATGCCAATAAAGCATTCGCAACGGTCATGTTTGCCTGATTTACATTATCCGGTTCATTAAAGCCCAACAGCGTATCACAAACATTTAAATTGTTCATATTCGCTGATGAAAAAATCATAGGTACAAATTGAACAGTTGAATTGGCATTGGTAGTTAATCCCCAGTTATAATACCAACTTACATTAAGTGCTAGCAATTGTGTGTTATTATAACCTGCAGTTTCATCTAAACCAATTCCTTTTTTGCTGCTAACGCTAGTTCCGTTGGTACCAGTTGTATTCGATCCGCCGGATCCACCTGTAGCGGTAGATACATCAGTTGAACAACTATACAAAAGAATGGAAGACAATAATGAAGTTAAAAAGTATTTCATATCTCAATGCTGCTTATGCTGCTAAATTAATGATTTATGAATGGATACAATTGCTGCTTATGAAAATGACAAAATTTATACTTATTTAATCAATCCCATTTGAATGATGCCGGAAGGAACTGCTTTTGTATTCCATGCATCATGAATTACCAATGCCGCACCGATTGAAGATGCTTGTGAAACAGAAGAAGCATAAACTTTAAAAGAAGGAAATAATGCAGCCAGCAGTTGCATATAAATTGTATTCTTACTAAATCCTCCATCTACAAATATTGTTTGAATGGGAGTTCCTTTTACAACCAAATTCGTTGAATAAAATTGTTGTAAAACAATATCAGCCATTAATTGATGATAAGCTTCCGCATCATTCGCAAAAGAATTGAGTTCTCTTTTTGAGAATAAACATTGCTGAAACATTTCTTCTGTATAATCATTCGTCAATACATCTTTCTCTTTCAAAGATTGAATGATGGAGTAATCATAATCAATATATCCATAATCAGTAATCGATTTATTAAAATGATTGGCTATTCTTTTCAATTGCAAATCATATTCATGTCCTGCAAATAACCTGGAAGCCTTGACAGGTTTTCCTTGATAATTCAGATAACACAAACAATCTTTTTTCAACTCATCAATAGTCAATGATTGATGATTAAAAGGATTTAAGCTGATAGACCATGTACCTGTTGATATCAAGACAAAAGGTTCTTTATAATTAAGTAAATAAGGAATGAGTGCTGCTGAACTATCATGTAACCCAATTCCGGTGGGGATGAAATGATATTTTTCTTTTGATCGAAAAACAATTTCTGAAGAAATGATAGCAGGAAATTTTTTATCGGCTCCTTCATTGATCACCCAATGATGATAATCATTCTTTTCAAAATTCCATAATTGTGTATGGCAACCGATACTCGTAATATCTGTAACAGCTTTCCCCGTAATCAAATAACTAATATATTGCGGAAGGTGCAATGAACAATCAATACGGGAAAATAGCTCAGGCTTTGTATATTTCAATC
>Ga0316218_1004363_pt1 | contig 10854 bp, 5 predicted proteins | sample TBH18003metaG_FD_203634 | JGI IMG/M metagenome (GOLD analysis project Ga0316218, IMG submission 203634) | Freshwater microbial communities from Trout Bog Lake, Wisconsin, USA - TBH18003 | ecosystem: Environmental > Aquatic > Freshwater > Lake > Hypolimnion/Profundal zone | place: USA: Wisconsin... | reverse complement strand
GAGTTATTTGGCCATTCACACCAACAGTAAATTTAACGCATACTGCTAATTATTCATCAACTGCCCTTACACATAGTAATTATCCCGCGCACTTTTATAATAACTCAGAAGTGGCAGACATCACAGTTACTGGAGAATTCACCGTACAATCAGCAGCAGATGGACAATATTTAATGGCTGCAATTTACTTTTTTAGATCTGTGACTAAAATGTTTTTTGGACAGGGTGCTAACGTAGGCAATCCTCCACCGATTGTATTCTTAGATGGCTACGGCAGTCACTACTTACCTCATGTACCATGTGTAGTAACTAGCTTCAGTCATACTATGCCTAATGAAGTAGATTATATTCAAGTACCTATAACTAGCACAACCTTAACCAGCACATCATCTCCAGCGATAGCTACAGATGTTAATCCAATCGGTCAAGGCGGTGGATTATCAAATCTAAATCAAAATGCTCCAAATTGGAACTTAGCAGGAGAAACAGGAAACGAATCAGCAGCCGCCAAGTTAGCACAGAATAATGCTGCCGCAGCCGCAACTAAAACTAGTTATAGTAGCATTACTACTACAACCAGAGTTCCTACTGCTAGCACAATTAGTGTAACCTTACGTCCAGTCTACAGTAGAAATAACCTACACAATCGATTTGATTTAAGTAAATTTGCTAGTGGCGGATTATTAGGAGCCAAAGACGGTAGCTACGGAGGATTTATCTAATGGCTGTTTCATATAGCAAAACTAGTCCGTATGTTAACACTGATATCTATAGTTTCTTTTTAGACGTTGCTAATATTCCTAGCATACCTATTGATCCTTCAGATGTACAATATCAAATTGATGCCATCTATAAAAATCGTCCCGACTTACTAGCGTTTGACTTGTACGGAGATGCGGGATTATGGTGGGTGTTTTCGGTGCGTAATCCTAATGTACTTCAAGATCCAGTATTTGATTTTATTCCGGGTGTAATTATCTACGTACCTAAAAAACAAAATCTAACATCAGCACTGGGAATTTAATCAATGGCTGATCAACAAGATAATCAGGTCGCAATCACAGCTGGGACAGCTGAACAACAATTAGCAGTTATTCCAGCACCGCAGGCGCCTGACGCAACAACTACTACATCTCCTTCACCAGGGTCAGCATCTATACCAGGTGAAACATTAAGCAAATCAGAGCAAACAAATTTAAATAATCCAACAGCTGACAGTAATCAAAATCCAACAGATACTCCTACGGGTCCTGCGACCAGTGAATCCGCATTTGGCCCGAATGCCAAATATTATGATTTTAGTAAGATGTCGGCTAGTCAAATAGCCGCCACAGGGACAATTGGTGGAAGCCCGTATGCGGCTAATACTACTTCATCTAGCCCGGATGCCATAACTAGTGCTGGGACTGCTCCTATAACCAACAGATTACATAATTATCCTTCGTATACCTATGGGTTAAGTTGGCACGGTCTTACAGATACACAATATAACAATGTAGTTCAAAATCAAACATATACACCAGCTAATGTATTAGTAGCTAGCGCAGGTAGATATGGTTCAGATTTTCCAAGAAACGAATTCTTTACCGACGATTTTTACTTCGATAATCTAGATATGACTACAATTATTGGACCAAATGATAATTCAAGAAATACTAATGCTATAGAATTATCATTTACTCTAATAGAGCCCTATGGATTTACTTTAGTTGAACGTATGTTACAGTATGCGGATGCTATTAAATCTGGCAATTATTTAGATATGCCTTATCTATTACAAATTGACTTTTTTGCTATAGACAACGCAGGTAACATAGTAGGCTCAATTGAGTCGTTGCGTAAACGAATCCCTATTAAATTAATTAAGATGGATATAAAGGTTTCCAATAGAGGAGCAGAATACAGTATACAAGCTGTGCCATTTAATCATTCAGCTTATGATTCGTCATCAATATCTACTCCAGCAAACTTTGAAGTAGTTGGGTCTACTGTGGGTGACTTTTTTACATCAACAGAAGATGCTCAGACCACGGAACAAGCAAATTCGGCAGTACAAAGAGAAACTCCTCAGTCGCAAACAACTCCAACAAATTCTGCGAACACTAGTGCAGGAGCAACTAACCCAACTAATACAACTCCGCCACCTCCAACGTTTACTCAAGTAAAATCATACGGTTCTGCTATTAATGCTTGGAACTCAGCGTTAAAAAATGCCGGAAAACAAGATACTGCTGATGTTTACAAATTTGATATAGATCCTATTATAGCAGGATCTGGCTTTACTAAACCCAAAAGTGTTGATCCTAAAGCAGTACCAATGAAAGATACAAATAACACTGATGATCAAATTCAGATGCGCCGAGCTGTAGTTCCAGGAAGCAATCAAGGAGTATATGATAATAGTAAAGTAATTTTTCAAGTCCAATCCGGTACAACCATTGAAAAATTACTAGAACATATTATTAGAAGTAGTGATTATGTACAGAAACAATTAATTGTTCCGGAAGACCCAGACTATGCGTCTCAAAAAGAACAATATAAAGATCAGCCTCTCAATTGGTTTAAAATTGTCCCATCGGTTATACTAACAGGATTCGACAATGTTAAAAAAGTGTGGGCTAGAGAGATAACATATTCAATTAAACCTTATAAAATTTACAATATTCGTAGTGATGTTGGCCCTCAAGGAGTACAGATATACCCAGTGAAAGCCTACAATTATATCTACACAGGTCAAAATGATGATGTATTAGATTTTGATATAATTTTCAATGCTTTATACTATACACAGGTTACAGCATATAGAGATAGTCTATCGTCTTTAACTAATACCGGAGATTCTAGTATAGTTCAAGATCAGACTGATAATAGTCCTAGTTACAGCGGCAGTGACAATACAATAGTTCAGCAGGCTAATGCTGTAACTCCAACAGTTAAAAAGAATATTGTACAAAATTCACAAGCGACAGCCACCGGCGGCGCAACTACAGCTAAAGAAGTAGCTAGCCTTGATCTAGTAGATAGTCTGATGACCAATAGTCAGGCCGATATGTTAAATTTAAAATTAAAAATTATTGGTGACCCTGACTATATTAAACAAGATGATGTATTTTATAGAACTACTAATAACACTAATGCAGCTCCAACTAAACCCACAGGTGATACTAGACTAATTAACAATGGTAGTTTAGTCATGGATGACGGTTGCTTATACGTACAGGTATTATTTAGAACTCCGACTGATATCGATGAAAGTACAGGATTGATGAAGTTCGATAGCAAATATACCCATAGTATTTTTTCTGGATTATATCAGGTATTGACAGTTAAGAGTTCTTTTGCTCAAGGTAAATTTGAACAAGAATTAGAGCTAATACGTTGTCCAAGGCAGCAGGCATTTGACTATGTTAACGGACAACAGAATACAAATTCTGATAATAGAAAACCATTGACAGTACAAACAAATCCTGGAATATCACCACCGGCACCTATTCCAACTATATTAGTGTCAGGCGGCAATGCTTCAACTGATACCGCTAATGCCACAGATACAGGTGATACTACTACAGGACAAGATCAACCAATAGCTCAGGCACAAGCGGTTGAGCCGCCAGCACAAACTGACCCAAATGCAGCAGACCTGGCAGAAGTTAATGCTACTGCTCCGACAGCAGATATCACAGCACAAAATCAACCACAAGAATAGGAAATAAACAATGGCAATCGATAATAGAATAGGTAAAAAAGTAGCCAAAAATCTACGTAGAGAAGAAGCCCCTAATACTCGTGTGGATCCGTTTCCTTATATAGGCATAGTTAAAAACAATCTAGATCCGAGTCGATCAGGTAGACTTCAAGTATGGATCCCTGATCTAGGTGGTATTGAGGACGACAGTAAAAACTGGCGCACAGTAAGTTATGCTAGTCCATTCTCAGGGCACACTACACAAAAACAAAAATCAACAGACCCTGATCCATCTACTAATACATTCTCAACAGTGGAGCATACATATGGCATGTGGATGGTTCCGCCCGACATAGGTGTACAGGTCATAGTGCTATTTGTGGCGGGTGATCCATTACGTGGTTATTGGCTAGCATGTATTAATGATAATCTAAGTCATTATATGATTCCTGGATTAGCTGGATCATCAGAGGTAGATACTACTTCTGCTGCAACTCCGTCTGGTTATTCTAAAGGTGATATTGTTCCGGTTGTAGAATTTAACGAAAATACTGCTGACTTTACTTCACAGACATTTTACAATAGTTTAAAACCTATACATGAGTATCAATATAATATTTTAAGAACACAAGGTTTAGAAAAGGATCCTATCAGAGGAGCCATTAGTAGTTCTAGCCAACGAGAAAGTCCTAGCCATGTATTTGGTATCAGTACGCCTGGCCGCCCAGTTAATGATCCGGCAGATACCGAAGAAACTAAACAAGCATATTTAAACGGACTTCAAAGCGGTGCCATTGACCCTAAGTATCTAACTGTTAAAGCACGCAAAGGTGGACACACATTTGTCATGGATGATGGATCAGATGTAGGTGTAGACCAATTAATACGTTTACGCACTGCTACCGGCCACCAACTGTTAATGAATGACTCAGAAGACATCATTTACATTGCCAATGCTGACGGTGATACCTGGATAGAATTTTCTGCTGATGGTGTAATGAATTTTTATGCCAAGGGTGGATTTAATGTTCGTTCAGAAGGCGCAATAAATCTACACAGCGACTCTGATCTAAACATCAATAGCCAAAATTTAAATATCAACACAGGTAATTTTACGTTAAACAGTTCAAACTCACTGTTACAACAAACAGCCTTGACATTAGAAGCTACTGGTGTAGCGGCAATCAAAGCGGTTGAATTTAATGTTGACAGTGCTAGTACATTTTCGATTAAAGCCGGAGGCAAGGGTGTAATAGATTCTGGCGCCGGAACCCAAACTGACAGTGGTGGCGCTGTAAGTTTAAAATATAATAAAAAATTAGTGCTTAATAGTCTATCTGACACTACACAATCTGGAACTACCTGGACTTCAAACCCGGGTGTATTAAGTACAATAGTAACAGTGGCTCCTACACACGAACCATTTAATAGAGGACAAGGACAGGTATTTTCAGCTCCGATTAGTACAGGTATACAACCAAGTACCTACTCAGGTTCGGTTGATGCTACTAAAAACGCACAATCAACAGGTATTAAAAATCCTGCTACTGCGCAAGACCTGCGCAGTCAACCTAAGTGTGATTGCTCGATAGGTAACCTAACTAGTGATCAACTGACTGCTTATTTTGCTACCATTGGTAGGAGCGAAAGTGGCGGCAACTACAATACCACAAACTCGATTGGCTTTGTAGGCAAATATCAGTTTGGTTATGGTGCGTTAGTTGATGGCGGTTATGTTAAAAGTTCATGTAAAAATAATCCTCAATTACAAAACCCTAACAATTGGGTAGGCAAAAACGGATTAAACAGTGTACAAGATTGGTTAAACAATGGACCCGAACAAGAATCGGCAATGTGTGCTTATACTAAACGTAACTATACCAGCATGGTTAAGATAGGAGCAATTACTACAGATTTAGATCCAGCCGGTGTTGCTGGTATGTTAGCAGTTGCGCACTTACTAGGTCCTGGCGGTGCTAAACAATATCGCAACGGACAAAATTCAGCCGATGCTTATGGCACAACAGGAGCAACATATTTTAACAAAGGTCAGTATGCAGTAGCAGTGCTAGCACCACAAATGACCACAGTAGACCAAGGCTAAATACGTATATGGCAAACATCTACAAAGGATTTAGTACACTAGCAGGATCGAGAAATTTTCGATTAACTGACTTTGATCTGATCAAACAGGATATCTTAAACCACTTTAATATTCGTAAAGGTGAAAAGTTAATGAATCCTAACTTTGGCACAATCATATGGAATGTACTTCACGAGCCATTTACTGAAGAATTAAAAGCAGTTATATCACAAGATATACAAGCAATTGCTACCTACGATCCTCGCGTGAGTTTTGAAAATATTGTCATCACAGAATTTGATCAAGGTATTCAAATTGAACTACAATTAAAGTATGTTCTTACTAATCAAACTAGCGTAATGCTGGTTAATTTTAATAATCAAACTAACACTCTAACAGCCGCGTAATAAACTACGTACATTTTATTCCTGATAAATACTACATAACAGGAACAAAGCATGGCAAACACGACAAGACAAACGAGTTTATTAGTCGCAGAAGATTGGACTAAGCTCTATCAAACTTTCCGTAACGCAGATTTTCAAAGCTATGACTTCGAAACTCTACGTGCTACAATGATCAGTTATCTTCAGATTTATTATCCTGAAGACTACAATGACTTTATTGAATCTAGTGAATTTATTGCCCTAATTGACATGATTGCCTTTATGGGTCAATCATTGGCCTTCCGAGGTGATTTGAACGCACGTGAAAATTTTATTGACACAGCACAACGTCGTGACAGTATTCTTAAACTAGCACGTCTAGTTAGCTACAATCCAAAACGCAATATTAATAGTCGTGGTTTCTTAAAATTTAACAGCGTTAGTACCAGCGATACTATCTATGATAGTAACGGTATTAATCTAAGTGGACTAGTTGTTAACTGGGCTGACGCGGGCAATACAAATTGGTTAGAACAATTTACATTAATTATTAACAATAGTCTGAAGAATGGTCAGGTTATTGGCAATCCTAGTAACAGTCAAGTAATCAACGGCATCACCTATGACGAATACCAAATTAATCTAGTACCTAATATTTTACCAACATTTACGTTCTCAGAACCAGTTGCCGGTAGCAACATGACCTTTGAAGCAGTCAGTGGTACTAGTTCAGGTAAATCATATATCTATGAAGTTAATCCGTACCCAAGTGCTCCGTTTAATATTATCTATGAAAATGACGGTCTAGGTAATGGAAGTGCTAACACAGGATTCTTTGTATATTTTGTTCAAGGTAGCTTACAAAGTCAAGATTTTACCTTTGACGAAAGTGTGCCAAATCGCGTTTATAGTATTAACACAAACAATATTAACAACACAGACGTTTGGTTATATAGTGTTAATAATGATGGTAGTTTGAATACTCTATGGCAACAAGTGCCAGCAGTGGCCAACACCAACGTTATCTACAATCAAAGTACTAATCTAAACATCTATCAAGTGAATAGCCGAGCAGGTGATCAAATTGATCTAGTATTTGGTGACGGAAGTTTCTCTAACATTCCACAAGGTCGTTTCCGTTTATACTACAGAACAAGTAACGCCTTACAATACAAAATCACTCCTGATGAAATGCAGGGTGTAATTATTCCTATCAACTTTGTAAATGCGCAAGGTGTAGTACAAACAATTACTATCAATGCTAGCTTACAGTACACAATTGCTAATTCAGCAAATAGAGAAAGCATTGACGATATTCGTCAAAAAGCACCACAACAATTCTACACACAGAATCGTATGGTCACAGGTGAAGATTATAACATCTTACCTTACACATTGTTCAGTGATATTTTAAAAGTTAAAGCAGTTAATCGTACTAGTTCCGGTATTAGTCGTTACTTAGATGTAATCGATGTAACTGGCAAATATTCAAGCACTAACATTTTCTGTGACGACGGTATACTATATCGAGATCCATTTACTAATACATTTAGTTTTGATTATGTTACTTCAAACGATATCTATCGTGTGATTTATGACCAAGTAGCTCCTATTGCTCAAGCCCCAGAAACATTACAATTCTTCTATGCGAATTATCCGCTAATTGAACTAACAGATGTTTACTGGAATAGTTCTACAGATTTAGCTAATGGCAGTACAGGTTATTTTTACAGCGCAGAAGGCCAAATTTTACAAATTGGTGCGTATGTAGCTAACAACAACAAATATATTGTACAGAATTCAATAGTTCGCTTTAATCCAGGCGCGGGCAATTATTTTGATAGTCAAAATAATGTTCAAGTAGGTACACCAAGTAAACCTGGTGATAAGTTTTATGTTTACGCAAATATTGAACAAGTAGTAGGTGATGGTACTAATGGCGGAGCAGGCAATTTATCTAGCGGTAAAGGCCCAGTAACCATTAACCAGACAGTACCAACTGGCGTTAATATTGATAAAGTATTTGCGGTATTTAATAATAGTTTGTCTAATACTCTAGTACAAACAATGGTAGGATATATCCAAGCATTTGCTAATTTTGGTCTACGTTATGATGTAAATCAAGCGGCATGGATTATTATTGCGCCAGGTGACCTAGACCTAACAAATGATTTTAGTTTATCATACGCAGGTAATACTGCTGGACAAAGTTTAGACAGTAGTTGGTTGATCAGCTTTCAAACTGTGGGTAAAACATATACAGTTAGCTATCGTGGATTGAATTACATTTTTGAAAGTGTAATCGAAACAGACTTCTACTACGATGGCACTACTAAAATTTATGATGTTACTACAGGATTAGTAGTACACGATCAAATTAAAGTATTGAAAGTTAATAGTAACCCAGATGATTCTAATCCATTAGCGGTTGACTATACTTGGTACGTCTATAAGAGTATAGTAGAAGTTGACGGATATGTTGACACTAATCGTGTATTAATTACATTTTCTGATGTTAATAATGATGGTGTTCCAGACAATCCAGAACTATTTGAATTGCTTGTAAGTCCAGAGACAAATACCACTAGCAAGTATGTGTATTTCCAAGAAACAACAGGATATGATAATTTTGTAACACAAACGCCTGTAGACAACTCAACTGTGGTATCGATTTATGATAGTCTAATATCAGCACAAGCTGCGGCAACTATATATCAAGCTAATCAATTGTTCTATATTCCATCATTGGATAGTTTTTATCAGCTAAGTGTTAATGGCGCTGTGTATACATTAAATCCTGTTACAGGATACGTGGCAAAAATTGGTCGTCAAGGTATGTATTTCCAATATCGACACAATAGCCCAAACAATCGTCGCATTGACCCTAGCCCGAATAATATTATTGATTTGTATGTACTAACACAACAATATTCAACAGATTATATTGCTTGGGTTCAAGACACCACTGGGTTAGTAACACAACCAAGTGCTCCTAGCAGTGAAGAGTTGGAAATAAGCTATAGTACGCTTGACAACTACAAAGCAGTTAGCGATACTATCATTTATAACCCGGCAGCATTTAAGCCTTTGTTTGGAGATAAAGCAGATCCTACACTACAAGCAACCTTTAAAGTAGTTAAAAATCCTAATGTGGTTATTAGTGATAATGAAGTCAAATCTAGTGTGATCGCAGCCATTAATAGTTACTTTGATGTGGCTAATTGGGACTTTGGTGAAATATTCTACTTTAGTGAATTAGCGGCATACCTACATGTACAATTAGTACCAAACATTTCTAGTATTGTTATTGTTCCGTCGAACACTACTAGTGTATTTGGTAGTTTAATGCAGGTCAATGCTGACATCAATGAAATTATAACCAGTGCAGCTACTGTGGACAACGTAGAAATAATCACTGCTATTACAGCCGCCCAACTCAATCAAACCGGCGCAGTTGTAACAGCTTAAATACATAATAACTTAAAAGATAGACTATGGCGATAAGACAAACTAAAAACTTTTTACCTGGCGTATTCCAGACTGATACAAATCAAAAATTTCTATCAGCTACAATGGATCAATTGGTCAGTGAACCTGATCTAACTAATTTATATGGTTATATAGGCCGCACATTTGCTCCGACGTTTCAATATGGTGATAGTTATATTACTGAACCGTCAACCGAGCGCCAAGATTATCAACTTGAACCTAGTGTAGTAATCCGAGATCAGCAAAATAATATCACATTCTTTGCGTCTTATACTGACTTACTAAATCAAATTAGTTATTACGGTGGATTCACAAACAATCAAAGTAGACTATGGGAACAAGAATACTATACGTTTGACCCATTGATTAGTTTTGACAAACTAGTTAATTTTACTCAATACTATTGGTTACCTGATGGCCCTGATCCGGTAGATGTTAATACTACCGGAATTCAAATACAAGAAACATATACTGTAACTAAAAATTCTAGCACAGGTGAATTAGTATTTACAGCCAACGGCACTGTGAATCATAGTCTAACCCTTGCCCGAGGCGGAGTATACAATTTTGTAGTAAATCAGCCAGGAGATCCGCTATGGATACAAACAGATATTGGCACAAGTGGAACTCTAACTCAAACAGGTACAATTAGTTCGCAGTCAGTGTTGGGAGTAGCTAATAACGGTATTGATGTTGGTACTATAACATTCCAAGTACCGCAAGCATCAGCACAAGATCGCTGGGTTAATATGCAGACTGTGTCTAATGTTGACTACGCTACACCAGTTCCTTATAACACTTGGCAGAATAAAACAGTTAGTCAATTCACCACTGAATATCCACAATACAACGGTATTGTTGGCCAATTAGCAGGTAAAACTTTAATATTTGTAAATTCTGCTTATCAAGATGACATTTATTGGACTAACCCTGTAGTATATGATAACAATGGTAATGTAGTAGCTGGATATAATGCGGGCACAATTATTGCTGATGCTCCTGCCGGCAACTTAGCAGCAACAAGTCGCTATGGAATTTGGCAAGTATCATTAGTTGATGCTGGCATCAAAACATCTTCTGGAGATACTGATTTATTAATTCAGTTAGTTCCTGTAGAAAATATTGCTATCAACACTAAAGTCTATACTAGATATGGTGTGGTTAATGCTAATAAAGAATTTTATAAAGACTATGATGGTTATTGGTATCAA
>Ga0316218_1004359_pt1 | contig 10858 bp, 11 predicted proteins | sample TBH18003metaG_FD_203634 | JGI IMG/M metagenome (GOLD analysis project Ga0316218, IMG submission 203634) | Freshwater microbial communities from Trout Bog Lake, Wisconsin, USA - TBH18003 | ecosystem: Environmental > Aquatic > Freshwater > Lake > Hypolimnion/Profundal zone | place: USA: Wisconsin... | reverse complement strand
TTCCATGTAAAGACCCTCGCTTGCGAGGGCCTCAGGTAGTTAGACAGCCATCTAACTTTAAGCCCGGGCGGCGCCCGCCCGCCATGCACCGGACGCATGGGTTCAACGAATACCCGTGATCTTGTGCGTTTGCAGCGACAGCCGCCATTGCGGGTGGGCCCTGCAATAGGCGATGGCCGCCCGGGTATTGGCGCCGCGGTCCGGACTGTCCATCGGCTGCAGGAAGAAATTGGCGAAGGCCTGGGCGGCATAGTGCGCCGGATCACTCCCGTCTTGCGGATAGACCAGCTTGATCTCATCGCCGCGTTTCAGCTTCTGCCCGGCATCGGCCTTGGGGCTGACGCAGATCCAGTCGATGCCCGGCGGTGGCAGCAAGGTGCCGTTGGTCTCGATGGCGATCTCGAAGTCCTGGTCGTGCAGTGCCGCGACCAGCGGCGAATCCAGTTGCAGCAGCGGCTCGCCGCCGGTGCAGACGACATAGGGTTTGCCCCCGGAATTGGCGGGCCATTCGGCGGCGACAGCGCGCGCCAACGCCGCGGCATCAGCGAACTTGCCGCCGCCCGTGCCGTCGGTGCCGACAAATTCGGTGTCGCAGAATTTGCAGACCGCCGCGGCGCGGTCCTTTTCCAGCCCGCTCCAGAGATTGCAGCCGGCGAAGCGCAGGAAGACGGCGGCGCGCCCCGCCCGCGCACCTTCGCCCTGCAGGGTATAGAAGATTTCCTTCACCGAATAGGTCATGCGGACCTGAACTTCGCGTAGCCAGCCGCGCGCAATTCGCAAGCCGGACAAACACCGCAGCCGCGGCCCCAGGCATGTTGCGCCGGATCGCCATTATAGCAGGTGACGGTTTCGTCGATGATCAAATCGATCAGCCCCGCGCCGCCCAATTGCTCCGCCAGCTTCCAGGTCGCCGCCTTGTCGATCCACATCAACGGCGTGTGGACACGCACATCCCGGGCCAGGCCCAGCGACAATGCCTTCGCCGTCGCCTGGATGGTTTCGTCGCGGCAATCGGGATAGCCGGAGAAATCGGTCTCGCACATGCCGCCGACCAGGTCGGCGATGCCGCGGCGATAGCCCAGCGCCGCCGCGGCGATGAGGAACATCAGGTTGCGCCCCGGTACAAAGCTGGTGGGCAAGCCGCTTGCGCCCATCTCGATCATCATGTCGTCGGTCAGCGCGCTGCCGCCGATCGCCTTCAGCGTGTCCAGCGGCAGCAGATGGTCGCCGCCCAGCTTTTCGCCTCGCGGCAGCCGGCGGATCGCCGCCAGCAGGCCCGGGCGGGCCTCAAGTTCAACCCTGTGGCGCTGGCCATAGTCAAAGCCCACGGTTTCGACGCGGTCGAAACGCGACAGGGCCCAAGCCAGGCAGGTGGTGGAATCCTGGCCGCCGGAAAACAGCACCAGTGCGGAACTCGTCATGATCGCTGTTTAACGCCGCGATGCCCAAAAAACTAGGCAGAAAGCTGGGCCCGGGGATGGCTGACACGGGATGGCGGCAACAAGAGGCTGACGCTGGTTCCCTGGCCCACGGCGCTGGCAACGGCAAGACGGCCACCATGCAGTTCGGCCAGCGACTTGGCGATGGACAGACCCAATCCCGCGCCCTCGAATTTGCGCGCCAGGCTGCCGTCCAGCTGGCGGAACGGTTCCAGCGCGGCGGCGATGGTTTCGGCCGCCATGCCGATACCGGTGTCCTCGACGCTGAAGCGGACGCCGCCATCGTCCTCCAGCGCCAGGACAAGGCGCACTTCGCCATCGATGGGTGTGAACTTCAGGGCGTTGGCGAGAAGATTGCCCAATGCCTGAGCGATACGGCGGGAATCGGCATGCAGCACCGGCAGGCTGGACGGCAGCGTCAGCGTGATGTCGCGGTCGTCGCCCGTCGCCTTGCGCGCCTGCTTGACCGCCATCTCGACAATCTCCTGCGGGCCATCGGGCCGCTCTTCCAGGACCAGCGAGCCTGACTGCAGCCGCGTCACATCCAGCACGTCGTTGATCACCGACAGCAGCCGCGTCCCGGACTTGTGGATGTCATCGGCATAATCGCGATAGACCGGCTGGCCCACCGGTCCCAGCATCTCGTCGCGGATGATCTCGGAGAAACCCAGCACAGCATTGAGCGGCGTCTTCAATTCGTGGCTCATCGCCGCAAGGAAGGCGGCCTTGACCTTGTTGGCGGTCTCGGCCTGGCGCAGCGCCACGCGCAGGGCGCGTTCCTGCTCGAACTTCTCGGTAACGTCCTCGACCGTGCCTTCATAGCAGAGCAACGCCCCAGACCAGTCGCGCACCGCGCGCGCATTTTCCGAAATCCAGATGCGGCCGCCGCTGGAATGAAAAATCTCGGAAACAAAATTGGTAACCACATCATGGGCCTGCATCTGCTCGCGGAACTCATCGCGGCGGCGGGGTTCCACATAGAGTTGCAGGCCAATATCGGTCAGGCCCGCCATCAGCGCCGTGGGCGAGGCATAGCCATAAATGTCGGCAAGGGCCTGGTTCACTGCCATGTAATGGCCGTCGGGCGCGGTGCGGAAAATGCCTTCCACCGCATGATCGAAGAATGCGCGATAGCTGGCCTCGCCGGCGGTGACGCGGCGGCGGGTATTGCCGGCGATGCGGCTGAGCAGCGCCAATATCGTGCTGAGAATGGCGACAATGATGAGACCGGCGACAAATTCGCCGCCCAGATCCGCGGCCATGCCCAGCCCCACCAGCAGGCCGCCGGCGAAGGCCGGCGGCAGCACGGCAAACCCTGCCCGCTCCCCGGAAAGGGAGGGCTCAAGCCGGGGGCTGAGATCGACGTCGGACAATGCGAGCCATGCCTGGGAATTCACCCCCCTCTTAGAGGAAATATATAAATGCGACGTTGAGGTTAGCGGTTCCGTGGCGGGGCGGCGAAAAAGCGCAGCACAAGACATTGTTAAGAATGGTGAAAAACCGGCGAAAAGCACCGCTCTTCCGGCGGTGATTGCCGCATTCGCAGGCGGTTGTGCCACCGGATTGTTCACCGGCCCGCTTTGTGTGAGATTGCCCCGCTTTCCGCCCTTTCCCGGTACCAGAACAGTCATTTTCGCAAAGCCATTTCCATGTCCGCCGATATGATCCATCCGCTATATGTCGCCTCGGGCTTCGCGGTCGGTTTCCTGGTGGGCATGACCGGGGTAGGTGGCGGCTCGCTGATGACGCCGCTGCTGATTCTGCTCTTCAAGGTCCATCCGGTGACGGCGGTGGGCACCGATCTGATCTATGCCAGCGTCACCAAGAGCGGCGGCAGCATCGTCCACGGCTTCAACAAGACCATCGACTGGCGCATCGTGCTGCGCCTGGCATCGGGCAGCCTGCCCGCCGCCATCGCCACGCTTGGGCTGCTCTGGTGGTTGAAGATCGACCAGGCCGCCTATAGCGGGCTTGTGACCAAGGTGCTCGGCGTGTCGCTGCTGTTTACCGCCGCGGCGCTGCTGTTCCGCCGCCGCCTGCTGGCCGGCTATTCGCGGCGTGTCGGCGTGCTGACCGATGGCCAGACCCTCATCCTCACCGTTGCCACCGGTGTCACGTTGGGCGTGCTGGTGACGGTGTCATCGGTGGGCGCCGGCGCGCTGGGCGTCACCGCCCTGCTGCTGCTCTATCCCGAACTTCCGGCCGTGCGCATCGCCGGCAGCGACATCGCCCATGCGGTGCCACTGACCCTGGTGGCGGGACTGGGGCACATGGCCAGTGGCGGCATCGACGAAGCTGTGCTGATCTCGCTGCTAATGGGGTCCCTGCCCGGCATCATGCTCTCCAGCCTGTTCGCGCCGCGCCTGCCTGATAGGGCGTTGCGCCTGTTGCTGTCCGGCACGCTGGTTGTGGTGGCGGCGCGCCTGTTGCTCGCCTGATGCCGGATAAAATATCAAGAGGCCGCAGCAATAGTCCGCCCCGCGCCTGGCAGCGCATGCTGAGCGGGCGGCGTCTCGACCTGCTGGAACCCAGTCCGCTCGATATTGAAATCGCCGACATCGCCCATGGCCTGGCGCGGGTGGCGCGCTGGAACGGCCAGACCAAAGGTCCCCACGCCTTCTCGGTGGCGCAGCATTCGGTGCTGGTGGAACGTCTGGTCTGCGACCTCAACCCCAGGCTGGCGCGGCCGGCGCGGCTGATGGCGCTGCTGCATGACGCACCGGAATATGTGATCGGCGATCTCATCAGCCCGTTCAAAGCGGCGGTGGGGCTGGATTACAAGATCATGGAAGCCAAGCTGCAGGCGGCGATCCATCAGCGCTTCGGTCTTTCCGCCCTCGTCCCCGCCACCCTGAAAACCCTTTTCAAGAAGGCCGATCATCTGTCGGCCTATTATGAGGCGACGCAGCTTGCGGGCTTTGAAGACGCCGAGGCCCGCCGCCTGTTCGGAGCCCCGCCCAAGGCCCTGGCCACGCCGCGCCTGGTCCCCCTGACCACGGCAGAGGCGGAAAAATCGTTCCTCGACCGTTTCCACAAACTCTCGGCCTAAAGGCTGTGCTAGATAACCGCATGCCCCGGCTTCTGGTCATCCCCCTTTCCGCCCTGGACGAAAGCATCGCCATCCACCAGCCCTCGCATCTGGTGAGTCTGCTGTCGCCCCAGCACATGATCGCGACGCCAGACGGCTTTGCGGCCGAGCGGCATCTCAAGCTGGGCGTCAACGACGTCGCCGATCCTGCAGCCGGCGAGCATCCGCCCGGGCGCGCCCATATCGATGCGCTGCTGGCCTTTTCCCGGACATGGGACGCGCGCGCGCCCCTGATGATCCATTGCTGGGCCGGGATCAGCCGCTCCATGGCGTCCGCCTTCACCGTGCTGTGCGACCGGCTGGGCCCGGACCGCGAGATTGAAATCGCTCGCGCCATGCGGCGACGGGCGCCCCATGCCGCTCCCAATACCCTGCTGGTGCACCACGCCGATGCGGCGTTGGGGCGCGGTGGGCGCATGATCGCCGCGCTGAACACCATGGGCCCTGCCCGCATGGTCGAGGAAGGCGTGCTCACCGAACTGCCGCTGGAGGGATTGTGAGCACAAGCGCCATCTCCATCGGTCTGTCGGCCGCCATCGTCTCGGTGGAGGGCGAGAAGCCCTCGGTGCTGGCCATTACCCGCCGTGGCGAGGCCGACGCCCTGCCCTTCGGCCCCTTCGATCCCGCCCATCACCGCACGCTGGAATCGGGCCTGCGCGAATGGGTGGGCGAACAGACCCATTTCGATCTCGGCTATACCGAGCAGCTCTACACGTTCGGAGACAGGGGCCGGCATACCTCGTCGGACGGCGACCATGGCAGCAAGGAAAATGCGGCGCGGGTGGTATCGGTCGGCTATCTGGCGCTGACGCGCCACACCAAGGGCGACACACCGCAAAGCGAATGGCGCGGCTGGTATCAGTATTTTCCGTGGGAGGACTGGCGCGGCGGCAAGCCCGCCGTGATCGATGGCCTCATTCTGCCTGCCTTGCGCAATTTCGCCAGAAGCGGCGACGCCGGCCAGGCCGAAGCGCGGCGCACGCGCATCCGCCTTTGCTTCGGCGACGGCTTGCCCTGGGATGAGGAAAAAGTGCTGGAACGCTACGAATTGCTCTATGAGGCGGGACTGGTGGAGGAATATTTCCGCGACAATGGTGGTCGCGGACAGGCGCCCGCGCTGGGCATTGCCATGCTCTACGATCATCGTCGCATCCTTGCCACCGCCATTGCCCGGTTGCGCGGCAAGCTCAAATACCGCCCGGTGGTGTTCGAACTGATGGCGACTTCCTTCACCTTGCTGGAGTTGCAGCGCACGGTGGAGGCTTTGGCGGGCCTTAAGCTGCACAAGCAGAATTTCCGCCGCCTGGTGGCGGAACAGGGGCTGGTGGAAGGCACCGGAAAGCTCTCCTCGGCAGCGCGTGGCCGCCCGGCGGAACTGTTCCGTTTCCGCCGGGAAGTGCTGCGCGAGCGCCCGGCCCCCGGCCTGCGTCTGGGAACGCGGCGCTGAAACGCAAAACGCGCGCCCCTTGCGGGGCGCGCGTTTGCTTCGTGCGACAAACGGCTTAATAGGCGCCGATCTGGTAGGCCGACTGGCCAATATAGCCCAGCGAGCCGGTGCGCTGATGACCGACCAGGGTCGAGGCGCCGTCCATGTAGAACTTCACGCCGATGAACAGGGCATTGGCTTCGGTGCCGGCGACCTGGTAGCGCTGATAACCGCCATAGACCGACAGCGGCAGCGTATCGGAGAACTGCCATTCCGCCCGAACCTTCTCGGTGTTCAAGTCGCCGATCGAGCGGCCTGTCAGGCTGGACAAATTGCCGACATAGTCGGCGCTGACGCTGAGGGCCAGGTTCGGGTCCAGGTAGTAAGTGCCCTGCGCGCCGACATAGCCGCCGGTATTGCCACCGGAGGCGTAGGTGCCGCCGCCCTTCAGCGACAGGGTGATGTTGTCGGCATAGAACCAGTCAGCGCCCATGCCATAGGACGTCGCATGGCCGAAATTGACGCCGCCATGCATTGCGCCAAAGGACATGCGGCCAAAGAAGGTGTCGTTGAAAATATTGGCGCCCGCGCTCCACAGATTGGCGGCGCCGGGATTGACGTTGTTGTAGCTGCCGTTGGCTTCGAGACTGAAACCGCCGCCGAACACCGTCGCCAGGCTGCCATTGACGCCATAAACGTCGGCGCCACCGTTGTTGAGGACGCGGGAATAGCCGCCCCCCAGGGTGCCGGTAACCTGGGCCGAAGCAGCACCGGAAACCAGCAGTGCCGCCAGGCAGGCCGACGTTAAAATATTGTTGTGCATAGAGAATCTCCGTTTGTGATGACGCGTGTCTATATATTCCGTTTACGTCAACAAAGGGTATTACCATGTCAACATGCTCGTTTTTTCGGCAGTGCGGCAGTGATGTGACAGGGCGGGGCCTTGACGGATTAATGCTCAATCGAGTCATATTGAGCGCGACCGGCGCTTGAATGCCGGGTTTTTCACCCCATATTTATACTCGAATTGAGTATAAATTGGCGATGGAAAGCGTCACAGGACTCCGGAGCGAATGATGGGCGTTGAACTGGCTTATACCGACGCAGTGGCACGGGCCACAGACGGGCTCTACGCCAAGGTGGCGGGCGTCATTCCCGCCATCGAATGGCCGGTCCACGCCCCCTTGATCGCCGCCATCAACCGCCTCAAGCACGAGAAGAACGCCGTCATCCTGGCGCACAATTACATGACGCCGGAAATCTTCCATTGCGTCGGCGACTTCACGGGCGACTCCCTCGCCCTGGCCCGCGAGGCGGCGCGGACCGATGCGAAGATCATTGTGCAGGCCGGCGTCCATTTCATGGCCGAGACCTCCAAGATTCTTTCGCCCGGCAAGACCGTGCTGATTCCCGACATGCGGGCCGGCTGCTCGCTCGCCGCGTCCATCACCGGCGCCGATGTCCGCCTGCTGCGCCAGAAATATCCCGGCCTGCCGGTGGTGACCTATGTGAACACCTCCGCCGATGTGAAGGCGCAAAGCGACATCTGCTGCACCAGCGGCAACGCCGTGAAGGTGGTTGAGCAGATCGCGAAGGATTTCGGCACCGACACCGTCATCATGATCCCGGACAAATACCTGGCCCGCAATGTCGCGGCCCAGACCGGTGTGAAGGTCATCACCTGGGAAGGCGCCTGCGAAGTGCATGAGCGCTTCACGGCGCAGCAGATCCGCGACTACCGCACCGCCAACCCCGGCATCGTGGTGCTGGCGCATCCGGAGTGCCCGCCGGACGTGGTGGCCGAGGCCGATTTCGCCGGCTCCACCGCCGCCATGATCGGCTATGTCGGCGATCGTCATCCCGAACGTGTGATCCTGATCACCGAATGTTCGATGAGCGACAATGTCGCCGCCGAGCATCCCGAAACCCAGTTCGTGCGCCCCTGCAACCTGTGCCCGCACATGAAGCGCATCACCCTGGAAAGCATCCTGCATTGCCTCGAGACCATGACCACCGAAGTGTTGATCGATCCGGCAATCGCGGCCCGGGCCCGCATTCCCATCGACCGGATGCTGGCAATCAAATGACATTGGCAATCCCATGACGGGCCGCATCGACAATATCGTGGAATGCGACGGCGCCCTGGTGCTGGGCGGCGGTATTGCCGGCCTGTTCACCGCCCTGAAACTGGCCCCCATGCCGGTGACGGTGCTGACGGGCGCGCGCGCCGGCGCCGCCGGCTCTTCCGCCTGGGCGCAGGGGGGCATCGCCGCCGCCATGGCGCCGGATGACGACTGGCGTGCCCATGCCGCCGACACCATCGCAGCCGGCGCAGGCCTGTGCGATGCCGCCATTGTCGAAATGGTGGCGCGCGACGCCCCGGACCGCATCGCCGACCTGCTGGATTACGGCGCGCCGTTCGACCGCAAGGCGGATGGCAGCATCGCGCTGGGCCGCGAGGCGGCGCACTCCAAGGCCCGCATCGTGCATGTGAAAGGCGATCGCGACGGCGCGGAAATTTCCGCCACCCTGGCGGCCCGCGCCACCGCCACGCCATCGATCCGGCTTCTGGAAGGGTATCACGCCGTCGAGCTGGCGGTGGCCGATGGCCGCGTTACCGGCCTATTCGCCCGCTGCGGCAGCGGTGCCGGCACGCGGCTGGTGCTGTTCCGCGCCCGCGCCGTGATCCTGGCCACCGGCGGGCTGGGCGCGCTCTATGCCGTCACCACCAACCCGCTGGAAGCGCGCGGCGAAGGCTTAGGCATGGCCGCCCGCGCCGGGGCGATGATCGCCGATCCCGAATTCGTCCAGTTCCATCCCACCGCCATCGATATCGGCCGCGATCCCGCGCCACTGGCCACCGAGGCGCTGCGCGGTGAAGGCGCGACGCTGATCGATGAAAATGGCAAACGTTTCATGACCGCGATCCATGCCGATGCCGAACTGGCGCCGCGCGATATTGTCGCCCGCGCCATTCATCGCCAGATCACGGGCGGTCACAAAGTCTTTCTCGATTGCCGCACCGCAGTGGGCCTCACCTTCGCACAGCACTTCCCCACCGTCTTCGCCTCCTGCCAGTCGGCGGGCGTCGATCCGGCGACGCAGCCGATTCCGGTGGCACCCGCCGCGCATTATCACATGGGCGGCATTGCCAGCGATGCGCGGGGCCGGTCTTCGCGGGATGGTCTCTGGGTGGTGGGCGAATGCGCCGCCACGGGGCTGCATGGCGCCAACCGGCTGGCGTCCAACTCGTTGCTGGAAGGCCTGGTCTTCGGCGCCCGCGTCGCCGAAGATGTGCGCGGGCTGCTGGCCGCCGGCATCGATCGCCCGGTTCCGCCCGCGCCATTATTGGCGGCGCTGCAACCGCCGCCGCGCCTGCTGCGCGAAGCGATGAGCCGCCATGCCGGGCTGGAGCGCGACGCAAGCGGCCTGATGCAGCTTCTGGATGTGATCGCCCGGGTCGAACAGGCCGGCAATGGCGAAGCGGCGCTGCTGAACATCACTGCCACGGCGCGGCTGGTGGCGGCCGCAGCCCTGGCGCGGCAGGAATCGCGCGGCAGCCATTGGCGTAACGACTTTCCCGCCACCGAAGCGCAAGGCCAGCGCACACTGCTGACCCTGGCGACGGCGCAGGCCGTCACCCAGCACCCGACGCGCCGCGCCGCGCCGTGAGCGACAGCTTTTTTACCCGGCCGCCCCCGGCGCTATTGATCGAACCGGCCGTTCGCACCGCGCTGGAAGAGGATCTGGGCAGCGCCGGCGACATCACCAGCGCCTTGACCATCCCCGATGGCGCGCAGGCGGTGGCGCGGCTGATCGCGCGCAAGCCCGGCCATATCGCGGGTTTGATTTGCGCCGAGGTCGCCTTCCGCCTGGTCGATCCCACGCTGCGCTTCACCGCCGTCATGGCGGATGGCGAGGCCGTCGAAGCGGGCGCTCCCCTCGCCACCATCGCAGGCCCGGCACACAGCCTGCTGACCGGCGAACGCGTGGCGCTGAATTTCCTTGGGCATCTCTCCGGCGTGGCGACGGCAACGGCGGCGCTGGTGGCGGTCGTGGCGGGCACCAAGGCGCGCATCGTCTGTACCCGCAAGACCATACCTGGCCTGCGCGCCTTGCAGAAATATGCTGTGCGCTGCGGCGGCGGCTTCAATCACCGTTTCGGCCTGGATGACGCGGTGCTAGTTAAGGACAATCATATCGCCGCCGCGGGCGGCATCGCCCCCGCCCTGTCGCGACTGCGGGCGGGCCTGGGCCATATGGCCAGAGTGGAAGTCGAGGTCGATACCTTGGCGCAGCTGGAAGAGGTGCTGGCGCTTGGCGTCGATACCGTGCTGCTGGATAACATGCCGCCGCAGATGCTGCAGCAGGCCGTGGCGCTGACAAAGGGCCGCGCCACGCTGGAGGCCTCGGGCAACGTCACCTTGGCGACGGTGCGCGCCATCGCCGAGAGCGGTGTGGATTACATCAGCTCAGGAGCCATCACGCACAGCGCGCCAAACCTGGATATCGGTCTGGATTTCTAGAGCCGCCCTAGCTATCCCGCGCGTGGCCGCCGCCACGATAAAAGACATGGTTGCCGATCTGGGTGGTCTTCTCCAGCGTATCGGCCCAGTCGGGCGAAACCGAGATGGCGTGGAAATTGGTGGCGCCCGCCGTGGCATTGGCAAGGCGGACCTCGCCGGTGAGGATGCGGGCGGCCAGCGCCTCGGCATCGCGCCAGGCTTCGCCGTCCTTGCGGCGCATCAACTCGCCATTGCAGGTGAAAGAGAACTGGCAGCCGGGATGGCCGGATCCCTCATAGACCACGGCGCAGATCGAATGGCCATAGTTGCCGACATTCATGCGGTGGAAAACCACCTCGGCGATCGCCTTCTGGCCGCCGGCCCCCTCGCCCCGGGCTTC
>Ga0316218_1004357_pt1 | contig 10862 bp, 9 predicted proteins | sample TBH18003metaG_FD_203634 | JGI IMG/M metagenome (GOLD analysis project Ga0316218, IMG submission 203634) | Freshwater microbial communities from Trout Bog Lake, Wisconsin, USA - TBH18003 | ecosystem: Environmental > Aquatic > Freshwater > Lake > Hypolimnion/Profundal zone | place: USA: Wisconsin... | reverse complement strand
CTCCGCGGGCCCCTCCCCGCCTGCCCGATCCGGAGCCCCCGACCATGAGTTCTCTCGCAGGCCTTGTTGCCGCTGCTGCCCTTGCCGGGGCCGCGTCCCCCGCGCCTGAAGCGCCGACCCTGGTGGTCCACGCCGCCCACCTGGTGGACCCGGCGGCGGGCCGGGTGCTGGACGACGTGGTCATCGTCGTGTCCGGGGACCGGGTCTCGGCGGTGGGCCCTGCGGCCACGACGCCGGTGCCCGCCGGGACCCCGAGGATCGAGCTGGGGTCCGCCACCGTCCTGCCCGGCCTGATCGACGTGCACGTGCACCTGACCTCCAATGCCTCGGACGAGGGGCTGAACGGCCTGGTGAAGACCACCGCCCGGGAAGGGGTCGACGGGGTCGCCAATGCCCGCAAGACCCTGGAGGCGGGCTTCACCACCGTGCGCAATGTCGGGGCCGGGGGCTTTTCCGACGTGGCCCTGCGCGATGCCATCAACGAGGGCGAGATCGAGGGGCCGCGGATGCTGGTCTCCGGCCCGCCGCTGGGGGCTACGGGAGGGCATGCGGACGACAACCTGCTGCCCTTCGACTACCACCATGTGAGCGAAGGGGCGGCGGACGGTCCCTGGGCCCTGCGGGCCAAGGTGCGGCAGAACGTCAAGTACGGCGCCGACCTGATCAAGTTCATGGCCACCGGCGGCGTCCTGTCCCACGGGGACAGCGTGGACGGCCAGCAGATGACCCAGGACGAGATGAACGCAGTGGTGGAAGAGGCGCACATGTGGGGCCGCCGGGTGGCGGTGCATGCCCATGGCGCCTCCGGCATCCGCGGCGCGATCCTGGCCGGGGCGGACTCCATCGAACATGCGAGCCTGATCGACGACGAGGGCATCCGGCTGGCCAAGGCCCGGGGCACCTACCTGTCCATGGACATCTACAATGACGACTTCATCCTGGCGGAGGGGGAGCGCAACGGGATCGAGCCCGCCTCCCTCGACAAGGAGCGGCAGATCGGCCGTCTGCAGCGGGCCAATTTCCAGAAGGCGGTGAAGGCCGGGGTGAAGATGGCCTTCGGGACCGATGCCGGGGTCTATCCGCACGGGGACAATGCCCGCCAGTTCCCGGTGATGGTGACCTACGGCATGACCTCCATGCAGGCGATCCAGGCCGCCACGGTCAATGCCGCCGACCTCCTCGGCTGGGGCGGCAAGGTCGGCAGGATCGCGCCGGGCTTCTATGCCGACCTGATCGCCGTCGACGGGGACCCGGTGGCCGACGTGCACGCCCTGGAACGGGTCCGCTTCGTCATGAAGGGCGGCGTGGTCTGGAAGAGCGGCCGCTAGAGGGGCTCACGCTTCAGGGATTCGACCCCAGCCGGGCGAGCAGGCCGGTCTGCAGGCCCACGCCGCTGATCCACTGCGACCCCACCGTGGCCACGGCCACGTCCGCCGCCGTGGCGTCCAGCGCCTGGCGCAGGATCCAGGTGGGCTCGAACCCCGTGCAGTGGGCGGCCAGGATCCTGCGCACCCCCAGGGCCTTCAGCCTCGCACCCGTGGCCTCGATGGAGGCGCGGTTGTTCAGGAACAGGTGCAGGCCGCCGACCACCCCGGCAATGGGTCCGGGACCGAGAATCGCATGGGCCTGCTCGCAGATGTTCATCACGCCGGCATGGCCGCAGCCAGTCAGCACCACGATCCCGTCGGAGCTGTCGATGACAAGGGCGGCATCTTCCGGAACCGTGTCCGCGATCCGTCCCGAGGGTTCGCTGAGATAGCTCCCCGGGCTCCAGTTCCGTTCATTGTGGGTCCTGGGCACCGGCCCGGTGAACCAGACCCCCGGCAGAAGCTCCGTCGGGGCGTCATGGACGACGAAGGTGCCGCCCAGGGCCTCGTAGGCCGGCTTCAGGTCCGCCATGTTGCGGTCCGGTCGGCCGTCCCCCTCCTCCCGCGCCGCGAAGATGCCCGTGGCCACGTGGCAGCGGCCCAGGGCCTTTGGATTGGTGCGGGCGAATTCCCGCCGGAGCGTCAGGAGGCCGGAGGTGTGGTCCGCGTGATCGTGGGACAGGATCACGTCCTCCACGTCGGAAAGGTCGATCCGCAGCCTGCGCAGGTTGTGCAGGACCATGTCCGGCGAGGCACCCGTGTCATAGAGGAGGCGACGGCCATCCGCCTCCACCAGGGCGGCGAAGCCCCATTCCCCGTCCAGGCCGCTGTTGCCTGCCACCATGGTGTCGAGGATGGTGATCCGCAGGTGACCGACCCGGGCGGTCGTACCGGCCGCCAGGGCCCGCACCGGACCTGCAAGGGCGAAGGCGAGGCCGAGCGCCAGTCCACCCAGGCTGCGGCGGCGATCGAGGGTGGTCATGGCCGTCTGCTCCCGTTGCGTCGGGAAGCAAGGCATGCCGACAGGGTCGGCGTCAATCGGATCAGAGGATGACCAGCCCCACCAGGACAAGGATGGTGGCATATTTCAGCGTGTAGTACAGGCGGCGGTTCCGGGCCTTCAGGGCCTTGCCGCGCTCCATCACCCCGTGGATGCGCTCGAAGAAGCGGTTCACCGCCCCCACCTGCTCGCCCACCTCGTTCGGGGCCCCGGTCGCGCCCATGACGTGGTGGATCATCCACCGGTTCACCGCCCGCAGGGGGGGGCGGACGGGACGCTCCACATCGCAGAACAGGATCAGCCGGGTCGTGTCGGCGCCGTTGAAGGCCTCGTGCACATAGGTCTCGTCGAACACCATGGCCTGCCCGTCCCGCCAGCTGGCCCGCTCCCCATCCACGTCGATCCAGCAGCTGTCAGCATTGGGGGTGCGCAGGCCCAGATGGTAGCGGATCGACCCCGCGAACGGGTCCCGGTGGCGGCCGAGCTTGCCCCCCGGCGGCAGGGTGGCGAACATGGCCCCGTGCACCGTCGGCAGGCTCTTCAGCAGGGCCACGGTCTTCGGGCAGTAGGCCTCGGCCGAGGGAATGGGGTGGTCGTACCACTTGAGATAAAAGCGCTTCCAGCCCCGCTTGAAGAAGGTGTGGAAGCCCACGTCGTTGTGGCCGATGGCGGCGGCGATGCGCCCCTCCTCCATCAGGGCCAGGCCCTCGTCGCGGATCATTTCCCACTGGTCGGTGATGGCCTGCATCTCCGGAAACAGCTCCGGGGCCAGGAAGGGCCGGTTCGGCACCTTCGAGAACAGATAGACCAGCGCATTGTAGGGCGCGGTGAAGGTGGAGTGATCGGTGAGCTGGCGCAGGAACTTCAGCCGCACGCGCCCGCGGTAGTGGACGAAGAGCGCCGCGGCCACCAGGGCGGCGAGCACGCCCAGCCTGATGCCGATGGAAAGTGGTGAGAACATCGATCGATCCAGCCTGTCGGAAGGACCTTTCGCCCCCCACAGGTCCCGCTCATAGCAGCAAAATCCGCCTCAGGCGACGAAACGCGCTTCCGTCCGGTCGCGGAGGTGATCGAGGGTGACCCCGTCGGCCAGCTCCAGCAGCTTCAGGGTCTCCGCGGACTTGTCCACGGCGAAGACGGCCAGGTCGGTGATGACCAGGTCGACCACCCGGGCCCCGGTCAGGGGCAGGGTGCAGGCCTTCAGGAGCTTCGGCGCGCCGGACTTCTCGCAGTGCTCCATGACCACGACGACGCGCTTCACCCCGGCCACCAGGTCCATGGCCCCGCCCATGCCCTTGACCATCTTTCCCGGCACCATCCAGTTGGCCAGGTCGCCGTTCTGCGCCACCTGCATGGCCCCCAGGATGGACAGGTTGATGTGCCCGCCGCGGACCATGGCGAAGCTGTCGGACGAGGAGAAGTAGCTCGAGCTCGGCAGTTCGGTGATGGTCTGCTTGCCGGCATTGATCAGGTCGGCATCCACCTCGTCCGCCAGAGGGAAAGGCCCCATGCCCAGCATGCCGTTCTCGCTCTGCAGGGTCACCGACATGCCCGGCGGGATGTGGTTCGACACCAGGGTCGGAATGCCGATTCCCAGGTTCACATAGAAGCCGTCCTGCAGCTCCCGCGCCGCGCGGGCGGCCATTTCATCTCGGGTCCAGGCCATCAGACGGCTCCCTGTTCCGGCTCGCGGGTGGTGACCCGTTCAATGCGCTTCTCGAACACCGCCCCCTGGAAGATGCGGTCCACATAGATCGAAGGCGTGTGGATGTGATCCGGATCGATCTGGCCGGGTTCCACCAGATGCTCCACCTCCACGACGCAGGCGCGACCGGCGGTGGCCATCATCGGATTGAAATTCCGCGCCGTCTTCCGATAGACCAGGTTCCCGGCCGTATCGCCCTTCCAGGCCTTGACGATGGAGAGGTCCGCGGTCAGCGCCGTCTCCATGATATAGTGCTCGCCGTTGAAGCTGCGGGTTTCCTTGCCCTCGGCGATCAGGGTGCCGTAGCCGGTCTTGGTGTAGAACGCCGGGATGCCCGCGCCGCCGGCCCGGATGCGCTCCGCCAGCGTGCCCTGCGGGTTGAACTCCAGTTCCAGCTCGCCCGACAGGTAGAGCTTCTCGAACAGCTTGTTCTCCCCCACATAGGAGCTGATCATCTTGCGGATCTGGCCGTTCTCCAGCAGCAGGCCGAGACCGAATCCGTCCACCCCGCAATTGTTGGAGATCACCGTCAGGTTCCGGACCCCGTGGGCGCGGAGGGCGGCGATCAGGTTCTCGGGAATGCCGCAAAGGCCGAAGCCTCCGGCCATGATCGTCATTCCGTCGAACAACAGACCATCGAGGGCCTCGGCGGCGGTGGCGACCGTTTTGCGGGACATGGCGGCTCCGGGGTGTGGCGCGGTCTGAGGCGCTTGGTGTCGCCCAATCACCTCCCGATTTCAACCGCACATGTTGCATTGCACACTGAATTGAGGCGTGCACCGCAGCCTGTGTGACCCTAGGGCGCCCTAGCAAGGCCCTCCCCGCTCCGACTATGATGCCGGGACAGGCCCGCTCGAGACGGGCCGCACGACCCTTCGACGAGGATTCGCCATGCTGCCCTATCGCCACACGGAAGCCGGTGACAAGCCCGCCATGATCATGGCCGGGTCCGGGGAGACCGTGACCTATTCCGAACTGGAATCCCGGTCCAACCAGATCGCGCACCTGTTCCGCAGCCTGGGCATGAAGGCAGGCGACGCCGTGTCGATCCTGGTGGAGAACTCGGCGCGGTTCTTCGAACTGGTGATGGCGGCCCACCGCTCGGGCCTGCGCTACACCTGCATGTCCACCAAGCTGGCCCCGGGGGAGATCGCCTACATCGTCAAGGACAGCGGGTCCCGGGCGCTGATCGCCTCCCACGGCCTCGCGGCGCTTGCAGAGGCGGCGGCCGCCCAGTTCGACGGGGTGGCCCTGCTCATGGTCGGGGGCGTGTCCGGGGGCTTCCGCAGCCTGGAAGACGCCATGGCCACCCAGCCGTCCAACCGCCTGGCCGACGAGAGCCTGGGGGATGCCATGCTCTATTCGTCGGGCACCACCGGCCATCCCAAGGGGGTCCGCCGGGCCCCGGTGGTGCGGACGCTGGACGACCTTCCGGCCCTGTCGCAGATCGGCATGGCCCTCTACGGCTTCACCAGGGACATGATCTATCTGTCGCCCGCGCCCCTCTATCATGCGGCCCCGCTGGGCTGGTGCATGGGCGTGCTGGAGCTTGGCGGCACCGTGGTCATCATGGAGCATTTCGACGCCGAGCAGGCCCTGGCCGACATCGCCCGCTTCCATGTGACCCACGCCCAGTGGGTGCCGACCCACTTCGTGCGGATGCTGAAGCTGCCGGAGGAGACCCGGGCGAAGTACGACATGTCCTCCCTGAAGGCCGTCTACCACGCCGCCGCCCCCTGCCCCGTGCCGGTGAAGGAGGCGATGATCGCCTGGTGGGGCCCGATCATCCACGAGTACTATGCCGGGACCGAGGGCAACGGCTTCGTCGTCTGCAATTCGCAGGAATGGCTCGCGCACAAGGGCACGGTGGGCCACGCCCTGAACTGCGAGCTGAAAATCTGCGACGAGAACGGCGACCCGGTCCCGCCCCGGGTGGAGGGCGAGGTGTTCTTCGCCGGGGGCGGCCAGTTCGAGTACCACAACGACCCGGAAAAGACCGCCAAGTCCCGCAACAAGCACGGCTGGTCGACGCTGGGCGACATCGGCTGGCTGGACGAGGACGGCTTCCTCTACCTGACCGACCGCAAGAGCTTCATGATCATCTCCGGCGGTGTGAACATCTACCCGCAGGAGGTTGAAAACCTTCTGGTCACCCACCCCAAGGTCGCCGACGTGGCCGTGATCGGCGCGCCGCACGAGGAGATGGGGGAGCAGGTGGTGGCCGTGGTCCAGCCCGCGAACTGGGCGGAGGCGGGCGACGAGCTTGCCGCCGAGCTGATGCACTACTGCCGGGCGAACATCAGCCACGTGAAGTGCCCGCGGAAGATCGACTTCCGCCAGGAACTGCCCCGGCACCAGACCGGCAAGCTCTACAAGCGCCTGATCCGCGACGAGTACTGGGGCAAGGCCAAGGCCTGATCCGGCTGGGCCGCGCCAGCCCTCCGGTCAGGCCATCCCGCGGACCAGCCGTCCAGGCAGCGCGCCCGTGGGGGCCCCGTCCCGATAGGTCACCTGCCCCGCCACCAGGGTGGCGCGGTAGCCCCGGGCGGTCTGGGTCAGACGCCGCCCGCCCGCGGGCAGGTCGTGGCTGACCGTGGGAAGGTCAAGGGACAGCCGGTCATAGTCGATCAGGTTCAGGTCCCCCCGCAGGCCCACGGCGATCCGGCCCCGGTCCGCCAGCCCGGCCAGGGCCGCGGAGGTGCTCGTCTGCATCTTCACCACCGTCTCCAGGGCAAAGCGCGGCCCGCGGGCCCGGTCCCGGGTCCAGTGGGTGAGGTTGGAGGTGGGGAAGCTGCCGTCGCAGATCATCCCCACATGGGCCCCGCCGTCGGACAGGCCGGGCGCGGTGTCCCGGTGCCCCATCATCTCGAAGGACGGGTCGAGGGAGCCGTCCGCATAGTTGAGGAAAGGCAGGTAAATCATTCCCCGGCCTTCGTTTTCCAGCATGACATCCAGCGCCGCCTCGAGGGGGGAGACGCCGCGCCGGGCGGCCTCCGCCGTCAGGCTCTGGTCCGGGGTCGGCTCGTAGTCGAAGCCGGTCCGCAGGGGATACATGGCCGACCAGTTGCCGAAGGTGTCCCGGGCAAAGGGACTGGCCCAGACCGCCTCCTCCGCCAGCAGCCGGCGGCGGAAATCCGGATCCGAAAGCGCCGCCACCCGCTCCGCCAGGGTCTTGCCGGACAGGGCCGCGAAGGACGGGTGGAAGCTGAACGGGTTCAGGGTCAGCTCCAGCCCCAGGAGAAGCCCCACCGGCCGCCCGCAGACCTGGGCCTTCATGGGCAGGCCCTCGTCCACCGCCGCTTCCAGCCGGGCCAGCAGACGCCGCCAGCCATCCGGGGCGCGACCGCTCTGGGCCAGGGTGAAGGACAGGGGGCGGCCGGACTGGCGGACCAGCCGGGTCAGCATGTCGAACTCCGCGTCCGGGTCGACGAAGTCGGACACCACCTGCAGCACGCCTCGGCCCGCCCGCTGCAGTCCGGCAGCGATCCCCGCCAGCTCAGCCTCTGCCGCCGTCAGGGTCGGGGTCGGCTGGCCGTCGCTGGTGCGATGGTTCAGGGTGCGGGAGGTGGAAAAGCCGAGCGCCCCGGCGCGCATGGCCTCCTCGGCGATCTGCGACATGGCGGCGATGTCGGCCTCGGTGGCGGCCTCGCGGTTGGCGCCCCGCTCCCCCATCACGAACACCCGCACCGCCGCATGGGGCAGCTGGGCCCCGATGTCGATGTCGAAGGACCGGCTGGACAGGGAGTCGAGATAGTCCGGGAAACTCCTCCAGTTCCAGGGCAGCCCCTCCTCCAGCACCGGGAAGGGAATGTCCTCCACCCCCTCCATCAGGCGGATCAGGCGGGCATGGTCGTCCGGCCGGCACGGCGCGAAGCCGACCCCGCAATTGCCCATCACCGCCGTGGTCACCCCGTGCAGGGACGAGGGCTGCAGGCGGCTGTCCCAGGTGGCCTGGCCGTCATAATGGGTGTGGACGTCCACGAAGCCGGGGGTGACGATCAAGCCCCGGGCGTCGATCTCCTCAGCCCCCTGCCCTGCGACCTTGCCCACGGCGGCGATCCGGCCGTCCATTAGCGCCACGTCTCCCTCGAAGCCGGGGCGTCCGGTGCCGTCGATGATCTGACCGCCGCGGATGACCGTATCGTAGTGCGCCGCCATGCCGTTCCCCGTCCCTTGTCTTGTCTCGTTGGCCGGGATGGTGCGCCCGCGGCCGGAACCCCGTCAAGGCGACGAGGGCACGGACATGCGTGACAGAAGCCGGTTCATGGGCACCGCCAGGGCCGCGAAGATCAGGCTGCAGGCCACGGCAAAGCCCGCGTGCAGGGCCCAGAACTGCCAGGTGGGCAGGACGCCGTAGTACTTGCCCAGAGACCCGCTGACCGTGGAGCCGATGAAGATCGCGAAATAATAGGCCGATATGGCCGTGGCCTTGATGCTCCGCGGTGCGGCCCGGGCCACCAGGGCCACGATCACCGGCACCGCATAGAGCCAGCCGATGGCGGACAGCATGTGGAAGCTCAGGGCCCAGAGCACCCCCACCGGTCGCCCGCCCGACAGGAGCTCCCCGGCGGCCAGCAGCAGCTCGGACGCGGCGAACCCCATCGTCCCCCAGACGATCTTGGTCACGTCCGCCGGTTCCCTGCCCGCCTTCTGCTGCCGCGCCCACAGCCAGATGACCACCGGGCCGAACAGGATGGTGCCGAGGCTGTCCACCGACTGGAACCAGGTCACCGGGGCCACGAGGCCGAACATGTGCCGGTCCACCCGGTCCCGGACCCACACCGGATAGGCGTTCCAGATCTGAGACTGGGCGACCCAGAACAGGGACGAGGTGGCCACGATCATCACCAGGACCGCGATCCGGGCCCCGTCTCCGGGCTCCAGCGTGACGACGGCGCGGGTGCGGCGGATGGGCGGGTCCGGCGGCAGGCGGTGCTGGGTCGCCAGATAGATGACGAGGCCGATCACCACCACCACCGCGGCCGAGCCGAAGCCGTAGTGCCAGCCATAGAGCTCCCCCAGCGTCCCGCACACCAGGGGCGACAGGACCGCCCCGGTGTTGGAGGACATCAGGAAGATGGAGAAGCCCTGGTCCCGGCGGCTGTCATCGGCGGCATAGAGCCCGCCCACCTGGGCCGCCACATTGCCCTTCAGCAGGCCGCTGCCGATCAGGAGGGTGGCGAGGGCGAACAGGAAGGTCGGCTCGAAGGCCATCAGCCCGTGGCCAATCGCCATGACGACCAGGCCCAGGATCACCGTCCGCCGCCGCCCCAGCCACTGGTCGCCGATATAGCCCCCCACCACCGGCAGCAGGAACACCAGCCCGCCATAGAGCCCGAAGATCTGCAGGGCCAGGGCCTGAAGCGTCAGGGGTCCGAAGACGGCTTCCAGTCCGGCGCGGAAGGGGGCGAAGCCGATCACGTGGTCGATCACGCCGGGCTTGAACAGCCGTCCGGTCATGTAGAGCACCAGCAGGGCCTGCATGCCGTAGTAGGAGAAGCGCTCGAACCCCTCCATGGCCACGAGGTAGGCGAGCCCGCGGGGATGGCCGAAGAAGGCCCGGTCCTCGGTCCGGTCACCGGCCTGGATGACCCCGCTGTCGACGACCTGCCTCATTCACCCACCCTGCCGGACCCGGACCTTGCCGGCGGAATTGGCGCATCTGTCCGGCAGGATGACAAGCCGGATCGGGGCAAACCCCGAACAAGGGTCCCCGGACCTCGATCCGCGGCCGAAAATGCGGCGGCCATACGCAATTTCTTTGCAGATCGGCGGGAAAATGACCCTCCTGACGGGTTGTTTTCACCCCGGCTTTGCCGCAAAGAGAAGCCATGACGTCGATCCTCGCCGCCGCAGACCCCATGACCCGCGCCCTGGCCGCGCGGATGGCGGCGTATGCGCTGACGGCGGCGGGCGCGGGCGGCGCGCGAATTCCTCGCCCCTGAGCGCGTTCATGACCGGTCGAGACAGACCGGGACGCTCAGGGGACCCCATGATCCGCGCCCCCATCGCCACCCGTTCCTGCGAGACCTTCCGACCATGACCTCGACCGAGTCCCAGATGACCGCCCGCCCCCAGACCCGCCAGGCCAACCTCAGCTTCGACGACATCGTCGCCGCCGCGGCCCGGCTGAAGGGCCAGATCGAACGCACCCCCATGCGCCACTCCCGGACCCTGTCCGAGATCACCGGCGCCGAGGTCTGGGTGAAGTTCGAGAACCTGCAGTTCACCGCCGCCTTCAAGGAGCGCGGGGCCCTGAACAAGCTCCTGCTGCTGGACGACGCCCAGCGCCGCCACGGGGTCATCGCCGCCAGCGCCGGCAATCACGCCCAGGGCCTCGCCTATCACGGCGCCCGGCTGGGCGTTCCGACCACCATCGTCATGCCCCGCGGCACCCCGATGGTGAAGATCCAGCACACCCGCAACTTCGGCGCCGAGGTGATCCTCGAGGGCGACAGCTATGACGACGCCAACGCCTTCGCCCAGGCGCTGTGCGCGGAGAAGGCCCTGACCTTCGTCCATCCCTTCAACGACCTCGACGTCATGGCCGGCCAGGGCACGGTGGCGCTGGAGATGCTGGAGGATGTGCCCGACCTGGACATCCTGCCCATCCCCATCGGCGGGGGTGGCCTGATCGCGGGCATGGCCATGGCGGCCAAGACCGTCCGGCCGGACATCCGCATCTTCGGGGTGGAACCGGCCATGTACCCGTCCTTCACCGCCCGGTGGCGCAACATCCCCGCGCGCCTGGGCGGCCAGACCATCGCCGAGGGCATCGCCGTCAAGCAGG
>Ga0316218_1004356_pt1 | contig 10863 bp, 6 predicted proteins | sample TBH18003metaG_FD_203634 | JGI IMG/M metagenome (GOLD analysis project Ga0316218, IMG submission 203634) | Freshwater microbial communities from Trout Bog Lake, Wisconsin, USA - TBH18003 | ecosystem: Environmental > Aquatic > Freshwater > Lake > Hypolimnion/Profundal zone | place: USA: Wisconsin... | reverse complement strand
CCGGTATGAAGATCAATTACAGCTTCTGGGTGCCCGACCATGCGGTGCTCATCAGCAAGGGCGATCCATTGCCTAGGCTGGAGCGGGAGATATTGAAGGCGGTGGCCAACCTGAAGGACAACCACTCCATCATTGGCTGGAACATCGGCAACTATCCCCTGCAGCAGATGGAGGCATCCTACCTGCAGCCGGAGTTGTTCTATCACAAGCAGGCCTACATCAAGTGGCTCAGCCACCTGGTGCATGCCATCAAGCAGGTCGATTCTACGAGGCCTGTTACGGTAGATGTAGCAGTAGCGCCAGACGTGCGCAACATCATCACCAACCTGCACGACCAGGCGCCGGATATAGATGCCTTTGGCCTGGTGCTTACAGATACCCTCAGCGACACAGACCAGATCAACAGGCTCACGGTGCCGTACTATTTCAGCAGCATCAAGCCGCAGCCTTACTTTAAACTTCCCAATGATAGCGTAAGCGTGTTCATGGAAAACTGGCAGGACGAGCAATGGGAAGCCGGTGTAACCTTTAACGGCCTTAAGGATATATGGGGACGCAACAAACCTGGCTATTACGAGGTGACCCGTCACTGGACGGCAGACACCAGCCGTCACACCCTGCTGTCGGTAAAGATATTGCGCCCGTCAGCTACGGCCACGCCGGGCGTGGTATTGCCTTATCATGCGCTGGTGTATGAATACAATAAGTGGCACTTAGCCAAATACCTGCCCACCGACCTGCACTTTGAATGGTACCAGGTGCGTACCGACGACTGGGGCCGCCCGCAGGACATACAACTCCTTGGCCGCGACGCCCTGCTCAACTACACTATCCCCGACCACCCGCAGCACTACCGCCTTTACCTCGTCGCTTCCAAAGGCAACGACATCACCTCCGCCTACTCGCCGCTGTATCTGCCGATTATTGATAAGAGTGGGGGCGGGAAGTAATACTAATGGAAAGAGTATTTTTGGGAGTATTCAATATCGCAGACCTTATCCAGTTGCGATGGTTTGAGAAATACCGGGTAAGTTGATCCGGTGTGCTATCGGCGAGTCTTCCCCACATACAGAGCCATGCAGAGAGACTTGTCGAGGACTGAAAGTATTCATTATCGCAGACCTTATCCAGTTGCAATGGTTTGAGAAATACCGGGTAAGTTGATCCGGTGTGCTATCGGCGAGTCCTCCCACGCACACAAGGCCATACGGAGAGACTCGCCGAGGACGGAGCAGGCCTGGCTTAATAAAATGGGGGGAATCGCGAGGTTGCTTCGTTAGTGTCCTAGCCGAGTCTCTCTTCCGAGCCTCGTGCGTATGCGAGGACTCGGCGAAAATAACATGATGCCGCATAGCCATAAAAAGCTACCTTAGAGAATGCCCGTAAACAAACCACACATCACCGAATCAGGGGTATACTTCATAACATTTACTTGTTATAAATGGTTGCGTCTTTTCGAGATAACAAACTCCTATGATCTGGTGTACAAATGGTTTGGGTATCTGAAAGAAAAAGGTCATTATATAGCCGGATACGTGATAATGCCGAACCACATACATCTGCTCATCGGTTTTATGCCGTCAGGCCCAAGCATCAATACAATTGTGGGCAATGGAAAGCGGTTTATGGCGTATGAGATCGTCAGCCGACTGAAGGATGCAAAACTCAACGAAATACTCGCAATTCTTTCGGCAGGTGTTGATTCGTCAGACAAAAAGAGAGGAAAGCATCACGAAGTTTTTGAGCAGTCATTTGATATCAAAGCCTGCCATTCATTCAAATTTGTTAACCAGAAGCTCAATTATATTCATTGCAATCCAGTAAGCAAGAAATGGGAATTGGTGAAATATGCGGGCGACTACATTCATAGTTCGGCTGGTTACTACGAAAGCGGGAAACCTGGTCTTTTTGAAGTATTCAATATCGCAGACCTTATCCAGTTGCAATGGTTTGAGAAATACCGGGTAAGTTGATCCGGTGTGCTATCGGCGAGTCCTCCCCACGCACACAGAGCCATGCTGAGAGACTCGCCGAGGACGGAAGTTGATCCGGTGTGCTATCGGCGAGTCCTCCCCACGCACACAGAGCCATGCTGAGAGACTCGCCGAGGACGGAAGTGTTTTTCACTTGTGCCCACCTCGCTGCAACTCTTTTTGACTTGCGAGATTGCATTAAATCATTACACCTGCGTAGCAAGCCTGCCCGTCGTCAGGCGGGGGCCGGGGGATGAGGTCGCGCTAACACCCCGTATCTTAGCCCAACAAAAAACAAGCCTCTATGCCAGACCATAAAACCTCCACCCCAATGAATAGCGTATTCCTCGGCTGCAGCCTCGATGGTTACATCGCCGGCAAAAACGATGAGCTGGACTGGTTAGACAAAATCCCCAACCCGGAAAATGAAGACACCGGGTACTATGCATTCATGGACCGGGTTGACGCCGTGGTGATGGGCCGGAGAACATTTGAAGTAGTGCTGGGCTTTGGCGACTGGCATTTTAAAAAGCCGGTATTTGTGCTGAGCAATAGCCTGAACCAGGTGCCAGAGCACCTGCACGGCAAAGCAGAGATAGTGAGCGGAACGCTGAAAGAAGTGCTGGGCGGTTTGCATGCGCGGGGTTTCCATCGCCTGTATATAGACGGCGGACAAACCGTGCAGGCATTTTTACAGGAAGACCTGGTAGATGAAATGATACTGACCCGCATACCCGTGGTGCTGGGTGGTGGCCTGCCGCTATTTGGCCTGCTCAGCCACATGCTCTGGTTCACCCACCAGGAGACCAATGTATTTATGGGCCAACTGGTGCAAAGCCGCTACCTCCGCAATCGGGATGAGGGCTAAATGCGGCAAACCGTAGCAAGGTCATCGCAACAGACCCGACTTAATAAATGGGGTACATCGCGAGGTTGCTTCAGCCTAAGCTACGCAAGCGGCTTCGCAATGACCCCTGTGTCGTGGATACAGCCGCCAGCGCAAAAAATAACCCCCTGTTCATAGGAAAATCAAGTCGTTGCATTTAAAATGCGTCAACTGGTAAGTAGAGAAGCCCGGCCAGCGAAAAAACGGCGGCTCGCGTAGGTTGTGTGCGGTGGGGCGTTTTTTTTCGCCGACGCTTTCTTTGCTACTTTCTTTTCGCTGTTGAAAAGAAAGTAGGAAGCGGTAAGTAGCGCTAACTGCACTTCCTTCAGACCAGGCCGAGGCTAAAAAAAATAACCCCCTGTTCACAGGAGGTTACTTACTTCGAGGTCGAAAGCGGATTCGAACCGCTGTAGCAGCTTTTGCAGAGCTGTGCCTAGCCACTCGGCCATCCGACCGTGAGCGCAAATGTAGTAAATTTTCGTTTCTTTACAACTGTAAACCAGCATATAAAAATGATCAATAGCTTGCAGGAAATAGGTAGTTCAGAGCTCATTATTACCCCTAAAGGCACCATCTATCACCTGGATATTGCACCGCAGCATGTGGCTCCCACGGTCATCACCGTTGGCGACCCGGACCGCGTGGCCGAGGTGTCCAAACATTTTGACAAGATCACCCACAAGGCGCAGCACCGCGAGTTCGTTACTCACTGCGGCTACATAGGCAACAAATACATTACTGCCCTCAGCACCGGCATAGGGCCAGACAATATAGACATTGTGCTCACCGAGCTGGATGCCCTGGTGAACATAGATTTTTCTACGCGTCGTATAAAGGAAACGCGCACATCGCTCAACATCATTCGCCTGGGCACCTGCGGCACGGTGCAGCCAGATGTTGCGGTAGATAGCATTGCGGTTTCATCTCATGGCATCGGCCTCGATAACCTGATGCACTACTATGGCCTCACCAACACCCACGAAGAAGCCTTTATGCTGGAGGAGTTCAATAAGCATACGGGCATGGCGGGCAAAAAGGTAGTGCCTTACATTGCCGAGGGGGCCATATCGCTGCGCAAGCTATTCGGCAGCGGCTTCACACATGGCATTACGGTTACCTGCCCGGGCTTTTATGGCCCGCAGGGGCGCAAACTGCGGCTGGCGCCGGCCTTCCCGCACCTGCTGGATGCGCTTACTACCTTCCGCAGCCAGGATACCCGGATAGTGAACTTTGAGATGGAGACATCGGCTATTTATGGCCTGGGCAAAATGCTGGGTCACAAATGTCTTTCTGTAAGCACTGTGGTAGCTAACCGCGTCAACAAAACTTTCTCTGCCGACGGGGCACGCGCCGTGCAGCATATGATCGCACGCTCCCTGGAGCTGATCGCCTCAGCTTAAAGCAAAAAGAAACGGCCGGTTTTGCCGGCCGTTCGTGTCAGTATCTTAATAACTTATTTGCTGCTGGAATCGTCAGAACCAGAATCGCTGCTGTCGTCAGAGATGAGTGTAGAGAGCTTATCGAATTCGAACAGGAGCGAGAAACGCACCGTGTTAGAGAGCGGGTTGCGGGTGATGCCGCTGCCCTCAGGTATGATGTAAGAAGCATTCAGCGTAAAGATGTTGTAATGCACGCCCAGACCGCAGGTCACATACTGGCGGTCGCCATTGCTCTTGTCTTCGTAAAAGTAACCGGCACGCACGGCAAACTGGTGCTGGTACCAATATTCCAGGCCCAGTGATGCATCGATCTCTTTTATCTGGTCGCCCTTAGAGAATGAATTGGTCATGGCACTAACGATAGACATGTTGGAGTAATCGTAGCCTGAGTCCAATGGTGGTACCAGTATCTTGTTCAGGTCAACGGCAAAGGTCAGTGCATTATATGGATCGAAGTCAGAGGTATAGGACATGCCTACACCCAGGTTCATAGGTATGAAATCCTTGCGGCTGGAGTTGTAGGATATCTTGGAACCCAGGTTGCTGGCCACAGCGCCGAAGCTGAATGTATTGGCGCGGTCGGCATCTATTTCCTGCCTCTTGGTGTAATAAACACCGAGGTCGGCAGCAAAGGCGTTACCGGGGCGGTAATCCACGCCATTGCCTACATAGCTCACACCTGCAGCAATAGCAGAGTGTATATAGCGCAGGCTGGCACCCACTGAAAGGTTGTCAGACAGTTTCTGAGAATAGCCCAGGTCGAAAGAGTATTCGCGCGGCATACCTGTACCATTGGCATCGCCGGTAGCGGTGGTGTAGTTGATGTTACCCAGCGAGAAGTAGCGCATAGAGGCGCTTACTGCCTGCTTGTTGTCTTTACCAAACTTGGCATAGCCGGAAAGGTAAGCCAGGAAGATATCGGGCACCAGATCTTTAAGCCATGGAGTATAAGTGGCAGAGATGCCGTAATTCTTATCGGTGAAAGGTACCTTGGCAATGTTCCAGTATTGTGCGTTAGGGTCTGCTGTAGTGGCTATGCCGGTCTCGCCCATAGCGCCTGCACGTGCATCGGGCGATATTCTGAGGAAAGGTACTGCGGTGGTTACAAAATTCTGGGTACCGTTAACGTTGGTTTGTCCATATACCTCGGAAACAGATAAACCGGTGATCAGTGATAGTCCTACAAAAGCAAGGTTTTTGAGCATTATTCTATTATTATTATTTATAAAGCTTTGCAAAAATATTCAATTTTAGGCAGTCCATCAATAAAAGTTGGTGGCCCGCCAGCCCTATTAACGCACGATGACCAGCTTTTGGTATGCGGATGCCTGGTAACCTGTTTGTGTGGACAGATTTAATTGATACACATACACTCCGGAGGGGAGCGATCCACCGTTGTCGTCAGATCCATCCCATGTCAGGTCGGCAGAACGGCTGCCATTCGGAATAAAGTCTTCCTTGATGGTCTTTACCAGCTTGCCGTCAGTTGCATATATGTGTATCTGCACATTCAGTTCCTCGTCCGGGTGGTTGTGCTCGAACACAAAGTGGGTGAGTGTGGTAAATGGATTGGGGTAGTTGCCCAGGCTCTGGATGCCCATTACGGTGCTGTCCAGCACGTTGAAAGAAATGGAGCCTTCGCCCATGTTGTCGTTTACGTCCCATGCCCGCACGCTGATGGTATGGTGGCCGTTGGCAAGGCCCAGCAGCGGGAAGCTCACGTAGCCATACCGGTAGGTATTGGGTTGGGTCTGGTAATAGTCGTTGAGGATATAAGGGGCATCTTCGTTGCTGTCCAGTATGGCAACAAGGTCGTGCCCGATCACATAGCCTGATACGTTAATGCCTGTCTGGTCGTAGAGGGTTGCATAAAGCGACGTGTTGCTGCCGGTAATGCCACCGTTGATGAACAGGGTGTCGTTGATATAAGGCTTCACCAGCGGGCCTGTGCTGCTGCTAACCGGATTGTCGGAGAATCCGCCCACTTTGCGCGCAGTATCGGCGCCGGCAGCGTCGGTCACGCCATTATCCGCATAAATGCTGATCTTGCCGGTGCCCATATAGTAATTGATGTCCTTGGGCGCGATGAAGGTGAAGGAGAAATTTCCGTTGGTCACGGTGCCCAATCCCTTATAAATGATGTTGTCCTGCAACTGGAATACGCGCGGCCCCCAATAAGTATTATCCGGAATAGAGCGGGGCTTGTCGTAAACGGAGATATAAACCGGCCCGTTAAAAGTAGTAAGCACCGAGCTGTCGAAGTCGCGTACCGATCCGTACAGGGTATACTGGCCCAGCGCCTTGATGGTATCAGATGTAATGCCTTCACCGTCGGTCACGCTGTCTATTTTGATATTGTATTTAGGGAAATCCGGTGTCAGCGCAGGATCGCCAAGCAGGGCGAACTTCCGGAAATTAGCAATTTCCTCTGAGTCAACGGAAGAGATATAACGGGAGTTCTTGGCAATGCTGCAGGCGGTGCCGAATGTGTTCCAGCTACCATCGGCATTCTTGGTGTATTGTGCGGCAAGGTAGGCGGTATTGATCTCGGCATTGTAAGATGCGTACACGGCCTTTGTGGTGGTGAGCATGGCAATGGCACCACCACGGGCCCTGTTCAGTAATTGCTCGGCGGCAGATATGTATTCCGGATGGTCGAACTGGCCAAAGTCGCAGGTTGCCGTGATCATGAACGGCAGCATATTGGTATTGTTCCAGTTGTTGTAATCATCCTGTGTAAGAATGCGTTCAGATGCCCACACTTCTGTATTGCCATGGCCATTGTAATTGACCATGAATACACCCTTATATATCTGCTCGTCTATAGAGTTGTTGGCATTGGGCGCGCGGGTGCCGGCCGGCGTGGAAACGGAAGGTATATCGTCCAGGTACACTTTACTCTGGTTATACAGATTTCGTCCGGCATCCAGAACACTGGCGGCCATGGCCTCTGCATCGTCCTGGTGGGCGCCTGCATCATCGCCATTGTCGGCCACAAACATATCTGCTATCCTCCAGGGACCTAATGTGGCCGGGTTGGTATAGCTGATGATCTTCTTAGCCAGGTAATTGGCGTCCAGCAAGCTGCGAGACGGCATACGCCCTACGCCAACGTCCAGCACATTGAATACGGTGCCATTATATGGCGCCTGTATATTCTCGTTGTCGTCCAGAAAGCCATAGATGTCATCGGCTGAATAGCTGGAGATGTCATCAGAGTCGTCAGTTGTCTCATAGGTAGGCACAAAATTGCTGTTATTGGGTGTGCGGTACTTGTAGTCGTATGATGCGCCGCCATAGAGCAGCAGGTATTTAGGCATTTGCGTGGTGTCGGTTCCGGCGCGCTTGTAAAACATGCGCACAAAATCGCGGATGGCACAGACATCCTGTGCGCCCGAGGAGAATTCATTATATACCTGGTCGGTGGTCACCACTGTAGTGCGCATATTATCGTGGCTATTGTGGTAGCTGGCCAGGGAATTGGCAGCATCAATATAGGCAGGGTAGGATACGATCACCAGGTCGGTCTGTGGCAGGGCGTGCAGGTTCTGGTTCGTCACCTGGCCTATCAGTTTAGGTACCTGCAGGTCGGAGCTGTTAAGCGCTGCATATTGGTGCAGCATGGATGCATCAGCAGCGAACGTGTAGGAGCCGCCCGAAAGAGAACCTGTTATGGCAAAGGCCTGCGAAGGTTGCGTCACGTCCCACACCTGGGTGAAGCTATTGGCATTTTGCAACGTGAATGAGGCTACGTGGCCGGCGCCTACTGTCTGCCAGTCGCGGAACAACATCTGGCTGCCGATGATGGAAAGCGGCCTGCGGGCGCTGATCTCAATATAATTGAGGTATCCGATGCAAGTCGGGTCAATCGGGTTGAAGGTGATACCGACATTGGCAGTAGCACAATTGCAGGTATTGCTCCACTGCACGTTGCTATGTGTGATAAGCAGATCTACTGTTGTGGCGTTTTTGAAATAGGAAGAACCAATTGATGCACCGTTGAGGGTTGCCGACCATGTGCTGTTTGCCGTTGCACAGGTGGTGGCCATTGATATTTTACAGGTCACATCCGAAACAGTGGCGCCAATAGGGAAACTGAAGGATTGGGAGTTGGTGCCGGCGGCTTCAATAAACTGCTCGCCATACCAGGTCTTGCCCACGCCTTCAGGGTTCACTTCATCGGTATCATGCACATCATAATAGTCGTAAGCGCTGGCCGTGATGTTTGCTGTGCCGGAAGGTATCTGGGTGATCTTTTTCGATGAACCCTTGTCAACACAAATAAAATAATAGGCGGTGTCTGAGTAGATGTTTTTCTGGTGGTTAAAACCGCTGTTAATGCTGTCTTTGATCCAGGCAGTAGGGCCTGTCGCGTAGAAGATAACAAAGTCGCTGCTGCTGAAAGAACTGCCCGAACTGCTTACGAATACCGGGTTTTCTTTTAAGTCGGCGGGGCGGGCCACGGCGTTATTCTCCGAAAGCATATTGCCGCCATTACCAAATACGCGCACATTACCGGGGCTAAGTGACGTCATGTCAATACCCATAGACGAAAGCAGGGTGAAATCCAGTTTGTAAAAGCCGGTATTAGTAACGCCTACCTTGAACCATGTGCCTGTAGAGAGCACTGAATTATTGGTATCGGTCCACGCAGATGTTGTTTTGGCCAGCGGCGCATCATCGGCGGTGAGGGTGAAATCAGTGACCTGGCGGAAAGATCCATCTGCTGCCGCAGAATAGGCCGGTATGCGTACCACAGCCATGGAATTCTTCAGGCGGGTAGCGATGCCTACCGAAAAGTGTTGAGGATCACCAGCCCGGGCTCCATCCGGCAGAGCAGATACTGTAGCATAGCTGATGCCGGAAATATGAATTGCCGGGATCTGCGCCGATGAAAGGGGGATATGTTCGGTGACATATCCTTTTACGATGTCGTTTTTTTGTACGTGATAGGTATGCTCTGCCGCCGATAGGGAGGTGATAGCTGGCAGGGCTGTCAGCGCTAATGCCGGCAGGCATATAGATATTTTTATCATAGTAAACTGCTTAAATTGGTATAGTAGAGCTGCTGCAATATCAAAATTACGTATAAAAGCCAGACTGCTGGTCCGCATTGTGGGATACCGGTGAATAAAACGCAAAATGTTAAAGTATATTTTGCGGAGGTGTTGGTAATATTCGAATGTTTTTTCTTTTTTTGCAGAAACACTAAATAATTTCAAAAGAAAGTATTAACATTGTTGCTTCTTTTGAACGTTATAAAAAGAACAGCCTAAAAATATTTTAGTTTGATTATGAAAAGAAAATTCATAGGCATCACTCTTCTGTGCGCTGGAGCAGTAGCTTTACTCCCGTCATGCCAGAGTTCTTCACGAAAGAAAGGCAAAGGCGAAGGCGTATCTCCCGTAACCGGTTGGTTTTACAACGACTCCCGCTATGGTGGTTATGATGTGGTGACTAATTACCCAGGCCAGCAGACCCCTATTGGCATGCAATTGGTTCAAGGTGGCCGTTTTACGATGGGCGCCAATAACGATGAGATACCAACCGTTGATAATCACTCAGTACCGCATACTGTTACGGTTTCTTCGTTCTACATGGACGAGACTGAAATAGCGAATGTGAGCTACCGTGAATATATTTACTGGCTCATCCGTGCGTATGGCAATGACCTTCCGGAAATAGTTGCAGGTGCTATGCCTGATACTACGGTATGGCGCACACCATTGGGCTATAACGAGCCACGTGTGCAGCAGTATTTCCGTGCTGCCGCTTACAATGACTACCCTGTAGTTGGTGTAAACTGGTACCAGGCAAATGACTTCTGTAAATGGCGTACTGACCGTGTTAATGAGTTCATTCTCATTAATAATGTTCGCGCACTGAATCCGAACTGGAACCAGACAGGTGAAGAAACATTCACTACTGAGACTTATATGGACGGAGAGTATCAGGGAACAGCCGGCCCTAACCAGAAAAGGGAGCTGGATCCTAACGGTCAGGGCAATCGTCCTTACAATCTCTCTGACGGTGTGTTCATGCCTAATTACCGTCTCCCAACAGAAGCTGAGTGGGAATATGCGGCACTTGGTATTGTAGGTAACAACCCTGCTCCGGAAACTAAACGCCGTCGTGGTGAGGAAGTATTTACAGATCGCAATACATTGCCTTGGGGCCCAAGGAACACAGCCCGCTACGACATACACAATATGTATCAGGGTGAGATCATGGGTAACTTCATGAGGGGCAAGGGCGATGCGATGGGTGTTGCAGGTGGCCTGAATGATAATGCAGATATAACTGCGCCGGTACACTCATTCCAGCCTAACGCATGGGGCCTTTATAACATGGCCGGTAATGTGAACGAATGGGTGATGGATACTTACCGTCCGATGGATGAAGATTACAGCGAAATTAATCCGGTTCGTGGTAACGATTACAGGCGCCAGCAGTTTGAGTCTGACGGATCTGCATCTGAAAAGGATTCTATCGGTCATCAGCCAACTACGCGTATTTCTGCACAAGACCTAGCTGTTAACAATCACTATCAGACACGTACCGGTGT
>Ga0316218_1004350_pt1 | contig 10872 bp, 9 predicted proteins | sample TBH18003metaG_FD_203634 | JGI IMG/M metagenome (GOLD analysis project Ga0316218, IMG submission 203634) | Freshwater microbial communities from Trout Bog Lake, Wisconsin, USA - TBH18003 | ecosystem: Environmental > Aquatic > Freshwater > Lake > Hypolimnion/Profundal zone | place: USA: Wisconsin... | reverse complement strand
AATGTCAGAATGAGTTTGCACACCATCGAATGAAAACCATTTTGTGAAATCAAAGAATATCTCTGCCTCTGGATACTGTTCTATGATTCTTTTCATTGGACGTATGTCATGGTTCCCAAGAATCTGTCTGTACTCGGCCTTTGGACATGCCTTTTGAATTTCTTTCCACATCTGTTCTGCCATCTTGCGTCCTTCAGACATCTCTTCTTTTGGGGTGTACACATTCATTGATCTAGGAAATTTTCCATGCGATAACATGTCAAACAAATCACCTATCTGGAGTATTCTCTTTGGTTTTTTGAATGCAATATAATCAATTGCCTTTTTTAAAGAGTCTTTGTGTACAAATGGGAAATGAGTGTCACCAAGTATTATGGTGTGAAGTGGATCTATTTTAATGAATGGTTCTTTTGGGGCTGTGTCGAACTTTTCTAAGTGTTCCACAATGTCTTTTTCAAAAATAGAATTATCAACCTTTCGAGTTCTGGTTGTCGGGATCAATCCTGCCGCATGAATTAATGGGACAAGTCCCCCAAGTCCCCGTATCATGTGATCGCTAACCCCATTATTTTGGAGATCTATTTTTGTGGGAGTTTTTCCCAGCTCAATGGCCAGGTCTTTAATCCTAGAAACCATTTGATGAAACTTGTCTTGATCCATGACTAGTCCTCCATTAAATTCTATTTAATAAATTGTAACCTTATAATTTCTTATAAACCTCAATTAAATAATATTTATTCAATAGTCAGAGTGAAACTATCAACATTCTTTTGGAGTCGCATAAACTCTTGGAAAGTGTCTTTACTGGAAGTAAGCATCTTTCCGCCATTGGATCTTGCGCCGATATATTTACCAATGGCTATGCAGCCATCGAGCTCTTCTTGGTAGTTTGCGATATGGATTTCGATTTTTTCGTGACCTGGAACATTCATCAATTGAAACACCTCATATCCAAAATGGGGTGAATTATACCGAGTACATGTATAGGTTCCAACTGGTATCTTTGGTTCTAGCGGATAGCCCCGTTCCAAAGTAAGGCATAGAAAAATATTGTTATCATCGTATAGAGTGCCAAAAACTCCACTTGATCCCGGTTCATTCCGCACTAGTCTCAGGTTCATTTTGCGACCCTCCATAGGCACAGCGTTTACCTAACATTCTACACATATGCTCAAGATCGGTCTTTAAATTATTATAATCTGATGCGGAAATACAAATAGCTGACCCTTTGTTCAATTTAGGATCTGCCTCTAAGAACGTAATGAATTCGTCCATTGTCATCTTTTCGGTCGTTGTAGATATAAGGTGAGAGCAATTACCGCCAGCAGAAAGAACTCCATCAACCGTGCAGGTTCTAATGTCATTTATGGTCACACATCCATTATTTATTAACGCGAGTAAAAGCAGAAAGGGCAATAAGTGCTTGATCCCTGGCATCGTTGAACTCCTTAGAATCTATTCCTTTATCATGGGCTATAACTTTAAGTGTAACAGATGATTTAACATATGCATTCTGATGTGCGTCATTCAATAATTGAATTGCCCCAATATCTACTACTTGGGTAATTCCAGAAAATATGTAATTTGAAATTGTATTTACGAATGCACTACATGGCCACATAGATAGAAATGGATATGCGGTGCATAAAGATTTAATGGCGGGTTGCCAAATAAGTTGATGGAATATGTTTTCCGCTATTGTAACAGGCATAACAACAGAACTACTCATTTGTCTTTACCATATGATGGAGCGGGAATGTGTAAAGCCAAAAGGGCCGGAAGGAGCAATTTTGCCCATTCACGACCCTCTTCTAAAAGTTTAATAATAAACTCTTGGCTAGTCATTATTTAATTCCGAGACTGAGTTCTAAGAAAGAAACGATTTCAGCTGGGATAGGACCGCCAATTTTAGCAGCGATTGCATCTAAAATTGTTTTCCCGCTAATAGAGATAGAAATGTTTGCATCAGCTCCCATTTCTGCAATTGATGCACTTACAACGATTTTACCGTCTGTGAATGCAACATCATATTTACCCGCTGAACCGATTGAACCTGATTTAATATCGCTCATTTTATCTCCTTTATTATTCTACGTCATCACTGAAAATATCTTCTAGAACTTCAAAGTAAGCTGTTTTTAAGCTTAAATTACACTCTAAAAGTTTTTTTAAAGAAATCTTATTTGTTGTAAACTCTTGTTCACCAAGTTGATTTACTTCAACCATGAATTTAGATTTAGCATCATCATCGATAAATACATATTCATTGTCTTTAGTTAATGGTTCGCCCTTTTCATCTTTTTGACAATATTTCTTTACTGTCTCTAATCTAATATCTGAATACACTTTAAATTCTTCAGTGATTTTTTTTGTGATTTTTGCTACTTGATATCCACAAAAAGAAGGTAAATTTTCTTCTTTGAATTGTGCAAATAGTTGTTGGAAATATGGATTTAGTACTGTTTTTAATTTCATTTTTGCCTCTTTTTTAAATTAAGGTCGAACCCGTGAATTCGGGTAACGCCATTAGTTTTGAATAGATTAAAGCATAAATGTTCCCTGAATACGAAATAATTTCTTCTTTTGAAATTGTAAAATTATACCCAGTGACATTTAATTGAGGTAGATTATCGGACTTTGCAGCTTCTATATCTGCAAACTCAGCACAATAGATTGTGATAGGTTGATCCATGGTTGAATTCTCAATTCTTGGAACAAACATGATCCTATGATAACTGACGTTTATTTGATTACCTAATCTCGTTTGAACTGAATGAATAGCCATTTTTTCTCCTCTATACTTGATCAAGTATTAAATATGTAAATTCATAATATGTGCTCGTGGTAGATAATGCTATCCCACAATAAATATACATTGCCGTCGACGTAACTGATGCAACCACTTCTTTATCATACATCAATCTTGCTGCCGCAGTGTTACCTGGAACAAGAATTACAGTTGGGGTAGACGATGTGAATGCTCTATTGAATGTTATACCGCACATTAGATCTGCATGGAAACCGCCAGTTCCAGACATGAATGTAATGGTTCCCGCGGTATCCGTCCCTTGAACCGAAGCCGTACATCCTGTACCACCTCCTAGCGTAGGGTAAGTGAGGATAGTAGGAGCTGTAGTTTGAGAAGTTTGTAAATGCGCATCCTTAAATAGAACTCTGTTAGTTCCTACTTTAAAATTAATTCCACCGTATCCGATTGTGAAAGATTGCGCTTCCGAAGAACTTACGCCCGTTCCAAAAACTGTAGCATAGTCAGCAGACGTACTTACATTGTCTCCATGAACAAATGACGCTTTACCCGCCGCAGTTATAGATCCAAGATAAGTAGCTCCCGAAGAATGTGCGCCCAGACCACTAGCGGTAATGCTAAAGCCACCATTTGCAAAACCATGAGAATGCGCACCCTGTGCTTTAGTTTCAATCGTTGCCCCAGCGGTAGCATATCCATGAACTAATGCGCCTGACCCATCAGGGTGACCTGAAACGTCATACGCATGAGCGATGATTGTCCCGTTGTCTGCCGTTCCAAAAACTAATGTCGCATAATCTTTTGAATTAATGTTTCCTGCCGCAATAGCTTGTCCAAAAGTAACCGATGCGGGTCCAGTGTTTTGAAGGTAAGAACCTGATCCGTCTACTATACCCCATACCATTGCACTAAATGCACCCGTTTGAATGATACCGCTATTTTTAGCATATCCCATTACGAAGCAATTATTTCCCCCGTTATTAACCTGCCCACCAGAGGTCGTGTATGATGCGATAAAACTAGTATGACTTGAGTTTGTGATTTGCCCTTGGTCTGAGACCTGACCAAGAATAAATGAATTGTCCCCTGAGTTTGTAATAAAGCTATTTGCAGTGCTTGTCCCACCACCATAACCACCGGCAGTTCCAATCATCATGGAATTGTTTCCGGTATTTTGTACTAGACCAGTGTTCCCAGTCGATGAACCAACGACAATCCAATTATTTCCAGTTGTACCGCCGCCTACATCAGTTTCAGATGTAAGTCTTAGAACAATTGCAGGACCATATACTGCGCCTGTATCTGAAAAAATATTTCCACCTGATCCATCAAGTTTAAATGAACCGTGTTGAGAATTTAATTGAGCTTGGTAGTTAGTGGTAAGGTCTAACGCAAGAGTAGCATTTGGATAGTTTAAGGATGCACTTCCTGTAGTTAATAAATCTACAGTTCCAGTTGCGGTATCAAAATAAAGATGCGTTCCGTCCCAACTTAAATTTCCACTGTTATGAATTGATGGAGCTGTGCCCGATGCTAAATTAAGACTTGCTGAAATGCTGGTACAAGCTGCTAATGAAACAAAAGCGGTATTAGTTCCAGCCACACCACCAAGGCCAAGACCATAAGAAGAACTCGCATCAAGAATATTATTTCCTACAGAATTATATAATTTTCCTGCGTCCCAATCAAAAACAAGATTATTAAAATGATTTGTTAGCTTTCTTGTTTTCCAATTTAAAGCAGGGACTCCATCAGTTACAGAAAACAAATCACAAGTTAACCAATTTAAGGTATTTATGTTTGTAGTTGTGGAAGAATTATAAGCACCTAAATTATAAGCACTCCAATCAATCGCGGTTAATGAATGTATTGGATTTTTTATTTGGTAATTTACAAAATCAATTACATTGTAACCAGCATAAGTTCCTGATGGTAAATTTAAAACACCTGTATTCCAATCAATTACAGTATAAGTACCGTTTAAAAGGTATTGATTAAAATAATCTACAGTAGCAACACCGTAATAATTATACATTAATCGCGCTGCTAGATCGATAGAAAGAGCACCCGTGTAATCATTTAATTGAGAATTACCCCAATTAAAAACCGTGTTACCGCCTTTTTGTAATTTGTAATTATTTACATCAATCGCGAGATCAGGCGTTGAAAGAATATTGTAAATACTATTTACGCCGATTGTATTATTGAATGTTTGTTTTGCTGTCCAAGTGTTTGAGTGTCCTAAAGCAATGCTTACAACTGGGGCGGTAGCAGTTCCACTTATTGTTATAGTTCCGTCTGTATTAGTAACAGAAGTAACCGCGCCAGAACCAAGAGCTAAAAGATCTACGCTTGTCGTACCATTTCTAAAATATAAATTTGTTCCATTGTACCAAAAGTCGCCAGAATTTGGCGATGTTGGGTTACTTCCCGAAGGTATTCGATAAGAGGCCGCACTTGTCGTACTGGCGGCGGCATGAACGTAAGCGGTAGCGGCAGTCACGCCTATTCCTAAATATTGCCCATTTATGCGCATGGTTTCAATGACTGTTCCCGAAACCATATTGCGCCAGCGCCACGCCGTGTTTTCAGTTCCTGCCGAATTATTTAAAAGCATGATACCAAAATCAGCGTAGCGAGGGCCAGTCGAAGACGCCGTTTTGTAGTAGTATGCTTGCATCCAGTTAAAACCTACTGGTGAAGTAACGCCAGCTCCTACATGCGTAAATCTTAAAGCATAAGCATCGGCACCAGTCGTAGTCGTTTGTCCGTATGCTTGCAGCTCCATCATGTAAAGCTGTCCTAGACTTGTATTTGAATCTTGAACTGACCACAAAGCCGCACCGCTCGCAGTACCTTGCATGATTGACGTACCAGTCAATTGATGCACATTCATGAAACCAACTAGACCAGTTCCATAAAAACCATATTGAAATGCGGCGGCAGTATTGTAAGAAGAAAAGTTAATTGCGTTTTGATTTGCGCCACTTGAATAAAGAGAAAGCGCAGCTTGCAAGCTTGTAGTATTTGCGGTCTCTACTTGTAGCGCTGCCGTTTGAGTTGAAACACCTTTGATGTAAGCGGCGTAAGTGCTTGAGGTTGTCCCTTGAGCAAAAAAGTTTGCTACAGTTAAATTTGTATTAATTAAAAAACGACTATTTGTATTGTCCCAAAAAAGGGCTGAATTGTTCTGAGTTAAAGCACCGCTTGCACCAATGAAAGGCACCGACCCAGTAGTGAAAGAGCTTAATGAAACACCGCTAAATGTTTGTGTCGCAGTCCACGTGTTTGCATGCCCCAGAGCTAGTGAAGCTACCACTGCACCACTTGTTGGCGTAACAGTAAGAGTCCCGTCTGAATTTGATACAGTAGTAACACCACCCGAAGCGGTAATGTTACCTTGAAGTTTCTGGAGTGCAGTTAAAAGCGTATCCGAAGAAGTAATTGTCCCTGCACCTGCGGTCCAAGTTTTTAGCGTTACGTTTGCCGCAGCAAAGTTAATATTGCCCTGTAGTTCTTGAAGAACGCTTTGAATGGTAGTCCCACCACTCGGTATCAACCATGCACCATTTGGAGTGAATGTGCTGATATAAACATTGTTTGGCATGTAAGTAATGTTTGTTTGGATTTGCTGTAAAGCCGATTGGATTGTATTACCCGCACTTGGAATCGACCAGCTACTACCAGTTGTAAACGTACCTATATAAAGGTTTGTTGCATTATAAGAAGGTGCCCCAGTAATTTGAGAATATGGAAGAGATAATGCAGAAAGAGTGGTGAGCGTTGAATTTGTGGTTGCGGTAATATTCGCAGCGGTACCTGTTGTATTTTGATTCCAGGTAGGTACTGTTCCACTTAATTGAGAGTAAGGTAAAGATAATGCGGAAAGTGTGGTCAATGTTGAATTGCTTGTAGCGGTAATGTTTGCCGCAGTACCAGTTGTGTTCTGATTAAGTGTAGGAAAATTTGCAGCCACCGCAGCCGATAGCGTTCCTCCACTTGAATATGCAATACCCGTAAAAGTAGTTGTGAGAGTAATAGCGGGAGTAGTTGTGGCCGTTGCTACTGTACCACTAAACCCATTTGTATTTACTACCGATACAGTCGTGACTGTTCCAGTTCCACTATTCAATAAATCTACACTTGTACCAGCATGATTAAAGTAAAGATTGGTCCCGTTGTACCAAAAATCACCGTCATTTGGAGTCGTAGGATTTACTCCGCTAGGAATTCTAATCGATGCCGCTGCCGTTGTACTTGCCGCAGGATGAATGTAAGCGGTTGCTGCCGTTACCCCAATTCCTAAATAACGTCCATTTAGGCGCATTGATTCTGAATAGGTACCAGCATTCATGAGCTGCCATCTGAATGCCGTTTGCTCTGTACCAGATGTGTTGTTCAAAAGCATCACACCAAAATCACCCATTTTTGTGCTTAAAAATGAGCTGTTTTTATACCAATAACTTTGAACCCAATTGAAACCAACTTGCGATGCTGCACCTGAAACATTGTGTGTAAACCTTAAAGACTGCGCATCACCTGTTCCAGTTGTTTGACCGTATGCCTGTAATTCTAAATTATATAAACCAGAAATCGAATATGAATCTTGCAGAGAAAGTAGCGCACCAGATCCGCTTGTCGTTCCTTGCATCGACGAGGTCGCTTTAAGTTGATTCACAACAAAAAACGAATTCATTCCATTACCGTTCATCCCGTAAGTGAAGTTATCGGTTGAGTTTAAAGCCTGGAAAGTTATGGCCGTATTTCCCGATGTCGCTGAATAAAATTTACTAGTTATAAAAGTCTGTAATGCAGTCCATGAGTTAGCGTGGCCCAAAGCTAGTGATACCACTACCGCTCCGGTTGTAGGTGTAATTGTAAGAGTACCATCTGAGTTAGAAACTGAACTTACCCCACCCGCATTTAATAAAACCCAATTGGTCCCATTTAATGAAAGATCATTCGTACCCGCAACATCCATTAATGTATAATATGCAGTGGTAGCTCCCGCCCCTGTTCCATTCAATACCCCGACCATCATGCCAAATCGTCTGCGTGGAACGGGTATAGAATCTCTTGCGGTATTACTAACTACGGATCTATATCCACCAAGATTTAGCTCATCAGATGTCACGCTATAAGTATCAGTATTTAAACTAGTACCTATTAACCCGCTAAATGGTATTGACCCTAAAGGATATGACATTTATTAACTCACCTGAATGTTATATGCAGAACCTAAAATATTTTGAGTACGATAAATACGATAGGTTGTTGATACACTATATGCAAGATTTGAAACACTTAATGTCGCATAGTACCAACCATTTTGTACATTTGAGTATGCAGCATTATCGGTACTTGTTGCCATAGCCATAGGCAAACCATTTGAAGTATCTTTAAAACCACTTGTAGCAGATGGTGATCCGAAAGTGTCCGGCCAACAAAAGTATTTGTATCCTCCCGCTGCAAAACTGTAAGTACCGGAAAATCCGCTTGCCAGTCCACTGCTAGAAAGAGAAGTAACATCAGTACTTGCGGCCAATGTAACCGATGTATTTGTTCCGTAATAAACTCTCCAATACCAACTAACAGTAAAATTACCACTATAGAAAGTAACAGGAGTTGATGCATTGTTAATGGCACTCGCATTCCATGAATGAGTCGCAGGGGCACTGTTTGTAATTGAACCAACTGCAACACTTACAGGTGATGTAATTGATTGGCTAGATGCAAGAGTAGTTGATGCAGTCACATCATACACCGACAAAGTACCAGCAGTTACATTTGCACTATTACTGAAAGAGAATGTAAATGATTTTGTACCACTAACAGTCGCACCACATTCTACTGAGGTAGATTGGCCAGACATTGAGAAACTAGTAAATGTTGGTGCAATATATGGTGCCAACATTGTAGTTAAGATTTCATTAATTGAAGTCAGGGCACCAGTACCTAAGCTTTGACCAGCGGCCAAACCACCAACTGTAACAGTAGATGTTGTAGCGGGTGAGAAGTTACCGCTAAAACTTGACGATATGTTGCCTTGCAATTTTTGTAAAATAGTTTGCAGAGTATCGCCGATAGCAATAGTTCCGGCAGCAGGTGACCATGCTGTAGAAATTGCAGAATATACATGTGCATCTGTATAATATAAATTCGTAGTCCCTTGAGAGATATTGTCAGTAGTTAATACAACAGCACCTTGAGCTCCATTTACTGAACTAACACCAGCAGCGGGTGTAGTTAATTGCCATTTACCAACCGATGCAGAATAAATAATTAAATCACCAATTTGGAAATTAACCATCGATGGATCAGTCAGACCAGAAACCGCAGTCGCCTTTGCTGCACTTACCCAATAGACGTATCCATTAGTTCCGGTAGCATCTGATATGGTAGGCGTATTTGTATTTGGATTCCATGATCCTTGGTATTCCATGAGTACAGATGGCAAATATGAAACAGAAATCTTTCCACTTGAATCAAGAGGGGCATATCCATTTGCTGCACCTTTTTGGGAAAGTAACTGATAGGTCGCGCTAATGTCTGGAATGTCTCCAGATACTAATGCTCTGAATGTAGGGGCCGCAGCAGAACCTGTAGTTGGTCCTGCTAAAACATAGTTAGCTGTTTGAGTCGCAAGGACTGCAGTGAGTGTTCCACTTGAGGTCACAGGTGAACCACTTACTGTAAATATTGATGGTAAAGACAACCCAACTGACGTAACTGTTCCAGAACTACCACTTGAGAACACTACCCAGTTTGTGCCATTTAAAGATAAGTCACCAGTTCCTGCAACGTCTGTTAATACATAAGTTGTACTTGTTGCGCTAAGTGCAGGAGAAACAGTAACCATCATTCCAAAACGTCTTCTTGGTACCGTAATGGCATCTCTTACAGTAGTACTCACAACTGATCGATAACCGCCTAAGTTTAATTCATCTGTTGTGACTGCATAGGTATCGGTTGATCCAGACGTTCCAACAATCCCCGAAAATGGTATCGAACCCAATGGATATGACATAATCTCTCCTTAACTAACAGCTATTACATAAGCCGAACTTAATACGTTTTGTGTCCTATAAACTCTATAATTTGTCGTAACAGCGTTAACATTTGTGACCGAAACAATCGCATAATACCAACCATTCTGTACGTTGTTATATGCTATGTTATCAGCACTTGTGGCCATTGCCATTGGTAAATTGTTAGATGTATCTTTAAATCCATTTCCTGCGCTCGGTGATCCAAAAGAATCAGGCCAACAAAAGTATTTATAGCTACCCGCGCCAAAAGAATAATTCCCATTAACAGATGATGCCAGGTTATTATTGTTTAATCCCTGGATGTCCGCGGCGGCTAATGTTTGATTTGTATTAAGTCCATAGTAGATCCTCCATAGCCAATTCATGGTGAAATATGAACTTGAAAACAAGGTACTTTGCGAATTAACCGCAGTCCCTTTCCATGAATGAGATGTTGGACTGTTTGAAAATATTGTTCCTATACTTAAACTTTGCGGTGAAGTTAATGGTAAATTTGAACCAAGAACAACAGAATCAGTAACATCAATAATTGAAAGAGTGTTTGCATTTACATTCCCCGATTGATTGAATCCAAAGATAAATGATTGCGTCCCACTTATCGTTGTACCAACTTCTACAGAAGTAGGTTCGCCACTTATACTAAAACTTGAAAATGAAGGTGCGACATATGGTACCAACATTGTTTGAAATATCTGAGTATAAGTTTCACTAAGAATTGCAGATCCGGCAGCAAGACCTCCAACAGTCACTGTTGTAGGGGATTGTCCAGTATATGCGCCCCCTCCCCCTCCACTAACCCATTCGGTATCGTAATCAGTATTAGAAGTTTTGGCCAACACCTGTCCGGTAGTTCCACCAGGAGGAACGCCAACGCCTGGGATTCCAACAGAAAGTACAATGTTAAATTCAGGATTGTTTGGATCTACAACCACATTGAATTGTGGGGGTGGGGAAACTGTTACGCCAAACTGTATCCCTGTTGTTGATGTAACATTAAACACAGGCGCTTGCGATACTTGTACAATAAATGCCGCAGTTGGCACTTCACTCACATTA
>Ga0316218_1004338_pt1 | contig 10899 bp, 10 predicted proteins | sample TBH18003metaG_FD_203634 | JGI IMG/M metagenome (GOLD analysis project Ga0316218, IMG submission 203634) | Freshwater microbial communities from Trout Bog Lake, Wisconsin, USA - TBH18003 | ecosystem: Environmental > Aquatic > Freshwater > Lake > Hypolimnion/Profundal zone | place: USA: Wisconsin... | reverse complement strand
TGCCGTGGAAAAGTCGGCCAAAAAGTCTGAAGACGTTCAGGTTTCTGCACAACAACGTGCGGCAGACAGAATCAATAGAATCAATGAGCAAAGGGCTGAAAGAGATTTTCAGCGTCAGCTTCGCAACTTGCAAAAGATGCAAGATGCAGAAGTAAAGGCCGCTCAAAAAAGACTGGATGCTGTCAAAAAGGTTGAAAGTAAATCTGAAATCTTAGGCCCGACCAGACGAAAATTTGACGCTCAAAGAAAACAAGAAGCCATGACCTCTAAGGTCATGTTGGCAACTCGCGGATGGCAAGGTCGGCTCAATAAGATATTGGGTTCATCTGAAACTGAAGAGGATCCTGAATTATTTGGACCTCCTAAGCGTCTATATGAGGCTTCACAAAGACGCCAAAAGGAACAGCAAGAACAAGAGGCCATGACTCAAAAGGTCATGTTGGCAACTCGTGGTTGGAAAGAACGCTTAAATAAGGCTTTGGGAACCAATAATGGTAGTGCTGTTAGTGGCGCTCCTGTTGTTGATCTTTTTGGACCACCCAAGGCTTTGTTTGAAGCAAATCAAAAAAGAATTAAACAAGAACAAGCCGAAGAAGAAAAAGTTGCTCGTCAAAAGAAAGATTTGTTCAAAAAAGTCTTGGGCGACAATTTAGTTAGTTTTTATGATTTTGCTGGAAAAATCAAAGATATTGGCATGAGTACTGTTGGCGCTGCATTGGGTACAGCGTCATTAGCGATTGCCGCATTTGAATCAGCAGGTTCTTTGGCTAATCTTCGTAAACAAGCCAGTGGTGCTGGAGTTAGTGCAGGTTCTTTTCTTTCTTTTGGATCATCATTTGAAAGATTATTAAACAATCCAGTTGGAACTTTGCAAGGCATTGCCAATATGCAATTAAACCTTGCACAAAGAGGTCAACTGCAAGCATTGACTGGATTGTCAGGCGCTCAAATTACATCAAGGACTGCTGATCAATTGGCTCCAGATGTGATTCGCGCCATTCAAAAACGCTATCAAGAAAATCCTAGCTTGCAGTATGCACAAGCATTTGGAATTGATAAATTGGTCACAGAAGATGAACGTCGAAGAATTGGCTCAATAAGCAGTTCTGAACTTGAATCATCTATTCTTAGAAGCCAACAACAAGGTCAATTTAACAGAATTGATCCTGAATCCTTAAAATCTTGGACTGAACTTTATAACGCAATTCAAGAAGCAAGTGCCGCCGGAAAAGCATTGATGGGTTCTATGGGCGCTTTGGCAGACATATTGTCATTTTTAACAAAATCAGTAACTGAATTTTTTCAAGTTATAAAATTTATTGTTGAAAAACTTTCAATTCCATTTAGCCAATGGTTCTCAGGAACACCTTCAAAAGGTTCTGCTTCAACTGGCGCTGCGAATGTTGGTGGGCAATCGGCTGGTAATGCACCAGGTACGGGGACAGCGGCTGATCGACGCAATAACCCTGGCAATTTGAGAAATGTTGGTGGTCAAGGATTTCAAACATTTGGTTCAACTGAAGAAGGTTTTAGGGCTATGGCCCATCAACTTCAGTTGTATGGTCAAAGGCATAACGACACAATTCAAGGAATTATTTCCAAATGGGCACCTAGCAGTGAAAACAATACTGCTGCTTATATTGCCAATGTTGCCAAAAAAACAGGGTTCTCTTCAACAGAACATTTGAATTTGAACGATCCAACTGTATTGTCCAAGCTGATGGTCGCAATGGCACAGCAAGAAGGAACCAAAAACAAATATACGCCTGAAGGGGTTAAGTTGATGATTCAAAATAACACTGGCGGTAGTGCAGTGGTTTCTGCAAGTGCGATGGGAGCTTCCTAATGATTACATCAGGTCAAAACTCTTTTCAGCAACTCTATGAACTCAGCCCCATCTTTTTTGTTGGCGGCATAGTTGGCACTGGAGAACCAATACCAATTACTCAATTCTTACAAAATGGTGTGACGCCAAAAAATTCAAATGATTATTTTGCTCACTTCAAACCACTTTCAGGTGGGACCATTGAGTCTTGGGGAATCGCACAATACCCTTTAGCAGCTTTGACGACAGCGGCCAATGCGGTTGTTCAACAACCTGTATCAATCAGTTTGCTGATGCAATGCCCTGCTCAAAATTCTGCGGGAAATAATTATTACAACAAACTGTCTACCATGTCTGCTTTAAAAAGCACTATAGACAATCATATTTTGTCGGGAGGCTGGTTCAATGTGTATACGCCAGCATTCGTTTATTCAGGATGCCTTTTGACATCATTGAAGGATGTTTCTGGGTCTGAAAACAAGCAAGTGCAATTGCTGTATCAATGGGATTTCGTTCAGCCTTTGATTACTGAAGAGCAAGCAGCTACAACTCAAACAGCATTCATGAATAAAGTCACTCAAGGCTTTAAGATCATTGGTCAGCCTTCTTATTCAGGAACGCAATAATGACCACCTATATAAAATTTGTTGAGAGATCCAATCAAAACTTTCAGTTTTCGGCCACATTAGATGGCGTAACTTATACGCTGATTGTGACTTGGAACTTGTTTGGTCAAAGGTATTATTTGACTTGCTATACCTTGCAGGGTGTTGTGGTTTTCAATGTTCCATTGATTGGATCACCAGACAACTACAACATCAATTTAGCCGCAGGATATTTCAAAACACCTATTATTTTCAGAGCCAGCTCACAAAGTTTTGAGGTGGGCTAATGCGGTATTACAACTTAGTGATCACAAATTCTTCTACTGGAGAATTGATCAAACAATACAGTAGCACCTTAGATGGCACACCAAGTGGCACTAATAATGGTGCTGCATTGAACATTGAATTTGATTTGCCTGTGGCATCTTATGATGCTCCAATGGGAAATTCTTACATCAGGGTATGGGGAATTCCTTTTGCGGATATTTCGCAATCAGTTAATTTTACAAATCAAAATATCACTTTAGAAATTGGAATGACGGCTGGTTTGCCTTTAGCAAATCCTCAACAAGCTGGTCTGGTATTGTCTGGGAGCATTTTCCAAACTTTTGGAAATTGGCAAGGTACGCTATTGACCTTGGATTTGATTGTGACACCAGCAGTTGGGACTCCGAGCAATCCGGTCAATTTGAGTTTCAATTGGCCCAAAAATACACCTATGGCCGGAGCCATTGACCAATGTTTGGCTCATGCTTACCCTACTTATAGAAGAAATATAAGCATAAGTCCTTTGTTGGTTTACACGGAAAATCAAGCTGGTTTTTATGCTGATTTAAATCAATTTGGAAATTATTTGACTCAAACGTCCAAAAATTTGATTAAAACTCAAGGCTACACTGGTGTTAAGTTATCGGTCCAAAACAATGTGATTACTGTCACGGACAACTCCAGTGCTGGCTCTAGCACAAGCACTGGAACAGGTGCTGTAGTAAATTCAGGTACAACACTTTTAAATTTAAATGATTTCATGTCTCAACCGACATGGATTGACATTGCTACAGTGCAAATTGATTTGGTGGCTCGATATGATTTGTCTTTGGGTCAATCAATTCAATTACCACCATTTATTGCATCCAATACTCAGGCTTCATTCTCTCCATATAGAGATGACTCTGCATTTAGTGGAGCTGGGAAAATTATTCAAGTTCGTCATGTGGGAAATTTGCGTCAACTTGATGGAGATAGTTGGAAGACAGTTGTTAATGTCTTGCTTGGGGGTTAATTATGAGTGGCGGTAATGTAACCAAAACCCCATTTGCTCAGACAATGAATACTTTCGCGCAGCGAAAGGTTCAAGACAATTTGCAACAACAAGGGCAAGTATTGCCTTGCTCAGTAGTTGAAGTTTTGAATAATGGAACTGTCGTTACTGTTGCTTTTCAAGTTGATGCAAGTTTGGGTTACACAATTCCACAGGTCACAATCCCAGTGGCTATTTCTCAGTATGTACGCATTCCAATTCAAGTTGGCGACACGGGTATTGCCTTGTCGGCGAACGCTCGTTTAGGCGGCATTTCTGGCCTGGGAACAGGATTGGCTCCATTGGTAACACCAAGCAATTTGGGCGCACTGGTTTTTTTGCCAATCAGCAATAATAATTGGTCATCAATTGATTCAACAGCAACTGTTGTCAGTTCTGCTCATGGTGAATCTGTCGTTACGATCAGTGATACTGAAGTCAGTTTGGTGCAAGGTTCAACTTCAATTGTTCTGTCTGGTGGAAATATCAATGTCACAGGAACGCTTATCATCAATGGCACACCATTTTTGGCCCACAAACACAGCGGCGTCAAAGCTGGCTCTGACAATAGCGGGGGAGTTGTATGAGAACATACGGAACAGATAAAAATGGCAATTGGGTTGAGGTAGATACTGAACCCAATGGCGAAAATGGCTATGTTTGGTTGACCACTTTGGTTCAGACTTTGCTTATGAATTCAGGGGAAAATCCTCTGTATGCAAATTACGGATTGCCAGCGATTCAATCGGTGCAAACACAAATAGCGCCAGATGTTGCAATTGCTCGGACGCAAACACAATTTGCACAATATTTTGCAAGTTTGATCGTTACAAAGATAGCTAGCAAGATAAATCCGACCTATCAAATCAACGCAATTTTCTTGTCAGGAACCGTGTATCAGGCCACAATAGCCACTTAGGATTAGCCAATGACCACCAGCACTTTAACTGCTCCTTACACCGTCACGCCACCAGCAACTTTGGCCGCTGAAGCGTTTGCTATTGCTCAAGGCTTGGCTCCGGGCATTACCAGCCTTCCTGCTAATTTGATTGGCGACATGAATGCCACTTCTGCTGGCTCATTGTCGGTAGCGCAACAGGCTTTGGTCGATTTGGTGAACTCTGTATCACCTTACACTGCCAATGCGCCCATTCTTTATCAATTGGGCAATGTTTACGGTGTGCAACAAGGCGTTGGCTCAAATACCAGCGTGTATGTTGTTTTTTCGGGCACTCCGGGCTTCGTTATCAACGTGGGTTTTACTGTCTCGGATGGCACATATCAATACACGGTGCAAGACGGTGGCGTAGTTGGCTCGGCTGGCGTATCGGCATCTTTGTACTGTTTGGCAACAACTGCTGGCTCTTGGGCTATTCCGGCCAACTCTGTGACGCAAATCATCACATCGGTTCCATCGGGCATTGCCTTGACTTGCGATAATCCAACCGTGGGTTTGCCGGGAGCGTCTGCACAAAGTCTGCAAGCCTATCAAGCACAAGTTATTCAAGCTGGTCAGGCCGTGGGCACTGGTATGTCCACCCTGCTTAAAACAGCTTTGCAAAATGTACCCGGCGTTCAATCCAATCTTTTATCAATTCAACAGGTGTCTGGCGGCTGGGAAGTTATCGTGGGCGGCGGCGACCCCTATGAAGTTGCCAATGCCATTTATCAATCATTGTTCAATATCAATGATTTGAAAGGCTCACAAGGGTTCATCGGCACTGGCTCCATTTCTGGAACAACTTTAAACATTTCTGCTGTTACCTCTGGCACTTTGGCTGTTGGTAGCGTTGTCGCTGGAACTGGCGTTACTTTTGGTACAACTATCACGGCTTTCGGCTCTGGAAGCGGTGGCACTGGCACTTACACGGTCAATAAAAGTCAGACAACATCATCGACCACAATTACCACTGGCGGCTCAACAGAAATTGTCTCGATCAATGACTTTCCCGATACCTACAACATCACTTTTGTTGTGCCGGTGCAGCAGGTAGTGGGCATAACGGTGACATGGAATACGATTCCCGGCACTAACTTGATTAGCAATAACGTGGTTACATCGTTAATTCAGCCACTAATTATTGAATACATCAACGGGATTTACGTTAACCAACCCATTAGCTTGCTTGAGTTGCAAGACATTTTTCAAGCTGCTGTGTCCAGTATTTTGCAGCCTACAAGCATTTCTAGATTAACTTTTGCTTTGACCATTGATGGCAACACGGCTGCTCCGGAAAGCAATAATGTAGTCATTTACGGAAATGCGGAAGGTTATTTTTACACTCAAGCCAGCAACATAACGGTGGTTCAAGGCTGATATGCTGACACAACAGATACCAGCCTATCCTTATCAGCAATACGCATCTGATGAAAACATCAGTGCGTTTTTCACCGCTTACAACCAATTGAGCCAAGGGAATTTGGACACGATCAATTCTGTTCAACTTCCAATTTATTTAAATCAATCTGGTGACGTGCTGAACTGGTGTGGGCTTGGCATTTACGGCATACCAAGGCAAAACATTCCTTTAAGCCCTAGTGTTGTTGTGGGGCCACTGGACACTGCTTCTTTAAATACCGAAACAGTTGATGCTTTTGAGAATAGGTCTGCTCAAGTTTATACAGTCACCGACTTGGTGTATCAACGCATTTTGCAATGGAACACTTTTAAGGGTGATGGGTATAACTTCACCATACGGTGGCTGAAACGTAGGGTAGAAAGATTTTTGTCTGGAACTATTTTTCCAGATCAGACCTATCAGATCAGTGTCAGTTTTACTTCTGAGACTGAAGTTTTGATTGTCATTTCGCCTTATGTAACGCAACTGGTGAGCGGTAGTTTTTATAACGCTACCCAGTACGACAACCCCGGCACTCAATTCAATGCAAGCCAAAGCGCAACGGTTGTGTTGACGCCTATTACTTTGGCGGTTCCTTTTAAGCTCGCACTCAATGCGGGTTTGTTACAGTTGCCGTTTCAATATACATTTACGGTAGAGGTGTTAAATCCATGACCCAACAATTCGTTTTTGCCAACAACGCTGGAACCACTTTGGGGTCGCCAGTAAATACCACTCAGACAACCATTACGCTGTCTAGTGGCGCTGGCAGCCTGTTTCCTAGCCCTACTGGTAGCCAACAATTTGCTATCAGTATGTTAGACGCATTGACCCATAGCGTCTATGAAATCATGTATTGCACCAGCCGAACTGGTGATGTTTTGACGGTTCTTCGGGCGCAAGAAGGAACAACTGCTCGGTCATGGCTTGCTGGCGATTTTGTCAACAATTACATCACAGCAGGAACTGCGGCCAATTTTGCTCAAGGCAACAATTACAGCTATGCAGTCAACGTGCAAGACTTTACAGCCACGGCTGGGCAAACAGTGTTCACGCTGACAAGTTATTCGTATATCCCCGGAACCAATACGCTTTCGGTGTATGTAAACGGTCTAAAGCAAATTCTTGGCGAATCCTATACCGAAACATCATCGACCAGCTTTACCTTTGTAAATGGTTTAAATGTTGGCGCTCATGTTCAAGCTATTTTTGGCAATGTAATTCCTACTGCCGTTTCCTCGGCCAGCGTTGGCTACAACGAAGGCGGCACAGGCGCAGTAGACACTACGGTTCAAGCTAAGTTGCAAGAAACTGTTAGCGTTAAAGATTTTGGCGCTGCGGGTGATGGAACGACAGATGATACGGCTGCTATACAAGCCGCATACAATGCTGTTAATACGTCAACTGGCAGCAAAGGCGTATTTTTCCCTTCTGGCACTTATTTAATTAGCAGCACAATTAATTGCACACCTAATTACGGAACAACTGTTCCTCAACTGTTAGGCGAAGGTGCAGACACTACAAAGATTGTGGCTAAATCTGGATTTGGTGCAAATCCTTTATTTACGCATACTGGTAGTAGTCCATCAAAAAACAGTAAGTGGCAAGGTGTTTCAATTAGTGGTACATCAGCAGCCGATGGACAATGGGGTATCCATCATGTTAATACGTGTTTTGTTAATTACGATGGAATTTATTTTTCAGAGCTAGAGTGTGCCGTTAGATTTGAAAATCAAGGTGGCGGTTTTACCGAACAAAATGTATTAACAAATTGTTGGTGTGCAAACTCTTATTATTTTATTACGTTTGCTCGACAAGTTGGTTCAACTCAAGACAGTTTTCGTGGAACAGGCCTTGCATCTGAGTGCCACATGGATTTAACAGCATACACGCAAGCGCGATTGATGCGTGTGTATTACTTAAATTCACTGGCCTGTAACTGCTACAACACCCCTTTGAATGGATCAATTTGGATCGGTTCAGCGCAAGCTGTTATGCAAAATGATGGCCCAACACCAATCAGAGCCACTGGCACTTTGCGTTATGAAACTTCTGCAAATCCCTGGACTTTTGGAACAGGTAGCGCACTTTGCACCGATTATTTCACTGGTGTTTTAGTTGGAATTGCATATAACCCTGTTGGAAACACTTGCAACTTAGAAGGCTTGATTAATCAATCTATGCTAAATCAAACAGGCACTTTTACGCCTGTTTTGACGGCAAGCGGTGGTTCTTTGTCAACTTCATACGCCGTAGCGGGGCAACAAGGTTATTTTTCCGTTAACGGTAAAGTTTGCACATTCCAAATCTTTTTAAATGTAACTTCTGCATCAGGTGGAACTGGTAATGTAGGTATTGATGGATTTCCATTTAGACCTGCTACATTACCTATTTCTGGAAGTGTTTCGCCCGTGTCGTTTACACCTATCTATTCAACAGGCATTACTTACACAAATCAATTGTTGTTGGGTGCTGTTCCAAGCAACACATATCAATTGGTCTACACAGCACCAAGCGCAGGATCGTTGACAAACTTCCAATGGTCATCAATGCCATCTTCGTTTTCAATGCTTATTTATGGCTCTTACATTATTGCGTAAATGGCTAATACCAAAATATCAACATTAAGCTCGGCATCTACCCCATTGTCGGGTAGCGAGATCGTTCCTATCAATCAGTCTGGTGTTACTGATAGCGTTACCGTGGCTAACTTAACTGCTGGACGAAATACAAACGTAGCCAAACTAATGGTCAACAATACTGGAGTTACTCCCGTTGTTGGTGTAGATATTTATAGTGATTCGGGACGTGTTAATGCGCCACTTCCTTTTAATACAATTAGAGAATGGCCTATTTGGACTGCATCTCAACGATATGATGGCAGTTTTGACCGTGGAATTGTTGGAATATATATATATTCCGCAAACGGCTTTGGTCAAGATGGGGCTTTGCGGTTTAAAACTTCTGCCAATGACATAGCAGCAGTTACAGCTTTAGAAATTTCAAACGCACAAAACGTTACATTCAATGTTGGCAACCTAGTCCAAGGCACAGCAGGTAAAGGCATCAACTTCACAGCCAACACTCCCGCATCGGGAATGACAAGCCAGAATTTGACTTGGTATGAAGAAGGAACTTGGACACCAACCCAAGGAAGCGGGTTAACTGTTGTTGGTACATTTAGCTCAACTGGAAAATATACAAGGATTGGCCGTCAAGTTTGTATTAGCGGCACTGTTTCAGGAAGCACTGGAGTTTCTGTTACTGCTGCTGGTGTAATAACTAATAATTTACCTTTTACTGTTATAACGGCGGGGCTTGGGCAAGCCACAAATGCTGGCGTAAATGCGTTTGCTGCCGTAATTTGCACTTCCACTAATGTGACTTCGGCTGGAGCAATTGCATCAACAACCACAATCACATTTTCGGCTACTTATTTTGTTTAATTATGACTATCACATACAAATGGTCAATTCCTAAGATGACGGTTGCCCCATCGGTGAATGGGCAAACCGATGTGGTGATCTATGCCGATTGGATGTGTGTCGGTACGGATGACGTTAACAACCTGACCGCTGCGGCGGCTGGAACGGCTAAGTTGGGTGAGCCAGCTAATCCCTTTACAGCTTACAACGATCTGCAAGAGTCTCAAGTGTTGGCTTGGTGTTTTGAGCCTGTAACTTATAGCGTTACAGACCCAATTACCAATGAAACAACTACAATTACGACTAATCTACAACCAGAAACAGAAACCCAAATAGCGGGTCAATTAGCTCGTCAACTGGCTGCTATTGCTGCTAACCCACCTCTGCCTTGGATTAAACAGGAAACAACATCATGAGCATTCTGCTTTACGCCAACAATGCAAATACCACGCTGCAAAGCAACATTACCAGTTCTCAAATCACGATCACGGTAGCAACTGGTACTGGTGGTGTTTTTCCTACGCCATCAGGCAACAGTTATTTCTATGTAACCCTTACTGATTCGGCCACTGAAACGGTGCGAGAAATCTGTTTGTGCGTTAGCAGAACTGGCGATGTATTGACTGTTCAACGTGCTCAACAGGGAACCACGGCTTATACTTTTGTTGCTGGAGACTATGTAGCTCAGTTAGTGACAGGTGGCGATTTGAATAACCTCATTCAAATTGACCAACTTCAAAGCGGCAAATATACATTTGCAACTGGCGGTGGTACAGCCAACAGCATTACAGCTACTTTAAACACCAATTTTGGCGCTCCGTTCAACGGTTTGGCTCTTACTGTTACAGCGCCAGCAGCCAATACTGGAGCCGCAACATTGACTTTGACAATGGGTTCAACTGTTCAGCCAGCATACCCAATCGTCAAAAACGAAAATCAACCTTTGGTGGCTAATGACATTCCGGGTGCAAATTTCCCAATTGAATTGGTGTGGAGTTCGGCATTTGCAGCATTTGTGATGACCAATCCGGCTACCAGCGTGGTGGCTAACATTGCTGGTGGCGCTGCTCATGAAATCTTGGTGCAAACCGCATCTGGAGCCACTGGCTTTATTCCAGCTCCTACTGGGTCTGGGCAAGTCTTGGTTGGCTATAACGGCTCAGACATTACTTGGCAATCGGCGGCTGTAACCAGCTTCAATGGTCGTGCTGGCGCTGTTACTCCTCAAACCGGAGATTACACGGCAGACCAAGTTGGCGCAGTAAGTACGGCCTCAGTCACTGGAGCCAATCAACAATTGGCAAACACAGGCTATCAAGTATTGCCCGGAGGTTTAATCATTCAATGGGGTAGTGCAACCGTACCGCAACCCAGCACAATTACTTTCCCTTTGGCATTTCCTAAT
>Ga0316218_1004335_pt1 | contig 10907 bp, 9 predicted proteins | sample TBH18003metaG_FD_203634 | JGI IMG/M metagenome (GOLD analysis project Ga0316218, IMG submission 203634) | Freshwater microbial communities from Trout Bog Lake, Wisconsin, USA - TBH18003 | ecosystem: Environmental > Aquatic > Freshwater > Lake > Hypolimnion/Profundal zone | place: USA: Wisconsin... | reverse complement strand
TGTTGCAATTATTGGAATATTATTCGCATGGTATATGCGTAAAAAAAGTGGTGTTGTGTGATCCGGGGTTTCTTGTGCTCCATAGTAAAATAAAAATGGACGTTGATATGTTATGGATGCAACTGGATGAATTTCTTAACAAATCGAGTGGCGTTCAAACACAGTGTATCGACGAGTATACATGTGCTGTGTGTGGTGCGGCAAAACTTTTTACAAATGAATTGCCCGTGTGTACCGGGTGTGGCCGGGTTGATCACGATTTCATTAGTGACGAACCCGAATGGATAGGTGACATGGAAGGCGGGAGTGACCCGTCTCGTGTGGGCGCACCGGTAGATTCGGTTTTGTTTTCGAACAAGTGGGGTATGGGAACACTCATTTCACATCGTAGCGGGTTTCAAAAAATGGCAAAGATTAACCTTCATTCGAATATGAATCACAAGGATAGGGCGTTGTACCACGCGTATCAACAAATTGATTCGGTGTGCAAGAGCAAACTGGGTCTCAATGAAACGATTATCGATTGCGTAAAAATTACGTACAGGAAAGTGAACGAGGCAAAGCTGACCCGGGGGGCGATTCGGATGGGTATCAAGGCTAATTGTATTCTTTATGCGTGCAAGGAACATGGCGTACAAAGAACATTTCACGAGGTTGCCAGTGCATTTGGAATTCCCGTCAAGGATATTTCACGAACCAGTGAGCTATTCAGGGATGTGATGGGAGAAGACACGGGTAAGACACAATCGAGCGATATCATCTCGAGAATTTTTAACCAGGTGACGTGTATTCCTGACCAAGATAAGGGGCGTGTCCGCATGAAGGTGATTCGCGCGTGCGAAGATGCACAGATGAACATTCCAGAACTCATGGGCAAGACTCCAAAGGGTATTGCAAGTGCAGTGATTTATCGGACTCTGAACGAGCTCGGGTACACACCCGACAAGGCGCACATAGCTTCGATATGCGACATTTCTGTTCCGACGTTGCAGAAAATTCTTTTGCTGGTGACTTAAAACAAACACATCTTTAGTCAACAAATGACACAGATTTTTCTTTCGACTCCTTGTTACGGGGGGGTGTGTCTTCAAGGGTATGCCGAATCTATGCTCGGTCTTCAAAGACTGTGTTCGATTCGAGGCATTCAATTATTTATGGATACGACTGAGAACGAATCACTGATTACACGGGCGCGTAATATTTCAATTGCTCGTTTTTTATACAAGTCAACGGCGGACTATTTCGTCTTTATCGACGCGGATATTCACTTTGATCCTGAATCGGTTCTTCGGCTTGTCCAGTCTGGGCACGATGTGGCGGTTGCATCATACCCAAAGAAGGTTGTCATGTGGAATCAGGCGGAAGACGCCGTGCAAAAAGGAGACTCGCGCGATTTGGCCCGTCTTTCAAGTTCACTCGTGATGAATTTTAAATATGCAAAGTCTCAGATTATAAACGGGTTTACTGAAGTGCTTGATGGACCGACTGGATTTATGTGCATCAAGAGATCAGTTATCGAAAAGATGTATGAGGAGTACAAGCATCTCATGTGTGTGAATGATCACCAGAATAAGGATCTTGACGAATACTGTGCCATTTTTGATTGTCTCATAGATCCTGAAACGCGCAGGTACCTTTCTGAGGATTATGCATTTTGTCGCAGGTGGCAGCTCATCGGTGGAAAGATTCACGCGGATGTGACGACCGTTCTGGGGCACATAGGTACTTTAAGATTTAACGGATCTCTTCAGTAAATGGTCCTTCTTTGTATGGTTACGAGAAATAAGGCTATAACTACAACTACCCTTCACACGGCTATGGGAGTTGCCATGCTGTGCATGGAACACGGATTAAATCTCGAAGTTCAATTTCACATAGACAAGTCCACATTTCACAAGGCTCTCAAGTCCACTTCAGAGGAGAAGATGATTTGGATAGATTATGGTGTAGCTATTGATAAAGAAACTATTCAGAGACTTTTGTTCTCGGATTACAAAGTTTTGGTTGTTCCGTGCCCCCTTGAAGGAATTGATTGGAAGAAGTTTCGCGAGAATCCCTTGAATGAACCTGTTCATCAGAGGGGGTTGCATTTTGATACAACGTGCATGTCCGCCACAAAAGCAGGTGTATCTGAATTTGTTTCTTCAGTGTCTGATGGTCGCATAGTGTGTGTACACGTCAAGTATCTCTTGAAGAAGTTTAGAGATGCGAATACACAATACAAATCTCTCGACCATTTGAAAACAAAACTGGATGTAAAAATTGGAGTTTTGAAATCAGCGAATGTGACATGTCACTATGTGCATGAATGTTTTGGAAATATTATTGAGAGCTCAGGAGTAAGTGTAGCTCCTTGAGATGGAGGATGAGATTAAGATGTTTATTTACTTGACGTACGGATCGAGCAACAAGGAGCGGTTTCCAGGTCCTCAGCCAATCTCGTTGGAGAGAAAACATCTGGCGCACATTGCAAAAAACAGGTACCTCGTCTGTGAAAAAACAGACGGAATACGTCACTTTTTAGTGTGTTTTACGGATTCACACGGACGAAAGATATGTGCTCTTGTGAATCGGCGCATGGATTTCACATTGTATTCACTCACAGTTCCACGTGATACGCTTCTAGACGGAGAGCTCATAGATGGTACGTTTGTCGTTCATGATGCGGTGTGCATCAAAGGGGAGAATCTCGTGCATCATACTCTTACGAAACGCCTTGAAAAGGCACGTGATATGATTAGGTTTATTGTTCCCACTCCCAAACTCACTGTTCGGTGCAAGGATATGATTCCGTGTCACATGATTTCTAGCTTGAAACTTGATTCGGCGAAAACGGACGGTATTATTTTCACACCAGTTGACGAACCAGTTCGCATGGGTACGCACAGGTCACTATTTAAATGGAAACCGAATGAAAAAATTACAATTGATTTTTGGGTTTCGGAATCAGCGCATCTTTGCATTCAACATAATACGAATATGGTACCTATTCAAAAGTGCCATGGATCTCCTCGCGGAGCCATATTAGAGTGCTACTTTGAACAATCCGAATGGAAACCATTGAAGATACGAGAGGATAAGAATTACCCGAATAACAAGATGACATATGAACGAACAATGATTAATATAAAAGAAAATATAACGTTTTGTGAACTGGGTCTCTTTTTTGGCAAGAAGAAATGAAAAAAATGGCGGATCTCCAGGCTTCCATTGACCGCGTCAACGCCAAGTACAAGGAGCTCAAGGTGACTCGCATTGTCGTCTTGTCTGAGACGCCAAAGGCTGTGACCAAGACTCATGTGGCGGCAAAGGCGGCGGTTCTAACCTGCAAGGCGATTAACCTCAACGGGACCCCGTGCAAGCTCAAGGCTAAACTCGGACCATTTTGCATGAAGCACTGCACTTGATGTTACATCTCGTGTGTGCGGGTGATCCCAGCTGGTGATTCGCTGATCAAGACACGACTTCATATGGTGTGCGAGATCCTCTAGAGATGGTTTTCCCCATAGCATATGTGGTTGAAATAGAAAGTCGGTGCATCCGACTGGTTGGGGTGTTGTAGAAATGACAAATGGAGTGTGAACGTACTCTTTAAGACCACCGAAATCTGTTATGATGACTGGCTTGTTTCGCACCGCCGCCTCGACGGCTCCCATCCCGACGCCTTCTGAGAAGCTACAATTCACGTAGCAGTGTCCATGTGCATGAATCCTTTCAAGTTGTTCTTCGGTCATGTAGCGATTTATAACAAGTATATTTGGTTCGTCGAGCACAAAATCTTCACGCGCGGTTGATTTAATTATGAGTCTTGCTGACCCTTTTGGCAGAGTTTTGAAAGCTTCTATGAGTCCGCGTACATTTTTACGCGGGTCGAACATGTTCCCAATTGTATAGAATGTGTACGTTGTGTCGAGCGGGGGTTGAATCGGTACATGCTTCGTCGTGTGCCTGAATACGGTTGTATCTACACCAAACTGTCTATGAAATATTCCTTGACAAAATTCACTCGGAACGAGAACTTTACCGGGGAACGTATCAAATATCATTTTGTAATCTTCATGGACTGGTTCCGTTTCGCACACAGTCATGACTACATCTGGTTTTAAAGAAATGTACATATCCATGAATTCCTTGACTGGGAGGACAAACACAAACACTGGTCCTTTGTGCTCTTCGAAAGATTCTCCAAATGATATAAATTTTCCGTTGAATATATTTGCATATTGTATAACAACTTGTCCTATACCACTAAGTGGAGTTGGTCCTACAAATAGCCACATCTACTGTGTCTAATTCCATTTCTTTTAACTTTTCATTCACCCATTGAATGTCATGTTCAGTTTTTATGTACTCGTCAAGAAAACGCATCATAATGAGCGTGATGACAACCTTTTCGCGGTAACCCAGAGGTACTTCGGGGGTTGGGAATAGAGCGCACATGAACATTGCCGTGAGAACCTCGCTACGCATTTAAGAATACTACGCACAGTATTCTTAAATGAGCGACCAGTTTCTACGAGAGGTTATCCTTCCACGCCTGGATTCTCTTGAAAATGAGGTTGTCATGCTTCGTAAGTTTACATGGCCCGTGTGTCAACTCTATCTAGAGAGTTCATCGTATGCATCATCTCTAGACTATAAAAAGGATTTTCTAAAACATTTGTACAGAGAAGATGCACTAGATCTTTTGAAGCGAAAAGCACACATATCGAAATCTGATCAGGTTTTGTTTGATCAAGAGGTTCGTGATATTTTATCTCGTACAAAGTAAAACATGGAACAAAATTTATGCAACCCGGCTGCGTTTATGTATCACTTGAAAAATCCGACGAATAAAGTGTCTCACCCAGGTATAAAGGTTATAAAAAAGGGTACAGTTTGGGTTGGGTGCCCTGATAAAGACTGTAAAAAAATGATTGCAATTAAAAAGTGCAGAGAACACGAAATTGATACACAAGATGCCCTCCACAAAGCGTTTCCGGATCTTGTTCCCGAGGTGTATAACAAGGTGAAATGCTTTGACGGGTTTTACATGTACAATGAATATATCAAAGGCGGATCACTAAAACATTACAAGGGTAAATTTGCGTACAGAATCATTCTCAGAACATTGAAAGCTCTTAAGCGTGTACACGAAAAGTTTCCGAGCTTTCGTCACAATGATTTACATGTAGATAATGTGCTGATCAAGAATGAAGAGCCTCTGTTGTACGATTTTGAACTCTCAAACTTCCATGGAAATCCTGTTTTCGACGAGCGTCTCAAACTTGATTACGGCATTTATCCTGGAAATAATCCAGTGTATGATGCACACTTCTTTATCACATCAGTGTGCGCGGAGCCTGGATTTAAGCAACAATTCAAGGATAGGGCACTTACAGTATTTCCACCGGAATATCTCATGGCGAATTCAGCCGTGGTGAAGAATTGGAGACTTCGGTCCGATGTAAAGCACACGAATTTGCCAACTCTGGATCAGATTATAAGTGCATTCTCTCCGAATAAACTACTGCAATTTACAGGTCCCAGAAAGTATACCCGTGTAACGAGATCACCACCTAAGCCACGCATTGCAGTCAAGTTCAATGCCCGCGACAAGAATAAGGTTGCTGTTTTCAAAACTGCACTCATGCGTCAAGGACTTGATGAAATTCAAGCTGAAATTCAGGCAATAAAACAAGTTGAAAAGTTGAAACCAATACATGAACAGATTATGAAACGACGAGTTCCTTCACCTGTCCAGGTGCACGCACCTGTCCGGGCACCGACACCTGTACGGGCACCGACACCTGTCCGGGCGCCAACGCCTGTCCGGGCGAAAACACCCGTCCGTGCAAGCCCACTACCGCTGGTTTCATTTATGGGGGCTAGACCCAGAATAGGATCTAAATTTGCAAATGGGTATAAGAAAACTGAACTAATAACCCTCATGAAGAAATTAGGATACAGAGTTATGCCTACTATGACAATAAAACAAATGTGTGCAATGATAGCGAAAAAATCGCCTTCTCCTGTCAGGGCGCAGACCCCTGTCCGGGCACCGACCCCCGTCAGGGCGCAGACCCCCGTCCGGGCGCAGACACCCAGAAATTTTATCAAAAATCTTAAAAATATTCTCAATACATCAAACATAAACACGGTTACAAAGGGTCAAATAAAACAAAGATTACGCAATCTTGGTCACACAAATATCAATTCACAAGTTATTAAGAATCAATATCTCAAGAAGTTTGTCAATGTAAAATATGCAAAACTAAAAAAGGACGAGCTTAAGAAGTTAGCAACAAATCTTGGTGCTCGTATACTATCAAAGAATACAAAACAAATCATACTCGACAAATATATAAAGTTACTACACATCGAGTAATATAATGGACGACCCATATACAATTTTAGGAATTTCGAGAGGGGCATCGGAGGATGAAGTTAAAAAGGCGTACAAAAAGCTCGCAATGAAAAATCACCCAGATAAAGGAGGTGATCCGGAAGACTTTAAGAAGATTCAGAATGCATATGAACGGATAACAAAGCCTCAACAAGAACACGAGATGCCTCATCAATTTAATCCATTTGATATGTTTCGTGAGATGTTCTCACAATCCCAACGAAACATACACGAGGTTCATACAAGTATTAAAAATGCATACGATGGTCAAGAGTTACGATTTAAGGTTACCGATCAAAAGGCATGCGAATCGTGTATATGTAAACTATGTAACGGTCATGGGTTTATACCGGTTGCTATGTTCAGACAGAACTGTCCACAGTGTCAAGGACGAAAAGCAAAAGGGTGTGCTTTATGTTCAAACAAGGGATTCAAAGATAGCGAAGAAACTCATATTACTAAAATTCCGCCCGGAACACCAAGTGGACAGATTATTAGGGTGTGTGATTCGTTTGATATTCGTATAGTTATTGATGACAGTGGAACATTTAAAGTTCAGGGATTGGATCTCGTATATACTGTGAACATCACATTCAAAGAATCTCTTATAGGAACAACAATTTTGGTTCCTCACCCAGGTGGTGTGTTTGAGTACAAATCAAAATTTATAAAACCAAATAAGAAATACATTGTAAAAGGAAAGGGACTTTCTTCCCAAGGAAACTTGGTATTTGACTTTCATATTGAATACCCCGCATCACTTACGGATGAACAGATCAAAATATTTTCCGAAGCATTATAAATGCCAGTATATCTTTCACCCACATATAGAGTAGTGAATACGATCAATGGAACATTGTCATCAGGTTTAGCTGATTCGTTGTCAAACATATACGTTGCTGGTTCGTATGGATCTTCATCGGCAACTATAAATCAACCATCGGGCCCTAGTTCATATTCATTTCCTGCAACATTAGGAGGAACTGCGGGATCTTTAATTAAATTAAGCCCGTATGGAACAGTTTTATATAGAACATATGTAGATGGAACTGGGACTGATTATGATTCTTTTGTAAATCTCGACTCAACAGGAAATGTATACATTACAGGTACACATGGAGGTCAATTTGCAAATGTATACTATTCAAATACGTCAAATATTTCAAATATTATTTCATCACCTACAGTATATTTTCCAACAACAAATGAAGTTAGTGGATTTGTTGTAAAAACTTTATCTAATGGGTTTCCTTTATGGAGAACGTATGTATGCCCGAATTCATCGGCGACATCACCTGCTGCGGTTGCGGCAACATGCGTTACAACAGATTCAAATTCAAATGTTTATATGTGTGGTTCACTGATAGCACCAAGTGGTACATCTTTTGGACCAGCTTATATATATTATTCAAATGTATTAAATGTTGCAAATATTATACAAAGTTCAATACAATTTAATGGATTTAATAATCAAGGTATAAATGGATTTTTTATGCGACTAGACTCTACTGGTAATGTAGTTGGAAATGGTGGTGTATATTCAGGATACGGACTTGGGAATGTATTTTCAAATTCAGTAGTTGTTGATACACAGAGTAATATATATCTGATAGGTACATTTAATTATCCTGGTGGTCAGTACATCACATCAAATTTGAATATTAATTCTGGTACATTTCCAAGTCTTAGTGGATCAAACACAGCTGCATATGCTGTATCGTATTATGCAAATTGTCGTTATAATTCATATGCATACATTGCTAATTTAGGTTCTACAACTTCATACGCATACGGGATTGGATCAACTATAGATTCAAACTCTAACTTGTATATATGCGGAACAGCAACGAATTCATGTACATTTTACGGATCAGGTTCATCACTTGTCACACCAGGAACAGTTCAGAATAGTGCAGGATACGTTGTAAAATGTTCACCTTCTTTTGCGCTTTATTTTAGAATGTATGTAGATGGACCTGGTAGTGAAACATGTACAACAGTTACAACAGACCCAACATATTCTAATATATTTATTGGAGGAACATACGGATCATCTGGTGCTACCGCATACGGTGCATCTGGTACACTCGCATTACCACCAACATCTGGTAATCAAGCAGGGTATATCATTCGATACGATAATACGGGTACACCTATATGGCAAGTCACATTATCAGGTGCGAGTGCTGTAACTATAAATTCTGTGAAGGTTGATGCATTACAAACTTCATATATAACTGGAGCATATGGGCCAGGGTCAGTGATATTATACGATACTCTAAATTCAAATACAATTTTACCTACTCAAACAGGCGTCACAGGATTTTCTCTAAAACTTGATGTAAATGGGGCTATTGTTTTTACTGGGTTCACTGGATTGGGTATTTTAAGTGGATCAATTACGGGTTTTACTTCTTCATCTACAACTATTACAGTGTCATTTTCCACAACGAACACAAATATTGACGACACGGCAACAATTTATCAAGCGTCTACGATAAATGGAACACCCACTTCATTCGGTGCACCTACTGTTCTTGCATCTAATGGGTCAATTACATGCTCACCATCAAGTGGTTATTACATATTCTTGGTAATTACAAGTACATTAGGTGGTAAATACACATCAAGCGCGTATTCGAATCCTGTATCATATGTAACAATACCCACATACACATATCCTCCTGCTGCATTGAATGGGTTTAATGTGTTTTTATCAGGTCAAACCCCATCAAATGCCAATGGACAATATATTGTTTCCACGTCATCATATGTCACTGGTAGAGAACCATATAATGCTTTTGATAAATCTAATTCTACTGCAGGTGTTAATGACTGGTGTACATATGGTCAGAGTTACAGTAAAACATCTGGGGTATATAACGATATTATAGGATTTAATACGGTAATCAATGGAACACAATATTATGGGGAATGGTTACAAATTAAACTACCTAATGCAATTACTTTAGTATCTTATCAATTACAATCAGTTGCAACAACATCACAAACAGTTCTGTATCCATATACTTGGTATATTGTCGGATCAACAGATGGATCAAGTTGGAATTTGTTAGATTCGCGTGTAGGTATTTCGCAAACTGCTACGAATTACACTGGTACATACACCATACCTATACCTCCACCTACATATAACTATTACAGAATGGCTATAACATATATACAACCTGGATCAACACAGGGTTTTGGGGGTGTTGCAGAGTGGATATTAAATGGGTACTAAGAACAAAACATGAGTCCCTTTGCACCAATTGCACCTGTACCCGCATTAATAACCTTAAACTGAATAAGATCATTCAATGCAAATGTATTAAGACCACCTATAATAGTACCAGCATTGCTCGTAGTTGAATTACTTGTGTACGACGGTAAAATAGTAGGTAAAGTTGAAGTACCCGTGTATATAGAATTTCCGTTCTTTTGAATGTCAAATGATGTATATGTTCCTGTTCCTGGGCTTGTTGTAAGCCAAAAGTAGGGAGGCTGCGTCTGCCTTACCGTAAAACCAAAAGGTGCGCGAATTGTTAATAAATTCGTGGATGTTATTGCAGTAACCTCATCAGATAATGCACCACCGATACTAATTGGATTTGATATTCCTTGTATTGTTATTGTATTTCCTGAAGGGGCTAAATTTACATTTGCTGACGCCGTGAGGTTTCCAGTGACTGTTGTATTCCCCGTGATGTTTCCAATGAGATTAGAGGTTACGGAGAACGCCGTAAGGTTTCCGGTGACTGTTGTATTCCCTGTGATGTTTCCGGTGAGATTTGAGGTTACAGAGAACGCCGTAAGGTTTCCGGTAACTGTTGTATTCCCTGTGATGTTTCCAATGAGATTTGAGGTTACAGAGAACGCCGTAAGGTTTCCGGTGACTGTTGTATTCCCCGTGATGTTTCCAATGAGATTCGAGGTTACGGAGAACGCCGTAAGGTTTCCGGTGACTGTTGTATTCCCCGTGATGTTTCCAATGAGATTCGAGGTTACGGAGAACCCTGTAAGGTTTCCGGTTACGTTTCCAGTGAGATTTGAGAATGTGTTAGGTGCATATAATGAACCATATGTATATAAATTAGAACCTGAAATAGACCCAATAACAGTTAAATTACCTATTAAAGTATTAGATGTAAATAAACCTTGTTGACATATGACATTTCCATTTACAGTTAAATTTGAAGTTACTGTAGTATTTCCTACAATAATACCACTAAAATTGCCATTAACATTTCCAATGAGGTTTCCGGTTACGTTTCCAGTGAGGTTTGAGTTTACGGAGAACGCCGTAAGGTTTCCGGTGACTGTTGTATTCCCTGTGATGTTTCCAATGAGATTCGAGGTTACAGAGAACGCCGTAAGGTTTCCGGTGACTGTTGTATTCCCTGTGATGTTTCCAATGAGATTAGAGGTTACTGAGAACGCCGTAAGGTTTCCGGTGACTGTTGTATTCCCCGTGATGTTTCCAATGAGATTCGAGGTTACTGAGAACGCCGTAAGGTTTCCG
>Ga0316218_1004324_pt1 | contig 10922 bp, 9 predicted proteins | sample TBH18003metaG_FD_203634 | JGI IMG/M metagenome (GOLD analysis project Ga0316218, IMG submission 203634) | Freshwater microbial communities from Trout Bog Lake, Wisconsin, USA - TBH18003 | ecosystem: Environmental > Aquatic > Freshwater > Lake > Hypolimnion/Profundal zone | place: USA: Wisconsin... | reverse complement strand
CGTGATCGGGTCGCCGATGGTCGTCGCATCGGGTGCACAATTCACGATGTCCGGCCCGGTCAACAAGATCCTGCTGCTGGGCGGCGAGTTGTCATACCCGATCTATGCCCTGCACTACCCGATATTCTGCTGGATCAACGGACTGTACATCACGGCGTTCCATGCCCGCTCGCCCGCCCTGGAGAGCGTCCTGATCGTGACGGGTGTCGTCGGGCTCAGCCTCTTCGCACTCAGGCGGTTCGACGAACCTGTCCGAAGACGGCTGTCGGCCGCGCTCTGACCGACGATGGCCGCCGGAGGGTTCAGAAGGGCGGGGGGCTGATCAGGTCCTTGACCGGCTTCAGCGCCGTATAGCGGAGGCTGCCCTTGGTGATGTTCGCATTCGCCTTGATAGTGAGCCCCCAACGCTGCAGGGCGGTGGCGCTGGCCAGGGTTGCAAACCCGTCTGCATCGAAGGCCACGCCGATCTCCTTGGAGTAGGCCAGGGATTCGAAGAACACGAGGGCGGCCGCGCGGTTGGACTCGGGACCATTCCCCTTTGCGGCCAGAAGATAGTACATCCGGTCCGGGTCCCAGACGAGAAAGGCTGTGGCGAGGTCATGGCCGCCATCGTCTGTTGCGCTGAGAAATGTTCCGCACCCCCGGCTGCTGACGGCGTCTATGACACGTGCGAGGGCTTCATAGTTGTTATGATCCTTCTCCGTCACGCTTCGGCGAAGTTTCTTGAACCGCTCGAGGTCCATGTGGCGCTCGATCTGAACAAACTTCCGCGCCGTCTTCACGACGTTCCGCGGCTTTTGGTCCATGTCCTTGAGGACCTGCTCGATCGGTGTCTCGGCGTCAGATACAAATGTAAGCTTGGAGCTTATATTGAATCTATTCAGCTGATAGGCCAGAAGTAGATCTTCCGCGAGGCGAATGGTCGTGTGGTAAGAGTCGAATTTGCCGACCTTCCCCATCAATTCATCGATGATCTTGACCTTGTTGGAGGTGCGGACGACGTCCCGCTCCCCCGGCGGCGCCAGACGGGGCGTCATGATCCGCGTCATCGGCGGCAGGACAATCTTCCGGAACAGGCCCCGCTTCTCCACGAAATAGGGGAGGATGCCGACCGTGACACTGTCCCAGCGAACTTCGGCCTGCTCGATCCGACCGCAGGTCACGGCGTCGAGCCACCAGTCCTGGTCGAAGATGGCACTGGACCCCACCGGCGGCGCGGGGCGACGACGGCCGCCAGCCTTGGCCGGGGCTGCCGGTCGGGTGTCGACCGTCGCATTCGGGTCCGCGCTCCCCCCTTCCGGCAATTCCGCGTCAAGCTTGCGCTGCATGTTGTGATGCCTTGATCGGTTTGAGGGGCTTGTTGGGGGCGACGGGGAAGGCGGTGGCAGGTGTTGGGTCGGGGGCGTGCTGTGGTTCTCAGAATCCTTGGTACAGGAACGGGGGTTGTCCGGTCATTGTATAGAGGCTGATGGCCATGAGGGCTGCAGCATAGGCGGCCCATTTCCAATCCGGTTGCCAGCGGATCCGGCCGAAGACGGAACCATAGGACGGGTTGGCATAGGTCATGATGCCGCCGCGGTAACGGCCGATCAGTTCGATGCTGTTGGGTAGCAGGAAAATGATTGCAAAGGCTGGAATCAGCTCTGTCACAGGCGCGGCCAGCTTCACATGGCGGTGGAGGTCGCCGGCCACCAGCTGGCTGGCCAGGAAGATGACCGAGTGGATCGACTCCGATCGGAAGATGGCCTGGCTGAGTGGCATCAAGGCCACAAACAGAAGTCGACCGAGCAGGGCGCGGGTCGGTGCGCTGGTCTGCTTCTTCCAGGACTTCCAGGCGGGGGTGGTCCGCACTTCCTGCTCGATCACGTACCACAACCCGTGGACGAAGCCGAAAAGGACAAAGGTCGCAGTGGCGCCGTGCCACAGGCCGATGATCTGGAAGTTGATCATCAAGGGGGCCCACAGGCCGACGAACTTTGCCGGAATCGCCGCCCATCGGCGTCGCATCGCGAAGCGGGTTCCGAGCAGCGAGAGGGGAGTGAAGAGAAAGCGGGATATCACCCGGGTCAAGGACATGTGCCAGCGCCGGTAATAGTCGCCGATTCCGGTGGCCTTCAGCGGTGAATAGAAGTTGATCGGATAGCGGATGCCGAACAGTCGCGCGATCCCCAGTGCCATGTCCGAGTAGCCGGAGAAGTCGAAATACAGCTGGGTCCAGTAGGCCCAAACGCCGATCCAGGCGCTGAGCGGATGGAGAGGCTGGCCATGGGCCGCACTGTTGAAGACCGGATCTGCAATCGTCGCCAGGTGGTCGGCGAGGACGACCTTCTTGAACATGCCGATCGAGATCAGGGTGAAGCCGATCGCGAAATTCAGGTACCGGATTCGGCCGAACCGCCTGTTCAGCTGCGCCTCGAACTCCTTCAGATAGGTGATGGGACCGATGACGAGTTGCGGGAAGAAGGTCACGAAGGCGGCATAGCGGGCAAGGCTGGCCGCAGCGCTTCCGGCCGACCCTGACTTTCCCATGAACTTGATGAGATGCGGTTCCCGCGCATAGGCGTCTGCAAGAAACGCTGCCTGGTGAAACGTATAGAAGGAAATTCCCGCGGGAATGGCCCAGCTTGCCACCGCCAAATGCATTGAGCCGAGATTAAGTTCGGGAATTGGCTTGTACTTGAAAAATATCAAGGTGCCGAAGTTGTAAATCTGTCCAATGACCAATGCAATAATGCGGAATCTGATCTTGTTGTCCGGCAATTCAAGAAGCGAGCGTCCGACAATGAAGTTCACGATTACGGAAACGACGAGCAACGCGGACGCCGGGATGCCCCAGGTGACATAGAACAGCAGGGACGCGACCATGATGATCGAAAGGGCGCCCGTGACGCCGTATCGCCGTCCGACCAGATGAAACACAACCGCCGTCAGCGGGAGGAAGCACAGCAGGAAGAACGGATCGATGAATGTCATGCGGGTTGCTGAGCCTTCGGGCCAGCCGGCGAGGCCTCGTTCCCATCGACCCGGGTGTGGGGCAGCTTCGGCGTCTCATAGTCCGCCAGCACGAGTGCGTAGTCGCATGCGCCTGACGGGTGCGTCCCGGTCCTTGTGAAGCCCAGCTTGTCGAAATGGGTGCTGACCATGCCGTTCTTGGCCGTCGGGATGTATTGACCCCGGAGCACGCCAATGCCTCGCGCCCTGGCTCTGGCAACGACTTCCGCCAGCATGGCCTCCTCGACGCGGCGACCCAGCACGCGGCAGCTCATCAGCCAGGTGTCGATGGCCCACTCGTTGGACTCCGGTGCATCCGTCGCGCGGCAGATGACCACACCGATCATTCCGAAGTCGCTGAAGCGGTCCGCCAATCGGGTCTGCAGGGTGAATTCCACCCCGCCGTTCTCCATCGCCGCAACGTCCGTTTCCGAATATCGCCGGGAGGTCAGGTTGAACTGGTTCGATTTATTGATCAGCTGAGCAATCCGGGCCCGGTTCATGGCGTCGAACGGCGCGAACTGGATGGTCATCGAGAGAGCGGAAAGATAGTCGCCGAGATCGCGGGACTGAGCCTCGACCTCCGCCCGCTTGGCGTTCGCGGCATAGCTCGCGGCCCGCGATCTGTCTTCATCCGAGAACGCTACGGCTTCGAAGTAACCGCCTGCGCTCAGCGTCGCCGCGTAATCGGCCGGATCATCGGGGAGTTCCGGCACGGCCACGGCCGGGAGCGCGGCGCGAACCTGAGCGCGTTCGGCGCTGTTGTCATCGAGGAAGACCAGGGCATCCAGTCCGATGGAGAGCGTCCTCGCGATCGCCTCCAGATTGCTCGGCTTGTCATTCCAGTTGGCCTGGAACACGGCGATGTCGCTTTCGCGGAGCAGCATCTCGGGATGGTTCCGGAACGGGCCTCGGGCGGTTTCGTCGTCGTTCTTCGACGAAACGGCCAGCACCACGCCGCGCCCCTTGAGTTCCAGGGCGAGGCGCTGGACCGCAAGGAAGCTCTCCCCCTCGGCCGAGCCGGGGCCGATGCGGATGTTCTCTATTCCGTCATCCCCGATCACGCCGCCCCAGCACGTATTGTCGAGGTCCAGAACCAGGCATTTCCTGGACTTTCCTCGAATTGCCCCGAGTATTCGTGCGAGTGAATCGCAATACAATGGAACAAAATCGGGGGAAAATGGCAGTTTGTAAAGGTTGTAGAGCCGATTATCCAGCCAGTTGTCCGTGCCTACGCTCTGGGAGATGGCCGCAACATCGAACAGGATGGCGCCGAAATCATCGCAGCGCGTGACAAGTGCGCGGTTGAATGCGTCGATCAGGCGCGCTGGGCTGAAGGCCGCCCGGGCGTCATAGCTGCCGAACAACCTCTGCTGCGGAGGCGGGACCGAGGTCACGATGACGGTCGCCGCAAAGGTCTTCGCGATCCCGTCCATCACGACGCCGAGGCGTTCGATCGCGGTGGCGACCCGTTCCTCGGCCTCGGCGCTTGTCGAGGCCGAACGGCCGAGGTCGAGCCAGAACGGGTCCAGTGTGACCAGTACCGCGTCCGGCTTGGAGGGCGAGTCGAGGGGGACCATTCCGAGGGCAATCTGCTCGATCTGGTCGGAAGCGCTCGGACAGATGTCCAGCCAGACCCCTGCCCGTGCAGCGGCGGCGGGGAGGCAGGCCTCCACGAGATCGTAGGTCGCGGCCTTGAGGACGAGTAGGCGGAGCTGCGAAAGCGGTGCCGGATCTGCCCCCTCGGCCGTCAGGCGCTTGATCGCCCGGCTCAACTGCTCCGCAGACGGATTGTCGAGCCGATGCGTGGCGAGGGACTGGACCGCTTCCCCCAGAGCCGTCTGGTCGGCGCGGAGGTCCTTGCACCGTCGGCGGAAGTCCGCCGGCGGTTCGGTCAGCCACGAAAGTCTTGCCCTCGAGAAACTCATCACCCCACCCGTCTTGCTCAGGAACAGTTACAGACGGCTTCAGCTCGAAGTGGCTTGAACGATGAGATCGACGAGGCCGCCGACATCCTTGAGGCTGGTGATCTGGTCGGTCTTCAGGCGGATGTGGAAGGCCTGCTCGACGGCAACCATGATCCGGATGTGCGCCAGGCTGTCCCAACCGGGGACATTGGAGGCCACGGTGTCGGGAGACAGAAGGATGTCATCGTCGTCCAGGGTGTCCCGGACAATGTCCGTCACGCGCGCCAACACCGCTGAAGTGTCCATGAGTAAATCCCCACACATTGCCCTGTCCCGCAATGTTACGGGTCTTAGCAATCCGGGGGCGGCCTCGCAACTTGGGCGCCATGCTGCCGCCGGCGCAGCCCGTCCCGATCCGGCCCTAGGATCGCACCGGATCGGCCTTCGCCCCCTTGGCAACCGAGGCCCGGTGGGCGACGTGGAGCGGCATTTCCTTCGCCCCGGGCAGGAGGTCGATGTCTCCCCGAATGGCGCGGACGGCTTCGTCGAAGTCCGAGCTCTCGTCCCAGGACTGTCGGTAAGCGACAGCCGCCTCGCGCCCCTGGCGCAACGCCGAGGGTGAGGCCAGGATCCCGCGCATGACCTGCGGGTCCAGGTCAAAGATGCAGTTCTCGAACCCCGGCGGCAGGCCATCCATGGAGTTCCGGGACGCGAAGACGGGCACTCCGGCGTCGAGGGCGGCCACGATCTTCATCTTGGCGCCGGTACCATCCACCGGAGAGATGGCGGCCCGTGACTCGCTGTAGACTTGGTCGATGTCGTCGACATAGCCCATGAGCCGGATATTCCCAGCCGCTTCGGCGCGCTTCCGCAGCTCTGGATTTCGGCAAACCTCGCCACAGACCGCGATGTTGTAGGGTGAAAGCCAGTCCCTGTTCTGATCCAGGAACTCGACGAGTCCCCGCGCGTTCATGTTGTAGTCGGATCCGACGAAGAGCAGATCGTGGCGCTCGGCGGTCATCCCCCGTTCCGGCAGTGGGGGCGCTCTTGTCCAACTCGGAACATAGAAGACCCGCTCGCTGCTGATCAGGGCCCGGAAGATCGTCCGCTCGACGGGCGAGATTGCAATCAGCCCCCGCGATGCCGCGAGCACGGCGGCTTCCTCTCGCCACCGGATCAGCGAGCGGAGTGAAATGATCGACCTCCGCCGGATCTTGCTCACCTTCAGAAAGGCAAGATCGTGGGTCTCGATGTAGCTCCGGCGCGGGTCGATACCGTTCATCCGGAACAGGCTGGTGTGGTAGTTGATGACCCAGACGGCACTTCGTGCCTTGAGGTCGTCCAGCCGGGGTGTCGCCCCCGGAACGGACAGCGACAGGACCCGGACAGCGGCCGACGGGATCGCAAGTATCGCCAGCCGCTTCAGGAGGGTCACCAGGGACAAGAGAAGTCCGGGTTTCTCCACCACCAGTTCGATCCCGGGCCACCGCCGCCGGAAGGCCGCCCGGGAGGCCTCGGTCCAGGGATGGTGCGGATGCGCCTCGTGGCTATAGACAGCCACGCTTTGGAACTCGTGCGTCAACCGATCCAGAAGGGACGCGGCGCGGGCCTGCGCGCCGTCGACCACGGGCAGGATCGCGCCGGGCATGAAGACGGACACAGAATTGGGTTCTCGTGAATTCATGAGGCCAGTTGCCCAATTCCCGGTGCAGATACGAAACGCGCTCCTGAAGAAGCCATGGCTGTCTGAATATCAGGACGGTTCCGGTGGGATGCCGCCCCGCTATGGATAAGGGATTGCTGCTAAGGATCTCTGAATCCCATCGACGCAATCTGAGCCGGAAATCGGAAATCTTCCAGGCCATTCTCTCGAAAGGGGATGCCGCCGCGCGCGAGCGGCGGGGGCGCCCGACAGGCAACACCCAGCAGTGTGCACCTTTCTCTGGCGGCAAGACAAAACCCCTTGTCGGGTCGCTGATGTTGGGGTCAGGTCCATTCTGGACTTTCCAATCACTTCGCTTTTCCCGGGGTCTGAGTTTCTTGTCTTTCGAACATTCGGTGGGTCTTGCATTCGATATCGTGACTCATGGTGACGTCGCGTCGGTCCGGACCATCCGGGATGGCTGGCTGAGGCTCGCGCGCGATGCAGGGGTCACGCCGTCCCAGGGCTGGGACTATGCGATGGCCGCGTGGGACGCGCGTCACAGCAAATCGCAGGCAAGGCTCAACATCATCTCCATATCGGTGAACGGGGAGGTGGAGCTGATCTGGCCGCTGGTTGTCGAACGGGTCGGCTTCGTCCGTGTGGCGAACCATCTGGGCTGTGGAAACAACGAGGAATATGCGCTGCCCCTGTGCCGCCCGGGGCCGATGCAGGGGCGTTTGCTGTCTGCGGCGATGGAGGCCCTGCGGGGCCGCGCCGATGTGCTCAACGTCTGGAACATCCCCGTCGATAGCGCGCTGGCGGCACAGATCGAGGCGCTGCCCGCGCGGCGAACGACGGAGGTCATGTGCTCTCCCGTCGTGGAAGGCCCGACCCGGGTCTCGTGGGACATCTGGTGGGCTGGCCGCAGCCGGTCCTTTCGCTGGCGATTGAAGCGTGACCGAAAGCGGTTGGCAGAACTCGGTACTGTTTCGTTCGGCCGGGTGTCGGACCCTGCGGAGATCGAAGCGGCCGTTACGCGGCTGTTTGACCTGAAGAGGGATTGGTTGAAGGCAAGAGATGTCCGGAGGAGCTGGATCTACCAGCCGGCCAGCCGTGAATTCTATTCGAGCGTGATCCCGAAGGTCGACGGAATATACGTCCATGCGCTGAAGCTGAACTCCAGCATTGTGTCTCTAGCTATAATATATGAAAGCGATAATTGTGTGGAATATTATGCGCCGGCATTCGATCCGGAATATTCATCGTTCAGACCGGGGAATTTGTTGATAGAAAATATTCTTCAATACTGTTTCGAAAAGGGGGTTTTGCTTGATTTCCGGCTGACGCAGGATTCCTACAAGATGCGGTGGTCGGATGGTTCGCGCAGGTACGCCCGATACGTGCTGTCCTTGTCCGGATCGGGTGATGTCTTTGTCCTGCTGCTGCGCTTCCGCCCCTTGTGGCACAGGTTCAAGGCCTGGGTGAAGTCGGTGCTCAAGGCGGTCAGGGCCGTTCCCGGGTCCGATGAAGAGGATCCACCCCATCCGGACTGAGGCGGGTATTGTACATGAGGCAGTCGATTTCGTTCAGGTCTGGAAAATGCCCCGCATTGTTCGGGATCAGGGCCGTGAGCTTGAATCCGAGTTGCTCATAGCCTGTCAGCGTGCGGTCATACCGCTCCGCTCCCAGATAGAGGGTTGTGAACGCGAGCTCGCTCTGCAGGCCGACGAAGTTCGACAGGGACTGCCCGGCACCGGCCACAACCGCGGCATCATGGCCCTGGGTGTCCAGCTTCAGGAAGGGGCGTCGGAATCCGTACTGCGCGCGCAGTTCGCCGAACAGTTGGTCGACAGTGCGGGTTTCGATGGGAATGGACGCGGCGACGCTGTTCGGGTCGGCGAACCGGTCCGTCTGGCTGTGGTCTGGAGCGAGGAGCGAGCTGAATTCGCTGTCGCGCATGATGTTGAAGTCGATCCGGCGGCTTTCGGAGTCGAGCGCATGGGGCATCACGACCCATTTCGCGTCTCGGGACGCCTTGCGCTGAAGTCGGGCGACCAGTTCGGGATTAGGCTCGAAGGACAGGATCAGCCCCTGGAAGCCAAGCTGGCGCAACCGATCCGCATATTGCCCGGCATTTGCCCCCACGTCGAAGACGCAGTCCACGTCGAAGTGGGCGAGGAATCGGGCGAGCTGCTCGTGCTCCTGGATCTTCCATGACGATCCGGATCGGCACACCACCAGCCCCAGGTGTCGGTGGAGGCGGCTGCGAAGGGTATTGATCCAGCGCTTGGCGGTTGGCGCAAGCAACGTTCGTAGGGTGTGTGGGGGCATTCTGCGAAAGCTCTGCGCTGGACCATCGGAGTGGTGGTGTGAAAAGTCATCTGTGTCGCTGTTTTCTTCGTCGTGTCCAGATTTGCACCTGCTTCGCGACCGCCGAACAGGAATGCAAATGGCAGAACCACGTCAGTGCGCCGCTTGCTTGAATTACTTCGGTCGTCATGTTGGACAACGTGGCGCTGAAAGACCTGCTCGGAAAAAAATGGTGACGCCCGCCGCGCATCGGGAGGCTGCGGCCTATCTGCAGTACCAGAGCGGCAGACCGGACGAGGGGCCTTTGCGGGAGCGTCTGACGGCGTTGGCGCAGGAACGGCGACGGTTCGGCTACAGACGGCTGCACGTGCTCTTGCGGCGCGAAGGCCATGCCGTGAACCGAAAGCGGGTCCAGCGGATCTATCGCGAGGAGAAGCTGACCGTGCGCCGCCGCGGCGGACGCAAGCGAGCCATGGGCACGCGCAGGCCGATCGAGAGCCCGGTGGCGGCCAACCAGCGCTGGAGATCAGCTATCAACCCCAAGGACTCTCACAATGATCGAGGGACCAGAGGGGGTCACGTCACCGGGATTGTAGAAGCTGGACATATCGCGGTCCCACCGCCTCCCAACTCAACTCGGACGCCAGTCTTCCTGCGCCTTCGGCTGCGGCACGGGCCCAATCCTCGGAAGGGGTTTGGTGATAGCGCACGATCGCGTCGGCAACGCTTTGGGCCGTGACCGGACTCGAAATCTCGACCCCGACGAGACCCAGCGCCAGGAGTTCCCGGATGCCTCCGGCATAGCTGGATATGACCGGGCGCCCGGCAAGGCCTGCGAGCGCGGCGACGCCGCTCTGGGACTCGAAGTCGCCATAGGCAAGGACGAACGCATCGACCTCTCCCAACAGGTCTGGAAGTTCAGTGTCCGCAATGAACCTTGGTTCGAAGACGATCGCGTCCGGGGATTCGGCCGCTGCACGCGCGCAGGCAGCCACATAGGGATCATCCAGACGGTCGTCGCCGATGACAATCAGGCGTAGCCCGGGAACCTGCCGTCGGGCCAGTTTGACGCCCTCAATCACCTCGAGCACGTGCTTGTTGCGCCTGACGCTGCCGAACGCGACCAGCAACTGCTGTCCCGGATAGGGCGCAACCGGCGTGACCGGATCCATGCCGATCGGAATCTGGTGAACGGGTCGGCCAGTTGTCGCGGAGATCGTCTCGCATGCAGACCGGCTTAACCCGACAATGATCCGGCAATTCCTGTATAGGGCGATCATTGTGAACTTGTGGAGGCGGCCCTTCAGCGTGGAGAGGTCCGCATCATGATTGAAGGGATCATGTGCGACGAGGATGTTTGCAACGGAAAACAAATTCATCAATATTATTATCGGAAGTAATATGTATTCATTTTCTGATATCGTGAAAATAAAGCGTTTTCTATTCTTACCAATCATATTTGTCAGGCAAAAATACACAAATTGCGCGATGCGGATGAGTTTTAATGCAATGTCCCGAACAGTTCTTGCCTTGTAGCCGCCCCTCGCTGCCTTGAAGCGCTTGACGCCGCAGGATTCGACTTCGAGTGCGTGTGGCTTGGGCGACGGCGCGAAGAGGGTGACGTCTACGTCACAGGATGCCAGGCCCCGCGCCAGTCCGAACGCGAACTGCCCTGCGCCGGACTCGTATGTGCGCGTCATGACGGCAATGTTCGGCCGCGCTGAGGCTGTCGGCAATTCCTGACCTCCATTTCAAACTGGCGAGCCTGTCGAAATTCGAATCTGCTGGATTATTGAAGGGAAGTGGTGACGGCTATCTATTTATTCGACAACAATGAATATTTTCATTCAATGCGCGAGCTTTCGAATTCGGGCTGAAGGCGCCCTGTCCTGTGCGCGGCAGGATGGTCGCCGCGATCAGGTCCACCTCCCAATGGGAGGGGGCTCATTTTTGCAGGGTCGAGGGAGTTCGTTGGAGCGCGCCGTGTCAATGCGATGCGGTGGACTGTCCCCTCGGCAAGGTGTGTCGCAGGATCGCGTCGGCAATCGCCCGGAATGGGCGCTTCCTTC
>Ga0316218_1004321_pt1 | contig 10930 bp, 13 predicted proteins | sample TBH18003metaG_FD_203634 | JGI IMG/M metagenome (GOLD analysis project Ga0316218, IMG submission 203634) | Freshwater microbial communities from Trout Bog Lake, Wisconsin, USA - TBH18003 | ecosystem: Environmental > Aquatic > Freshwater > Lake > Hypolimnion/Profundal zone | place: USA: Wisconsin... | reverse complement strand
ACCAAAGGCGGCCGACCGCCCGGCGCAAAAGATTCTTACAAACGCTCGCGTTCAAGCCGTCTTGCGAAAGCCGTTCCTTTCAGCATCGCAATCCGCGAAAAAACCCTTTAGGGGTAATGAGCAGAGGAACACAGCACGCTTAAAGCGGATTTGCCAGTTCCCCTGAAATCGCTTTTCCCTTGCGATTCGCCCCGCCTTGCCGCAACTCTGCCGCATGGTCGCAGAGTTAGCAAAACCGCTCAAGCCAGCCCGGCCGAAACCCGCTTTCGGCCCCGGTTCGCCGATTCCGATTTCAATCAAGCTTACCGTCCGCTCGTTTTACCTTCTGCAAGGACTCAAGCCATCCCAAATCGCCCCAATGGTGGGCCTTTCAGCTCAGCAGGTTGCAAATCTCGCCATCCGCGAAGGTTGGTCTAAGCAGCGCACCGCAAAAAAAGCTGAAAAGGAAAGCAGAGCACTTGAACGCCAAGATGCTCGCGCAGAGGCAGAGATTGACCAGATTCAGCGGGCGATTGCTACCCGGACGGAAGAATTGAGCGTGAAAACGCTGGATCACTGCGCCGAAATCCTAAAAGCGCCCGCAGGCTCAGAGAAGGAGCTGCAAATGGCCTCTGGCGCAGCAATGAACTTCGTTAAGATCGCCCGCATGAGCCGAGGCTTGGATCAGCGGCAGAGCGAACGGAATGGAGCCGGCGACCAATTGAGCGTGAATCTGTTCGTGGTCCGGGGCGAGCCGGTCGAGAGCGCGGCGAAGAAGGTTGAGCCTGTGGAGATCGTCGCAACTGCATTATCAACGACTTAGGAAATCTGGCGAGGTTTTCAGGGTGCGCGGACCCATGCGCCGAAAGCGGAAACGCTTGGTGCTCAATCAATAGGTGCGAAATAATCGCACAGTAATTAGTATGAAACTTAGCGTACAATGCACACGCGATGTAGTGCGCTGCGCTCAGTGGATGATTTTGCGAGCGGTTGCCAAGCATCGACCCCCCGCCGGCACCCCCACCCCCGCAATTTGAAGGCCGTCGGCCCATTTCGATTACCCTTCCCACAGACCTCTCTCGCGCATGAGGGAAATAATCTGTTTGCAATGATAACTCATATAGTTTGTGCTCTAACCATGCAAAGACGACAATATGTGGAGACGCTGCCGGAGGGCGCCGTGAGAATTGCGCAGAGCGACCAATACTATGTCACGCGGGGTGGGGATGTGTATTCGACCGCAACGGGGAAGATCGTGAAGCTGCGGCCCGGAAAGGGGGTGAAGCCGGGGTATTTGAAAGTACTGGTGAAAACGGCGGGCGGAAAAAAACTGCTATCGGTGCACCGGCTGGTCGCGGAGGCGTTTGTGCCGAACCCGCTGGGGCTGCCGGAGGTCAATCACCGGGATTTGAACAAGACGAACAACGCGGACACGAACTTGGAGTGGATGACGCACAAGGCGAATCTGGCGCACGCGAGGGCGGCGTTGGGCAACTGGACGCCGAAGGGAAATCCGAAGGTGGTGTGCCCGGTGGAGGCGCGCCCCGCGTTCGAGGACAAGTCGGAATTTAACGAGGGCAAGCGGCTGAAATTCTATTCGCTGCGGGAGGCGTGCGATCACTTTAGGAAAAGGTATGCGACGTTCGCCCCGGTGGTGTGCCGGGCGATGGCAAAGGGGTGGCGGGCGTATGGATACTGGTGGAAAAGACTTGAGCCGGCCGCCTGACGCGCTTTGCTGGCCGGGCCGATGGTAGCGCCCCTGCAAAAGGCGTGAGAGTAGGCGCTAGAATTTCCTTACGTTCTCAGCTTTCTGGAGCGGGTTGGCGTTGTCGGCGTTGCTGAAAACTTCATCCCCGGATCAAAGGAACGCGGTCCCAACACCTACACGTTAGGCACTCCATGCACGGGGTTAGGCACTCCTTGCCCAAGGTTAGGCACTCCTTGCACGGGGTCAGGCACTCCTTGCCCAAGGTTAGGCACAGATGCAAAACAGGCCACCGTGCCGAGACTAATAGAAGAATCTCCTGAAGAATCTATAGAACTTGCGCCAGCCGGCGCGGCAGTTGAATCCGGGAAAGCATCGATCAGGAAGGGCCTTGTCTCTATCCAGCCCCGAGGGCGCGAACCTTCGGGGCTTTTTCATGCCCGCACGCCTCAGCGTTTCCCTTACGTGATAGACCCCATAGACGGGTGAAGCTGAATCGGCTAGAGTGTGCGGCGTATCAGCTGACCACCCAACATAGCCCCCGCGTAGTCAAGTCGGGGCGCCCGAATCTGGACGGCCAGATATGCCAGAACCGAAGCCCACGAGCTAATAGCGCCACACTCTGTTGCTGCTCGTGGGTTTTCTGCTGAAAAAAAGGTTTGACGGTAGTGGGCTACATTGACTGAGTGCGGCTCTCAGTTCGCTTGCGCGGGCTGAGAGCGCTATGCCAACCTCACTTCATGCCTGTCGCCAAAAAGAAACGACCAAGGGACGTAAATCAAAACGCGTTCTCCATCCTTCAGGACGTGATTACGCTGACCGAAAAGCCGAAGAAGGGCAGCCCAAAACCCAAGCGGAAAAAATAAGCGCCGCTCTTGGCGCATGGGGCGGGGGATTCAGGGATGAGACTTGGGATTTTCTACCTGACGGCTCTGCGCTTTGCATGGCTACCCGCGAAACATTACTTCCCGCCGACGTTCCCGCTTTTCGGGCCAGACTTGGCCGCTTGGCTGAGGGTTGCGGGATTTTAGTGGATGGGGTTCAGGTGTTGGGTGGATGTAATACGAAGCCTTCCCCATCCACCTGAAGCGCATCCATATCACTTTGCGTAAGCGCCTTGGTTTTGACGACGCTGCGGCCTTCTGGGTTTAGGCCAAAGACAGTCATATTCACCCAAAGCTTTTTCTTGTTTTCCCCGCGGGCGAAAATCCGCCCTTTAAATTCAACCCCGAATTTCGCACAGATAACCCGCAGGGGTTTGTCGAGTAATTGCTCTTTCTCCCAGCGGGACGAAACGAGGACTTCTGCGCCTTGCTGAATCAGCCCCCGCACTATTTCAGAAGCGGGTTTGCCACTCTCCTTCGCTTGTTTGTTTAACTCTTTCTTTTCGGAATCGCTCAAGCGAACGCGAAGCAGGCTTTCTTTAGATTCGCCCTTGGGAAGCGGCGGACGGCCCATTTTCTTCTTCATAGATATTGTGGCTACAATTCACCAGACCCTTCGCGTGACGCCAGCGATGCAGGCCGGTCTGACTGACCATGTTTGGAGCTTGGAAGAATTGATTGGTCTATTAGACAGGTGAGCGGCTCGGGCCGGCTGAAGTCCCCTTTGAACCTACTTATGGTCACTTGTCGGTATGCCTCACTCAGATTCACCCAGCGAAGCCGACGAATTAAATCCGCTGTGGGGTGCCCTCCAAGGCGAGAGAGCAATTCTGCGCGATTCGGCCGGTCGTTTTCTTGCCAGAGGTAAAGCACTAATCTTATCGGAAGCTGGGGCCACATTTGCTCCAATTCCTCAAGAGCCTTTTCCCATCCCTCACAATGGATCATCCACGCTAGAAATTGCTGGTCTTCGGCGTCCAGTGAAGTCCATCCGCGCTCACCCAAAAGGGATGGCAATAATTGGCTTCGACTTAATTTTTTAACGTCTGTTTCCACTGTTTAACACAAGCGATCTCCCATCCCACCAGCCATGAACTCAATTCACCCCAGCTTTGAAGCGACCGTCTTAATCCTGCTGCTCATTATCGTCTGGCAAACACAGCGCATCCTAGACCGTCTCAAGAAGTAGGAAATCCGGCCATTCATCTTCGCAAAGCCAGCATTGTGCGGCCGTCCTTTCGGGTGGCTACCAAACTATTTTTCAATGTAGCCCATTTTCGGTTTGACGGATCAGGGGTTCCCCGATTGACAATGGCCTCGTTCTTTCGCGGTGCTAGCACACCACAGGCAAATTTTTGTGAGAGTAGCGCCCGCTCTCTTGCTTCGATGACCCCGGTTGATGTGCTAGCATCGCCGGGGTCTTTCGTTTTACGCCGCGGTCACGAACGAGCAATGCGAGGAACCCACTGAACCGCGAGAAAGCCCGCTCGCAGTAAAACGGGCCGCAGGGGAATTTACGGTTCACAAATTCCCGCACGCTTGTTCGGCGAGGTTTTCAGGCGTGCGGGTCAGGAGGCCGAAGATACGGAACGGGGGGCAGCGGAACCGGCGGTGAATCTGCGAACGAGCAACTGACCGGAAACGGCCAGAAAGCCTCGTCCGGCCCGGAGGGCAGGTTGAATCAGGAAAGAATCCGGTCAGGGCCGGGGATGCCGCAGATGCCGGAACCTAGGCTTGATCGAATCGTCGAGGAACTTGCCCTTGGACTTGGCGAACATGAGCCCTTGGTGGACCATCGGCGGCACGTTAAAATAGTCGTAGGTTTCGCCGGACTTGAACGCCACCTGCAGATGCTCGGCCTTGGGATCATAGCCGACGGACTTCAGGTTCGAGGACTTGACCGGGGTTGACTGCAGGAGGGGGAAGGGGTTCATTGATCGGTGCGTCACCATTCGCAATCGCCCTCGGACACGAAGATTTCCCCGCTGTGGCTGACATATTTCGTGACCCAGCCATAGGGGCCGGTCAACAGGCCGTCGGGGCCGATTTCAATCACGCGGACGGGGCAGGAAAGCGAGGCGCGGATCACGATGCCTCCCTCCAGCTTTGTGCCGTCGAGGCAGACGCGGATCATGTCGCCGGGCTTAGGGGTCACGGCAAAAGTTCGATCACGACCTTGGATTTGCCGACGGATAGTTCAGTCTTGCCCGTCGCGGTGAAGGAGACGCCGCCGACGGTGACGCGGAAGGAGCGCGTGCGCTGTTCGCCGGAGGGCGGTACGACCGGCGCGGTGACTTCGGGTTCGGGCGTCAGCGCCGGGGACGCTGGCTCCCCGCGCACCGCCTCGACCGCAACCTTCGGCTTGGCGTCGGTCAGCGGGCCTCCGCTCATGTTCAGTTCCTCGCCGCAAATCGTGCACCACAGATGCTTGTTGTTCAGGGCCGCGCGCTGGAGCGGGCCACCGCATTTGTAGCAGGCGCTCATGCCGCCTCCACCGCGTACACCTGCTCCGTCGGAACGATGTCCACGTTCTCGCCGTTCAGGATGAACTTCATGTAGCCGAGTTGCGGCGGGATGTGGACGACCGCCCCCTCGGTGATGCCGAGATGATCCGAGACCTTCGTGCCGACGAGCAGCACCTTGGCGCGGATCAGGCCGGTCATGACGTGGATTTCGGGGATGATGATTCCGTCCGCGATTTTTTCCGCCGCGACGCGCTGGACAACCAGCCGGTCGCCGATGGGGCGGAATTTCGTGAGCTGCGGTTTCAAGGACTTGATGGGCATGGCGTGGATTTGGGTTTCTGCGCGAGCAGGTTGTAAACGTGCGAAAGGGAAATGCCGAAGTCGGCGGCCAGCGCCTTCGGGGTGAGCGGGGAGCGGCGCAGCGCGGCCACCTGCGCCTCCGTCAGCTTGGGTTTGGGTCCGGGCTTCATGGCGACGCCCCGGAATAAAACCGCTAGCGGCTTGCGCGTCAACAATTCTTTGTTGCTTTTGCGGGCCAGCTGCTCAATCAGGAGAACCGTGAAAATCAAATCCACGATGATTTCCAACAAGTCCACACAAGGCGGGAATCACTCGACCGAAGGGTCGGACGAATCTATCAAACACGAGGGCGATCAGGAGGAACGCTTCACTCGCCACTCCGTTGCCAAAGGCAACCCCGGCAAGTTCGCGGTCAAACCCGAGTTGCCGTACGACAACAACAAGCTGTCCGATGCCGTCGAGGCCGGAAAAAAGTTTAACGGGCAGGTCAAGTTTGAGCCCCATAACGCACGCAGCACGGCGTACGGCGAGTTCGAGAAGCACCCCTTCAAGAAGTCGGACCCGGCGATGTGCAAGTGCTGACATGGCCTTTTCGTCGAAAAAAGCCCCCGCCGTCCCGCTGATGACGAGTTCGCATCAGCAGCATTCCGTCCTGCGCGACGGGGGCGCCCTGACGGGTTCCAACATCGCCGTCCGCCATCCCGGCCTGCCCGGCCCGAACATGATGGCCCCGCGCCCGGATCACGCCGAAATGCCCAGCGGTGCAGTGTTCTCGACGCCCCCCGGTGGCATCATGGGCGGCCTCGCCCCGTTTCAGAACGCGAAGGGTGCCCAGATGGGCGACTTCGACCCCGGCGTCAGCCCTTCCGCCCGCAACCCGCGCAAGCCCTACAACCCGTAGGCGCCGGCCCATGAAGGCCATTCGATCCAACACCGTGACGGTCGCCATCCCGACACGGCCCGAGGTTCCAACTCCGGCGATTGTCCGCTCCTCCCGCGGCATCGCCAATAATGTCCAGCAGGGCTACGCCCAGTGGCAGCGCGGCATGAAAAACCGCGCCCGTGGCTAGTCATCCTTCAGGGAAAATCGAGTGCTACGGCCGGCTGTACCCCAAGGGTACGCTGATGCTTGCGGTCGAGCTAGACTGCTACCGGGTGAACTGGCCGCGGGAGAAGGGCGGACTCGGGGCGGAGGGGCATTTTCGCAAGGCGTGGGGGATCATCTGGCCCAAATTCGAGCACAATTGCTGGACGGACCTCATCATTTCGGCGTGGTGCAATCACAAGTACATCACGATTATTGGCCACCAGCGCGCCAGCAAAACCTACACCATCGCCCACTGCGTCTATCTCGACTACTGGGCGGACCCGGCGGTGACGCTCACCTCGATTTCCACGGTCACTTTTGAGGGCCTGCGGCTAAGAATGTGGTCCGACTTGTTGAAAGCCGCGGAGAGCAAAGTTGTGCCCGACCCTTTCATCATCCGATCCACAACGAATGAGTGCCGCGTGTTCCCGGCCGAGTTCAAGGGGATGGCCGGCGAGAAATATCAGATTCACGGCATGTCGATCAGCCGCACATCGGATGCCGAGGGCCGCATCCGGGGTGGCCACGCCACGCGCCGCCGCATCATTCTCGATGAGGCGCAGGACATGGCCAAGGCCATTTTCGACGCCCTGCCGAATCCGATGTCCGCGCCGGATGCCAAGGCAGTGTTCCTGTCGAACCCCATTGAGCGCGTGTCCGAGTTCGGCGCGTGGTGCGAACCGAAGGACGGCTGGACTTCCGTCAACGAGACCGACCTTCACTGGGAAACGAAAAAGGGCGGCGTCTGCCTCCATCTGGACGGCCAGCAGTCGCCCAACATTCAGGCCGGGTTCACGAAATTCCCCTACCTCCTGACCCAGCAGTCCATCGACGAAATCATCACGGCCCACGGCAAGGACAGCGTACAGTATTGGGCGCTCGTCCGCGGCTGGTTCCCGCCGGACGGCATGGTGGCCCGCGTGTTCCCGTCGTCCGCCATCGAGCGCGGCAAGCAGCCGATGACCTTCGACTTCCAGCCCCAGCAATGCGCGAGCCTCGACGCCGCCTTCGAGTTCGACAACTGCGTCCTGCATCTGGCCGACCTCGCCATGCCGGTGTATGGGGAAAAACAATACAAGATTTGCGGCAAGGAAACGCTCGTGTTCAAGTTTGACGCCTCGCTCAATTCCGAGCCGAAGGACTACCAGATCGCCCACTGGGTCATGGTCGAATGCCGCACCCGCGGCATCCAGCCGAAGCACTTCATCATGGACACGACGGGCAACGCCCGAGGCGTGTTCGCCATCCTGCAGAAAGAGTGGTCCAAGGACGTGCAGGGGGTGGACTACGGCGGGGCGGCGACCGACCGCAACCTGCGCGGAGACGACCAGCGGAAATGCTCGGATATTTATAAATGGTATATTTCGGAGCTTTGGTTCCGTGCGAGCGAATGTGTGAAGGCCGGAATCCTCGGCGGACTCGACAAACTCGACCCGCGCACCATTGAGGATTTGTCGATTCGCCGCTACGAACTGGTGCAGGGCACCAAGACAAAACTCATGGTGGTTGAGCCGAAGAAGGAAGTGAAGGGGCGGCTGGGCCGGTCCCCGGACTTTGGAGACGCCTTCGTGCAATTCGGGGAATTGCTCATCCGCCTCGGCACCGTCCCCGGCGGTGGTCGTTACCTCGCCCGGCAGGCGCAGTCCAAATGGGAGGCGCAGAAGGACCGCGCCAAGCGCGTGAACGCTCGACAGGCCGAGGCAAAAGAATTTGCGTGGTGACTTATGGCACTACTTGGATCACCCCGGACCACGCCGCCCGACGGCTGGACCTATACGCAGGCCGAGACCCAGACGCGCATGGAGGACATCGACGGCCTCGACGCGCTCGGCGCCATCGTCGTCAAGCACCGCCAATATAAGGGACTGCCCCGCGCCACGCAAGAAGAAGCAGAATTGGACATCCAGCGCCAGATTTGCGCGCAGATGCCGCCGGGAATATGCCGCGCCGAGCCGGGCGAGGACTACAAGCCCATGCTGGACCAATCGCGCCGGCTGACCCTCGACAAGATTCAGTCGTTCTCGCAGGCCATCTTTGAATGGGTGCGGACGGGCGGTGACTTCGTGGACGAGGAGGAGGCGCAGCGCCGGGCGAAAATCTGCCTCGGCTGCCCGTTCAACAAGGCCCCGAACGCCTGCGCCTGCTCGCCGCTCTGGATGCTCATTAAGACCCTCGTGCCGAAAAAACGGCAGATCGACAACCTGCATGTCTGCGGAATTTGCGGATGCGTGAACTCGGTCGCCGTGCTTATGCCGTTGACTGTAATCAAAGAATCGTTACGCGGGAGAGACCTTACTTATCCGAGTCACTGCTGGAAAAAAGTCATAGATGGCCTCTAAGAAAAAATCCTCGCGCCGGAAGCCGGTGCGCCCGAAAGACTGGCTGCCGGTTTCAGCCGGAGGCACGACATCCATCCCGCAGGACGGCGAACTGCTTTCGGGGGTCGAGGACATGCCTTTTACGGGTCCGACGTGGGCGAACGACCGGCGCATTGCCGACTGCAGCCAAGCGCGGGAACTGTTCGTGCGGCTCTACCTCGAAAATCAGCTCCGCGCCCAAAGTTTTGCCCAGATCAGGAATCAAATCGAGGGCGGACGACCTTTCGATCCTGATGCACTCCACGCAGCCGGGGAGGACTGGAGAACCAACGCCAATTTTAACGACGCCCGTTCTGCCTTCCGCCGCGCCTCGCTGCCCTACTGGAAAATGGTCCATGAAGTGCCGCAAACCATGTCGATCAAACTCTGGGGGCCGTCGCCGGACTACCTCAAGTATGCGCAGATCATGGCGCAGAACGCCGACCGATTCCTGAAGGACTGGGGGCCGGAATACTTCTTTGAGTTCATGGGTCGCACGTCCGATTACGTGATGTACGGGCCGGCGCACGCCATGTTCGAGGATGAGGACAACCCGCGCTACAAATGGATGCCGTCAATTCAGGCCCTCGTCCCGAAGCGCACGAAATCCAATGTCGAGACATGGGAGTTGTTTTCCTACAAGGGTGAATTGACCGCAGCCGAACTCCTGAAGCATATCAAGGGTGGCGCCACGCAGGAGGACGGCGAGGCGACGGCCCGCACCGCCGGCTGGAACCCCGACATGATTAAGCAGGCGATCAAGATGGCGGCGCCGGGGCCGGCGCAGACTCGCTATTTCGACCCGAACTTCTGGCAGGACATGATCGTGTCGAACGACCTTGTGATCGGCGGCGTCTGGCCCCCGGTCGCCGTGGTCCATATGTGGGCGCGGTCCAGCGACGGAAAGAAAATCCGCCACTACATTTTTACAGAAAAGAGCGACGTGCCGGACTACCTTTATGAAAAGGATGAGGTCGAAAGCGATTTCCGCCGCATCATCCCCACGTCATTCTGCGAGGTCGGGTCGAACGGCCTCTATCACGCGGTCAAGGGCTGGGGCGTCCTGAACTACTACTATGCGACGACCATCAACCGGGCGAAGTGCCGCATGATCGACTCGGCGACGATGGCGATGGCGATGAACTTCGTCCGCAGCGAGGACACGCCGACCGAATTGCCCCCGGTCGAGAACTATTCGGCGATCAACATTTTTCCGGTGGGGCTGAACCAGCTCCAATGGTATCCGCAGGGGTTGCAGGCGGCAAGCGAGCTGGTCGGCATCCTCGCTGAGAACCAAACCGAGAACAATTTCACCTACAACGAGCCGCAGAAGGACATCGGCGAGACCAAGACGGCCAAGCAGGCCATCATCCTCTCGAACATCCAAAACGAGATGAGCACGGCGACTTCCGCCATCTTTTTGTCGCAGGAGGGCCGGCTATTCTCGGAGATGGTGCGTCGGCTGGTGAAGAAGTCCGACAACCCGGATGCGAAGAAGTTCAAGAAGCGGTGCGAGGCGGACGGCGTGCCTGACGCCCTCTGGAAACTGCTGGAGGACGAGGAAATCGAGATGACCGTCGAGTGCGGTGCCTCGCCCACAATGGCTTCCCCGGTCGCCCGCGAGCAGATCAGCCAAGCCCTGATGACCGAAATTATGAACCAGCCCGATGCCAACCGCCGGGCGATTCTGGATTTCCGCGTCTCGACCTTGGCCGGGGCCAACGCCACGCAGACCTTTCTCCTGCCCCCCGGCAGCGATTCCGCCCCCGCGGCCCGACGCGCCGCCATCATGGAGAGCGCGGACATGGCGCAGGGCATCGTGCTGGGCGGGCCGCCGCTCATGGGTGTTGATCCGTCCGATTCGCACATCGAGCATTGCGACGAGCACCTGAAGCCGCTGGAGGCCATCGTCCAGCAGGTGCAGGCCAAGCAGCCCATCGACCACGGCCACATGATTGCGCTGCAACTGACGCTGCCGCATATCCAGCAGCACCTTCAGTTCCTCTCGACCAATCTGGTTGATCGTCCGCAATACAAGGCCCTCAACGCCCGCTTCATGGCGGTCGGTTCCATCGCGCAGGGCTTGATGAAACGCCTTGCGATGGCGCAGCAACGGGCACAATCCACGGGCCAACCCCTGCAGCCGCAGGACG
>Ga0316218_1004320_pt1 | contig 10931 bp, 8 predicted proteins | sample TBH18003metaG_FD_203634 | JGI IMG/M metagenome (GOLD analysis project Ga0316218, IMG submission 203634) | Freshwater microbial communities from Trout Bog Lake, Wisconsin, USA - TBH18003 | ecosystem: Environmental > Aquatic > Freshwater > Lake > Hypolimnion/Profundal zone | place: USA: Wisconsin... | reverse complement strand
TTTTACTTTACCTGTTAGTTGTGCTATAATCTCCTCACGAGTAGCTACCAATACATTTGTATTTCCCTGAGGTAAATTAAGATACCCGTCATTCTTGAGACGTTGTATTTCTTTCTTACCTTCTATCTCTATTTTTTTGAGGTCTTTATTAGCTTCAGTCTTTTTATTCTGTAAATGTATCTTGTTAATAGTTTCTATTGCACCAGCACCAGCAGCAATAAGACTTGCCAGGCTTGCCATTTGTTCTGGGTCTCCAGTTGCAGCAACTACCTGTTGTAATTCTTTAACACTCTTTACACTTAGAGTGGCTAATTCTGCAGAGTTCTTTAATATAAAGTCCTGAATATCTTGCTCCGTTTTAGGTACTTCAACCTTAACTTCCGGTTCGATATCTTTTGCATAATCCCTACCAACCACTTCTTTATCTTCAGAGTTTAACCCTGCAATAAATCCGTCTATCTGACTTAACACATTTTGATTATCCATTGCAGTATTATCCGGTAAAGGTGGTTGATTCACAATAATATTTATGGCAAGCATTGATTTATCAATATTATACTTTATACTCATACATTATGTCATTCCCAGTTAACATTAAATTCGTTAAAACACACGACTTAGCTGTGTTACCAAAGTTTAACCATTCAGATCCTTATACAGGAGATTCTGGTATCGATCTTACAGCAGTCGAGCAAGTTACTGTACCTGCTAAAGGTTATGCTGTAGTACCTGTAGGTCTTAAGTTAGGTTATCTAACTCCTGGTTATTGGATTCGAGTTGAAGGTCGTTCCGGTGTAGGTTTTAAAAAGCATATCTTTCCTCATTTCGGTATTATTGACAATCCTTATAGAGGCGATATGGGTATCAAGCTCTATAACTTCGGTACTGAAGATCAAACGTTTAAGGCTGGTGATAAGATTGCTCAGCTTATCGTCTATCCTTTAATTCAAGCTGATATTGAATGGACAGATCAAGTAAGCGAAACTACTCGTGGTGAAAAAGGCTTCGGTTCATCTGATAAACCAGCTAAAGCTGATGAAGTATACAATAAGAAAATGAGTGGTACCACACCCACCGAGGTTGAGATAGTAGCAGATCCAGATGGTGGCTTTTCAGTTAAACCAAAAAAGAAATAATGACAATTAACGAACAGTTAATGAATATATGGGTAGAAGCATACCGGCCAGCTAAACTGGCCGATATGGTTCTATCTGAGTCTTTACGGTCGTTCGTAGAAGAATGTAAACGTAAAGACGAAATACCTAATATGTTGCTAGTAGGTAATGCTGGTACTGGTAAGACCACATTAGCGAAAGTAATTATAAATGAAATACTAGATGCACAATACTTGTACATTAACGCAAGCGAAAAGAACGGTATCGACGAAGTCCGTACCTCTATTCTTTCATTTGCTCAAACTAAGAGCCTGGACGGCAAAATTAAGGTTATCTTTCTGGACGAGTTCGATAACTTTACTGATGCAGGTCAAAGAGCTCTGCGTAATGTTATGGAAGAGTACGCTGGTAATACCCGTTTTATCCTCACTGGCAACTATCTACATCGTATTATCCAACCGATTCAGTCTCGATGCCAAGTTTTCACTGATTTTACTCCTCCTATTGGAGAATATGCTAAACGAATAGGTTTTATTCTTCGTCAGGAAAAGATACAAGTAGAGAAAGAACAAATAGAGAAGATTAAAGAGGTTATTCGTTATTATTACCCGGATTTACGAAGAATAATTAACTATATACAGCGTAGTGTTGTTGAGGGTGTATTAACTATTAGTAGCACGATTAATAACGAGGGATTCGCACAAGAGATCCTGGATAAAACCGTGAACAAAGAAGATCTTACGTCTATACGTAAATTCGTTATAGAGTCGGAGCAAACCTTTGGAAACGACTATCCTAAGTTAATGAAAGATCTGTTTAATGCAGTGTATAAGTGCTCTATCTCAGAAGATAAAAAAAGACTTGCATTGCTGCAAGTCTCTGAATATTTGTATCGAAGTGCTTTAGTAATGGATCAAGAAATTAATTTCTTCTCTTGTCTTATTGCTTTAGCTTCCGTGGTGTGAGTATTTTGAAGCTTTAATTGCTGAAGCAGGATCTTTTACATTACCACCTGGTAGAAATGTTTTTGGTCCTTTGAGATTAATATCTTGCGATATTGATTCTTCTTTTTTGCACATACATACATCTCTACCACAAATAGGGCAAACCTTCTCTTCAACAGAAGACGGTTTCGTTTCATGTAATGAATCATGTGCTAAACCGTTAACATCGACATTATTTTGAAGTTCCTCTAATTCATCATCAGTTAGCGGTGTACCATCAACAAATTGTGCTCTGGAAACAAAAGCATCTGAAAAGTCAGGGTAATCGTGCATGTCGACATCATCTATTTCTATAGTATTCATATCAACTTCTTTACCATTAATCATTACACCTCTTCGTTCTTCAGATGGCATTTGAGGGTTACCAGCTAACTGGTTTCCACTATCTGAAGCTGATGGATTGACTTGACCATCTGCACCTACATCTTCATTGAGAATTTTAATGTAAAGACTATCTAAAGCATTTTCAGACAATCTTGTTGCTGATTCTTTTAGTTCTTTAACTTTCTTTAAATCTTTTACCTTAGGGGGGAGTTCGTCGTTATATTTGTTTGAATGAGGTAACTCTGTATTGTCAGTAGCTAGTTTATAGTTACCATCTTTAACCCAGTTTTGTTTTTTACCGAGTTTGTTTTGATCTTCAACTTCTTCGTCTTTATGCCATTTATGTTTACCGACTTCTTCTGGGTCTGTAACACGGTCTTTAGTATCGCGTTGACCAGCTGGTACAGGAGCTAAATCAGCACCAGTGTTAATTTCTTCTAAGCACTCAACTGGAATTGTAACTAAATTACGCCAAAAACCAGGAGATGCTTCTTCATAACAATCAGCAAGACTAGCAGGTGCACCTTCTGTAGCGTCAGCACTATATCTAGCAGCAATATCAGTATTGTGTAATTTACCTACACGGATATTGTTACCAGTTTTAATAATATCTTTAAGACGCTGTTTAACGTTTTCACCTAATTTTTTATAACTCTCTAGATTTTCGTAGCCGGATTTTAATTTAACGACATCACCTACTAAAAAGCCGTTACCTTTTGTGTAACGTGTGTAGGCTTCTTGAAATAAAGAGTTAAACTTACTGTTTTTCATATGATGATTATACTTACTCCTTCCCTAAGTATTTTACAATGCCATCCCTAAGTTTTACAGGTTTACAAAGAGTTGCTGTAACAACTAACAGTTACACCTATTCGGATATACATTTAGATTTTTCTAACCCTATTAACAAGGATTTAACTTCTGATTACGACGAGGCAGCTATTAAAAATTCAATTAACTCTTTGTTTAACACCTTACCAGGACAGAATTTATTAAATCCAACATATGGTTTAAATCTAGCACAGTATTTATTTCAGCCTGTGTCTCAAACAATCGGTAATCAAATAGGTAAAGCTATCTTGAATGGATTGTCTATATACGAGCCACGAGTAACAGTGCAAAATATAAACATTCAACTTAACCCAGACGAGCAAACTTACTACATTGAATTAAATATACAGATGCCGTACTTGAATAATACAACTCTTAGAGTGCCTGGTGTATTAAGTCAAACTGGTTATACTCTTTCATAAAATGTCAACAACATATACAGATGCATCAGCTCTAAACATCCAACCAAACGAGTATATTGCGTTTGATGCTACGAATCTTAGAGACTTCATGAGAAACCGCTTAACGCAAAGCGGATTGTTTACAGATCAATATTTAGAGGGTTCTAATTTAACTGCTATACAGAATATCATTGCGTACTCATTTCATACGTTTATGTTTTATCTAAACAAGACTTCTTCTGAGTCCATGTTTAGTGATGCTCAAATATACGAAAACATAAACCGTGTTGTAAAGATTATAAATTATTCCCCTATCGGTAATCAAACTGCAACCGCAACATTTACTTGCTCTGCTACAAATAATTTAAATATAGGTTCTTATACTATACCTCGTTATACTTTTATAAGAGTAAATAACGCGCCGTATTCTTTTAATACCGATATTACCTTTACAAAAACTTTATCTACTACTCAATATCTTGAAAATGTCGGTAATCAATCTCTGTTATATCAAGGCAAATGGACAGAGTATCCTATTTACAATGCACTTGGTGTAACTAATGAAGTAGTATTTGTTGCACCTGGCAGCGCTGTTAACGTGGATCATTTCAATATTGATGTGTATGTAAATAGCGCTCAAACAGGTAAATGGTCTCAATGGAAGCGTACCGAGTCTTTATATCTGGAAAACGCTACATCTCAAAGTTTTGAAGCTCGATTAAACGAAAGTAAAAACTATGAGCTTAAGTTTGGAGATGGTATAAACGGTAAGCAACTTAATGCTGGAGATGCAGTAGCTATTTATTATCTACAGTCTCTAGGTACTGATGGTCAAATAGGGGCGGGAGATCTGAACGGGTTAAATGCTGTAATATACAACACTACTCAGTTTAATATTATACAAGCAGATGTATTCAGCTCTGACTTACAATACCTTAACGATACAAACATAAACGCTTTACAATTTAGTAATTCTAACCCGTCTACTGTTTACACGAATGCAGAAGATGCTAATAGTATTCGTACTAATGCCCCAGCTGCATTTAAATCTCAGTACAGATTAGTAACTTCTCAAGATTATCAAAACTTTGTAAAGTCTACATTTAACAATATTGTGCAAGACGTTACAGTATATAGTAACAATGACTATGTTAACAAACATTTACGCTACCTATACAATATCGGGTTAACAAACCCAAATCAAGATAGCAGAGTACTTTACAATCAACTTGCATTCTCTACCGCTTGTAACTTTAATAACATTTATATATACGCCTTACCAAAAGCTACACAACAAAATACGAACAATTACGTAAACTATTTAACACCAGCTCAAAAGTCTCTTATAATTAATACTGCAAATGATAAAAAGACTTTAACTTCAGATATTATAGTTACAGACCCTGTTTATAAAGCAATTACCGTAGGTTTAGGAGATGGCACTGAAACAGATGTAAACTACATTATATCTCAGACTAGATTTGTTGTAAAGTTATCTCGTACTGCAAAAACATCTACTCAATTACTACAAAACAAAATAACAGGTATAGTTCAATCTTACTTTGATCCTTCTCAGCTTACACTAGGTTTTAATATTGATCTTGTAGCTTTAGCTGCTCAAATTGAAAGTATACCCGATGTAGAAAATATTTACACTCAAAGATTAGACACTGGTGAAACTGTACAGGGTATTTCAATGATAATCTGGAATCCTTCTTACCCTGCGAATGATATAACTATAACATCTAAAAATTATCAGTTGCAAGACTTCCAGGCTTTATATTTTAGTAACATAAACGACTTTTCAAATCGCATCATAGTATCAGCAGATGTCACGCAAGATACATCGGTAATAACGATTTAATAAGCGATTGATATGAGTGTTTCTAATTACATAGCATCACCAGGTTTTACAATAAAAGTAGCTGATACTTTAACAGCTGCAATTAGCGGCCTTACTCATGCTACACCTATTATATGTACAGTTACTACGGTACCCAACATACAACCAGCAAGCATATTAAATCAGTTCTCATTATTCTTTCAATTCGGAGACGGTACTGAAGTAGAAGTTACACAAGTTACAAATAGTGCATTAGTAAGTCCTGCACATGTTTATAATTGGCCTGGCAGTTACGAAATAAAACTAGCTGTAATACCTAAAAATGGAGATCCTGTACAAACGTTCTCTAATACATTTAAAGTTGTAAACTATTTTACGGACTCTATTAAGTGGGATTATACAAATTGGCCAGACCTATCCTCTTTAGCGCTTTCTGGAAACCCTTTAAGTGCCTTATTTCATGGTTATCAATCTTGCCCTCCAGGCCCGTTAAACAATGCTACAGCATTAACGTTTAAATACAACATTTCAAACGTCTATACCCCGAACATTATATTTGATTTTTACGCACAGAATTCTTTATCTCAACCGTGGGAAGTAGTGACAGAAGGCAACAAGTTTGCACAATTAAGACCAAGATGGAGATTCACTGATCTAGATGGTAACCAGTTTACCACATTAACTGCAAATAATGTAAACCCAGTTTATGTCAATTCTTTAGGACGGTTAACTGTTGCAGCTAGTGGCACCTTAGTCGGGTACACCGGTAGTGTAGACTTCTATTATATAGACGATATACCTTCTTTAAATTACTATACAGTTAATATACCTAAAATATGGGTAGTGTATAATACAAAGAATAATTTTAATTTACAAGATACTAATGATGTAAATGTGCCTTCTTATTCAAATAGTCAGGTATTCTTATCAGCAGGCTTCTATGTAAAGAATTTATCAGCTGATCATTTCGGTATAACTGTAAACGGTGGAATGATTGCACCACCTAGTGTAGTATGGCCAGATACTGATAGTAATATATTTGCTACAATTAACGGTCCATATACAACGTCTTCAGATTTTAGTAATAAAGTACTACTAAACTACCCTCTAGATGGTACCCCAAACCGTCAAGTATTTTCAACCGTTACACCTCAATCAGCAGCTTCTCTCTATTCTTCTACATTCTACTTTAGCAGAAGAGATAACTTAAGCAGAGACACCGGCGGTTATTATAAAAATATTCTTAGTACATTACCGGTATCATCAGCTTTACTTTCAAGTGGTACCGTAGTTACAAATCTACTCTTAAGTGCAGCTAATGTATTCACAATAATTGAGCCACCACCATTGAGTGGCTACTATATTGAACAAGGTAGATTTGCATATGCTCAACAGTACGGTTATCTTTCAGCAACTAATCTAGTAGGTAATTATAATTTTAATATAACCGATTTTTATAAAAAGTATTTTGTACGCAAAGTAAATGAAACGTTTAATTACGGGCAACAGTTACAAAGCTACGCATTACAAAACTTTATAGCTAACGATACTAACTTTATAACGTTTTTATCTGCTATCGGTGGGGATAATGTACACCCTTCAGAAAACTTTGGTACAGTTGCATATGAAAAAACTGCCAATTTCGTTGCTAATAACCAAGATGTAGATACTGCTGGAGTGGATCAATTGTACTCTTTAGCTGAATTAATTAATACAGAGTTCGATAACTACAATTATAATCTACCACCACAGTTAAAGAGACAATTCGACTTATATAGTGTATCTCATGAAAGGTTATGGGGCACAAGAGAGAAATACAATACAAACTTTGACGTTTTAAATGGTCACACTAACTTGGGTGTAGCTTTAACAGCATATGCACCTAACACTACCGTATATCAAGGTCAAAAGATTGTACTTAATGATATATTTAATCCAGGTTTTTATGAGGTATTAGAGGTACCTGAAATTACTTCTTATGCTAGTATTACTGCAAACAATATGCAGAGTTACTTCCCGGCAGCTAGTGCATCATCGTTCCCTATTACAGCTTACCCATTAAGTGCATTTTATGGTTGGGGTGTCAAGACTCCTGTTTTCAACAATTATAGGTTCTACGTTTACAACCCAGCTTTTTCAAACAAACCTGTAAACAATCTTATAGATTGGACTCAAAATACAGATGGTAGTTTATCAACAACTTTATCTGAAAGTGTATCCTCTTTAAGTGCGTGGTACGCTGATGATGGTATACTAGAAAATATTTATAGCTTTTACATATCGAAGGGATTAAACCTGATTGGTAGTAAATATTACACACCATGATAAGTTTCAAAAATTACTACAAATCCCAGCTTGTTAATGAAGCTGCTATCGATGATAGTACTCTTAAGAGACACTTATCACATCTAGAAGACCTTGCTATTGAAGAAGGTAAAGCTGGTTTTGCTAAGTTTGTTGAACAAGTAGAAAACTTTACTTCGTATCTAGAAGGGTTTAATAGTAAAACATCTGTTAACTTAAAAGTAGATGGTGCCCCTGCTTTATTTTGGGGTATAGATCCTAGACCAGATTTTGATAATCAATTCTTTGTCGGTACTAAAACAATTTTCAGTAACGTACCAAGCTTAGTACATAGTGAGCAAGAAGCTGATCAATTATACGCAAATGCACCAGGCTTGAGAGACGTACTAAAGTCTGTTTTTCCATACCTTAAAAAAGGTTATGATAATTCAGGTTTAATGTATCAAGGAGACTTGTTATTTTCAAATGCAAGAAAACCTATAACAAGAAGTATAGAAGGTAAACAATACCTGACTTTCCAACCTAATTTAATTACATACGCTATACCAGTCGACCCTCAATCTGAATTATATAGACAGGCCTCAACAGCTGATATGGGTATAGTCATACATTCAGCATTTAATATACAGTCTGATAGCAAAGGTAAAATTACTTCTCAAATGACAGGAAGAGATGTAAAAAGAGTTGTTAATAGTTTACGCAAAGCAAATGTGTTTGCAGAAGGATCAAATTATAAAACTCTTAACTTACATTTAGACACTAACCTTAAAAACTCTTTAGACGGGCTATTAAAGGATGCTAAATTAAAAATTAGTAGTATTTCAAACGAATTTAATACAGATTATGTAAGTGATACCACTTTAGTAGGTCTGTTAAGAGAGTATACAAACTATATGGTGCGTACTGGTGGTGGTGTATTTAAAGCTGCTACAGAAGGGGAATCATTTAGTGTAGAAAAGTATACCAAAGGTTTTCTAGCTTTTGCAAGAAAGAAACTAACCGATAAAGCTGCTAAGCTTGGAGAACGTGGCAAAGCAAACGCACAAAAGAAGATTTCTAATCTAGCTGTCTATTTACAGAGAAATCAGTTACCACTAGCTGGACTGTTGGGCGCTACATACGATATGATTCGTATCAAGTTAATATTCCAACATCTATTAGCAAATGCTGAAGGTAACTTAAGTAAGATGGCTTCATTTATTCCAGTTGGAGATACATACATTACCGCTCCTGGTGAAGGTCACGTTCTTTATATCGGAGACACCCCTAACCAGGTAAAGATTGTAGATAGAATTAATTTTAGTGCAAATAACTTCTTATATGCTGGTGAACGCGGTAGAAAACCAGCAACAGTAACAGAGGATGGTTCTGTAGCAGAACCTAGTTATAGTATTGGATTTTTTGGCGGAGGCTTTAACCCTCCTCATATCGGACACTTTGAAGCAGCTAAACTAGCAGCAAAAGAAAATAATGATGTATACATTATTATTTCTAGAACAGAAAGAGACAATGCTAATATTAATATACATAAAAAGCTGGCTATTTGGAATCTGTACAAACCTTTATTAGAACATTATAGAGCTAAGATACACATTATTGAAGCAGACATATCTCCAGTTAGAACAACTTATGAGTATGTTGCTACGTTGAATGAATCTCCTGAAGCTGGTAACATTACTGTTAATCTTTATTCGGATGCTGAGGATGCAAGTAGGTACAGTAATATGGCTAAGTTCTCGGATCACTTAAAAGCAGTAAACATTAAACCAACACCCCGTTTAGGGTCTGGTACACAATTTAGAGAATACCTTGCTAAAGGTGAAATGCATAGAGCATTTGAATTAATGCCAAGCGGTGTTGATAAAGCAGCGGTCTGGAATATATTAATTAGCTAAACATGGAAATTGATAAAATATACAATCGTATTTTAAATAAAGATTATACCACTAAAAAGGTAGGTTTCGAGGACGTATATAAAAAGAAGATACTTAAAGAACAGCCTGAACTCGCTCCATCAATTGTACCCACGGCTGATAACCCTCAAGCAATAGCTGCTCCACAAGCACCGACTGCTGAACCAGCAGCACCTGTTAATGAATACGACAGAGTTATTTTAGAGCATTTAAAAAAGCTCGGTGTTTCACCAGAAGTAAAAGGCATTAATTTAGAGGCAAGACCATCTCATATCGATCCACACGACTTAGCAGTATGGGAAGCTTTATACGAATTAACACCACCGAAAAAGAAAGCTACAAAAGGTAGTACAAAAGGTTCAGGTAACGGTGAAATGAGTTTATACTGGTTACTGAGTAAGGGTATGTATAAACAAGAAGTTGTTGATAGTCGTTCTAAAGGTCAACCTGATTTAAGAGTGAATGGAATGGGGCTAGAAGTAAAAGCTTATGATAAGATTTCCGGTGGTATGCTTAGCTTAGGTAGGTTTAGAGAAGCAGGTGAAATAGAAGGTAAAGATAATAACATACTACTGAATTCTATTTTCGGTTTAAGTATGTTAACCAAGAAGCTTGCTTTTAAAAGCGGTTCTACATTAAAGAAATTACAAGAAGCAAAAGAAGAATTAACTCTAGATAGAGCTACACCAAGTGATTTTAATTCTAAGGTTATGATAGAAGCATTTACCCAGATTAACAGTCTGTACAAAGCTATTATTAAAGCGGTAGATGAAAGTCAAAAAGTCGGCATTGATTTACTACAGTATGATATATTTGAAACTGTATTCGAAAAGATCTATACCATATACGACAAATTAGGTATACCGAGTAGTATGCAAATTAATGCTTCCCCAGAAGAATGTACTAGAAAGCTTTTTGCTAGATTAGCTATTACTAAATTAACAGAGAAACCAGGCGACAATGGCTTCATTGTAAATGTAAGCCCTACTGGTCACTTAGAGTGGTATAAAGTAGAGCTCTCAAAGATTGAGAGCAAGATAGGTGCAGATAGTATTAGTGCGCGTGGTTCGGCACTACAAGTCAGTACAGCGCTGTTTAATTAATCTTCTAAATCAGCAGCAATTTCAGCTAGTTCACTAAGAACAGTTTTGAAATGTTCCATTAACTGAGCTGAATCTGGATGTGCAGTTGCTTTC
>Ga0316218_1004300_pt1 | contig 10972 bp, 8 predicted proteins | sample TBH18003metaG_FD_203634 | JGI IMG/M metagenome (GOLD analysis project Ga0316218, IMG submission 203634) | Freshwater microbial communities from Trout Bog Lake, Wisconsin, USA - TBH18003 | ecosystem: Environmental > Aquatic > Freshwater > Lake > Hypolimnion/Profundal zone | place: USA: Wisconsin... | reverse complement strand
AACGAATGGTTCCGAGGACTCTATCGGACTGCATAAGGCACAATGCCACGACAGGCGGGTAGATTGAATCTGTTCGAACCAATGAAAAATCATTGGTCAAAAATTTCTAACCGTTAAATTGGTTGATAACCCCCTTAAGGAATATCCAATCTTGAATGACCGGTTTGTAGAACCTCGAACGACAGCAGAGGGCACGGTCCAGCCATTGGCGGACACTCGACCTCACTGTTTTCAGACGATTTATTGTGCGATGCAGGAAGTGTCGATTTGTCCACTTTCAACAATTTGGGTAAGCCGGCTGAGCAAGCCTGAATCGATGATTTCAACACTCCAGCAAAAATTCCTAATTAATAGCTTTTAAGATATTTCAATCACTAATTCCGGATACCCCATTTTTATTCTCCAGAGAGTGGGAGTGCCAATTTACCAGACTTTGCGAAGGGAAGCTTTGATTAAATGGAACGAAACGTAGGCTGGGATGCAATCCCAGCTTTTCAACCTGTGATGCTGGGATTGCATCCCAGCCTACGACAATTGCCAAATTCTGAGTGTCCCGTGCAGGGTACAATAGCGTCCTACTTAGTATTTTGATGCTGCTCATGACCATATTGCTTACCACCCTCAACGCACGTTATGCCCATGCTTCACTCGGGTTGCGTTATCTGTTCGCCAATATGGGTGAGCTGCAGGCTGATACCGTGCTGCAGGAATTTGTCATTGGCGCCAAAACCACCGACATTGTCGAAAAAATACTGGGTTGCAGAAAAAGCGGCGAACCACTGATTGTCGGCTTTGGCGTCTATATCTGGAACGTTGAAGAACTCACCCGCATTGTGGTGATGTTGAAACAGGTTGCCCCGGATGTCACCGTAATTCTGGGCGGCCCGGAAGTGTCGTATGAAACTGCACAACAGGACATCGTGGTCGAGGCCGATTACGTCATCACTGGCTGGGGCGACCACAGTTTTGCTGCGCTGTGCAGACAGATACTGCAGGGGCCGCAACCGTTAATGAAAATCCATGCCGGTGTGCAGCCCAAACTGGACCAGATCGCCCTGCCGTACGCTTATTTTTCCGAAGCCGATATCGCCAACCGCATCCTGTATGTGGAAGCGTCGCGCGGCTGTCCGTTCAAATGTGAATTCTGTCTGTCGGCGCTGGATAAAACCGCCTGGCCTTTTGATCTCGATGTGTTTCTGGCCGAAATGGAGTCGCTCTATCAGCGCGGCGCGCGGCTGTTCAAATTTGTGGACCGCACCTTCAATCTGAATATCAAATCAAGCTTGCGCATCATGCAGTTTTTTCTGGATAAACTCTCAGCACACCCAGACGATCCGGTGTTCGCGCATTTCGAAGTGGTACCGGATCATTTGCCCGATGCGCTTAAATCTGGCATACAGCAGTTCCCCGACGGCAGTCTGCAGTTTGAGATCGGCATACAGACCTTCAATCCCGCCGTGCAATCGCTGGTCAGTCGCAAACAGGACAATGACAAGGCCGCCGACAATATCCGCTGGTTATGCCAGCACTCGCACGCCCATCTGCATGTGGATCTGATTGCGGGTCTGCCCGGTGAAGATCTGGCCAGTTTTGCACACGGCTTTAACCATCTGGTCAGCCTGCAGCCGCATGAAATTCAGTTCGGTATTTTGAAGCGCCTGCGCGGCACGCCGATCATCCGGCACACCCAACCGTACAGCATGGTGTTTGACACCCAGCCGCCCTACACCATTCTGGCCACCCGCGATATCGATTTTGGCACCATGCAGCGCCTGGTGCGCTTTGCCCGCTACTGGGATCTCATCGCCAATTCGGGACGTTTCAGACACACCCTGCCACTGATCCTGTCTGATGATCCGTTTGGACATTTCATGGCATTGTCCGACTGGCTGTACGGCACTACTGACTCCACGCACCGGATTGCTCTGGAGCGGCTGGCAAAGCTGGTGGCGGACTGGTTGATTGCCGAGCGCGGCCTGGAGAAGGACGATGTTGCCAATTGTCTGAAAAGTGATTATGCGGGTCAGGCGTCACCCGAGAAAGTCTCGCGTTCAGAGCGCAAACTGCAGGCGGAAACAGTCGGTAAAAAAGCCGCGCCGGAGCGGCAGGCGCGGCATATGCAGTAGTGGCGGACATTTACGATGTAAGTAAATTCACAAATGGCGCGTAACATGGGCTTGTTACGCGCCATTTGATTCTGCGCTGAAGTACTGAAATTCTATAACCGTTATTTCCCCGGAATGCTGTGCACCTGAGTTGAGAACACGCCAGGCGTATTGCTGTCGCTGATATTGCTGGTTGAGCCAATCAACTCGGCGTGCAAGGGTAATTGCATGGAGCAAGGCTTGCCTGCGCATACAGCGGGCTTGTATTTCTGACTCATAATTGTAGTGACCGCCACCTGCGCGATTTCATCATTTGGTGTGTGCACAATTTCAACGGATTTTGGATTGCCCTGGCTGTCGATCAGGACATTGAAGCTGATTTCGCCTCGGTTAGCCAGGTCGAGTGTTTCATGCGCGCGAGCGATTGCCTTATAGATTGGAAACAAACCTTTAACCGGGAATGGAGGCTCGTCACCAGGTGCCATATGGTCATATTCAGCGTTAAGTGCTTCTTTTTGTTCGGCCGTTAATTCTGAGTAGGACTTGTTTAAGGGAATCGCTCCGGCTTTTACGATTTCTTTTGGAACTGTGGTTCCAACCCTTGGCTGACTTTCTTTAACGCCGTAATGAACAGTGTCAGCTGCAAAAGCTGAACGTTCAAAAGAGATAGCAGCCAAACACATCAATAATGCAGTACTGAATTTTGTGGAAAACATGTCGGTACCCTAAAAGTTTAAAAACAGTTGTGGCGAAAAAGTTGATTATATACCCGCGCCATCGATGTTCGGTTCAACGTCTGATGGCTTTTATCTGCTCGATGCCACTGGCTGCGTGATTAATCATCGTCGTGCCCCTTATTGCGCAGCTTCATATAGTCATTAAATTCCTGAATGGCAGCTTCGCCAGCATCATGCGCGGCATTGGCCTTGGCGACATCGACGGTACTGTTTGAAATTTCCTGCTGTTCTCGCGCGAACTTGTTGATGCACTCCTTGTAGAGAGTCGTTTTCTTGTTGATTTCCTTGAGCCTTTGTTCCGAGGCAAATTTTCCCGGCACATCAGGTTGAATGCAGTTATGTTTGGCTGGCTCATCAGCCAGTGCAGTGTTGTTGATTGCCAGGCACAAAACACACATGCACAACATAGATAGAAGTGTTTTCATATAAGCGGAGTCCAATATGATTAAAAAGGGCGTCTTCACGTTAAATGAAGACGCCCTCAAGCTTACAATTACTTAATCAGACCTGAAACAAATTAATTAAAATTTGTAGTGTCCAGAAACATAGTAAGTACGACCCAGTGGATCAGCGTAACGACCATCGTAACCAACCTGATTACCGCCGCCGGCATTTTGCAATGACAGTGGAGGAGATTTATCAAACAGGTTTTTGACACCATAAGTGAAGTTCAGCTTGCTGTTTAAGCTGTACTGACCGTTGTAATCCCAGAGAATATAGGAACCAACATGGCCGGTGTAATCAACATTGGTCAATGAACCATCTGAATTGACTGCTTTTACAGTAGCTTCACCTGCAGTATAGGGTTCATCTGCATAGCCAGATTTATAATTGGCCATCAACGTGTTGGTAAATTGACCTGTTGTCAATGAAGCCATTGCATGCATTTGAACGCGGAACACTACGCCCAGATCGTAGCCATACTGACCCAGATCAGAATAGACCGTGCCGGTATTATCAACGGTATAGTTCTGCTTGATCATGTAGGTACCAGTCCAGCCTAATGCCAAAGGACCGACAGGGGTTTTCAGTTTTTCTGCAAAATCCCAGTCAATTCCCCGATAGTTAGCTACACCACCGTTAAGTGGGAGTTCCATAAAACCAATAGTCGTATAGTGACCAACAGGATCGACATAAGGATTTGTGAACAATGAGGCATATTGCGTTGGATTTGCAAAACCTTGTTGTTCAGGAACACCGGCACCAAGAACTTGATTGGTGATTTGCACGTTCCACAAATCAGCTCCTGCAGTCAGGCCGAAACCTGGTTCAACGCGGAAACCAAGTGTCCATTGTTTGGAATTTTCCGCTTTTAAGCCACTTGAGCCACCGTTTGGATTACCGGAAGACAGCAGGTCATACTGAACCGCATTGGCCACCGCTGCAGGTGTACCTGGAACAGAACCACCCGAGCAACTTGTAGGAGTATTAAATGGGCAGGTGTAGGTACCTGCAGTGCTGCCTGCATAAGTTGGAGTCGCAGCGATATCAGCCAAAGATGGCGCTTTGAAACCGGTACCGTATGAACCGCGTAACAACAGTGTATCTGTCGGAGTAAAACGCAGACTTAATTTATAAGTTGCTTTACTGAACGAATTGCCCAGATCGGAATTTGCCAATTGAGCACCACCGATAGCAGGCGAAGCGAATACGTAACCGCTGTAAACTTTCGCGTAACTATCGTAACGACCTGCGATATTTCCCTCTAAAGTCTTCGTCAGCGGCAGTAAGAATTCACTGAATAAACCTTCATTGTTACGGCTGGCAAAAAACGGAACCTGTGCAGTAGAACCGCCAAGAACCGAGTTGGTTGCAGCAGCGCCTGCAGGCACGGATGAGTACCCACTGTTAGCCAACAGCAAATCGCCATAACTTTCTTGCAAAGATGCGTGTTGGAAATCAGCGCCTAAAGAAACGATTGATGTACCACCGGCCATTTCAAATAAATTATGCTGACCACCAACTTTGATCGTATTGGCGTTTGAAGTGGTTTTGCTCAGCAGGGTTCCGGTAATTTCAGCAGCGGACAATGAAGACGCGCCTGTATTCATGACCGGATCATACGCACCAGAAGCGACCAGAGCATTGAATTTATCAAAATCACCATAACCGCCAGCTGCCGTATCAGTCAACACGCTGTTAGACAGGGTCAATACCGCATTCAGATCCCAGCCGGCAACCGTAGTTGATCCACCAACCGATAAATGATGTGCATCTGTTTGATAATCATCGGTTCTTCCACCCATGGCAACGGTACGGTAATACGCAGTAACACCACCACCGTTGGCAGCAGTGATTACCTGGCCGGTTGCAGTCAAGTACGGTTGAACATAAGTATTAAACAGACCAGGGTAAGGTGTTTGATTAACGCCGTTGGCATCTGTGTAATTGATTGCGAAAGGCTGTGCAGACGGAGCATATTGCGCGGTCATTGCGTAGCGTGACAGCAACAGGGTTGCCCATGCAGTCGTTGTATCGTTAATTTGGAAGGTCGCTTTTGCCAATCCACTGTCACGTACTGAGGAAGGAATATCCTGAACAGTCGCGCCATAATTAAAACGGCATTGTGTACTGTGCGCGAATGAATTTGGATTAGGTCCGCAATTGCCATTGGCGACGGAATAAGGGTTGGTTACGATATCAGTCGAAGTCGTGTTATTTGGTCCAGGGACTCCGCCAGGTACATCTGCAACGATTTCCAGGTTGGCGATTGGGCTATTGATCGATGTTTGATAGAACTTGTATTGCTTGCCATCTGTGCCGGTAAAGAAGAACTGACCGCCCCGAGATGAAGCTGTGCGCTGGCTGGCTTCCAGTTTCGATTGTTCGTCGTGGCTATAGCTGAGCAAGACGTTATAGTTGTCTTTATCCAGATCACCAAAGCCTTTGCTGATACCAGCGCTGAAGCTGCGTCCACCCGGATGTTGCGGGTCTTGACCGCTAATGTAAATGTCACCGTCTGTCTTATTCTTTTTCAGGATAAAGTTGACCACGCCGGCAATCGCATCTGAACCATACAGTGCGGAGGCACCGTCAGTCAAAATTTCGATACGTTCAATGGCGTCCAGTGGCAGGGATTCCAGATTGACGGCACCACCACTTTGAGGAGCAACACGTACGCCGTCCAACAATACCAAGGTGTATTGGGCAGACAATGAGTGCAAGGCCGCTGTTGTAACACCGCCACCGCCGCCATTTACTGACGCCGATGAAGTAGTAAAGCCTTGCATTGCAGGCAAGTCCTGAATCAATTCAGTAACTGAAGTTGCACCAGTTTTCTTGATATCTGCCGCTGTCAAAACCTGTACCGGTACGGCACCTTCTTTGACAATACGTTTAATGGAAGAACCGGTAATTTCAACGCGTTGTACAGGCTGAGCTGTTGACGTGTCGGGTGTCGTTACTTCCTGCGCAAGTGCTTGCTGCGCCATCATTCCCAAGCCTAACGCTACGCTGCCTGAAAACATCAGGCGCAATGAGCGAGACATTATGGTTTCCATCATCATTGTTACTTCTCCTCGGGTAAAGTTTGTATATCTATAGTTAGGCAGTAGGCCTTATAGGCACTGCATAGGACAAATTTTTCAAAACTGATTTTGAGCTTACATAAAACCATTTATTACAATTGCGTGTCAACAACATGCCCGAGTCAAATAAATCAAAAAACAACACTTCTGGTCGAATTCGCTTAATTCTGCAAAATAATTAATCAAACAACAATGAAGTTGTAATAAAAAAGGGATTTTTGTTAAAAAGCTGACATTCAAATTTATTTTAAAACAATTCATTCTGATAATATAATTATTCAGCTATTAAGGTTTTATCCGAAATTTAATTTTGTTAAATATGAATATTGAGATATTTTATTTATAGAGATCGGCTGGATCAGGAGGAATTCAGTCACAAAAAGATGTTGTAAAGGCAAAGAAAATGTAAGTTTCTAAAGGTTAATTTTCATCAATCATTTTCATTTTAAATTGCCGTCCTTTAATATTTCCGGCACTTAGTTTGTTCATTGCTTTCACGGCAACATCGCGTTGCAATGCAACATACGTGGAAAATTCAAACACCTGAATTTTGCCCACCTGATCTTTACTCAAGCCAACATCACCGGTTAACGCACCAAGCAGGTCGCCAGGGCGCAATTTATCTTTCTTGCCACCGAAAATGCAAATGCACTTCATGGGTGGTGGATCCAGCTCCAGTCCGGTTGAATCGAGCGCCGTCAGATCCTGCCACACGGCCGGCTCGCCCTGATACTGTTCGATCAGCCTGACCCATTTTTTTTCTCCGGGGGAGGCAAGCGACAGAGCCAGTCCCTTGCCACCAGCGCGGCCGGTGCGCCCGATTCGGTGGATATGTACTTCGGTATCTTTACATACGTCAACGTTGATGACCGCGCCCAGATTCTGGATATCGAGTCCGCGCGCAGCGACATCGGTTGCCACCAGCACCGAACAGCTCTGGTTGGCAAAGCGCACCAGTACTTCGTCGCGGTCGCGTTGTTCCAGATCGCCGTGCAGGGCCAGTGCGCTGATACCCCGCGCGCGCAGTTCTTCAGTGAGCTCGCGGCAATGGATTTTGGTATTGCAAAACGCAATCGTGGATACCGGATTGAAATGGTTCAGCAACTGCGCCACGGCAGCATTGCGCTGCTCCGGCTGAACCAGATAAAAATGCTGCTCGATCTGGTTGGCGGCATGTTGCGATTCGACTTTGATTTCAGCAGGATCACGCATGAGCTCGCGGGTGATGGTGCGGATGTCGTCGGGAAAGGTGGCCGAAAACAGCAGCGTCTGACGCCGCACCGAGCAGGCTTTGACCACGTGCACCATGTCATCGTAAAAGCCCATGTCGACCATGCGGTCCGCTTCATCCAGCACCAGCGTCTGGACAGTGGACAGGTTGATGGTTTCACGGCTGATGTGATCGATCAGCCGCCCCGGCGTGCCAACCACGATATGTGCTCCATGTTCCAGTGAGGCGATTTGCGGGCGCATTGGTGCACCGCCGCACAGCGTCAGTACTTTAATGTTGTCGATGGCGCGTGCCAACCGGCGCAGTTCATTGGCCACCTGATCGGCCAGTTCGCGCGTCGGGCATATCACCAGACCCTGCACCGCAAAATACATCGGGTTCAGTTTGGCCAGTATGCCCAGACTGAACGCAGCGGTTTTGCCACTGCCGGTCTTGGCCTGCGCAATCACGTCGCGATGCTGCAGTATCAGCGGCAGGCTGGCGGCCTGGATGGGGGTCATTTCCAGATAGCCGAGGCTGGTCAGATTGGCCAGTAACGGTGCGGAAAGGGGGAGCGAGGTGAATGAGTTGTTTGACATGAGTGGCTTGGTTGGTTGAATCTATTTCCCAAGAAATAATTGGGCTATTTTGTCGTTATCGCAGTCAATACTATCCGGAACAATAAATTTTTCTTCTGCCACACCAATGCGTTGGCCAGACGACAAGTTGTTCAGCGAAACCAATTTTGCTGCTGGCTTGCCGTGTCGGGTAATAATAATTTCCTTTTCATGACCATGTTCGATGGCATCTATCAGACCAGAAAAACTTGATTTCGCTTTCAGCAAATTAGCTGTCTTCATAATCAGATCGACAAATTATCCATTGATGATGGTACAGACAATACTGGAGCTCAAGGCAAATGTGAACGTTGAATTGCACAAAAAAGCGGCAAATAATTTACCGCCTCGTTGACTTCAATAACCCCGTCACCAGATCTTCACCCGATCCTGCGGCGCCAGATACAACGTCTGGCCAGGCTGCACATCAAAGTCGTCATACCAGGCATCCAGGTTGCGCACGGTCAGTGCGCGATACATGCTGGGCGCGTGACCATCACCGATGAGTGCCGAGCGCAAGACTTCGTCGCGCATTTTGTTGCGATATTTATGTGCGTTCGCCAGGAAAAACTCCCGATCCGATTCTTTGCCCGGCGTGATGCCTTTTTGTTGCTGGGCTAGGTGGAAAGCGTCGAAAGCGGCCATCAGACCAGTCAGGTCGGCGATGTTTTCATCCAGCGTCAGAGTACCGTTGACGGCCAGATCCGGGAATGGCCGGTAACTGGAAAACTGCTCCGCAAGTGCCTTGGCCGATTGCTGAAAATGCTCCAGATCGGCGCTGGTCCACCAGTTGCGCAATTCGCCTTTGGCATCGACCATGGAGCCGGTATGGTCAAAACTGTGACTGATTTCGTGACCGATGGTCGAACCGATAGCGCCGTAGTTGGCGGCATCGCTGGCATTGATATCAAAATTCGGTGCCTGCAGATAGGCGGCCGGGAAATTGATCGCGTTTTGCAAAGGCATATTCACAGCGTTGACGGTTTGCGGTGTCATGCACCATTCGGTCACATCGACCGGCTTACCAAACTTGGCCAGTGCGTTGTGGTATGCAAAGTCAGCAGCGCGGTCACCATTGGCCAGCGCCTGTTTGTCACTGACCGTCAGGGCGGAATAATCGTGCCATTTATCCGGATAGCCGACCCCGACATAAAACGAGTTGATTTTAGCCAGTGCTTCGGCCTTGGTGGGGTTCGCCATCCAGCTGATGCTGTTGACCCGCGCTCTGAATGCCGCCATCAGGTTCGCCACCATGGCATTGATCCGCGCTTTGGCCTCGGGTGGGAAATGGTCGGCGACATATAATTTGCCGACTTCTTCACCCAACGCACCGTTAGTGGCATTGACCGCATATTTCCAGCGCGGCAGCGGTTGGGTGGCGCCACTGAGCACGCTGAAGAGTTTGAATTTCTGATCAAAAAAAGCCTGTGGCAAGACCGAGGCGTGCTGGTTCAGCGCGTGAAAGCGCAGGTATTCTTTCCAGGTAGTTAACGGCGTCGTGCTGATCAGGGCGGAACTGGTTATGAAGGCAGTGGGATGCCAGACGATGAAGGCCGATTGTTGTGCCAGGCCGGCGGACGCAAAGTAGGTGTTCCAGTCCAGACCTGGCGCGTTTTTGGCAAAGTCGGATTTTTTCCAGGTGTTGTCGGCTTTATCCAAATCGGTTGAGTCAGAACGTTTCGCGTGGCCACTGGCGATGTTGAGTTCCAGAGCGAAAACCCGTTGTGCGGCCTGTTCCGGATCAGGCAGACTGGCCAGTCTGAACAGCGCGGCGATATGGGCCAGATACGCGTCGCGGATATGGACCATTTTCGGGCTGTCGGACAAATAGTATTCCCGGTCCGGCAGGCCCAGGCCTCCCTGCAGCAAATAGCCGGTATAGCGCGCGTGGTCATGAAAACCTTGTGCGACCCATAAGCCGAACAGGTTTTCAGTAACGAAATTGGTGGCATTGAGCGGGTCCACATCAGCGCGCAAATGCTTGCCCAGATAGTCCGCCAGTGCCGTTTTGTTGCTGATGGCATCGATGCTTTTCAATTGCGGCATGATGGGGGCCAGGCCGAGCCGGTCAATGGCATCGGTATTCAAATAAGCGCTGTAATAGTCACCTACCTTGCGCGCGGCACTGCCCGATCTGGCCTGTTGTGCCTGTTCAATTAGTTTGACGACAATCGCGTCAGACTCATCGCGTAACGTCGGTCCGACGCCAACCGAGGATTTGTCGTTCGGGATAACGGCGGCTTTCACCCACGCCCCGTTGACATAGCCGTAGTAATCATTGCCCGGCAGCACCGATGTATCCATGCCGGCCTGTAATGCTGAATCTGGTGCCGTGGCGCCATCAGCGGCGTTGACGAAGAGTGTGAGGCACAGGCCGGTAAGGGCGAGGGCTTTTAAACAGGTTTTGCCGGTGAGTTTCATATGGATGGATTCTGAATTGCAATAGATGGGCGAGTATATAACAGTCGAAAGATGCCTTAAAAAATAACTTTGATGCTGCAAGTAAATGAATTAAATTCACCATCCAAGGATATTTGGTCAGTCGTTAGGCCGATTACACTGCACATAGTTGTATTTACGATGCAAAATGGTTCGGGGGCAAAGATAGTTGGTGACGAAATGCTACCGCCCCACTATATTCGCTTACAGCAACTTGAATGGTACTGGCAGTACTTCTGGACAGCGTAAAGCAGGCACAAAGTAAAAATCCAGATTAATAAGAACGATAAACAGATAGAAACAGTATCGGTAGTTGTCAACAAAGATGTCGCGTCAA
>Ga0316218_1004279_pt1 | contig 11011 bp, 19 predicted proteins | sample TBH18003metaG_FD_203634 | JGI IMG/M metagenome (GOLD analysis project Ga0316218, IMG submission 203634) | Freshwater microbial communities from Trout Bog Lake, Wisconsin, USA - TBH18003 | ecosystem: Environmental > Aquatic > Freshwater > Lake > Hypolimnion/Profundal zone | place: USA: Wisconsin... | reverse complement strand
GCCGAGGCTGGTACGCGACCGTAGCGGTGACGGTTGTCACCACCGGCGGCGACTGCGTGTCGCATTTTCCGGGAATCCGCAGGCCCTGCCCCGGGTAGATCAGGTTCGGGTTGCTAAGCCGATCCTTATTCGTCTGGTAAATCCCGGGCCAGCAGTACATTGACCCGTATTCCTTCCCTGCAATAGTAGCGAGCGTGTCACCGCTCCGCACTGTGTACTGACCTCCGGCTGCCGCAGGCTGCCGGAGGAAAGCCGCAGATACAGGCGTGACTGCCGTCACTTTCGCCGTTTCCTGCGCTTGCGCTCCTGCCGCATTCGGAGCGAGTCTAGCCCCGGTCAGGAGAGCGGTTGCGGCTGCTGCCGCAATTGTGATGCCGATGCCGCTAGTCTTACGACGTGACGACTTCAACCTCATCTAGGACTCCGGTGTCAGCTCCCGTAGGAGCGTGGCGTCCCGGTTTCCGGTTCAGCGCACGGGGTCAAGGTGAGCGTCTCCGGCGGGACTGGACACTAAGCCAGTCACACCGGGGATACAGAACCCCCGCTGGCTTTAGTATGGCATAGCCTAGCGCCAAAGCCAACTCTTGACCACCCAAAACCAAAAATAACCGCGTAACCGCAGGTGAGGAGACTGAAGTTTTTTCTCAGCTCCTTCCTCATCAGCCATACTCAGCACTCGCAGTACATCTTCAGCCCGGTACACGCGGACGTGCCGCGTGCCTCGACCACGGTCGAACCGCAGCCCCATCGCTTCTATCCCCCCGGCGCGGAGCGCCTCCCGTACCTTCCGCGCCGGGACGTCCAGCAGCCATTCCGCGTCCGCCACAGACCAGGCCCCGCCATCTCCCCAGCCGACAATCGGGAGCCCCTCGGACTTCCAGCTCATGCAGCCGTCACCAGCGCAGCCAGATCACCAGGAGTCACGTCCCCCGGCCAGCGCCCGTCAGAAAAGAGATGAATTCCGCCTCCGAGCAGGTACGCCGTATCCACGAACTGACTGCATATTTCATGTCCTGTGGAAGCAATGTACGCCCGCAGTCCGGGCACCGGAATCCCTAGCCGATGCGCCACCAGAGCCACATAATCCATCTCGGAATACGGAACCCGGAAGTTCTCCCGGCACCACTTGACAATCCCCGTCCGCTGTTCGAACGTCAGTTCGATAGCCCCGCTCGACCAGACAGCCCCCCGGACTCCGTCCGGAGGACCCGTCAGTGCTCTAATCCCCTGCCGGTTGGGGTACGAGCTGACGGTAAGCCCCCACGGGGCGTTCTCGTCCGCTCCGCCGATGTATATCTCGGCGTGGTCGTGCTTGCTCCAGCCTTCGCCGTTGAGCCACTGCCCCGCCGCTATCCCCAGCCCCGCAATCCCCGGAACCGGCCGGACGCAGAAGTCACCAGGCTGCGGCTGCATCGCTCTCCTCGCCGCCATCCGGGAGTGCGGCGATGCGGATGAGCAGGTCTGCTACTTCAGTCAGCGTCAGGTAGCCGAGCACATCATCGGTGATAGGCGTGTCATACGTCAGTGACCAGGTGTCATCGTCAAGGCACCTGACAACACCCAGCTCGTACAGTCCCTCCCGGCCGCCGTACGTGTACGGGCCTCGCACGACACTCGCCCCGTACCCGTTTGCGAATCGGTAGAGATGCTGCTCACCCGGATTCGTACTCCAGGCGTGCTGCGGGATGTCTTTCCAGGATTCTATCTCAATCGGCAGAGGACGGATACTGCAGGCTGCTTCCGTCTTGCCAGGTGAGCCGGAGCCCGGCTGCAGCGGAGTAGTCAAATGTGGCCGTCGCCTTCTCCCCGGATGGGGTAGCACAGGAGGGGTTTACGCACCTCACAGTACCCTGACCAGTCCACATGCGCAAGCTTCGTACCCCGCACCAGGGGCATTTCTCCGCTCCGGGAATCCGCCGGGGACGCTCCGCATCTCCTAGCAGCATCCTAGCCCCCTTGATCCACCGCTCTAGCGAGCGTAGTCCTTCGCGCGCTTCGACGTCCCGAGCGTGCGCCAGCCGCTCCAGTGCTTCCAAACTCGAATAAGTATTCGAATCACTTCCTCCGCGCACGCGCAGCGTAAACCCGGCTGCCGCCCGCCATTCCGCTTCAATCCGGCGCGTCAGCGCATGCAGGTCCATCCGGCATTCCGCCGCCCTCGCGTGCCACGGAGGGGAGGAACGCGGTTTCTGCGTTCCTCCCCGGCCGTCTCCGCTCCCGCTCCCCGCACCTCGCCCTTCCTCCGGATGCGGAACCAGGGCGGCCAGGCGCAAGTCAAGAGCCAGGATCTCTGCGCGCAGCGCTGAAATCCTGGCTCTTGCACTCCCAGATTCACTACCCGTCACGCATTAACTATATCACGCGTAGAAGAATCCGAGCATGATAATGGCAGCGATAACCGCTGCTGCCAGGGCAAGTCCCGGCATTATCAGGGAGACACGCTCCCGCTCCCCTGCTCGGGCATGTGCAGGCCGTCCCCTAGAGTGAGTGCTCATCCGCTCGCTCCTCCTCGCTTGGCTTCGGCCGCGACGGCAGCCTTCCGTGCCTTCGCTGCTGCCTTTGACTTCTCCCAGGGGGTGAGTTCCCCTCGCGAGCGCAGCTTCTTGTTCCGGGCCTCGGCCTCCGCCTGCTTCTGGACACGGAGCTGCTTGCGCGCCTGGCCTCGATTCCAGCTGCGAGCCCGCCGTGCCTTCTTGGGGGTGAGTGCGCTGACTGATGGCGGCACTGTGACCTTCCCTTCCCTTCCTCTTCTTGTTTCTTGTTTCTGCGGGGCGTTAAGGAGCTGCCGGATCCCGCAGTCCGGCAGCTCGGTGGACGGAGCTGGGTACGCGCCAGCAGATTCGCGCCGGGGATCGGTCGGCACGACATGTTCATTACATCATCCGTCCTGGGCGGGCTTTAACTCGACTCCAACGATCCGGAGCCCGCTTGATCCGGGTGTCAGAGCCCTCTCACAAGGGATGACGCAGTTAGCAGGGATCTGGCGTGCCCGCACCGGACCGGATACGCTGGTACGTGAAATTAGGAATCACGTTATTGTCTCCCCTCAGTAGTCTTGCGTGACGGGTGGAGGGTTCGAACCTCCGTAGCATTGCAGCCGATTTACAGTCGGCTCCCTTTGGCCACTCGGGCAACCCGCCGTGCGTGTCAGAAGAACTTCATGAGTACCGGTTCCTCGCCCGGACGCTCGCAAACGCGAATGCTTCTCCTTTTCCTTCCTGCTGCCTGCTAGTGGCGGGGGCGGGATTTGAACCCGCGACCTACGGATTATGAGCCCGTCGAGCTGCCAAACTGCTCCACCCCGCTACGTGCTGACCGCCGTCCGCATCTGGGGAAGGTACAGACGGCGGTCAGCGTGACGCCCGCAACCGACCCGCACTGGCATGCGGTGCAGGGAGATCCCGGAGCCCTGGACGGTACTCGACCTGCCGGGCGGCGTCACTCACGGCTGCCGGGCGTTGTGTGTGAGAACGGCTGCCCGGCGGCCATAGGTACAGCATACACCATCCGAGGGGCCGCGCAAACCCCTGCTAGCTGTTTACGTACCCGTTCCACCATGCTACTATTAACTGTGCAGCGCGCCCGCAAGCCGGGCGCTAACCGGAAGGAACAGGAATGTCTAGCATCAATGTCGTAACTGATGAGCGGGCCAGGCTTCTCACGGAAATGGAGACGGAACGTGACCGCCGGGTAGAATGGAAGCTGGCCGTCCGGCGCTACGCCGCCCGGATTTTTCACGACCGCTACACTGGCACACCGTGCGCGGAGGGGGTAGCCCGCTGGCTCAGCTATCATTGTGTCCCGCGCATGAGCCGGTCGGATGTCAACGGATACAACGGACTAGTCGTCGGAAATGAGGAAGCAGCTCGCCTAGAAGCACGCAGCTCCACCGTCTGGCTGACTCCGGAAGAAATCGCCCAGCTGAACGACATCCAGCTGGAACAGCATCTGCTAACGCTCCGCAAGCGCGGCGAAGACTGGCGGGATAATCTCATCGCCCAGCTGCACATCGCAGCCAGCGACTGGAGCGGAATCCCGCCCGTCGCCGTCGAGGAACTCATCGCCGTACTGAACGGTGCAGAGGAGGCGGCGGCTGCAGCCGCCCCGTTTCCGGACGCGACTGCGCCTGTTGTGGAGGCGGTGGCAGTTCAGGAGCGCCCGGCGCAGCCGGAACCGTTCGTAACGCTGCAAGTGCTCATCGCGATGCCGCTGCGGATGCAGCTGACCGCCCGGCAGGATGAACTGCTGCAGGACGAGACCATCCGCGTAACTATCCGGTCCCAGCTGGGGGACGCGCTGCGCCGCAGTGTCCGCTCCTCACTCGGCCTGCAGCTGGAAGACGAAATCACGTTCAGCATCGGCATCACTCGTTAGAACCTCTTAACCCCCGCCGAAGGAACCGAATGCCCGAGCAAGTATCCGACAAAATGCAGATCAGCGCTACGTTTCAGGTCATCATCGGCGGTCCGCTGCTGCAAGCCCCGGAACGTCCGCTGCTGGAGGCGACCGAGGAGATGATCACCGCTATGATCCGCCAGGTCATGACCACGCATCCGGCGGCATTCATCACCGGGGACATCGCCGTCGTGTGCAGCATGGTGCAGGAGCAGGAGGACGCGCAGTGACCGAGATTGCTGTTCCAGTACCGCCCGAGCCGCAGCCGGAGCTGAGCCCCGGAGAACTGTTCCGCGCAGAGCTGCTGGAATTCCAGGAGCGCATGCTGCTGGCGCGGCGGCTCACGCTGGAAACGTCAGAAGTGCGCACCCGGCAGCACTGTACGGACGGCGTATCTGACTTCATGCTGCGCGCACGCCTGGAGCCGGTGACCGGAATGCCGCATGCGCGCAGGCATCCCACTCAGGAAACACCAGACGAAGCAGCCGCCGCCTGCGACCGCATTCGCGACTGGTGTGTCACGCAGGCACTCGGGCCGGATACTGTCATGGAAGACTATACTGACGCTGGACTAGCCAAGCGCCTGACAACGCTGCAGTCTGCGCACGCTAACTGGAAGCGGTCGTTCCTCGCGCAGCTCAACGAAGAACACCGCAGAGGCTACATCTCGCTAGACCGGCTGCACCAGGTGCTCCCGCAGCTCCGGTTGACGGAACCGCAGGACTACATGCGAGTGGTGTTCCAGGTGGTGTTTGACTACATCATCCCGCGTCCTGGCAACGGCACTCCGGAAGACACGGTCGCTTACCAGGCTAAGCAGCGCGAGCGCCTGCTCGCGGCTCTGCGACGGCTTCCTGGTGATGGTTCCACCTACGACGGCACGCTCTATGCCGACAGGGAAGCACACGTCCGGGTAGAGGTGTTCCCGCATCCGGCTGTTCCAGCCCGGGACCCGGAAGCGGACCCGGATTAGAACATCAGTTCGATAGCCAGGAGAGATGAGGAAACATGTCTGACATGACAGTGTTCGGGCCTGCGGCTGGTCAGCCGGATCGGGAGCCAGTCCGGTCTCAGTCGCCGATGCCGCCGCTGCCGGATGATGTGCCGCCCGTCGATATGCTTGTCACCGCCACGTTCCGGGTTCTGGTGGTGCGCCCGTCAGCGGTTCAATCAGACGAAGTACTGCGGTCAGCCGCTGTCGCGCTCATGACAAACGCGGTGCGGCATGCAGTGGACGTCCTGCCGGACGTCCGCCTGGACAGCGGCGTGGCAGTGACCGCCCGGGTGACGCGCGGCTGACCGGCGCGCGGGTTATAGTGAGGGGGCGGGCTGCGCCCGCCCCCTCCCGAGGGAGGAGATAAATGACTGTGAGTCGCGAAGGTGAAGCGCGATGCCTGAGTCACTCGACCCCCTCACCCTCAGGAAGGACGGAAAGACGGAATGAATGAGCTAGGCGAGCCGCAGTTCGTTGTCGTCGCAGGTGACTGGCACGGGAACTGGCGCTGGGCACTGCACGTGATCGCCCTGGCAGATGCTGCGCTGACGGAGGCGGGCGAAACACGGAAGCTCGTCATCCAGCTGGGTGATTTCGGGTTCCGGCCCGCGCCGGATAACCCCGGCCTGCTGCTGATGCAGGAGGAGCTGCGCGAGCGCGACATGGAGCTGTGGTGGCTGGACGGGAATCACGAGTTCCACCCGGACATCCGCCAGCTCTGCGCCGACGCCGGAACTGCCGCGCAGCTTCCGTATCCAGTCCCGATTCCGCTGCCGAACATGGATCGCATCCGCTATCTCCCGCGCGGGACGCGCTGGCGGTGGGCGGGACGGACGTGGCTGGCGGTCGGGGGCGCGGTGTCGGTGGATAAGCTCCGGCGTACCGCAGGAGTCAGCTGGTGGCCGGAGGAGGAGATCACCGAGGTGCAGGCGGACGCGATAGTGGCGGCGGGGCCTGCCGACGTGCTGTTGAGTCATGACTGTCCCGAGTCGTGGGTTCCGTGGGACTTGCTCGGATCGCCGATGGAGGCGTGGCGTCCGGTGCTGCCGGAGGCTTGCGCGCATTCTCGATTGCTGGAGCGGATGGCGCGCGGCGTCGGGGTGATCCGGGTGCTGCACGGTCACTATCATGTGGCGGCAGACCGCTGGCACTCCGGCGTGCACGTGACCGCCCTGCAGATGGACGGAGCGGACCGGAACTGGCAGCTGGTGGACGTGGAGCGGGTGTGCGGGGCAGCCGATGAGTGATGCGACTGCAGTGACGGTCAGCTACGTGCTGCAGACGGTGATACCGGATACGGAGCCGGTGTTCTGGAAAGACGAGATGTCGCTGGACAGCTTCAAAGATCCCGCATACCGGACGTCTGTCCTGGTCATGTACCGGCAGGCAGGGAAGATGGTCCGGATGGTGCGGATGACCGTGACGGAGGAAGTGCTTGATGAATGACAATCCCTCACCGCTGCTGTTGGTTATCGTCGGCCCGATGGCCGTAGGGAAGATGAGCGTCGGGCGCGTCATCGCGGAGCGCATCGGCTTGAAGCTGTTTCACAATCACATGTCCATCGAAGTCGCGGCTGCATTGTTCGACTACGATGATCCCGCGTTCCAGCGGGTGAACATGGGCATCCGCCGTCTCATTCTGGAAGAATCGGCGGCGGGTGCCGGACCGGGACTCATCCTCACTCGCGTGCATCTGTTCGATAATCCTGCGGAGCAGGCACTCAGTGCAGAGTACGAGCGTCCGTTCCGTGCTAGAGGCGCTCGCGTGCTGACTGTGGAGCTGCAGGCGGATGCGCAGGAGCGGCTGCGCCGGACTGAGGGTGCATCTCGCCTGGCGGCGAAGCCCACGCAGCGTGATCTGCGTGCGACTCAGGCGCGTCTGAGTCGGATGGATGCATTGTACCAGCTGGATTCGGGCGGACGATTCGACGGTCCGGACTGGCTGCGCATCGACAGCACGCTGCTGACGCCCGAGGAGGTGGCTGAGCGGGTGATCCGGTACTTCCGCCTGCCGGTGCCAGGCGGCGGGGCGGATGAGTGAGGGCGGCGTGCGTTCGAGCACTTGGTTTCCAGTCGATGCGGACGTGAGCGTGCGAGTTGCGGCTGGCTGACTGCGCGAGCAGTTCCGGTGGAGGAGAGGACTAGAATGGGTCATCGCTGTCACGTGGAAAGCACCGGCGCTGACGGTGCGTGTCAGGAGCGGGCGCTGCTGTCGGTGCGATTGAGATGCGCGCGAGGTCATGAATACGACGCGGATCTGTGCCGAGGACATCGCGCTCTGCTCGGCGTGCCGGGTGGCGTGGTGTTTGAGTGCGTCCCGTGCGGAGATGGAACTCCGCTGCACGAGGTGACGGAGTGAGCGCGCTGTCCTTTGGACTGGTGCGGTGCCCGCGCTGCCAGAGGGAGGACGGATTCCGCCTGGAAAACCGGCACGTGTGCGTGACCGTCATGTGCGCGTGCGGCTGGGAGGCGGGCGAGCTGCAGCGCTCGGGCGTCAGGTGGAGGTGGTGCTGAACCGGGACGGTGGCGCGCGGGCAGATGCTCGGCTACGGCGAGATGGGCGAGGTGACGCTGCTGGCCGATGCTGGAAGTGCGGGAGGTGACGGAGTGAGCGCGGAACGCTGCGGGGATGACATGGAATTCTGGTATCGGGTGCGCATGCCGGGTCCCGGTCTAACGGGAGAGATGAGCTTGATTCTGGAAAGCCAGCTGTATATCGCTCCCGGCGGATTCGGGCGACGGGCACATCTGTATCCCGTCACAATTGTCCAGGTGCGTTACAGCGGTACGTATGAGGGACCGGGCGGAGACTGGATAGCGTTTCCGGTGGATACGGAGACGCTGGTGACAGCGGAATGGGAGGACTGGTCTGGGTCGGATAGTGAGTGCGCAGATTGGTGGGCGCGTGCTGCGGCGCAGAGCTGGTGCATAGGCCGGGGTCGGAATCCTCTCCAGGCGCATGAAGACCTGCTGAACCAGGTGTGCGCGGCGGCCGGGGTGGAGAGGTCGGAACTGGAAGCGGTGCCGTCGGATGGGGATGGAGATAGAGGAGGCGCGCAGGCGCGACGTCTGATGCAGCTGGAACTGACGATGAGAGGGAAACGGGACTGGCTGGCGTGGCGGCTCTGCAACTGGGTGCTCCGGTGGATCGGGACGGACTGGTACGAGACGCGGATGTACCAGCTGGTTAGTCTCGGGATACTGTACGCAGAAGAAGAAAAGGAGCGGAGTGAGCGGGAAGCAGCGGCTGCCGGTGACGGGAGCTGAGGTGCGAATCGGAGACGTGGTGCTCGCGCAGGCGGATGAGCGGAAGTTCCAGGTGAGGGGCTGGAGTGACGAGGGGGCTGAGTGGGTTGAGCCGGTCCAGGTCCGCTGCTGGGTGTGCGGCGGGAGAGCTGAATTCGGAGGCGGACCTGGAGGACGGCAGGATGCCGTCGGGCTGGAAGAGCTGACGGACTGGGCGCGCGGGCACGAGTGCGCGCGGATGCGAGTGTGCTGATGTACGGACCGGTTAGTGAGTGCAAGTGGTGCAAGAAGAAAATCCGCAGAGTGCGAACAGGGAGGGACCAGTGGATGCACGTGGACAGCAAACTCTGGTACTGCTGGCTAGGCGGTCACATCACCAGATCCGAGTACGCTGAGCCGAAGGACTGACACTGAATGGAAACCTGCGGAATTAACCTGCCAGGCGAGACCTGCACTCGCCCGTCTGCCGTGATGGTCAGCTACGGCTGCGCGTGTCACCGGCCGGAGCGAGCCCGACTGTGCGTGGTGCACCAGCGCATGCTGCTTGACGGTGAACTGGAGTGCGCGGAGTGCGCGGAGGGGGGAGGGCGGCACATCTGCATTCTGGTGCGGAAGTGAGTGAGTGTGAGCGACGGGTGGCGGGGGATCTGGAAAACGACGGGATGTACGCAGTGGCGGAGCTGACGGAAGATGCAGGGCTCGTCGTCCTGATAGGACGGATTGCACGCTGGCAGGCGCTGGCGATTGTTGCGGTGCTGGATCCTCCGTTCCAGGAGTGAGAGTGAATGAGAGTGAATGAGTCGCAGGGCGTAGTGCAGCTCCGGGTGCAGCGGCGGAAGGCGGAACTCTGGTGCCAGGTGTGCGGTGATCTGATTCCGCCGGAGGGAGAGGAGGCGGACTGGCTGGTGCTCACCAGTGCGGCGAGGGATCATGCGCGGGATCTAGGGCACGAGGTCGCGGTGGAACTGAAGCTGGGAGCTGTTTACGCGGTGGATTCCAGCGGCGGGTCTGCATCGGTCGAAAGCCAGTTGTGAAACGCAGTGGGGAGGTGTAGGATAGGGTTGGCGGCCGGGAGCGGAGGGTGAGGATGTCGGGGAGCTGGAAGGCGGAGTTCCGTTAGCTGTTTACCTTAACTGACTGAGCCCGGAGTGACAAAAACCGTCACTCCGGGCTCAGCTGTTTACGCCTGGGGGGCGGGGGGGATGGGGCTAGCGAGGGTGGTGGATAGCCGCTCGCTGGGTGCCCGATTTGCCCCTTTCTCGTACTGATCGTCCTATATGTCCGTTTCGTCCTATATGTCCGGTGTACGGTCGTACGGTCGACCATACAACCGAGTCATATGGTCATGCGTACAACCGGGTCGTACGTATGTTCGTACAACCGGGGTGCTTGCAACTGCAAGCATACGGCGTACAGTGCTTGCAAATGCAAGCAGGCACGCAGTGTTACCAGTGGCTACTCTACGCACATAGGGGCTTGCGGGTACCTAGCAGCCACGTAGGCGGGCGCGAATGCCCCCGCTTGTGATGGGCAGGGGGATGTCTACAGCCCCGCCTACGTGGCTACTAGGTGGCATACAGGGCACGCATGCCTGGCAGGCTGCCGACTACCGAGCCAGCGGACCCCCCGGTACCCGTTACCATACCGTTACCGTTCCGTGCCTGTTACGTTACCCACCACACCCTGGTAGCGGGTAATGTTTGGCTTGTTGGGCAAGGGGGGCAAGGCGGGCGGTACTTTGGCCCGGTTTGCCAGGTTTACCTTGCGGCCCGCCTGGTCTTATGCCAGGTCACCAATGGCCACAATTAATTAAACAAGGGGCATTCCTATTTCCCCCAAAGTCTACTCAGTGTGCCTTTTAAAAGGGGCATACCATGGGCTTATGGACTAGTGACCCCGCCATTTCAGTTGATTCTGTTGTGGCGTAATGGAATGTTGGATCATAAGCGGTGGCACCGTTCACCGGAATGGTCCTATGGTGCGGACTAATTAGATTAGCGCACCCATGCTGTAAAGGCATGGGCCCGGTTAGGGGTAGCGGCTGAAACGCCGTAAGGTCCTTTCTGGTAAACCTCCCAAAGACATATATTGATGCCTTTCTTTCCTAATCCTTGGGCCATTCCCGGGCACGGCGCAATCAGCCGTTCCCGGGTAATGGTCTGGCAATTCAATTGTTTATCTACCACGGGCAAACCGTTAGTAGACAATTATTGAATTGCCAGACTGTTACCTATCAAGGCAGGGGAAAAGAATGTCAAAGCGTCACTCCCCGCTTGCCGGCGCGCGTCCCCAATTCAATTCCGGCTCTTTTCAGGCCACTACGAAAAAGGTCCGCGTAACCGGTAAGCAAGTTACGGCTAAGGGCAATCTGCCGCT
>Ga0316218_1004274_pt1 | contig 11022 bp, 6 predicted proteins | sample TBH18003metaG_FD_203634 | JGI IMG/M metagenome (GOLD analysis project Ga0316218, IMG submission 203634) | Freshwater microbial communities from Trout Bog Lake, Wisconsin, USA - TBH18003 | ecosystem: Environmental > Aquatic > Freshwater > Lake > Hypolimnion/Profundal zone | place: USA: Wisconsin... | reverse complement strand
ACCAATTGGCAACTTCAGGGGCGCACTCTCTGGCATCCGCGCAGACGACCTGGCAGCGGTGGTGCTTAAAAAGCTCGTGGAGCGCAACCCCTCTATCCCTGCTGATGCGATAGACGATGTGATCCTTGGCTGCGCCAACCAGGCCGGCGAAGACAACCGCAATGTGGCCCGCATGGCATTACTGCTGGCAGGGCTGCACTGGAGTGTACCCGGCGAAACGGTGAACCGCCTTTGCGCATCGGGCATGTCGGCAATAGTGGCGGCAGCGCAGGCTATTAAATCAGGTACCAGCGATGTATTTATTGCCGGTGGTGTGGAGCATATGACGCGCGGCCCGTGGGTGATGTCGAAGGCGTCACAGCCCTTCGGGCAGGATTCGCAGATGTTTGATTCCAGCTTTGGATGGCGGTTCATCAACCCCCGAATGGAGGCCCTCTATGGCACCGACCCTATGGGTAATACCGCAGAGAACCTCGCCGAGATGTACAACATATCCCGCGAAGACCAGGACCTGTTTGCCTACAACTCTCAAATGAAAGCTGCCGCAGCACAGCAATCAGGCCGACTGGCTGAAGAAATAACACAGGTAGAGATAGTACTGAAAAAAGGCGCATCAACCATTGTAGATAAAGACGAATTTCTAAAGCCGGGCAGCACTACCGAAAAGCTGGGCCAGCTAAAGCCTGCCTTTAAAAAAGATGGCACCGTAACAGCGGGCAATTCATCCGGCCTTAATGACGGCGCGGCGGCAGTGTTCATCGCCTCCGGCGATGCGGTAAAGAATTACAACCTCACACCAAGAGCACGTATAGTAAGCTCGGCAGTAGTGGGCGTGGAGCCACGCATCATGGGCATAGGCCCCGTGGGCGCTACACAGAAAGCATTGCAACGCGCAGGCCTCACCCTCAACGATATAGATGTTATAGAGCTCAATGAAGCATTTGCCGCGCAAAGCCTCGCCTGCCTGCGCCAACTTGGCATTGCAGACAACGACCCTCGCGTAAACCCCAACGGTGGCGCTATAGCCATCGGGCATCCACTGGGCATGTCGGGCGCGCGTATTACCTATTCGGCTGCGCTTGAGCTGCAAAAGCAAAACAAACGCTACGCCCTTGCCACTATGTGCATTGGTGTAGGCCAGGGATATGCGGTGATCATAGAAAGGGCGTGATTGCCAATGATATTTTATAAATGCCCGCTACCCTGCGGGCTTTTGTATTTATTACTTGTTTTGCAATTACGAAGCGTGTTACTAAAGAAGAGTAACTGCTAAACATGAACAGATAGGTGTCATGGTGAGCCTCGCCGAACCATGGCGCCGTTAAGTGCTGTTCCTGCCTATGTTTGGACGCTCACTTAAATCCATCACTATAAGCAAGCAAATCACATCGCCTTCCCATGCATCTTCCGCAGGTCCACGATCTTACTTATTTCATCCGCTTCATCATTCCTGGTATGTACCTTCACCTTGCCGTTCTTTAGTTTTTGCAGCAGGTCGTGGAAAGTAAGCAGGTTCTTTAGCAGCGCTTTGTTCAGCGAATCATTAGCTACGCCGTACGTACCCTCACGGCCAAACATTCCGTAACCAATGCCACCACTGGGCATGGGTGGCAACTGCCATTCCCATATCCCGAAAGAATACAGCTGTACCCACCGGCCATGCTTATAGCTAATGATGTGGTAATCGTTCAAAGACGATTGCTGCGCGAATGAGGGCACATAGCCGATCTCATCGCCGCCATCCCCATCCAGGTCGCCTTCGTTCTTCGCAAATAACGACCCGATGAAACCGCCTATGCGCAGGGTATCCATAGATGGGTCTGAGCATAGATAGTAGGAGTCATTCATTTTTTTTGTAGCAGAGTCTGCGAGGTCCCACACATCTGTAACGCAGGTGTAGAATTTGTTGGTTTCTTTTTGATCGCGCAGGCTGTAGTAATGCTCGGTATATGTTTCGGTATGGCCATCGCCTTTAAAATCTCCTTTCAATGAAAAGCGATAACCCCATATAGGTTGGTTGTCGCAGGGGATCTCCTTAGGCGTCAGGTATAGCCGCGTAAAGCCATGCTTATCGGCCTGCACAACGATATCTGTGCTGTCCGGCTTATACTTTATACCTGCGTTGGCGATGTCTTTAAGGAATGCTTGCCGCGGCATATCCTTGCCACCTACGAATTCTATTATACCATCATCATCATTCGCTACCCGGTATGCGCCGGGGCTGTAGTCGTGCGCCAGGTCCTTGGCTACCTGGTCTATATCCAAATGCCAGAAGAGGAAGTTTGTTTTTACGATCAGCGGTTCTTTGTTCACCCTGTACAGGTGCAGCAAGCCCTTATCTATGCTGTAGCCCAGCAGCCTGCCATCCAGCTTGCCGGCATGCAGCAGCACGGTATCAATATTTTCGCAATTGCCACTGGCATATACACCCAGCGGCTTGTCTATGAAATAGGCAAAGCGCTGACTCAGCTCATAGCCACAGCCACCGCTATTATACAGCATATAGCCATTGCCATAAACACATACACCAATAACCAGCAGCGGGAAAATTGCATAAAGAATGTGCCGCCTCACCAAGATCCGCAGCATCACCATACTCAACACAATAACCAAATACCCCAGCACCTTTGATGTCAGCGTAACCCTATATCCCACGCAGGAAGAGCTACAACCGCAATTATCCGGCAGGTAATAAATGTACTCGGCAAAAGACAGACAAGCGGCTACTAACAGGCATAGAATAGCCGTGATGGCTTTCTGTGTGCGGGTATTTTTGGGTGTGGGCATATCTTCAGCGATTGGTACACTTAGTCATTCTTTATTTTCGCATTACACTGGTCGAAATGGGACGCTTCGACCAGTATAGAGTTCATGCCTTAATCCGGGAAACACATAGACCCCGTTGCTCCGCTACCGTATTCCAAAACAATATTTTTTTTATAAAAAATGTACATACACGCGTCATTATATTTTTTTATTTCTTCGTTGCTGGTCAAATCATGATCAAAGAGATCATAAAAATACTTTCCCATTCCGCTCCGTTGATACCCGATGGTAGTAATTGCTCCATTTTCTATAGAAACACAATGTGCCGCATCAAGCAGTCCTTTTATCTTCACTAAAGTATTATTATCCCATTTAAGCCGGTCAAGGAATTTCTTTAGCTTATACGAATGATAACCCATTTGCCATTCTCGCATAATCCTATTACTGTCACTTCGGCTCGAGTCCACAATTTCCATATCTATAGTCTCATCCATTGCAGCAATATAATTTTTAGGGTTAAACTCGATGGACACAATCAATCCTTTCGGCACTATTTTTGCATACTCCGTCCGCAGATTACTGACACTGGCATAATTAGTATCAATATTCTTTATCAGCTCCGTCTTACTGCTCCTGGGCATGGCAAGTAACATGAGCAGAAATTCCCTGTCCGATTCAGTACCTGCATGATAGACTTCCAAAACATTGTTCCGAATAGTATCCGGAAGATCTGCTACCACAGCATTCAGTAGCGAGTCCTTATTGATCGCTTTATTAAAGGATTGTGCAAATAGGGCGAACGGCAACAAAATAAAAAGAAATGTTATCGCTAAGTATCTATACAATAGCATACCTGTTAAATTTAAGAATCATAGCAATCAAAAATAGAGCGGACGCTCAAATCGTTTAAGACGAAGCGAGGCGCTTCAACCAGTGGGTTACACGCACATGGTATGCATTCCAACAAATATAAAACAAGATATCCATATTGCTGTCAGGATAGTTCCATAAGAATAACCCAGAGCCATCTCCTTTATATTCGGGGCTAATCTCTTCCTATATGCGAAAACAACAACACCTGAAATGATGCAAATTGATAACCATATTACCGCAGATGTGCCATTGGGGGCAAATCTTAAAGGTAAAAGCTGAATAAATGGAGTGATTATTATATAGACCCACTTCATGCTTTCTTTTTTTTTGTGTCCCCGTAGAGTCTTCCCTCACCTTCTGCGGGAGACTCTACGGTTCGCGTAGGGCAAGTAATGCAACCAAACTTTGGGTATTATAGCCCCACACTTTAAGGTTTTGTGTCCCCGTAGAGTCTTCCCGCATTTTCCGCGGGAGACTCTACGGTTCGCGTAGTGCAAATAATGCAAACAAACGTTGGATATTATAGCCCCACACTTTAAGGTTTTCACTTTTGCCTGTTGACTTAAAAACTCTACTCGATCAAATACCCCTCACCCGCATCAGGCAACAGGTTCAGGTCCACATCCATGCCCGCTATGCCTTCTATGGAGCCACGTATGTGCGCGGCATTCAGCAATACTTTTTCTAATTGTTTTTCGCGGGCTTTCCACATTTTCTCCATCTGGTCGCGCTCCCGCTGTATAGACATCTTCATACTCATAAAGCCCTCGCGTATAGCGCGCCATTGCTCCGAGAATTCGCCGCTGGTAAAGTAGTTGTACAGCAGGGTCATTTTATCGCCTTTATTCTCCTGGCTCTTGGAGGCATTGTATACTTTAATGATGAACTCGCGCAGCACATGCACCAGCGCCCTTGCGTCATCGAAGGTGCATATCCATATCCCCTCCCGCTCGCCAAAGTTGGTCATATCCTTAGGCATGGCTTGCGTTACTATTACGGCTACATCTGCACCCAGCACCCGCATATCTGCCTTTAGCTTTTCTATCCAGTCGGCAGCAAAGTCTTTGGTGCGCTTACTTTCAAAGATGATCTTGCCGCACTCCTGCCCGTAGTTGTTGCGTACTGTTTGTATGCAGTCGGCGCCGCGCACACCCTTGCCCACTTCGCTCACCACATCGTAGGGGAAGGCGTAGGTGAGCATCTGCTCCAGCGCCAGTTCCTGTACTTCGCCCTGTAGTTGCATAGAACCCTGTTCGCCCTTGCGCTTCATCTCCTCCACCAGTTTGCGCTGGTCCTCGAGCTGCTTCTCCTTTTCCATCAGCTTCATCTGGTATTCGGTCTCGCGCAGCCTGTTCTTTTCTTCCTCTTCTTTTTTAATGATGTCGGTGAGCTTACTGCGTTCATCCATCATGCGGCGTTGCAGGTCCAGCTCCAGTTCCTGCTCCTTTGTTTTCAGCTCCTGCATCTTCTTCAGGAATTCCAGTTCCTTTTCGCGCGCCTCCGTTAGTTTACTTTGGTTGGTCTTGTTCGCCTCTTCCAGCAGCTTCAGCTTATTCTCATATTCAGCGCCTACCTGCGCGGTGAGGTCGGCCTTCAGCTTATTTTCCAGCGCCTTTTTTTCTTCTGCGTTCTTGCGGGCCGCCTCTTCCTGTTGCTGTTGCCATTGCTGCTCCTTCTGGCGCAGCTGGTCGTCCTTTTTCTTCTCCAGCTCCACCCATTTCTGGTTAAATTCCTTCCGCACCTTATCCTCCACCGATTGCGCTATAGCCGCCTCCGGTTCAAACTGCGTCTTGCAATTCGGGCATATAATTGTTGTAGACATAAATGATCCTTACTGTATTTTGGAAGGTACGAAGTTCTGTAATTATCGGCAGTTGTTTGTTCCAATATTTCATAATAAATGTAAAGCTTTCCGTTAGCTGTTTCGCACTCGCGCAGGGAATTCCCCCTTTAGCGCAAGCTTTGTGCGTAGGCTGAAGGGGGCCAGGGGGATGTTTTAGTAATATAGGACGTTTCACTACCTCAACATTTTTGAGTATTTTTCGCTCTGTGAAGCTATACCGCGCCATATTATTGCTCTGCTGCTTATGCACCTGCTGCGTGGCTGTGGCAGTACCGCACAAGGCCGGTAAGCTATACAACGAGGCCCAGCGCTACAAATCGAAGAAGCAGGTGGATAAAGCCTGCAAAAAATTGGAGCAATTGCTGCGCAAAGACCCCGCCAATGCCGATGCCTACAGCACCCTGGGGCAGTGGTACTTTGAGGCACACCGCTTTTCACTTGCCGCCGAGACCTTTAAACGCGGCTCGGCCCGCTGCAAGAACGGCGCGCGGCAGTTTGCCAAGCCGCTGGCACGGTGCTATGTATATGCGGGCCAGCCCGGCAGTGCGCTCTTCCTCATTAATAACTATGGCGGCGGCAAAGACAGCGCCGAATGGAACACCCTGCGCGCGCAGGCCTACTTTGTAGAGGAGGCACAGGCCCGGCAGTTGCCCGACTGGCCCGTGAACCTCGGCATCCGCATCAATACCCCCGACCCCGAACTATTCCCTTCCATGGCCGTGGACACCCAGGAACTGTACTTTACCCGCCGGGTGAACAATAGCGACGAAGACCTCTTCCGCGCCCATGCCGATAGCTGCGGAGGCTGGTTCAAAGCCCTGAATATGGGTGTGCCGCCCAACTCGCCCGACCAGGAATCGGCCCTGTTCGTATCTGCCGACGGCCACTATATGTTCTTCACCCGCTGCGAGAACCGCAGCGAGGATGGCTTTGCCGAAGGCGGCTGCGACCTCTTTATGGCCTACCGCACCGCAGAAGACAGCGAATGGACCATAGGCCAGCGCTTTGGCGCCACCATCAACACGCCCGACTATGAGGGTATGCCCTCCCTCTCGCCCGATAATACGGAGCTGTACTTTGTGAGCAACCGGCCGGGCGGCTATGGCGGCTACGATATCTGGATATCCCGCTTTGAAGACGGCCTGTGGCAAGACCCCGTGAACGCAGGCCCCGCCATCAACACAGCAGGCAACGAAACAGCGCCCTACATAGATGCCGACAACAAAACCCTATTCTTCACCAGCGATGGCTGGCCGGGCATGGGCGGCACCGACCTGTTTATGAGCCGCAAACTGAAAAACAACAGCTTCTCACAGGCCACTAACCTCGGCTACCCCATCAACACCGCCTGCGACGAAAAGAGCGAATGCGTAACGCCCGATGGCCAACGTATCCTCTTTGCATCCGACCGCAACGGCCCGGCAGGCAACTACGACATTTATGAGGCTGATATGCCCGCCCGTGCCCGTCCAGACCCTGTAAGCTACATACAGGGCTATGTGTACGACAGCCTATCCAAAGAACGCCTCAACTATGCGGCCATCTACATCCGCGACCTGGCCACAGGCGATACGGTAGCCCATGTGCAAAGCAACCGTGGCGATGCCAGTTTCCTCATCACCCTGCACCTGGGCGCGGTGTACACCATACATACCGCCCGCATGGGGTATACCGATGTGGACGATACCATCACCTTTACCGATGAATACACCCACCGCCCGCTGACCCATAATGTGGTGATGCTGCCCTCCGATTATGTAGCCCCCGTCAACGACAGCCTCATAGCAGTTATACACTTTGATGTGAACCGCGTAGAGCTTACCGATGAGGAAAAAAGAGACCTGCGCAAGGCCATAACCCCGTGGACCGGCGAAAAATCCTATATCCTCTATGTAAACGCCTATACCGACAATACCGGCACCCCCATGATCAATGAAGAGCTATCGACCAAGCGCGCCAATATCATTGCAAAAACCCTCGTTTCCCTCGGTGCCGAAGAATCTTATATACGTGCCAAAGGCTGGGGCGAAGCCAAAATGATTGCCCCCAACACCACCGAAGAAGGCCAGCGCAAGAACCGCCGCGTAGAGATCGTCATAATCCGGTAAATTGTATCCAAACAAGCCCTTGCGTCCTTTGCGAAACCTTTGCGCCTTTGCGTTAAAATCCTCCAAAATACCCCTTTCTGCCCTTCTTCATCATCCGAAGCCATAGCGAAGGAGGATGTTATGTCCTTTTCATCCAAAATCCCCTTATTTTCTCTATTTTTACCCTTTAAACTATAGATAGTGCCGGGGTTGTACACCACAGCGCTCGACTAACGACTATCTACTAACGACTCCAAAAAATATGGACCACCAAATACTCAAAGGAAAGAAAGGCATCATCTTCGGCGCACTCGATGAGCGCTCCATAGCCTGGAAAACTGCCCTCGCGGCACATGCCGCCGGTGCGGAGATAGTACTCAGCAACGCACCCATAGCCCTGCGCATGGGCAAGATCAATGAGTTGGCCACCCTATGCAACGCACAGGTAATTGCAGCCGATGCCACCTCTACTACAGACCTTGATGCCCTCATGGCCAAAAGCATGGAACTCTTCGGCGGCAAGATAGACTTCATCCTGCACTCTATAGGTATGTCGCCCAATGTGCGCAAGAACATTTCCTACACCAATACCAACTACGAGAACTTCCTGAAGACACTGGATATATCAGCCCTCTCCCTGCACCGCGTGCTGCAAAGCGCCATGAAGGCCGATGCGCTCAACGAATGGGGATCGGTAGTGGCCCTCAGCTACATAGCCGCCCAGCGCACCTTCCCCGGCTACAACGACATGGGCGATGCCAAGGCCCTGCTCGAAGGTATTGCCCGCAGCTTTGGTTACCACTATGGCTTCGCCAAGAAGGTACGTGTCAATACCATATCACAGTCGCCCACCGTTACCACAGCAGGCAGCGGCGTAGCCGGCTTCGATGTGTTCTTCGACTATGCCGAAAAAATGTCGCCCCTGGGCAACGCCAGCGCCGAAGACTGTGCCAACTACACCATCATGCTCTTCAGCGACTATACCCGTATGGTAACCATGCAAAACCTGTTCCACGATGGCGGCTTCTCCTTCACCGGGGTTTCTTCCGGGATCGTTGAGCAAATGATAGCCAATAACACAAAAGAGTAAATGACAAATTCCAAATAACAAGAACCAAAAATCAAATTTTAGGCGGGTCTTAGTGAGCTTCGAACCACGACCACTCGCACCGGGAAAAAACTTTATACTTTCGACTTATGACTTTATATTTTCGACTTTATACTTTTGACTTTATACTTTCGACTTTATACTTTCGACTTTTGACTTATCACTTTTGACTTTATACTAAAACACCCAACAAACCGTTAATACCCATAAACATTATCCAATTTGAGAAACCCAAACAAACATACCAAAACAGCCACCACCAGATCCACCCGGAATTTGAAATTTGGTCCCGATAGCTATCGGGATGGAATTTGGAAATTCAAAATTGGAATTTGGATTTTGGCTATTGGAATTTGTACGGCAGCGCAAGCCCAGGTCACCGGTGGCCAATACGCCTTCGAGTACCTCCGCATGTCCAATTCACCGCACGTATCCGCGCTCGGTGGCATATCCATCGCCGACCCCGATAACGACATCTCCCTCGCCCTCCAAAACCCGTCCATGATGCGCCCCGGACTGCACAACGAGCTGGAGGTGAACTACAACGACTACTATGCCGGCATCAAGGTCATGAACCTGCAATACGGCTACTACGCACCTAAGATCACCACTGCATTCTTCGTAGGCATACAATACATCAATTATGGCACCTTCACCGAAACCGACTACATCGGCAATACCTACGGCGACTTCCATGCCTACGACTACGCGCTTACCGCAGGTGCCTCCCGCACCTACCTCGAGCACTGGCGCTACGGGGCCGATCTGAAACTGGCTAAATCAAGCCTGTACACCGTCAATGCCACAGCGCTCCTTGCCGATGTGGGCATCAACTACTTCGACACCGCCTCGCTGATAGACATAGGCGCTACTGCCAAGAACATGGGCGTGATGCTCAAAAAATATACCCCCGGCAACCCCGCCGAGCCCATGCCCTTCGACCTGCAGCTCGGCATCTCCAAAAAATTTAAGCACCTGCCGCTGCGCCTCTTCGCCACCATACACCACCTCTACCAGTGGGATATACGCTACGACAACCCCGCCGACCTCACCGGCACCAACGCCCTAGGCATCACCGATACTGTGTCCGATAAAGGTGCCCACTTCGGAGATATACTCTTCCGCCACTTCATCTTCGGCGCAGAGCTCACCTTCGCCAAGCGCGTCACCATCACCGCATCCTACAACGACCTCGACCGCCGCGAACTGGCCCTCACCACCCAGCCCGGACTCGCAGGCTTCGCCTTCGGCGTAGGCATCAACCTCACCAAATTCCAGGTACACTATGGCCGCTCCTACTTCCACATCACCGGCCCCTACAACGAGATAGGCATCACCATGTGCCTCAACAAGCTCTTCGGCCTCAACCAAACCGGCGAAAAAATAAACTGGAACGCAGATTACCCTGATTGGGAATAACACTGCATCGCCCGCCATAGCTTTTCAGTAGCCATAGCTTTAGCTGCGGATACCGCGAAGGTGGGCTATTTGCAAGCGGGGGTGGTTGCACACGCGCAGGACAACACTCGCACTTTTTTGTCGTCCCGACATCGGAGGGATCTACACTCGTTTCACCGGCCATAGCTTTTCAGCAGCCATAGCTTTAGCTGCGGATACCGCGAAGGTGGGCAGTACGCTCTAAGGATTTTTTGGGGCATTGCCCATCATAGCTATTTCAGCGAAGGAGTGCCCTCACCCAACACTCCCGCCGGAAAAACACATCCACATCACCCCGTAGGCGGTGCAAGCTTTGTAGCAACCTAACAACCTACAACACCCGCACCCCGTTAGCGGGTACAACAATTCGCAACGAAAAAAAATGCAGAAGAGATGGTATATTATAGCATCATCCTAATTTCAGTTCGCATGATACTTTAAGTCAAAAGTCTTTAATGAATTTATAGCGATGACATGTCCTAATTCAGCCGCTCTGCTCCAATCCAAATAGGCGCCAGACCTATCCCCTAAAGATATTTTAGTAAGCCCTCGATCATAAAATGAATTCGCATCCTTAGAATTGTTTTCTATGGCTTTGGTATAATCAAGCAAAGCGCCTTCTTTATCTCCAAGATAGTCTTTGGCTGTCGCCCGGCCGTGATGAGCATTTTTAACCTTGGGATCAATTTCTATAGCCTTTGTATAATCTTGTATTGCCTCTTTGAGGTGTCCTAATTTACTTTTTGCATTGCCACGATTATGATAAGCATTGGCGTAGTTACAGTCTATACATCACTCAGGTAGGGGCATAAAAAAAGTCCCCAACTAATAGTTGAGGACTTTTAAAAGAATATGGCAGCTACCTACTCTCCCGCATTGTTGTGCAGTACCATCGGCCATGGCGGGCT
>Ga0316218_1004269_pt1 | contig 11036 bp, 14 predicted proteins | sample TBH18003metaG_FD_203634 | JGI IMG/M metagenome (GOLD analysis project Ga0316218, IMG submission 203634) | Freshwater microbial communities from Trout Bog Lake, Wisconsin, USA - TBH18003 | ecosystem: Environmental > Aquatic > Freshwater > Lake > Hypolimnion/Profundal zone | place: USA: Wisconsin... | reverse complement strand
AATGCAGATGCCGCATATGATGATGTTGCTGAAAAATTAAAACAGGCAACAGGGGGCGACAAAGGTGTTATGCAATATGTTCAAAAGTATAGAACATTTGCCAAAGCACATCCCGTAGCACAAACGTTAATTTACAGTGCGCTGATAGCAGCTGCTGGCATTAGCGGTGCAGGTGCTGGCGGAGCAGCCGCACTTGGCTTATTAAAAATGACTGATAAGTTATTGCAAGGTGAGGAGTTTAGCACAGCCGCTGGACAAGGAATTAAAACAGGTGGCATGGCCTATGCTGCTGGTGCGTTAGGCAAAGCGATGAAAGGTGGAGATACAACTACAACATCGTCGACCTTACAACAACATACCACAGGCCTACAACCTGCTAACCCTTGGGATATTCCAAGTGGGGTTAAACAACAATTTCCGCTTGACAAGTTTTCATATAAAACAGATGGTATAGATCTCAATATCTATGACAAAGCAGGTAAACTAGTAGCAACAAGACCAAGTATTGATGCTATGGAAAGTATTGTTCTTTCAACAACACAGGTCACAGCATTGTTTGAACATATTATCATTGCTGAAGGACTATTTGATAAATTTAAAACAGCGGCGGCTAATGTTAGCAGAGGTATGGCAGGCAAACATGCCCAGGGTAGAACTGCTAAAGGTACCTACGGCAAAGCAGGCTTAGGTGATAAAGCTGCAAATCTATTAGGCAAAGGTATTGGTGCAGTTAAAAACAAAGCACAAACAGTAGGACATAACCTTACTACTAAGGTTACCGCAGACAAACTACAGGCCGCATGGAAGGCTGCTGGCAGTCCAACAGACAGCGAAGCTATTATAGACATATTACAAAAACAAGGCATTGACCCAGCAGTTGTATCGGGTGCTATGAAAGAACTTAATATTAACGTAGTTGACAGAAGTCGACTACCTGATATTAGTAAATTAACACTACAACAAAAACAAGCACTGTTAAAACAACTAGATGCACTTGACGCAAAACCATGAACTTATTTGAAATAAAAAAAGAAACACCTAAGTGGCTTTTAACAGAAAGCAAAAACACTCACCTTGAACATATTGAAGACTTAGTTTTTAATAGCGGATATGCTGGCGCAGTAGAAGCATTAAATTTTATTGAAAGTCTACGCCATATGCTAGCAGAAGGCACAGGCACAACAACACAACTAACAGTTAAATGGGATGGCAGTCCTGCAATCATTTGTGGTATTGATCCAACTGACAGTAAATTCTTTGTAGGCACTAAATCAGTGTTTAGCAAAGGTGAACCTAAACTTTGTAAACGTCCGCAAGATATACAGCAATGGTACAGCGATAAACCCGAACTAGCAGAGATGCTACAGTCTGCACTAACACATCTGAGCAAATTAGGCATAGGCGGAGTAGTGCAAGGTGATTTGATGTTTACACCTGGTAAAGTTACCACAGTAAATGTTAATGATGAAGATTGTTATGTGTTTACTCCTAATACTATTACCTATGCAGTACCAGTAAACAGTCACCTAGGACAGCGTATTAGTCAAGCACAAATAGGTATTATATTCCACACTACCTACAGTGGCGGTGAAACAGTCCAAGACATGCAGGCATCTTTTGGAGTTAATGTAAGTGGATATAATCAAACTAAAGCAGTGTGGTTTGATGATGCTACATACAAAGACTACACAGGTATTGCTAGCCTAACTCCAAGTGAAAATAATAAGATACAACAATATCTAACTGCAACGAAAACCACAATGGAAAAGATTGGGCAACAACGATTTGATGTTATCTTGGGTGATAAAGAATTTGGCCGTATGGTTAAACCATTTATTAATAAGATGGTGCGTGCCGGCAGTCATGCTGTAGAACCTACACTATTCTTGAAAGACTTTATTGCGCACTATAATAGTGAAATGATGAAAGATGTAGAAGATCCTACTAGCCGTGTTGCTAAGAACCGCGTCGAAAAGATCAAAGCTAAAGAACAGTGGATCGCTGATAATTCAAATAACCTAATAGGGGTCTTGGCTACTTACAAACGTATTGTAGAATTAAAAGGTATGTTATTGCGCAAGCTGTCACAAGTAGAAGGCATCGGTACATTCCAAAAGACCGCAGATGGTTACAAAGTAACTAGTCCTGAAGGCTTTGTTGCTATTGGGCACGACGGTGGTGCTGTTAAACTAGTAGATCGCCTGGCATTTAGTCGCATTAATTTCTTAAACAAATAATATACTTGGTTAATTTTCTACAGATAGACTAAATAATAGTATGCGCAATGCGCACAATTTTTAGGAGATATTAAAATGGCATATACAACCATTCAACGTGTTGACGGTTTCGCTCAACCAACAGACGGATTAAACGGTAACTTAACAATCACTGGTCGTGCTTTACAACACTACACAGTAGTTGGTTCTGGTGTATTATCAGGTGGCTTATGGACTGGTGCTAACGTTGGTGTTAACCCATACGTAGTTTACAGCACATACAGCAACTTAGTTCAAGCAATTGAATATGTTGGTTCTATCGAGTTATTAGGTGACCCAACAACTAACAACGCACAATTCCGTGTTGCTATCACTGGTCGCACATTAGCTGACTTACCAGCTACTACTGGCGCATATAGCTTACAAGGTTACGCTAACACTACAGTTAACGGTTCAGGTGTTGTTGGTACTATCGTTTCAGCATTCACATACTAATCTAAACAATTAGCAATTGAATTTAAAAAGGCTCTTTTTTAAGGGCCTTTTTTATTGGCTATAAATACTGAGTGAATGATCAAAGATATACATATCAAGGCTACACTCTAGTAGACATAACCCCAACAGGACAAACTTCATATTCTCCCGAAGTTGAACTAGCACGGAACCAACAGCGTAATTGGGAAACTGTGTTGCAAATTTTAAGTCTACGAACACAGCCGATTGTATTAGAAACAATGACATTGTTTGAAGATGTTACTTATTTTAAAAATAATTTTGGTATAGGCTACACTGGTAAACACCGAGTGTGGTCATGGAAATTTAGTGTAGACTACGCAGATGTGTATCAAGACAACTTTGATCATTTTGGTCTATTAAAGAGTGATTTTAAACTTACTCCTATTATTCTAGGCCTAACTGAAACTGCCGAGCCAGAACTCCCATTATTTTATACATCGGGCCCAAGTAAAAACATATACTTTATACCTTTAGACCCCCGACTAAATATATTTGATGCTACAGGCATTCATTAAGGCACATATTAAGGCACACATTAAGGCTCATCGAGAGAAAGCATCGCTTACTTAGGAAAGCGAAATGACAGCACCGTCACAGATTGAAAAAGAGAGTCTAGAAGCCCACGTTGAAATATGTGCCGTAAGGTACAGTAACTTGGAAACTAAACTATCTAATCTTGAACATCGTATGGATAAACTTGAAGGCTATTTAGTTGGCATCAAGGAAAGCCTAGACGACAAATTTGAAGGCAGAGGTAAACAGTCTGTTAGCATTATAGTCACTATCTTAAGTGTAACACTTACTGCACTTCTGGGAATTCTTGGACATCTGATGTTTAAGTAAGCTAAATACTTGCATGAAGATCGTCGAATTAACTAATCATGTTTTATTGCCAATAAACAACGAAGAGAAAGAACTTCTTAAACGTTTTGTTGGTGAAACTCCTATTGCCAAAGCACACCTCAATGAACGCGAACAAGTGATTGCAAATCATTTAACTAGCAAAGATGTTTTACTTCGAACAAATGAAGCCGGTAAAATCTACTACAAAAAACGCATCCGCTGAGTTTGATGTAGAAAAGATACGTCGATTTACCCAAACCGAATTATCTAATCTAGCACAGTCCACTGATGAATTGCCTTTCTGTTACCAAATTGGCAGTGATGTTCTGGTGGGTAAGTATCGTGTGGTTAAGATCAATGACAAATGTTGGCGAGTAGTAGAGCAAGAACAACAGATATTTGATTTCTTTAATCGCAAGGATGCTATATTTTACTGTATAGCCATGCACAAACAACAAATACAATTAGCAATCAATATCAAGGACAATGATGGCTTACTAAATAGATTAGAGTTTGATGCGGCCTTATATCGTAAACGCTATAAGAAAGCACAAGATACTGGAGATAGCTGGAATGAAGAATATTATTCGAACCGCTATCTAGAAGTAATGCAACGTATCGCCAGCACAAAACAAGAAATTAAGAAAAATTTGAATCTGGCTAAATCGTTCTCAGTGACTAAATAGTTATATGAATACTAAATTTAAACCAACTTGGCTATATGTTAAACAACATGATTTAACTGGGCTAAAGTATTTTGGAAAAACAACAGCAAAAGATCCAAAAAAGTATAAAGGCTCTGGAAAATATTGGAACGATCATTTAAAACATCACGGCAACGAAATAACCACAGTGTGGTGTAAATTATTCGATGATAAACAGTCATTAATAGAGTTTGCTCTTAAATTTTCAAAAGAGAATAATATAATAGAGTCTAACAATTGGGCAAATTTAATTGAAGAAAATGGTATAGATGGATGGCATCCGGGGCAAAAGCGTAAATTTAAAAAAAGAAAACCGCTATCCGAAGAACACAAAGCTAAATTAAGAGCAGCTAGGGCTAAACAAATTATAACTGAAGAAACTAAAAAAAAGATATCCGACGCTAAAAAAGGAAAATCAAACGCAGGACATCCTAGAAAACCACATTCTGAAGAAACTAAGCGTAAAATTAGTCAAGGTAATAAAGGTAAGATAAGAACAGAAGAAGCTAAATTAAAATATTCTACAGCTAAACGTAATGTCTCTGAAGAAACAAGAAAGAAACAATCTATTGCACATCTTGGTAAAACAAGAGGACCGTATAAATTAAAAGATGTCAACTTTGCAAAGAAAACATAAATAATACTAAAGTCTAAACAGGAATTTGACCCATGAAAATTACAGAAATGGCCCGCACGTCAGCCAAAAAGGTTAACAAATTAATGGAAAGCCGTTTCGGTTTTGCTATTGATTTTGACAACCTAACTGTTGAAAAAGCAGAACGCCTTAGCGAAACAATCACAGTTAATTTAAATAAAATCCGTCGTAGTATCGATCTACACACAGCAGAACGTAACCCACGTTATATGCAACTATTAACAGTTCGTGAAAGCCTAAATTCATGGCTTGAAGAACGTCGCACACAACTTAACGAAGGTGAAGTTGGTAATGCGGAAGTGTTATTAGCTGCCCGTAATATGGTAGACAGCGTTCAGGATGCTATCGAAAAAGTCGGTAAAATGCAAAATGAGCAATTGCCTGAATTATTAGACAGCATTCGTGACCAAATTGGTTCAGAACAAGCTGATGGATTTAAATCAGCAGTTGGTGGTACATTGGAAGCACTAATGCAAAATCTACAACAAGCACGTGAAGGGGTTGATAAAGGTGTGCGCATTTTATCAGGCGAGCAAGTTGACAATCCAATGAACCTTGGTGGTGCTCCTGCTCCTGCTCCAAGCATGGGCGGTGCTGATTTACCTCCAGAACCAGGTAGCGATTTTGACCAAGAAGAAGAACCAGAAACTGACGGATTTGCTGCAAGTGATGCCGCAGTTGGTGGTGCTGAATCATTAGGCCGTGAAAAGCGTTAATCGTGCGTTTATACGAATTTGAAAATATCAAAGATAACATTCCAGAGAACAACCTATTAACGGCTCTGGAGTTGATCCGCCATAGATATAAAGACAAAGAAACTTCACCAAAAATTAACACACAAAGTCTAATTAATCTTGTGATTAACACAGATCGAACATTTAACTACGATGCACTTGTGGCCGCTAATGAAGAAAATCCAGCAATAAAAAACATTATCAAAAGCTTCAATAAAGACTATGTTGAACTACAACCAATTGGTCTTGGTGGTGACGAAGATGATGCAGGTGGTACAATAACCAACACTTCTAGTGGAGATGCAACAACTGCTCCAGTAGACACAGTCAGTGACATGGCTAACTCGGCAGCTAAAAAACGCGGTGCCGCAGGATTCTAGTATTAAATACTAGATGATTCGTTTATTTCCAGTAGTAGAATTTTATATAACAAATGTCTGTAACCTAACCTGTCGAGGTTGTAACCGATTTAATGACAATAATTTCAAAGGTCATCAATATTGGGCTGATCATGCAGAAGTGTATGAAGCATGGGCCAAACGATTAGATCTTCCACGTATGGTGATCATTGGTGGTGAACCCACTCTAAATCCTGATTTAGAACTATGGGTTATGAATTTACGTAGACTATGGCCTGAAGCTGTTATAATGGTGCAGACTAATGGCACATATCAACGTCCAGAACATTTGACCTTTTGGGACAAATATCGAGTGGGATTCGGGCTAAGTCTGCACAACCCAGCAACAGCAGATGAACTAAAAGCCAAATGGAAATATCATGCAGGTGAAATAGATGCATATACATTTCATCAAAGCACAATAATCAAAGAAGATGATCATTGGATATTACACAACAGTGACGTGCAAGCGGCATTTAACGCCTGCGATATGAAACATGATCATACTATGTATCAAGGTAAATTGTATAAATGCCCTGCTATGAGTAATTTGCCTGACTTTGACCAACAATTTGATCTAAGGATGGATAGTAGACAACGCGAGTTATTATATAGCTATAAGCCTTTGTCTGTTGACTGTAGTGAATATGATCTAGAACAGTTTTTAATTACCAAAGATACACCTATTGCACAGTGCGAATTTTGTCCACAAGACCTTAAGTGGCATGCCGCTCTTGGAGATTTTAAAGATAATTTATCTAAACCTGAGTTCACTCCGCAGGTAACTGAACAAGAAATACGATTTTATCGTTGACATTATTAGATTAACCTCTTATACTTAATAGATGCTCATACAAAAATACAACTATACTCCCATCTTACGTGAAAGCGTAGAAGGCAAACGTTTATATGCAACCCCCGGTGGTAACAAAGTTCCTAGTGTTACTACAATCTTAGACAAGACCAAACCCAGAGAAAAAGTAGAAGCACTTAACAATTGGCGTAAAAGTGTAGGCGAAAAGAAAGCACAGGAAATTACCACAGAAGCCGCTAACCGTGGCACACGTATGCACAAGTGGTTAGAAGACTATGTAAAGAATAATCGTGAAATGGGCGAGCCCGGTACTAATCCCTATAGCATACAAAGCCACAAAATGGCACAGGAAATTGTCAAGCAAGGGTTAGTTCATGTAGATGAAATGTGGGGCATAGAAGTGCCTTTATACGTCGAAGGACTCTACGCTGGTACTACTGACGCCTGCGGAATTTACAAGTCAAAACCTGCCATTATTGACTATAAACAGACCAATAAACCTAAGAAAACTGAGTGGATTGAAGACTATTTCCTCCAGTTATGTGCCTACGGACTAGCTCACAATGAAACACACGGCACTAATATACAACAGGGTGTTATCCTAATGTGTAGCCAAGCATTTGAATTTCAAACGTGGACTGTAGAAGGTGCGGAGTGGGAAAAGTGGACTAACAAGTGGTTAGAAAGAGTTGAACAGTATTACAAACTCAGCTAAATATAAAATATAGTTAAGGTTGAGAACATGGCTGTTATACAAATTTCAAAAATACAAGTAAGACGTGGATATAACGAACAACTCCCACAATTAGACAGCGGCGAGTTAGGCTGGAGTATCGACACACGACAACTGTATATTGGTAATGGAACATCAGCTGAAGGTAGCCCTAACCCAGGCGGAGTTACTGAATTGCTTACTGAATTCAGTGCTGGCCAAACTGAAATGGCTATAGCCATCATCGAAGGCAACATTGCTAATATACAAGCCAATATTGCTACAATTCAATCAACTATCGCTAGCATAACACCTGCGACAGTGGTATTAGCAGATAATTCTTCAGGCAACACGGGAATTATTACTCAATCAATGATTCCGGCTAGAATTAATTATAATATTGTTAGAAATACCACAGCACGTGTTGGTACACTCAAAATAACAAATTATAACGGCACTGCTACTTATGATGATGAATATGATGAGACTGCTAATACAGGAGTTACATTTGGGTTTACTACCTATGGTACCAATGTAGCAGTAACATACACAACAACCAGCACCGGGTTTTCAGCAAACCTAACTTACACTATCGCGACAGCATAATATGTTGGAAAATTTTTGGAATCTGCGAGTTAATGATAGACTGACGCAGTGGAAAGAACTTCGCCGAACATTAGACACTTTGCCTATAGAACAAGCTGTAGAATGTTTAAATCAATTCTGGAGTCGAGCTCCGGGAGTAGGGTATTATTTGACTCCAGATGATACCACAGAATGGCCAGATCCATGGACATTGTTAGCCGAAAATTACTATTGCGACGTTGCAAAAGCTCTAGGAATAGTATATACTATATATTTTACTAGTCATAAAAATTTAAATCCTGAGATTCGGGTCTATTATGACTATCAAACCAAAGAGCGAAGCAATGTAGCTTGGTTAGCTGATGGAAAATATATTCTTAATTTCTATCCTTACGCGATAGTAAATACAAATGAAATAGAAAAAAAGCAGTTAAAATTACTGTATCAATATTCAAGTATAGATTTAGCATTAAACAAATATTAAAAAGAGGCATTCAAGTTGAGCAACATTCAAGTCACTAAACGCAGTGGAGCACGTGTACCTTTAGACGTTAGCAAATGGCAAGCGCAGGTTACTAAAATATGTGCAGGTATTGCAGATGTCAGTCAGAGTATGATTGAGATCAAAGCACAGCCACACTTCTACGATGGTATCAGCACTAGAGAAATTGATGAACTAACACTTCGAGCTATTGTTGATCTTATTGACGTAGAACATAATCCAGATGTTGGGCATGTAAACTATCAGTATGTAGCAGGTAAACAGCGTCTGAGCATGCTGCGTAAAGATGTCTACGGTGACTATAATCCTCCGCACCTATACGAAATTGTTAAGACTAATGTGGCCACAGGATTATACACAGAAGAGTTGCTTACGTGGTACACAGAAGAAGAATGGAACAAGATGAATGATCTTCTTGACCATGCAAAAGACGAAGAGTATTCATATGCTGCGATTGAACAATTAATCGAGAAATACCTTGTGCGTAACCGCAGTACCAAACAAATTTATGAAACTCCACAAATTCGTTATATGATTGCAGCCGCAACGGTCATGCACAAAGAAGAAACAAATCAAAGATTAAAATTTATCAAGGAATATTACAATGCGGCTAGTGATGGTTTGTTTACTCTTGCTACTCCTGTGCTTGCTGGATTGGGCACTCCAACAAAACAATTCAGCTCTTGCGTGCTTATTCGCAGTGATGACGACTTGGATAGCATCTTTGCTTCAGGAGAAATGATGGCCAAGTATGCTAGCAAACGTGCTGGCATTGGTCTAGAGATAGGTCGACTACGTCCATTGGGAAGTCCTATACGAGGCGGGGAAATCATGCACACGGGTATGATTCCTTTCCTTAAGAAGTGGTTTGGTGATTTACGTTCATGTTCACAAGGTGGTATTAGAAATGCGTCAGCTACTGTGTTTTATCCAATATGGCATCACCAGTTTGATGATCTTATTGTGCTTAAAAATAATCAGGGCACTGAAGAAACTCGTGTTCGTCACATGGACTATGGTGTCGTATTGTCGGCGTTCTTCTGGAGACGCTTCAAAAACAAAGAAAACATAACATTCTTTGATCCTAATGAAGTTCCTGACCTATATGAAGCATTTTACAAAGATGCTAAACTGTTTGAAGAACTGTATGTTAAGTATGAAAAGAAAAGCGGTCTACGTAAGAAAGTAATGTCGGCAGAAGAAGTATTCAAAGGCGGTATCTTAAAAGAGCGCACAGATACTGGACGTATCTATCTAGTGTTTATTGACAATGTAATGAACCAAGGACCGTTTGATCCGGAATATCATACTATCTATCAAAGTAATCTTTGCTGTGAGATTTTATTGCCTACTAAACCATTTAAGCGTCTCGATGATGATAGTGGCCGTATTGCTCTTTGCACACTTGGGTCAATTAACTGGGGTGCTTTCCGTAACCCAGAAGACATGCGCCGTGCTTGCCGTATTCTACAACGTAGCCTATGTAATATCTTAGACTATCAAGACTTTTTATCTATTCAGTCTAAGTTAAGCAACGATGAAATCCAACCTTTGGGTATTGGTATTACTAACTTGGCCTATTGGCATGCTAAACGTAGCTTTAAATACGGTGAAAAGGATGCCCTACAAGAAGTTAAATCATGGATGGAGCATCAGGCATTTTATCTAACAGAAGCAACTACAGAACTAGCACGTGAACGCGGTGCTTGTTTAGACTCAGCTAAGACACGTTATGGACAGGGTATTTTTCCATGGGAACTACGTGCTAATGGCGTTAATGAACTTGCTGACTTTACTCCAGAGTTGGATTGGGAAGGCCTACGTGAACATGTTAAACAATATGGTGTGCGTAATGCTACTTTAATGGCTGTAGCACCAGTCGAAAGTTCTAGTGTTGTTATTAACTCAACTAACGGTATTGAAATGCCAATGAGTTTGATTTCAGTTAAAGAAAGTAAAGCAGGCTCGTTTATTCAAGTAGTTCCAGAATATCATAAATTGAAAAACAAATATCAATTGATGTGGGAACAAAAAGACTGTGATGCTTACTTGAAAACTGCGGCTGTTATTGCGGCCTATGTAGATCAAAGTATTTCAACTAATACATTCTACAATCCAGCACACTGGGCAGATCGTAAAGTACCAACTACACTTATTGCTAAAAACTTGATGCAGGCACATGCATGGGGATTGAAAACATTCTACTACAGCTTGATCAACAAGAAAGGCGCAAAAGCAGATGTAGAAGCAACTCCACTACAAACTGGTCAAGTAGAAGAATTTATTGAAGAGGACTGCGAAAGCTGTAAACTGTAATGGCCTATTCTGAAAAAGTTTTAGAACATTATGAAAACCCA
>Ga0316218_1004268_pt1 | contig 11037 bp, 6 predicted proteins | sample TBH18003metaG_FD_203634 | JGI IMG/M metagenome (GOLD analysis project Ga0316218, IMG submission 203634) | Freshwater microbial communities from Trout Bog Lake, Wisconsin, USA - TBH18003 | ecosystem: Environmental > Aquatic > Freshwater > Lake > Hypolimnion/Profundal zone | place: USA: Wisconsin... | reverse complement strand
TATCGAAGACGCTACTTATAGCCGTTTAATTAGAAAGTATTACGCCACAGAAAAACCATTGCCGATTGATGTGAAGCTAGTGCAACGATTGATCAATGCACGATCAAAAGAAGAAAAAAATTCAGTTATCTCGGTCCTGAATGAATTTTTTACTCTCACAGACGATGGCTGGAGACAAGAGCGCTGTGATCATGAAATAGCGCGCTTTAAAGATAAGCAAATCAAGGCTAGACGTAGTGCTGAGGGTCGTTGGCAAGCATTTCAGTCAGATGATTTGCGCCAAGAAAATGACCCTCACAATTCATGCGTTCGCATTGCGACCGCATTGCGAACGCAATGCTCACCAGACACCAAACACCAGACACCAGTCACCAATCTCCATACACCAGACAAACAAAACAATGGGGCTGAAATCGAAAAAGTTTTACAAGGCGATGGTGAAAGGAAAAAACAAATTCAAACTCTTTTTGAAAAGGAGGGTTTAAATATTGGAGAAGACGATGAGCGTATTGCCCAGTTGATTCAACAAGGCCTAACCGTTGAAGATGTTGAGGTGGCTATTGCTCAGGCAAAGGAAATGCGAAGGAGGGCATCAAGCTCTACCCCGATCAATACTGGATTTGTTCTGGCCATTCTGAAAGGGATGCGTAGGAAAGCCCTAGATTCCTCTGAAGATACCTGGTGGAAATCGAATGAGGGCATCGACCTTAAGGGACGAGAACTCGGAATGCGAGCTCAAGGCTCGGAGAGCTATGACTCTTTCAAAACTAGAATCTTTTCTGAGCTGCGTAAGAGAAAAGAGATCCCAGCTACAACGGAGGCTTCCCATGCAAGCTAACCCATGTATAGCCGGAATCATTGATCGACCCGATATGGAAGATTTCCCCATTGGATCGATCGTTAAAACTCCAAGTGGCCGCGTAGGCACAGTTGTAAAGCATCGCGGGGCTCAAAGTCGGCATGATCTGTTCCAGAGAATCATCATTGAGTTTGATGAGCCCTTTGGCGATTCAGTAGCATTGCAACCTCATCTTTTGAAGATGATCAGAGGACCAGAAGCATCATCATGATTGAAAACAATCAAAAGAAATCAAAGCCAAAAGCAAAGCCGGCAAATAAAGGAGGAGCTAGGCCAGGAGCAGGGCGTAAAGAGGGCAGCCTCACCAAGAGGACTCGTGAAATCGCTGAGGTAGCCGCCGCGCAGGGCATTACACCTTTAGAAGTCATGATGAGCACCATGATGGCGCTTTACAAGGAGGCTGAAAACTGCACTAAGCATGATGATCATGCTCATGAAGGTGTAGGTCATGATCATGACATCATGATCACCGAGAGTCGAATCAAACTCCTGAACATGGCTGCCACCATCGCAAGACACGCTGCCCCCTATGTTCACCCGCGCCTATCTGCAATCGAACATACCGGCAAGGATGGGGCGCCACTACAAAGTGGCGTCTTGGTAGTGCCAGGAGCGATGAGTATGGATGATTGGGAGCAAGCCGCCCAAGCAAAACACTAGTCCATGAAAACCATCTGGGCACCATTGCCCGGTAGTCAGACTTTGTTTCTGACTTGCCCAGTGTATGAAGTATTGCTAGAGGGCACCCGAGGAGGGGGTAAGACCGATACCTTGCTCATGAGTTATGCCCAACATGTAGGTAGAGGCTTTGGAGATCACTGGCGCGGAACACTCTTTCGTCTAACTTACCCGCAGCTAGCTGACGTAGTAGCCAAGAGTAAGTGCTGGTTCTATCAAATCTTCCCGGGCGCCAAGTTCAACGAATCTGACTATGTCTGGAAATGGCCTACTGGAGAGATGCTCTATTTTCGGTATGGTGCCAATGAGGATGACTACTGGAATTACCATGGCCATGAGTATTGCGTCACACTTGATACGCCAGTCTTAACCCCAGATGGATTTGTTGAAATAGGTAGACTTCGTGTCGGAGATAAGGTTATCACCTTAGATGGAGAGCGACCTATTACCCGTACGTTTAGACCGCAGGTCAAAGAATGCGTCAGAGCTTACGTTTACGACGACCATCAGCGTTTAATCGGCTCACAAGTTCAATCGGTAGATCACCAGCTGCTGACCAACGTTCAAAAGCCTTATTCATGGTCGTGCGAGTTGTCCCAAAATTTTTCGCAATTTGATCGGTATTCAAGGTCATGGCAAGGATACAAATTTCCTCTTGATGACTATCCAAAAAACCAGGAGGTTTACGCTTACTTAAAAGCTCGGGAAAATTACGGTACAGAGTTCCTACGGACACCTCTAAAATTTTTGCAGCATCGGCTGTTTTTCGACCATGCAATGCTTTCTGCACATCTTTTGCATCAAGCCTGGTCTCATCAGCCGGAATCCACTCGATCGCATTATCACGGCAGATTGCACGAGCAAGAACGGGACTTATGCCGAGTGAACGAAGCGGGGTCTTGGGATTTTGCGCAGCTTGTCGTACCTTCTCAATTACAGCTTGATCTCTCCGCTTGGAGTGCGCTTGCATATGCTCTCGAGAGGATTCGAGTAGCTCAAGATTTTCAATTCGGTTGTCATCCTTCTTTCCATTTAAGTGATGAACAACTTCATGACCTTTTAAAAATCGACCTAGGTGGCGTTCCATTTCACGGCGGTGCTGAAGAACGCGTCCATGTAAGTCTGCTTGGGGATGATTCGGGCAGCGCTCATATAGGTAGCCGCTGTGATGACGTAATGGCTTACCCTCATCCTTACAGTGGGAAAATTCAAAAAACGGATCGTCAATTAAAGGACGGCTGGGTGATATATGAAACATGTGGCTCCGCTTTGACAATTGATATAACGGTTGATACAAGCAATCACTACATTACAGAAACAGGCTTAATCAATAAAAATTGCTGGCTGGGATTCGAAGAGTTAACCAACTGGCGCAACCTCTCATTTTACGAGGCGATGCTTACAACTTGTCGATCATCACAACCTGGAATCCCTAGGATGGTGAGGGCTACTTGCAATCCATTTGGAATGGGCCACGCATCAGTAAAGGAAAGATTTCAAATTGGGGCAATACCCGCGGGACAGATTATTCGACAAAAGGGTGCACTGCCTAGGGTGAGAATTCATTCGACGATTTATGAGAACACTCATCTACTAAAAAACGACCCTAACTATCTTATGAGCCTAGAGTCGCTAAGCGATCCAAACAGGCGTAGAGCCTGGTTAGAAGGTGATTGGGATATTCACGTGGGAAGTTTCCTCGAAGGCGTATGGCAGCCTTCTAAACACGTTGTAGAGCCATTTGCTATTCCACCAACATGGAAGGTTTGGCGCTCTATGGATTGGGGATATGCCAGACCGTATGCCGTCTATTGGTTTGCCTTGTCTAATGATGGAGTCTATTACCTTTGGCGAGAGCTTTATGGGTATGGGGATAAGGAAAACACCGGCACAAGAGAAGACGCAACAGTAGTTGCAGAGAAGATAAAGAAAATAGAGGTCCACGATCAACGTCTTGGATATGAATACCGCATGAACTTAGCTGACCCATCCATATTCTCGAAGATAGGAGCAGAGCGATCCATAGGCCAAATATTCAGAGATAAAGGGGTTAAATGGACCGAAGCCTATAACGCTCCTAGAAGCAGAGTAAACGGAGCTCAAGAAATCATCCGGCTACTAGCCGAAGACAGACTCAAGATCTTCTCAAGCTGTAAGCATTGGTTAAGAACCATCCCACAACTACCACCAGATTCGTTGAATCCAGAAGATGTGGATACCGATGCAGAAGATCATGCTTGGGATGCTACTAGGTATGGAGTGATGAGGGCCAGACGAATACCTGAAATTGATTCGCTCTATGGATCGAGGGGTAACAGTATTTCTTAGGCCTGGAAAGGACGAGGTGATGATATGTAAATTGGTTGATCAGACAGATTCGAACTCGCGACCAACGGATTAAAAGAGCTGTTTTAACGCCGACGGACTCAATTTAACACAAAAATACACGCCATTAATTCTCTTGGAATTTCGCTGTAATATCAGCCATGCACTTTTTTACGATTCAATCGATCTTTTTGTTCTATAGCGCAATCAGTATTTTTTGCGGCTTATTGCTTATCGGCTTTTTTTGGGGCCGCAAGGATCTATCTGCCCGTATTTGGATTGCTAGTTGCTTTTTATCTGCATTCGCAACTATGGTGACGGTATATCGGGATCATATTCCCTTGCAGGTAAGTTACAGCTTGATGGTATCCATTGAGACTTTCGCACTTCTTTCCCTGAGTCAATCCTTATGGAATCTATTGCCGGGATATAAAGTAACTAGAGGATTTTTTCAGCTTTTAATTGTTGTTACAGTATTTTTCCTATCCCAGGAGGCGTTACTTTTTTTAGGCGATGGAAAACTAACCCCCACGATGTCATTGCTAACATCAAGCACTTGGGTATTCGTTGATTTATTCTGCGCATACTCTGCATATAGGGTAGCAAAGCAGTTTCAACACAAGCTATTCCTGCAAATTATCGCTGTAGTATTTTTAAGCTCTAGTCTCCTATTTGTGATGCGAGTAGTCAATATGCTGGCAGGTGATAGCCACTCTGCTTTTGACCCACAGATTTTTAACTTCATCATTTATTTTGGTATTGCAATACTGAGCACCTTTAGAAATCTTCTCTATATTTTCTTGAGGATGCACTTAGGTTTTACTGAGCATAGTAGGTTAAATAATATGAACATGCGCCTTAACAATGTATTGGATGAGCGCAACCAAATGATTAACTCGCTTGCTAAGCTCAACAAGTCTGCTGAGGTAAACGCTTTGGCCAGTACAGTAGCTCATGAAGTTAACCAGCCTTTGGGCGCCTCGAAGCTTGATGCCCAATTTGCATTGCATATTCTGAAGGAGCATCCTGAGAACGCCGCTGCTTTGCAGAACGCTGTTCAGTCGCTTGTTGGCAATATCGATAGAGCTTCAAACATTATTCGAAATCTCTCGAATCTCAGTCGTAAATCAAATCTTGAGCGCGAAAAAATAGCCTTAAATCAACTTCTTTTAGATGTAGTAGAAGTTTCTAAAGGAAGGTGCTCAAAGCTTGGAATCCATATTGAGTTCATTGCCGAGCAAGACATTAAGGTCTACGCCAACTCCGGGGAATTGCAGCAGGTATTGATTAACCTGATCAACAATGCAATTGATGAACTAGAGATCGCAAAAATTACTAATGGAAAAATTCTTATTTTTACAAAGCAGGTAGATCGGTTTGTCAGAATCTACGTGCAGGATAATGGCAGGGGTGTGCCAAAGGATAAGGAAAAGACCATATTTGAGCTTTTGCATACTGATAAGGATGGCGGTAGTGGGATTGGCTTGTGGCTATCACAATCTATTATTACGCGTTGGAATGGAAAACTTTGGTATGAAAGCGCCCCTCAAGGCGGCTCTATCTTTATAGTAGAGCTAGCAACGATTTCTGAATAAGTCTTCTGAGGGTATTAACCCTCAGCTAATGGATATTGAGGGTGGATTGCAATAATCTGAGCTTGTCATTGATACACTCCACGTATGAGCGCTATTTCAGAAACCCGACAGGATCAAAAGTTGGCCAAGTATGTCTTCTTAATAGAGGATAGTGAGCCGATGAGGCAATCCCTTGTGGAGATGTTGGAATTCTTGGGCTACCAGGTGCAATCTTTTTCTTCGGCGGTTGATTTCTTACAAGTTCCGATTCAAGTGGGCCCAACAGTAGTAATCACTGATATGCGTATGCCTGATATGACAGGCGTTGAGCTCCAGGCGGAATTATTAAAACGGGGTAGGCAGATACCCATCATCTTTATTAGTGGCGAGAGTACTGTTCAGCAATCCATTGATGCCATGAAGCAGGGCGCAATGGAGTTTCTAATTAAGCCCTTTGAGCGGGATCAACTCCTAGCCGCTGTGGCAAAAGGCCTAGAGCGGGATGCTAGCTATATGCGCGGGCATATAGAGCGATCTGCTCTTGAGGAAAACCTTAAAAAGCTCTCAGCTCGTCAGCTTGAGACCTTCGAGTTACTCTCTCAAGGTCTCAATAATGCAGAGCTGATGGAGCGATTAAATGTTTCTTTAGCCACTGCAAAGCAATATAAGTTCGAAGTCATGCGCAAACTCAGATTGCGTTCATCGGCGCAGTTAATTGCTCTTTGGGCTAGCCGCTCAAAGTAGCCAAAATTGATGAATCTAAATTAGCCTTATAGCTAATATCATTCGTTGGATTTTAATTTTTAGCATTTTCGCTTGTAATGTGGTCTTATTTCGCAAGATCATGTTATGCACTATCAATTTCAAAATTTAGAACAAAGTAAATCCTTAGTTACCAAAAATAGTGCGGCTGGATTTACGCGCAATGCAATTTCTTTGGTTGCTGTCATTTTGGTAATGGGTAGTGGATCTATTGCATTTGCGCAGGCGGGTCCTGAAGCGGGGGCATTGCAACAGCAATTGCAGCGTGAAGTCGATCGAAATGCTCCAACACAAGCGCCAGAGCAGCTCATTAAAAAACCAGCGAAACCAAGTCGCCCTAAATCAGGCGATAAAACGATTGATGTCACCGCATTTAAGGTTACTGGCATTACGCTGATTACCCAAGAACAAGCACAAGAAGTTCTGAAGCCGTTTACAAATCGCCAGCTCACATTGGATCAGATCAAAGAGGCTGGTGATGCCATCACTAATCTATATGGCCAGATGGGAAGAATGGCGCAAGCCGTTATCCCCCCACAAGATGTTGTTGGTGGCGTGATCACCATCAAAATCATTGAGGGCAAGGTTGGCAATGTCATTATTGAGTTAAATAAAGAAGCCCCAAGTCGTCTCAAGTCAGAAGTCATTCAAAAGTTCATTACCAATAGCAATGAACCGGGCGACTTTATTGATCTAAAGAGTTTAGAGCGTAGCTTAGCCATTTTGAATGAAACACCAGGCAATGAAGTGAATGGTGAGCTAGCACAGGGCGATAAAGAGGAGACAACCAATATCTTGGTGAATGCCAAAGATACTGGCCTATTTGCAGGTAGGGTGGATCTATCAAACTATGGCGCAGCCAATACTGGCCCAGCACAAGCAGTAGCAAGCTTAAGTTTGAATAATCCTAGTGGTAATGGTGACCAAGCCACATTGGATGTGATTGGTTCTCAGGGTTCTGTATATGGACAGCTCAAGTACGGCTTACCAGTTGGCTACGATGGCTGGAGAGTATCTGCAGGAGCCAGTGCCTTAGATTACAAAAGCTTGAGTAGTTACTCTTCTACGATTTCTCAGGGCACAGCACAAACCTACGGAATTTATTCCACCTATGCCTTAGAGCGCACAGCAAGATCAAACAAAACAGTTGTAGTTAACTTTGAAAACAAGAACTACAACAACCAAACCAATGGAATCGAGAGTAGTAATTATCAAATCAATGATTTAAGCGTTGGCATTAATGGTACAAACTATCTTGAGCAGGCCTATGTTAGCTGGGGCGCAACAGCAACTCTTGGCTCTTTATCCATTAATAACACCAATCAAGCCAATAACGATGCCCAAGGTGCAGCAACAAAGGGCTCATTTGCCAAGCTTGGTTTTAATGGCTCCATTACTCAGCCATTGCCAATTGATAAAACAAACTTAGTAGCATCGATTTATGGCCAGTTGGCCAATAAGAACCTTAATAGTGCAGAACAGATTTATATGGGCGGTCCTTATGGCGTTCGTGCTTACCCGGTTGCACAGGGTGGTGGCGCTCAAGGTGCAATTGCCTCGATTGAAATTAATCACACCTTAATTCAGGATCTGCAAGTAGGCGCATTCTTTGATGCAGGCTTGGTTCAGCAATACATCACGACATATAACAATTGGCAAGGCCAAACAAACGCGAATAATACTTATAGCCTCTACGCTACGGGCATATCTGCAAAGTATCAATTTGAGAAAGTACAGATTTCTGGCTCTTTAGCTTGGCGTGTGGGTAATAACCCGCTCTATACGCAAAGTGGTCAACAGTTAAATACTGACAACATGTATCGTTCTGTGCAGGGTTGGATTAAAGGGAGCATTTATTTCTAATGAATCAAAAAATAATTTCATTTGTTAGCTTGAGAGCCAATATGAAAACGCATCAGAAAGTTATAAATTCAGTAGTACTTAAGTAAATTACTAATTTTGTTAAAACAAATTACGCCCGCTCCGCATGTAAAAATGCACTTCAAAGCCGCTAAGTTATTAGCGGCTTTAGCCGTTGCTGGTCTTGCTCAGCAAGCCTTGGCAGCTGCACCTGCGCCCAATGCCTTGCCCACAGGTGGTAAGGTGGTTGCTGGTTCAGCGGCCATTACGCAGGCAGGTAATACGATGAACATTAATCAGTCTAGTCAAAGGGCTGTGATTAATTGGAATAGTTTTGATGTGGGTTCGCAGGCAACAGTGAACTTCAATCAACCAAACTCTCAAGCTGCAACCCTCAATTACGTCAATAGCGCATCTAAATCGATGATTAATGGCGCAGTCAATGCCAATGGTCAGGTGATTTTTGTGAATAACAACGGCGTAGTCTTTGGTAAGGGTGCAGAGGTGAACGTCGGTGGCATGGTTGCCACCACAATGAATACTTCAGCCCAAGAATTTATGGATGGCAAAGCTGTCCAGACTTATGAGGGTGGTGCTACTGGTAAAGTGATTAACAAAGGTCATATCACCGGAAATAATATTAATAGCTACATCGCATTAATGGCTCCTCAAGTAAAAAATACTGGAGTAATTACTGCAACGATGGGTGGTGATAATGCAATTGCATTGGTTGCCGGTCAAAAAGTGACTTTGAAATTCTCAGGCAGTCAATTTGTGAGTGTTTCAGTAGATGCTTCAGTGGTAAATGCATTAATTTCAAATAAATTATTGATTAATGCAGGTAATGGCCAAGTGATTATCGGTGCAAATGCTGCTCAAAACTTAATGGGTTCACTCATTAAAAATACTGGAACAGTATCTGCTAACGGAATTAATACTTCTGGCGGAAAAATTACATTAACTGCAGATAATATTGAGCAATCTGGAACAGTAGAGGCCAATTCTGTTAATTCAAATGGTGGTCATGTTAACTTTGCAGCTAATAATATTAATTTGGCAAGCGGTTCTAAGACAACTGCAACAGGCGCTACCGGCGGTGGCAATATTACCGTTGGTGTAAACGTTCAAAATGCGGCCTCAAATATTCAAGCTGCAGTACAAAATAATCAATTAGCAAGCACTGTTTCAATCCAAGCAAACGCGATTATCGATGCTTCTGCAACCCAAAACGGTAACGGCGGAAACATCAGCGTTTGGTCACAAATCAAGACCTTCGTAGCTGGAAGCTTGTTTGCAAAGGGTGGGGCGCAAGGCGGTAATGGCGGCTTTATCGAAACTAGTTCTAAAGGTAGCGTTGTTCTTGCTGCTACAACGCAGGTTGATACGAGTGCACCAAAAGGCAAGACAGGCACATGGACTATAGATCCTGTAGCCCTCATTGTTGATAGCACCTCTGCATCAGTCATTAGCAATGCTCTGAATACCACTAGCGTCACGCTAGATGCTACAGGCAATAGTTGCGCATTTGGTGCTTGCACACAAAGCCAAACACCATTGATTCAGATCTTGGCTGATATCTACTCTGGCAATACAAACACCGCATTGAACCTCATTGCAACGGGTGGACAGATTGATATCAATGCGAACGTAACATCAGGGCAGGTCTATGCAGTTGCACAAGCTATCAATGTTAATGGTTCTATCAATACAAACGGTGGATCAAATTCCAATATTTATTTAGCTGGTGCGATTATTAATATTCTCGGCAATATTAATTCCAACGGCGGCAGTAATAACAGCAATCCAAATAACACCAATTCAAGCAATTTAAATTCTGTAAATACTACTACTGCAAATAATCGCCGCAATGGTCAAAATGGTTTAAATGCAGACCAAAATATTTATACAAGTAATGGTGGATTAATTAATATCCTTGCAACAGGCGATATTACTGTTGGTGCAAATAGTTATATTTCAGCAAATGGTATCAATGGCGGAACAATCAATATTATTTCTACAGCTGGAGCAATGACTATTAACGGTATCGTTGATTCCATTGGTAAGGGATTAAATAGCGTAGGTAGTGGCGGCAATATTGCGATTGTTGGTAAAACCCAAACCGATATCATTGCAGCCCTGATTAGCTCTGAAGGATTAAGCCAAGGTGGCGTGATTAATTTAGGTCAAGTCAATAACTTGGGCAATGGCACCATCCTCGCGCCGCCTGCAACTGCGCCCCCAGCACTTAGCAACTTTGTAAATTCAGCAGTCGTAGCAGCAGTAGATTCAAATAACAGCATCACTAGCAACAACATCAATCTTGATATCCAGACTGGTATCAATGCACCAAACGGCAACATCGTCGTATTCGGTGACCAAATCTCTGTAAACAATTCAAATCTTTCAGCAGTCAATGGCACTATCGCTATTGGTCGTGAGGGGTATTCAACTGGCGCATTGGCCGGTCTGACTGCAGTAAGTAATTCGACTTTGATTGCCAATAAGGTAGAAACCTCTGGATCTTTGTTAGGGACAAATGTACTATCTGTTAGCGCCTCTGAGTGGTTGCTTGACCCAAATAACGTCACCATTACTTCAACAGCAACCACTGGTGGCACATTGCCTAACTACACTGCAGCTCTAGCAGCATCTAATGTAAATACAAATGATATTCAAAATGCAATTAACGTCGGTACGAGCGTCACAATTTTGGCTAGTGGCACGATTACTCAGTCAGCCCCGTTGGTATTTGCCGTAACAATCCCTAATTATTTACCAACATTAACTTTAAATAACAGCTCTGGTGCAATTCAAAATATAACGCTTGCAGCAATTACTGATAACACCACTTCATCAGGATCAAAAGTTAATTTATCTGTAATTTCAAATGGTGGCGCAATCGCTGTAGGGGGCGCAGTAAATGTAAAAGGCGCTATTTCTTTAGATAATACTTATGCTGGAGCAACAACGAATGCGGGG
>Ga0316218_1004262_pt1 | contig 11053 bp, 13 predicted proteins | sample TBH18003metaG_FD_203634 | JGI IMG/M metagenome (GOLD analysis project Ga0316218, IMG submission 203634) | Freshwater microbial communities from Trout Bog Lake, Wisconsin, USA - TBH18003 | ecosystem: Environmental > Aquatic > Freshwater > Lake > Hypolimnion/Profundal zone | place: USA: Wisconsin... | reverse complement strand
CTCGGCAGAGCTATACTATAATAAGATACCGGTGATAAAGGGCGCGCGCGAATTGCTGGCGCAGCGCATAGTACCCGATGCTACCTACCGCAACTGGAACGGCTATGGCAGCAAGATACATTTTGAAGCAGGTGTAGATGTGATGGAAGCCTTCAGCCTGCTGCCCGATCCGCAAACGAACGGCGGACTGCTGTTTGCAGTAAGCCCTGCCTTTGAGGGCCAGGTAATACAATCGCTTAAAGACTATGGCCTGCACGACTTTGTAGTACCTGTAGGCCGGATGATAGCTAAGCAGGAGAAAGTAGTTATTGTAATGCCATAGTTAAGCTATGCTACAATATTGGCTGTACGGTAGGCGGTGCCTTTAAAGATGGCTACCAGCTTGCCGGCCTCGTTGGTGGTGCGTATATCGTATACGCCGGTCGTATTGCCCAGGTGTAGTTCCTTAGCCTCTACCGTTAGCACTTCGCCTTCTTTTGCGGGCCGGGTAAAAGTGATGCTCACATCCAGCGCCACAGTTATGCGGCCATGCGAGTTGCACGCGAATGCAAATGCTGAATCGGCGGCCGAGAACAATACACCACCATGTATGCTGGAGAAGCCGTTGAGCATATCAGGCCGCACGGTATAATGCAGCTTACAATAGCCCGGGCCTACCTCATCTATCTGTAGCCCCAGCAGTTTGGAGAAGCTGTCATTGGCCATCATGATATCGGTTACCTCTTGCGGGGTAGGCATCTTATGGTCCGCGTCTTTTTCGTGCATGGCTTAGTCTTTTTTACGGGTGTCTATGATGCGGTTTGTTTTGCCGCCTTCGCTGCGGGGTATTTCGCCGGGGGCCATCAGGTGCACCTTCATGGTAAGGCCAATGTTGTCCTTTATCTTTTTCTGCATAGAGCGGTACATGGCGCTAAGGCGGTCATTGCTGTTGATGAGGTTGGTGGTAAGTGGTTGCCGGCCGAGTGCGTTATATAGGTCGGCACCCAGCTCCACATTCACCTCTACCTCATCCATCTTGCCATCTCGTTTTACCAATAGCTGGTAGTTGGTGGTGAGTTCGGTGAAGTTTTGCAACACCGCCTCTACCTGCGTATGAAAGAGGTTCACGCCGCGGATGATGAGCATATCATCAGCCCGGCCTATGATCTGGCCCATCTTTATATGGGTACGCTTGCCTGTCGTATCGTAGTAGATGCTGGTGATGTCGTTGGTCCAGTAGCGGAGTACAGGCATTGCTTTTTTGGAGAGGGTGGTAAATACCAGCACCCCCGTCTGCCCTTCGGGCAATGGCTCACCGGTATCTTTATCGACTATCTCCGGGAAGAAGTGGTCTTCCCATATGTAGCTGCCTGTTCCTTTTTCTTCATGGTCTTCCTGCGATACGCCGGGGCCCATCACTTCAGAGAGGCCGTATATGTTGGTAGCAGTTACGCCCAGGCCGGCCTCCACGCTGGCGCGTATGCTTTCCGTCCAAGGTTCTGCACCCAGCACGGCATATTTCAGTTTTAGCTTCGACTTGTCGATGCCTTGCCTCGCCAGTTCTTCTGCAATAGTGAGCGCATACGAGGGGGTGCAGCAAATAGCATCTGTGCCAAAGTCTTGCAAGAGCATGATCTGTCGCTCGGTCATTCCGCCCGATACGGGTACCACGGCCATACCCAGCCGCTCTGCGCCATAGTGCAGTCCCAGGCCGCCGGTAAACAGCCCATAGCCATAGGCATTCTGCATCACCATCCCCGGCCTGCAACCAGCCGCAGTTAGCGAACGGGCTATGCACTCCGAGAATATGTCAAGGTCGCCCTTGGTATAAGCCTCCACTGTGGGTTTGCCGATAGTGCCGCTACTACAGTGTATACGTGCTATATCGGTTTGCGGTACAGCCACCAGCCCGAAGGCGTAGTTGTCGCGCAGGTCGGTCTTTTTGGTAAAGGGCAGTTTGTAGATGTCCTCTATACTCTTGATAGTTGTGGGGTCTACACCGGCATCATCAAGCTTTTTCTTGTAGAAGGGTACATTTTTATACAGGTAGGCTACCTGCTCGCGCAGCCGCCGGCTTTGCAGTTCCCGCATCTGTGCCCTGGGCATCAGTTCTATTTCCGGTTGATACAGCATATGGTATGCTTTTATGAACAGTAAATTTATGGAAATAAACAGGCGCATACCTCTTTCTGCATTTATCCTTCTATTTTTACAGTGAAATGGCAATACTCAAATTATACATGATGATACTGGGCGGCAGGCCCGCGGCAAGGAATACAGAGCAGCACGATATTTTCTTTGCTATAGGAACTTCGCTTAAGGAACTGGTGCCGGAGATCAAAGCATTTTGGCCGGAGGCTAAGAGCAACCTGCATATTGATGCCTGGCGCGAGGTGACTTCGGTAGATGGCTGCCGTGTGGAGGTGATCGAAAGAAAGCATGGCGGTGCCAACTCCGATAGGAGCGGGCAGCTATTCTTCATTAACCTGGGTGGGTACAAAGAGGGTTTGTTTGATGAGCCGCATTTCAAAATGCTCACGGTGCAAAAAGATAAGGCGCAGGCCGTTAAGCACGCCAAGGATACACCGTTCTATAAGGAGCTATCCGTACCCACCCCCGGCGGCGAATCACATATTGATGATCACTTCGGGGTAGATGTGGATGAGGTGTATAATGTAAAGGACATACTCCCCACAGGCCAGAAGGAGCTGTACTCCCTCAGCATTATGCCACAAGAGGGTGTTGCTGAGGACAAGCTGCACCTTGGTTACTTTAAGCTAAGTGCCTTGCCGGGATAGGCTCACTGCTCGGCCACTTTTTTCATGCCTTCCAGCACGGTGGTCCAGTTCTCTTCCATGTGCTTTAGCTGGTCGGTTGTTTCTATGTTGTCTTGTGTGAGGGTGACATGCGTATGGTCCTCATGCTCCCGCAGGGTGTAGATCACGTTGGCATAGTTCTCCGGCTTGTCCTCTTTGCCGCTTATGCCACTCAGGTAGGTGGTGTGCAGCAGTTTTTCAGGCACTATATTCACTATGGTTCCTTTATCGGTATAAGACTTGCCTTTCCACTCGCCTGTGTAGGTGATGGGGCTTCCTACCTTCCAGTCAGTGGTCACGTTTGTACCCATTAAGTATTGCTTTATGGCTGCCGGATCGGTGATGGCTTTCCATACTTTACTCACTGGCGCATTGATCTTGATCTGGGTAGTTGCTGTTAATTTGTTGTCCATTTGATTTTTTTTCTGAATACGCTAAAGAATTGTGCCAGATGTGAAATTCTGGCTACGAGTCTTTGATTCTTGTTGTAGAATTGTTTCGTGTTATAATAAAAAATATACTATAAATAAAGACGTTGTGAGATTATTTTCTTTCCTTTGCGCTCCGTTTTCAATAAGTAATACATAAATAAATAAATATTTACTAACACACAGAAACAATAAATAAGAAATTCAGCATGAAGAAAACATTACTATCAGTACTTGTACTTACAATGACCATGTTCCAGTTTGCGAATGCGCAATCGGTGGACAAATTATGGAGTTATGGTAACGATATACAGTAGTGTACCAAAAATAAAATAAATATTCAATAACAACGCCTATAGTGGATTACGGACGCTTCTTTACTTTAGGCGGGGCTTTAGGATTTGGAGTAGATAACAGCTTGTCTATCATCTGCTCTAAAGGTTGTGGCCCTGCTTCGTACTTCTCCACAAGTTCTGCGTGGGTAAGTCCTTTCTTCTCCTGCCTTGGTTCTTTTGCTTTTGGCATAAGGTAAAGTTACGGAAATTAAATTGCCACCCAAATAACGCCGCAAACAACGTCTATAAGCACTCCGGTAACGTAGCCGCCCCACACTTTTTTCTTCTTGATGTGGTGCGCCTCTTTCTTGTAGGCTCCGGCATACTCTTCATTCTTCATTAGCCCGGCATCAGGGTAGCCCAGCCGTTTATCTTTGGGTGGCGTAGAGGCGCAAGCAATAGTTGGGATAAGCCCAAGTATCGCCCCGGTGAATACGGTGCTTATTGAGGCCGCCGCACGCGCGCCGTGGTATTTGTGATAGTATTGGTCGGCATCCGATTTGCCCTGGTCGGCCATGCTGCGCTTATCCCAATGTCCATCCGGGTCTGCATCGTCAACATGGGTTTCGTTGAACATTTCCTTCATACCATTTTCGTACTTTATTAAATAGCTATATAGTGAAACCTGTGGGCTTTGAGAATTTTCTGAGAGCAATAACCAATCTTGGTTTTTACTGGCTGCTGCTGAACCACCCGCCTAAAAAATGAATGTCATTTTTTTTCAGAATCATTGCCGATGTCATTAGTACTATGTACATTGGAGTTCTCAAACCAATCAGGATGAAGAAATATATCATCGTACTGCCGTCATTATTGTTACTGACAGTGGCAGCAACCGCAAAGCACAAACATAAAGGCGGCAACGCCCCGGCGGCGCCTGTAGCCAAGGCCGACAGCAGCGCTTCTAAAAAAGGCCCGAAGCCTTATGATAAAGTGATCACTGATAAGGCCGTGACGAAGCATGGCTTATTCACCGTGCATAAGGTGGATGATAAATGGTACTTCGAGATACCCGATTCCCTGTTCAACCGGGAGATGATCGTGACCACACGCTACAGCAAAACGGCCGGTGGCGGCGGCATATATGCCGGTGAGATGGTGAATGACCAGACCGTACTATGGGAAAAGGGGCCTAACAATAACGTGTTTTTGCGGGTAGTAACGGTGATCAGTATTGCCGATTCATCTAACCAGATATATAAGGCAGTAACCAATTCTAACCTCAACCCTATAGCCCAGGCATTTGAGATCAAAGCATTTGGCAAGGGTAGTGACTCCGGCTCTGTGGTGATCGATGTTACCGATTTCTTTAAGGGCGATAACCAACCGATAAGCCTGGGCGAGTTTACTAAGAAACGCTTTAATCTCAGTTCGCAGATAGGCGACAGGTCTTATATCGAGCACATTAATACTTACCCTATCAATACAGAGGTACGGGTAGTACGTACATTTAATTCCACACCGTCATTCAATTTTTCCGGCGCGCCAAGCCCGTTCCCATCCACTACTTTACCTGCGGCCTATACCACCGGTGCGGTAACGCTGGAGATGAACAACTCATTTGTACTGCTTCCCAAAGTGCCTATGACGAAAAGGGCATACGACCCGCGCGTAGGTTTCTTTGCCGATGACTTTGAAGTGTATAGCGATGCACAGCAGAAGGTGGAGGATAATACCTTCATTGTGCGCTGGAGGCTGGAACCCAGGGATGAGGATATTGAAAAGTGGAAGAGGGGAGAACTGGTAGAGCCTAAAAAACCTATTGTATATTATATAGACCCTGCCACGCCCAAAAAATGGAGGCCCTTCCTGATACAGGGTATCAACGACTGGCAGAAAGCCTTTGAGCAGGCCGGCTTTAAGAATGCCATCATTGGCAAGGAGTGGGATGATAAAGACTCTTTATCAAATCTCGAAGATGCACGCTACTCGGTGCTGCGCTACCTGCCGTCTGATATAGAGAATGCCTATGGCCCCAATGTGCACGACCCGCGCAGCGGCGAGATCATAGAGAGCCACATAGGATGGTTCCATAACGTGATGAAGCTGCTGCACGACTGGTACATGATACAGGCTGCGGCGGTAGACCCTAAGGCAAGAAAAATGGAGTTTGATGATGAGCTGATGGGGCAGCTCATACGCTTTGTATCATCGCACGAAGTAGGGCATACGCTGGGCCTGCGCCACAACATGGGCAGCAGCAGCCGCACGCCTGTGGAGCTGCTGCGCAATAAAGCATGGGTAGAGGCACACGGCCATACGGCATCTATAATGGACTATGCACGCTTTAACTACGTGGCACAACCCGAGGATAACATCAGCGAGGTGGGCCTGTTCCCGAGGATAGGGGAGTATGATAAGTGGGCCATACAGTGGGGCTACAAAGCCTCCTTTGCCAAGACGGAAAAGGAAGATAAAAAGATAGTGAACCAGTGGGTGATAGACAGCCTGCGCTCCAACCCGCGTTTGTGGTTTGGTACGGAGAGCAACCCCTTCGACCCCCGCTCGCAGACAGAAGACCTGGGCGATAACAGCATGAAAGCCAGCGAGTATGGCATCATGAACCTGAAACGCATTATAGTGAAGCTGCCGGAGTGGACCAAAGAAGACGCTGACAAATACGATAACCTGCGCGATATGTACAGCGCTTTGATAGGCCAGTATAATCGCTACATGAACCATGTGCTAAAGAATGTGGGCGGTGTGTATGAAACACCGAAGAGCATAGAGCAAACCGGCGAAGATGTATATGAACCAACTCCAAAGGCTATACAGCAAGAGGCGGTGGCCTTCCTGAACAAGCAATTGTTTGAAACACCAACGTGGCTGCTGGATAAGGGTATCCTGAATAAGATCACTAACCCCGTATCGGGCGAAACGGTAGGCAATGTACAATCTAATGTAATCAATGGGCTGTTCTCTGTTACCCGCCTCAACAGGATGGCTGTATCGGGCAACCGCTTCGCTGATAAGGACACCTACACCATTGATGATATGATGAATGATGTGAAGAAAGGTGTGTGGAGCGAGCTGAGCACTAAAAAGGCAATAGACGGCTATCGCCGCAGCCTGCAAAAGGCATATGTGGAAGCGCTCATCAACCTGCTGAACACCACGCCGCAGTCATCACCCAATCCATTTCTTCCGAGTGTGAACACCAAGACCACAGATGTGACCTCCGTAGCACGTGCGCAGCTGGTAGCCTTGAAAACGCAGATAACAGCTGCCATACCCGGAACATCAGATAAGATGAGCAAGTATCACCTCCAGGACGTATCCGAGCGCATTAAAAAAGCATTAGACCCGAAGAGCTAGGATAATAGCATACGGCTAAAAACTAAGAGCCTCCAAATATCGCAGTGATATTTGGAGGCTCTTTTGTGGAGCGGAAGACGAGACTCGAACCCGCGACCCTCAGCTTGGGAAGCATAAATCCTATACTTTTCGACAACTAATACAATTGATTTACAACTACTTACAACTTTTATTTTTTCTTATCTTGATAAATTAATTCAAAAGTGTGTGGAGTTTTGTGTGGAATTTATTTTCACGAAAACCACTGTCAATACTAACTATCAAGCAATGTATGATTCGATTTTTTATAAAAATAATAGGTTAATCGTTCCACCGTGGTAACTACAATTTGTGGCACACTGATAGGCTTTTGAATTATTGATTTATGCTATTAACAACCCTTATTGGAACGATGTTGATTTTCATAAAAGGATAATAGGGCAAAGTAGAGAGTTTTTTATGCACGTCATCCTGGTCAATAGCCATAACTATCATGTAAATGCCTGACATATCGAGTTTGATAAAATTATCTACGATTGTTCCTGCCGATTCTAATTCTTTTACGATCTCCTGCTCCTTCGGAAGCAGTTTCATCCTTGTTTCATTATCTAATCCTTGTAAAAGGATATCAACCATAAATTTTTTCATGTTTTCTTCTGTTTATTAACCTATAAAAGTTTTGAAATCTCGGGGTTTGAGAATTGCTCTTTATCCAAAGGGTCTGCTAAAATAGTATGTCCTTTTTCAAGAATTTCGTTAACCCACAAATACTGCATTCGTTGGACAAGAAATAATTAATATCTTAATGAAATTTCTCATTCTTTGCTTTATAATTGTCTTTAATCATTTGAATAAAAGCATCCTTATTGCTTTTCATTATAGCTATTTCTGGACTATCTCTCATTATTGAATTTAATTCCCTCACATTTTCATCACTCCAAATAGACAATTCAACAATAATAGGAGTTAAAGCCAAACCCTTTGGTGTTAAAAGATACAGATTAGTTTTTTTATTATCCGGAAGCTGAGTTTTGGTTATAATCCCTAATTCTTCCAAACATTTCAGCTTGGACGAAAGAATGTTAGTGGCAATTGCTTCATCGCTTTCCGTGAAGTCTTTGAACGTTTTCTTATCTTCTATTAGCATTTGCTTAATGATAACCAACACCCATTTATCCCCTAAAATATCGAGGGCTGAAGTGATTGGGCATTCGCATCGAAATTTATAGTCCATGTTATGTGTACATTATTTTTTACTTGCAAATTGCAATTTATTTTGAATATTGCTTGCAAATTAAAAGTAATTGTCTATTTTTGCTTGCGATACAAAAGTAATAATTAAATTTTAAAAAAGATGGAAAATCAAGAAAGAAACACAGAAAGTGTTCACGCAGCAAAGCCTGCCTACATCATGGTTCACATGAAAGTTAATAGCCTTGAAGAACTTAATCAACGCTATGCTCAATTTGCAATCCCAATTTTAATGAAGCACGGCGGGCAAATGATTGCTGGTACTCCTACTCCAAATGTAAAGGAGGGCGATTGGAATGGAAATTGGGCTGCTGTACTCCAATTTCCAAGTATGGAAGCTGCCGAAGGATGGTACAACTCAGAAGAGTATCAGCCCTATAAAAACCTACGAATTAACGAATTGCAATCTGAAGCCGGTAGGGTTGTAATCATACCGGGAATGTAACCTGTTGTTTTCACATTTAGAAGCCAAGCTTAGTTTATTACTAAGTATTATTTATTATTTAAAAATTTAATCCAACATAAAAAATGAAAAAAGTATTAGTAACGGGAATTACAGGATTTGTAGGACAGCATTGTGCTGCCGAATTATTAAAAAAAGGCTATGCTGTAAGAGGTTCAGTAAGGAGCTTGTCTAAGACAGATGAGGTTGTAAATGGGATTAAAAAAGAAATTGACCCAAAAGGTAATTTGGAGTTTTGCGAACTTGACCTGATGAAAGATGCCGGTTGGGATAAGGCAATGGAAGGCTGCGATTATGTATTGCATGTTGCGTCACCTTTTGTTGTGAAAGTGCCAAAAGATGATAATGAATTAATAAAACCAGCTGTTGATGGTACATTAAGAGCATTGAAAGCGGCAAAAAAAGCTGGAGTAAAAAGAGTAGTACTTACATCTTCTACAGTTGCTATGCACGGAGGGCAGCAAGGTTTGATTAAAATAAATCAAGACAGCTGGACAAACGTTGATGCAAAAAATGTAACTGCTTATTTCAAAAGTAAAACACTTGCGGAAAAAAGTGCATGGGAATTTATAAAAAATCAGACAGGGGATAATAAATTGGAGTTGGTAGTTATTAATCCTGGACCTATTTACGGACCAACGCTGACAGGAAATTTAGCCACAGAAGCGATGGATTTCTTCAAAAAATTAATTACAGGGCAAGTTCCAATGCTACCCCACGCTTATTCAGTAATGTCTGATGTAAGAGATGTAGCAACTATCCATGTTGCAGCCTTAGAAAATGAAAAAGCCAACGGCAAGCGTTTCATTGTAACATCAGAAAAACCACATGCTATTCAAGAAATAGGAAAAATTTTAAAATCAAAGGGATATGATAAAGTTAGCACCAGATTGGCTCCAACCATTTTGCTAAAATTTATTGCCAATTTTAATGATGAAATGAAAGGAATGTTGCCATTTGTAGGTAATACTATTGAAGCTGACATAAATGATACTATGAAAACATTTAATTGGAAACCAATTCCATTTGAAAAAACAGTTCTGGACACGGCTAAATCAGTGGAAGCATCTCTTAAGAAGTAAACGGTGTTCAATAAACTTTGAAAAACGGTGCTTACAACGCATTTTCAATTGTAGAGCTAATTTAGAATGAAAAAACCACCGCCATGAGCAGTGGTTTTTTAAAAAAATAAAATCAACGAAAATTTACTTGAGTGTAATATTCTGAGTTGTTCCGTTTGGCAACGTTAATTGCGCCAAATCATCACATACAGCTGTATTCCCATAATTTAAAGTACGGTTTAAGCCATTCGGCAAAGTATAAACAAGAGTACCAGCCTCGATCCAACGACAGTCAGAAGCAACGACAAGTGGAGAGGTAATATTGACGCTTACGGTTTTGCCATTAGGACGAACTAGTGTGCCTGAGCCAGTAATCTGGTAAACATTTGGTGTGCCTTGAGTAACCCACGTACGAACCCTATTCCAATTAGCAGTATGTGTTTCGCCATTAGCTTTAATAATACTACAGTTGATAGATACGTTAAAGTAAATCTGTCCAGATGAATTATGACCCATATTGGTAACCGTCTTAGTGCCTGTAACCTGGTTATCATTATGGAAGAAATTGTTGAAAGTAATGTTGTGCACAGAGCCGCTATCAGCATAATGACCTGTATAGGTAACAATTATTTGTCCCCTACGGTAGCTTCCGTCATGACATAAACAATCTGTTGATCCAAAATCAATTGTCAGCACACTGTCGGTTCCATTGAAAGAATGAGTTACCGTAGCGCATCCGCTGCCAGTAGTAGAGGTGGTTCTAAAAGCCATATTACCATTTACGCTAGCAGCCTGATCAGATACTGTCTGGACATCATTGAAGGTCTTTTCAGCTACGGAATAATCGGTGGCTGGTGTAGTATCCTCACTAGTTGAGGTACTTGTTTTATGACAGGCTGCTGTAAAAACAAAGACTGACAATGTAATGGCCGCAGTGCTTAGACAAAGCATTAATTTTGATTTTTGCATAACTATTAATTTTCGTGGTTAAATTATTTTGATTCAAAGAATAAGACCAACATTAAAACAAATAGTTTAATTTTTTAAAAAAGCCAAACGAATATTAATTGATATTAATTGATCTTCGCTGTCTGAAATTAATTAATTGCTTTTTAAAATTTTCTATTTGTTTTTCAGATACTTTCAACGATGGGAAATATCCAATTCTACGTAAAAGCTATTCGATATCTTTTCTTGTGATGTTTTTTTATTTATCGTAATTGTTGCTGGGCTTAAAGGAATAACGTAATTGGGTGTTAATGTGAAAAGCCATTTATTAACCATATAGGTCATTTTTGTACTAAATTCATATACAAGTGGGACTAGCTTATTTGGATTTGATATTACTGTTTTTACATTACCCTTCTTATCCTTTTTATTCAGACGGTTTATAAAATATTCGTCATAATAATTTTGTGTTCCAGAG
>Ga0316218_1004261_pt1 | contig 11053 bp, 10 predicted proteins | sample TBH18003metaG_FD_203634 | JGI IMG/M metagenome (GOLD analysis project Ga0316218, IMG submission 203634) | Freshwater microbial communities from Trout Bog Lake, Wisconsin, USA - TBH18003 | ecosystem: Environmental > Aquatic > Freshwater > Lake > Hypolimnion/Profundal zone | place: USA: Wisconsin... | reverse complement strand
CGTTTGAAAGACAAAAGCAGTTAGTTCTTTATCATTTTTTTAGGCCCTAATCATCAATTTTTGAGATGGTGTTCTCAGGGGGTCACATTGCTCTGGCGGAAGGGGATCAGTTTGTCTGGTATTTACAATTAAAGTACTTGTTTGACGATTCTTTGATAAAAGATGATGTTGCATTGTATTTAGAAATAAATAAAATAGTCGAAGTTTCACGACTATTTAATCCTGCACAACCGGATTTGTTAAGTTTCTTTATTAAGGAAAATAATAATACTCGACCACTAATTAATAACCTTGAATTTTTAATGCTTTTAATGGCAATAAAATCAGTACCTGTGTCTATGATATTTGATGCCAATAAAAATTTAAATATTTTAATAGGAGATACATTCATCAATTTAGTTGGAGAAAATCATTATAATGACTTTTTAAGAGAAACATTTTTAAACGTTTCGATTAATGAGTTTTATGATAATATTTATGTTAGGTCTAAAGAAGATAAGCAACAAACATTTATAAATATGTATAAAAATTCTTTGCTACAACCTGATAAAGAATATAAAACCGAAGAGTTGCCTTTAAATAGTAATATTAGCTCAATACTTAAGGATTATCCGAATCAAGACATAACTATAGAAGTTCGCAATAAAAAGAAATCTAAAGTATCTCGTATTATAATAAAAAATAAAAAATAACATGAAAAGTGTATTTCTAGCAGTCGTTTCTCTTCAGTTGAAGTTGAAGACGCATTTTATCACAAATGTTGTCAATTGAAGTATCTAAGAAAATTTTGCAAAAAAATGGTATTTCGTACAGCGATGAAGAAGTAAAAAGGATTAGAAAATTACTTTATAAACTAGCTGAATTGGAGTATCAAATTTATAAAGAACTAAAAAGTAAAAGCAATGCAAACAGCAATCATTTACACAAGGGTTTCGACTGAAGAACAAGCTGAAAAAGGTTATAGTTTAAGGGACCAAGAACAAAAGCTTAGAAGGTACTGTGACCAAAAAGATATTGAAATAATTAAGCATTTTCAGGATGACCATTCTGCTAAAACTTTTCAACGACCCGAATTTAATAAACTATTGGAGTTTATTAAAAACAACAAAAGTCTTATAAAAAAATTGCTGATTGTAAAGTGGGATAGGTTTTCCCGCAACATGGAAGCATCGTTAACGATGATTACACAGCTTTTTAATTTGGGTGTAAGTGTGGAAGCAATCGAACAACCTTTAGATGATACCATACCAGAAAATCTTTTGATGAAAGCATTTTATTTGGCTGCTCCACAAGTAGAAAACCTGAGGCGTTCATTGAACACTACCAATGGGATGAGAAAAGCTATGAAGGAAGGCAGGTGGGTTAGTATGGCACCAGTCGGCTATAAAAATGTAAGAGATGTAACTAATAAGCCTTGCATTGTACATTCTGAACTTGCACCTCTTGTAAAAAAAGCATTTGAACTTTTTGCTACAGGTACTTACAAAATAGAAATTCTTAGAAAAGAAATGTATAAAAATGGATTAAAAGTTAGCCGTAACCAATTTTGCCTGCTGCTTCGAAATCCTGTATATTATGGCATGATAAAGATTAAAGCTAAGAATGATGAACCTGAAGAATTGACACAAGGCATACATGAGCCAATAATTTCAGAGGAACTTTTTTTTGATGTGCAAAGCGTTTTATCTGGTAGAAAAAATCTTAAAATAAAACATTCACGGGTTAACCATAATTACCCTTTGAGGGGTTACTTACAATGTGCTAGATGCGGTAAACCGCTTACTGGAAGTTCTGCATTGGGCAATGGTGGCAAATACTTTTATTATCACTGCACTAATGGATGTCCTGAAAGGCACAATAATTTTGACTTGCATAGGGAATTTGATAATTGGATTAGTAGCATCTCTTTAAAACCAGAAATTGGAAGTTTGTACATTTCTGTAATGGAAGATATTTTTAAGGCTAAAGAGGGCGATAGAGATGTGGAAATAAAGAAACTTGAAAATGAGATTGCCAAGGGTAATGAACTTATGGATAAGGCTGCCATTAAGCTAATAAATGATGAATTAGATAAATTTGCATATAACCGATTAAAAGAAAAAAATACTAGGGATTGTGCTGTATTGAGAAGCAGGATAGCGGAGTTAAAACAAAATGAAAGCGGTTTTGCCACGTACATAAAGTACGGTTTTTCATTACTTAGTAATTTGAGCTATTATTACAGTATATCTACGTTAGAAAACAAACAAAAGATGATTGGTTTGATATTCCCGGAAAAGTTGGTATTCTCTAATAACACTTTTCAAACCGCACAACCTAATGATTTACTAACCTTGCTTTATAGTGCTGATAAGGGTTTCAGCGTTTCTAAAAAAGAAAAGAGCAGCGGAAATGCTGCCCCTTCCTATGTGGTGAACCGGATTGGATTCGAACCAATGACCTGCTGCTTAGAAGGCAGCTGCTCTATCCAGCTGAGCTACCGGTCCATTTGTTATAAATGACCCTGAAGGGCTGCAAAATAACGGAAAAAACCTATGCCAAGCAAGACAAGGATAATCTATAACCGATTATTCGCCCAAAATCAGTCAATCCTGATGGTAAATCACTTTACTTTGCCTTAAACGATTGCCCGAATGAGTTATAACTACCTTCCCTTGGATCATACCTGGCTCCATTTTAGCCAGGTTAAGCATCTTCTGGATTTTGACCAAAGGATTTCCATCACGTTTGCTGCACATGAGAAGATATTGGCTTGCCGGAGTTATCTGGACAAGAAAATGGAGGAAAAAGACAGGCTTTTTTATGGTATCAACACCGGTTTTGGGTTTCTTCAGAATGTAAAGATTGATGCTTCTCAGATAGAACAATTGCAATATAACCTACTGGTATCTCATGCCTGCGGATTAGGCGAAGAAGTGCCAGCAGAAATTGTAAAGCTGATGTTGATGTTAAAAATCAAATCGCTCAGTTATGGCAATAGCGGGGTTCAGATAGATACGGTTATTCGTTTAATGGATATGTATAACAACGGTGTTCTGCCCGTTATTTATACACAGGGCTCCCTGGGGGCTTCCGGTGATCTGGCACCATTAAGTCATCTTAGCCTGCCACTGATCGGTTTGGGTGAAGTATACCTGGAAGGAGAAAGAATGGCCGCTGGACAGGCCATGAAAAGATTTGGATGGGAGCCTATCCATTTGCAAAGCAAAGAGGGGCTGGCCCTGATCAATGGCACACAATTTATGAGCGCTTATGGGATGTATTGCCTGAAAAAAGCAGAACATTTATTGGAAATGGCTGACCTGATTGCGGCCTTATCTTTCGATGCATTTGATTGTACCCCCGAACCGCTTGATGCACATATTCATGCGTTAAGACAACATAAAGGACAAGTAGATACCGCTTCCCGTTTACGGTTTTTATTGCAGGGAAGCCGGATTACACAAAACCCCAAACAGCAGGTGCAGGATCCCTATTCTTTCCGTTGTATTCCACAAGTGCATGGGGCCAGTAAAGATGCATTTGATCATGTTTTGCAGGTATTTATCCGGGAGATCAACTCTGTTACGGATAACCCGAATATTTTTCCGGAAGATGACCTGATATTAGGCGGTGGTAATTTCCATGGTCAGCCTTTGGCCCTGGTACTGGATTATTTTGCCATTGCCATGAGCGAAATAGCCAATATCTCGGAAAGAAGAACTTACCAGTTGATCAGCGGTCAAAAAGGATTGCCCTTATTCCTGGTAAAAGACCCTGGATTACACTCAGGGTTTATGATACCACAATATACAGCAGCAGGTATTGTGAGTGAGAACAAGCAATTGTGCACACCCGCATCGATTGACAGTATTTCCTCTTCCAATAACCAGGAAGACCATGTTAGTATGGGCGCAAACGCTGCTACCAAGTGTATGCGGGTCATCAATAATGTAGAAAAAGTGCTGGCCATTGAATTATTAAGTGCTGCCCAGGCGCTTGAGTTCAGGAGACCTTTGGAAACATCACCCATACTGGAAAAGTTAATGAAGGCTTTCCGGGAAAAAGTAAGTTTTAACAGCGCCGACAGAGTTTTGCATACCGATATGATCACAGCGATTTCTTTTATCAGATCGTATATCAAAGAAGAAAAATCACCTGAATAACCAATTAATTACAAATTCGCTGGTTTCGGTTTTAATAAAAGCGTATCATTGTTACCTAAAATAATTACATGAAAAGATTATTTACCCTCTTAGTGGTTTCAATGATAGCTTCTTCAGCTGTTTTTGCCCAATCAACTGAACTGAAAATATCAGAAAAAGTAAAAGTTACTTTCCCAGGTAAACCTGAAGAAAAACAAGGCCCCAATGGTGCTGTTGTTCATTTTTATACAACGAAAGACAGCAGTACTGCCTATATGGTTGTGAATGTAGATCTTAGCCAGATGGGGTTAACTGCTGAAATGATTACTGCTTATGGTGATGCATTATGGGAGCAAATGAAAGGGTCTATGGTTGCGCAGATACCAGGGGCGGTGCTTACCAAAGATCAAATCAGTACTTTCAAAGGGAAAAGTTCTTTATATACTGAAATTGATGGAACCAATTCCACTGCACCTTTAATGAAACAGAAAAAAGCTTTTGGCTATTCCTTTTTTGTAGGTGCCGTACTTCACCAGGTAACTTATTATTCTTCATCACCCACTGCAAAAGCAGATGATGCTGCATCCTTTTTTAATAGTGTAGTAATTGCTGATTAATTGATTCCTGAATAGTTGTAGAAAGGTAGCCTGATGGCTACCTTTCTTATTTTCTGCCATGCCGGTTTGCGCAACCGTTTATCTGCCTTGAATTGGGTGTCCTGTTCATCATTTGATTCCTTACCTTTGTTCACTTTGAAAAGTCAAACCAATGAGTGAAGAAAAGAGCCTGAATTTTATTGAAGAAATTGTGGAAGAGGATCTGAAAACCGGTAAATATACCTCCATTACCACCCGTTTTCCCCCAGAGCCCAACGGATACCTGCATATTGGTCATGCCAAAAGTATTTGCCTGAACTTTGGTTTAGCAAAAAAATATGGTGGTAAAACCAATCTCCGGTTTGATGATACGAATCCGGTAACCGAAGAAACAGAATACGTAGATAGTATTAAGGAAGATGTACGTTGGTTGGGTTTTGAATGGGCAAACGAATTCTATGCCTCAGACTATTTTGAAAAATTATACCAGTTTGCCGTTGTGTTGATCGAAAAAGGGCTTGCTTATGTTGATGATAGCACCAGCGAAGATATCGCAACACAAAAAGGAACCCCTACCATTCCCGGCAGCAGAAACAAATATGCCGATAGAACTCCTTCTGAGAATTTAGCACTGTTTACGGATATGCGCTCAGGCAAATTCCCTGACGGGTCAAAAGTATTGCGTGCTAAAATTGATATGGCTTCTCCCAATATGTTGTTGAGAGATCCGATTATTTATCGCATCAAACATGCCCATCACCATCGTACCGGCGATACCTGGTGTGTATATCCGATGTATGATTTTGCTCATGGACAAAGTGATTCTATCGAAAATATTACCCATTCCATTTGCACCCTGGAGTTTGTTCCTCACCGTGCTTTATATGACTGGTGTATTGAAAACCTGGGCATCTTTCCATCTCGCCAATATGAATTTGCCCGTTTGAATATGACGTATACCGTCATGAGTAAACGCAAATTATTACAATTAGTGAATGAGGGTCATGTAAATGGATGGGATGATCCACGTATGTCAACCATCAGTGGAATGAGAAGAAGGGGGTATCCTGCAGAAAGTATCCGTGAATTTTGTGAAAGGATCGGGATAGCCAAAAGAGAGAACCTGATTGATGTGGGTCTGCTGGAGTTTTGTGTTCGGGAACAATTGAATAAAATTGCGCTCAGAAGAATGGTGGTTTTTGATCCGTTAAAGATTGTCATTACCAATTACCCCGATACAACTGAATGGCTTAGCAGTGAAAATAATCCTGAAGATCAAAGTACGGGACACCGCGATATCCCATTCAGCAGGGAATTGTATATTGAGAAGGATGATTTTATGGAAATACCTTCCAAAAAATATTTCCGTCTGGCGCCGGGTCAGATGGTTAGGTTAAAAAGTGCCTATATCATCAAATGTGAAGAAGTCATCAAAGATGCGAATGGGAATATAACCTCATTGCATTGCACGTATATTCCTGAAAGTAAAAGCGGATCTGATACCTCCGGAATCAATGTAAAAGGAACCCTTCATTGGGTAAGCGTAGCACATGCGATCAAAGCTGAAATCAGGTTATATGACAGGTTATTTACGGTAGAAGATGTAGCGAATGCGGAAGGTGATTTCAAAGATCATATCAATCCTGCTTCATTACAGGTGATTGAGAATGCCTATGCAGAACCTGCTTTGTGTAAGGATAGCGCAGATGACCGTTATCAATTTATTCGAAAAGGATATTTTTGTCTGGATAAGGAGAGTACTGCAGAAAAACTGGTGTTTAACCGTACCGTAACCTTAAAAGATGGCTGGGCAAAAGAAGTAAAGAAAGCCAGATAGGTTGCGTACAAGATTTGGTTTACTTAGTTGTTTCTAATGCTGTTTCAAAATATTTATTGCAATTCGTGTGGACCTGATTCAATCATTTCAAGATCATTGGCAAAAAGAGTTTAGCGGATTACTGTGTCCGGATAGCAGGATTTTGGTAACCGTGAGTGGAGGAGTAGATAGTGTGGTTTTGCTGGAGCTTGTTGCTGCTACTTCATTATCTTTTGAAATAGCACATTGTAATTTTCAATTAAGAGGAGAGGAGAGTGAAAGGGATGAATCATTTGTACGATCCCTGGGCGGGAAGTACCAGAAAGAGGTACTTGTAAAGCGATTTGATACAAAAAACTATGCCACCCAAAATAAACTCTCTATCCAGGAAGCCGCAAGAGAATTAAGATATGCATGGTTTACCGATCTGACCAGAGAATGGGATTTGGAATTGGGGAATCATTTAATTTCATCTGGCAAGCACTTTATATTGACTGCCCACCATGCAGATGACAATATAGAAACCATGTTGATGCATTTTTTCCGTGGTACGGGGATCCAGGGTCTTACTGGTATTCAACCATTTGTTAGGGAAAAGAACCTAATAAGACCCCTGCTACATTTTCGGAAGAATGAGATCAGGGAATTTGCGCAGGTAAAAGGACTTTCTTTTGTTGAAGATTCCTCGAATGCTTCAGATAAATACACAAGAAATTATTTTCGAAATCGCTTATTGCCACAGATTCAGGAAGTGTATCCGCAGGTAGCAGAAAATCTTTTACAAAATATTCAACGTTTTACTGAGATAGACATTTTATATCGCCAGTCCGTGCAACAGTTTATCAAAAAAGCAGTTGTGCAAAAAGGAGAAGAATGGCATATTCCGGTACTAAAATGGAAAAAAGCAATTCCCTTACTCACTATCAGCTGGGAAATCATCAAGCCATATGGCTTTACTGCCATGCAAACGGAAGAAGTCATCAAACTACTGGATGCGGCAAATGGTGCTTACCAGGCTTCTCCAACCCATCGAATTATCAGGAACCGGCAATGGATGATTATTTCTCCAAAGGAAGCACAAGATACCGGTCATATTTTGATTGAGAAAGGAGATACCCATGTTTTGTTTAGGGATGGAAGTCTTTTAATAAAGGAGTTACCAGCAAAAAATCTGCAACTAAATCCATCATCTACCGAAGCTTGCTTAGATGCGTCGATGGTTCAATACCCTTTGCTTCTGCGTAAATGGAAGCAGGGTGATTATTTTTATCCATTGGGTATGCAGAAGAAAAAGAAAATCAGTCGATTCCTGATCGATCAAAAATTGTCTAAATCAGATAAAGAAAAAGTATGGGTGGTAGAATCTGATCGTAAGATTCTCTGGGTGGTGGGTTATCGGATTGATGATCGCTTTAAAATCAGCCCAAAAACCAAAGAGGTGCTTTCTATTTCCTATCTCATATAATCGATGATTTCAGATACAAAATTCTGCAATGGTCTGAACTCTGAAAAAAACTGACAGGTTATTGCCAAAAATACCACACCAAATAAGGCACCCCAGATATGCGCTGAATGATTGATATTACCCTGTCCTTTTTTGGCGAGATAGGCAGATAAAATCAAATAGATTGGCCCGAAAATAAAAGCGGGTATAGAAAAGGGAATGGGAAATATTCGGATACCCATGGTAGGGAACAAAAGAATTCCGGCAAAAAGCACCGCCGAAACCGCTCCGGAAGCACCCAGGCTTCTATAATAATAGTTGTCTTTATGTTGCAGATAGGTAGGTAATAAACAGGCAACCAGCGAAGCAAGGTACAATAGTGCAAAAAATAGTTTTCCCATTCCACCATAAATACTGAGAAATGCTTTTTCAACAGGATCACCAAAAAAATAAAATGTAAACATATTAAATGCCAAATGCATAATATCGGCATGAATGAAACCGCTGGTGATAAATCGATACCATTGGTTTTGATTGCTAACGGCAGGCGGATAAAAGATCAGGTCATTGGTAATCTTTTCATTCGAAAAAGCCGTAAAAGATACCACACAGGTAATGAGTATTATGGCAATGGTAATGGTAAACATAGGATATAGTAGGTTTTTATCAGTATCAGTAGCCAATTACTTCTTTAGATTTTCTTCACCTAAATGCAAGTAATTTTCTTGCAATTTATTTAACTATGATGGTATTTTTCATTCCGGATGATGCTGCATGCCCGATAAATCTGTTCTGACAATACCAGCCGAACCAGCATATGCGGAAACACAAGTTTTGAAAAACTCCAGGTATAATCAGCACGTTTCATCACAGATTCATCTACGCCAAATGCACCTCCAATCAAAAAAACTACCCGTTTGGTACTTTCATTTGCCCTCTGTTGCAAGAATCCTGCCAGTTCAGGAGAACTGATCTGTTTTCCTCTTTCATCCAGTAACACCAGGTAATCCTCCTTAGTCAATTTAGATAATATGATATCCGATTCAGCCTTTTTCAGATCTGTTTCAGATAGAACTGCTGCATTTTTGGGTGGTGAAATCAGGGTCCATTCTGCAGGATAGTATTTATTGATTCTCCCCGTAAACTCCTCAATACCGGCTTTCACATAGGGTTCATGGGGTTTACCTACCGACCAAAATTGCAGTTTCATGGCCTAAAATTAAACATTGAAATCCATAGTGCCTTGCTTGGTTAGAATTTAATAACTCGATCTCAAGGCACTATACACGATGAGGGCTCTATCTTTCTTTTAGAACCAGAATTAGCAAATTATTCATTTATGAGTCAGTTGTAAGATATTAAAATTATTTATATTGGCTTACTATTAAAAAATGCCTTTTAAAAATATACCATGAAAATATTGATCATCAACGGGCACCCGAATACAGAAAGTTTCAATTTTGGATTGGTGGCAGCTTACAAAAAAGGCGCAGAAAGTTCTGGTGCAGAGGTTCAGGAAATTGTGATCAGGGATTTGGTATTTAGTCCCAACCTGAAATTTGGTTATCAAAAAAGAACTGATCTTGAACCCGATCTCTTAGATGCCTGGGAAAAGATTAAATGGGCGGATCATTTGGTATGGATTCATCCGGTTTGGTGGGGCGGGTTACCCGCTGTTTTAAAGGGTTTTATCGACAGGCTTTTCCTTCCTGGATTTGTATTTCAATACAAAGAGAATTCTGTTTGGTGGATCAAGCTATTAAAAGGAAAAACTGGCAGAATCATTACCACACTAGACCAGCCAGGTTGGTATTATAGATGGGTATATGGAAGACCCAGTATTAACCAACTCAAAAAATCTACATTAGAATTCTGTGGTGTTCAGCCGGTTGCCGTAACCACGATTGGCCCGATCAGGAGGTCAACCGAATCATTCCGCAATAAATGGATTAGCAGGATTGAAAACCTGGGGAAATTGAATAAATAGATTTTTGATGTAAGTCAATATCCATAGGCTGCCAAGATATTTTTCTGCCATTTTACAAATGTTTGTGAAGCCAGATAGCGGGTAATGATGGGCTTATACTGATCCTGGTTATAAAAAAACTTCAGCAGATCATTTGCGGGATTGCTTAAACGGTTATTGGGACTCAACAATGCATCTACCAGGTTTGCTGTAAGTGACTCATTGAAATAAGCCAGGCGTTTTACCGCTGCAAAAGCATTTCCCCGGGTTCTGAATTCATAAGAACCACCGCAAAACTCTACCAAACGATTGCCATATTCTTTTTTACCGGTAGAATGATAGGCAGTTTCCAGCCAGCGAATCAAAACATTCTTACCCAGATTTCCTTCAATACCTTTGGTAATGGCAAGATACTGGTCTGTTTTAGCTGGATTTAGTACCGATAGCTTCTGTAAAGCAGTCTCCACAATTTCATAAGAAGAATCTGTCAGCATTTTTTCTACAGCAGGTAAAAGATAAAGATTGGTTGTATCAAAATATCTTAAAGCAGATTTTCTTACTTGCGGATCAATATCTGTTAACGCGCCAGTTATCAACTCTCTGCTTTTCGCGTCTTTATCAGCTGCAAGTTGCGATACTACTTCAGCTTTACCCGCAAAAAAGCTTTCATTGATATATGCATTTTGTAGAAGTTCTCGTTTACTTTCAATAGGCCAGGCCCTCATCGCAGTAAGCGCATCTAATCTGTCAAGCATATTGGCTGCATGTAAAGCCTGTGCTTGTAAAAAAGATTGGGGCTTGGGAAAATAAACTGATTTTAATACTTCATTGCCTTCATCAAATAAAATGTATTCGATTTTTTTACCGGCAGGAGCGGGGAGATGAATGATCTCGGTTGAAGTTGAAGACGCATTTTATCACAAATGTTGTCAATTGAAGTATCTAAGAAAATTTTGCAAAAAAATGGTGTTTCGTACAGCGATGAAGAAGTAAAAAGGATTAGAAAATTACTTTATAAACTAGCTGAATTGGAGTATCAAATTTATAAAGAACTAAAAAGTAAAAGTAATGCAAACAGCAATCATTTACACAAGGGTTTCGACTGAA
>Ga0316218_1004255_pt1 | contig 11067 bp, 13 predicted proteins | sample TBH18003metaG_FD_203634 | JGI IMG/M metagenome (GOLD analysis project Ga0316218, IMG submission 203634) | Freshwater microbial communities from Trout Bog Lake, Wisconsin, USA - TBH18003 | ecosystem: Environmental > Aquatic > Freshwater > Lake > Hypolimnion/Profundal zone | place: USA: Wisconsin... | reverse complement strand
TCTGCCTGAAGGTGAATGGTCATCTTGTACGGAACAAAGACCTTACCGGCGCTCAGTTTGCCATCAACGCCCATAAGCACTTCGGCCTGTTCAACAGCCTCACTCTCAAAAGCGTCATCGACAGCGAAGCCCTGAATGGTCTGAGGAACCGGGAAATAGTTATTGATCGCTAACGAAAGGATCGAATTTGCTGAAGTAATCGTTGCCATGATTGAGTCCCTTATTGAATTGCGATTGAAGCCATGTTGATCTGCTGAACCGCTTCACCGTCCTGATAGTACAGGGTAATGGGCGGGGACTGACGAGCAGCGCGGGTCTGAGCGGTTGCCGGCAGAATCTGCAAATAGAATCCCTGCGAGGCAATCGTCGGAGCAGCATTAACGCCCGTTGCGTACTGGATTTCAGCAGCCTGAGCAGCGGAAACATTGATACCCGTCCGAATTGCTCCAAAGTTAACGGCAGCATTGATTGGATCCTGAGCAGCCGCATAGATCAAACCGTTACCTTGTGCGTTGTAAGGAACAGCGCTTACTTGGGTCAACAGATTAACCATTGCCAACTGAAGGTTAGCGTTGAGCCAAATTTGATTCAGATAGGTATCAGCCCAGAGCCATTTTCCAGAAACTGAGCCGGGGAAGAACCAGTTCTGATTGTTGGCCGGATTGTTTGAGCCCCATGAACCATAAGCGTTGTAACCGTTGGCAAGGACTGCAGCGTATTGAGTTGCATTTGTTACCAAAGGAGTCAACCCAGACTGTGATTTGAAATCCAAAGTTGCTCGGCCATTTAACCGGCTGAAATCCAAGGAAGCGGCATAACCACAAACAAAAGCAGCGTGGGTATAGTCACCATAAATCGGGCAAGTTCCAATGTAGGCACCCGTCTGCAGCCAATCACCAAAAGTATTGGTTGAGGATGCGTTGAGAATGTTTACATCTGAATCTTGACAAACATACAGATAGCGAGGGGCTACAGAATTACTCCAAGTAGCAAATGCTTCCTTTTCAGTAATCTGCGCTTCCCAAGTGGTCATGAAACACGCCCAATTCTGGTTAAGAGTCAGAACATTTGCCATGAACGATGCGGGAGTTGCTGCAGCAGCACCCTGCGAAAGGGTCGCGCCCGTTTCCTGAGTCAACAAGAGCGAAGTTGCAAGCGTTCCAGTTGCTGCGTAGCTCATGGTCTGAGTTGCGCCGGTTGTGGTCGTAGTGAACACAAACGTACTCAGCGTTGAATTGTAGCTAACGGTAAATCCCGGACTGGTGAATGCGGCCTGAATAATTGTGGCGGCATTGCTGAAGCTAGTCGCAGAACTGAGATTGATCGTTCCTGAAGTCTTAACCACGCCAGCAACAGTGATGGACAAAGTGCCCGTCATAGTCTGAAGCTGACCCAGAGTGACATTAACCAATGATCCACTCATCAGCCAGCCAGCAATAGATGCTTCAGGATATTGCGTAAAATAAAGCGTTCCCGGAAGCTGAGTGCAATTGGTGTAGCCGTTGAAATAAATGTCTGCAATGGCTGCTTCAGTTGAAGTTGCTCCGAAATAAGCCTGAACCCCTGCAGCATTTGCAAAAGTAAGAATTGAGCCGTAAGGGGCACTTACATTCTGAGTTAGCACGAGACCATTGAGGTCTACAGCTTGCCCATTGGCCGACAATACGGACGGGACAACATTAACAACTTGAGAAAAAGGAATGGTACTCATGAATTCTCCTATGGAGGAAAGGTTTGATCGACAGGGGCTAGGGCAATATCAATCGCAAGCATCGATTGATGTGTCGCTGAAACCGTTGGCTTGTATTGTACCCGAGCGCCCAATCTCCAACGCTGGATGTATTGGGATTCTCCACTAATCAACGGAATCTGAACAGGATCATCAGCATACAAAGGCTGGATATTTGCCGGGAAAATATCAGTGGCATATTCATCCCTAAACAAAGTCACCGTTTCTGCTGCCCATGACTGCGCCAATGTGCCGTAAAAATCTAGCTGAACCTCGTAAACGAACGAGGAAAGCATTGATTTGCCTTGGGTCAGAGAATCATAACTGTCAACATTGAACGAAAGTCGGTCCATGCCATTGTTGTTCATGGCAATAAACGCGCCCTTCGGCATTGCGACACGATTATCCTGCTGCTGGATAATCTCGACATTGGACGGAATGAACGTCTGGAAAAAGGTCACAAACGCTCGGAATACGTCCTGATCGATGATGTCAATCGTGACGGACATTACTCTTCAGTCCACTCGACAGAGACATACATTCCAATGTCAGAAGGAATCGAATCGCCATTGCAACCAAAAGCAAGCCCCTGATTTACACCGCGCAGAATGATGGGCTGTGTATTGGATACGCCAAAATCTTCAATCCAAGGGAAAATTGGAATTCCCGAACTTGAGGCATTCGCAAGAGCATAATGATCCCCGAACATGAATTGACCAGTTCCCAAGGTCGCGGCATTTGCCGTGTAAGCTGTAATCACGGCGGTAGCAGCTGCATTGTTGGAATCATAATTGACAGCAGTGGGATGCGAAAATGTGCCGCCCGTGTTTTGTGCGCTTCTCTTAAAGCAATATAAATCAATGACGCCAGCAGAACTTGCGCTGTCCGCAGTCACTTGCAGCTTTGTGACTTTGATCGTTTTCGTGGCAGAACCATAGATCGTGAAAATATCAGTCGCATTGGCCGCTGGGGTTAAGTCAAAAACGCCAGCCCGATAGGTTGGGACATTGTTCAGCGCATTGCCAAATTGATCGACATCAATGACTGCATCGGCGGCAGTGCCCGGAGTTCCATTATTGACATTGATTTGCATGATTAATCATCCTGTAAAGTAACAATGACATGACACCATTCGGGCCACGTTTCGACCACTTGAGTCACAAGCCAATTTCGATTGCACCCGCCGGGAATTTCAGGAAATACCAGAATATCGCCGCCGAGCGAATCGACGCGGACAACGCCCGCCGCATTTCCGTAAAGATAGACCGAACGCATAACGCCCGTGATGTTTAATCCATCCGTATGCTGAAGATCGGTCGCACTCAGCGCCTGAACCTGTGCGTTAACAGTCAACGTCAAGGTTTGCGGGGTTCTGCGCCCTGCATCATCCGTGGTGTAACCATTCGACTGAATCCAGTTGATCTGGATGTTTGGGTTTGTCACCTGAATATATTGATTGGCGATGCTTCGGAGATTCATCTTAGCTGCCCGTGAAATCTGATCCAGTCTTGGCTACAGCATTCCTGACTGATGCCACCATGAGGCCCGTATCAATCAATGGCTTTGCAGAGCCTTTACGTTTGATGGTTACAGGGCTCAACGGAGGCGAATAGACATTGGCTATCGTAGTCTGAATATCAGCCGATGCACTGATCCCGACAAGATCGAGAACATCAAAAGCCGTCATATCACCAAGGACAACTTTTGGCACACCCTGCGCAATGATCTTGCTCCATTCTTTCTTTTTGGTCTTGACCGTGGGACGCATAAATGGGCGAGGAGGGATCTTGACTTCGGGGGCTCCAAACTCCTGAATGGTTGCAACATAGGCAACCGGGGTTCCTTCTTCGTAATTGATGCCTGAGGGAAATCCGACTTGAGCTACCATCCCGTCAAATTCTTTAGGAACGCGATCCAGCGTTGCCTTGATTTTGTCGAGATTGAGCTTTTTCATTATCCGAAGACACCACCGGCTCGGCGGAATCCCTGATTCTCGATGCTTCCACCAACATACAGGCCAACATTCGCGACAACGCGCAGGAGCGCCCTGAGTTGATTTCCATATTGGGTTGTGGCCAACCACCAGCCAAAAGCAGTTTTGACCGGAGGCGGGACCAGAGACACGTTTACAGTGCCTTCGGCTGATCCTTGAACAACAACATTCGGAATCCCTTTGTTGATGAGCGTGAAGGATGCAGCCAAATGCGCACACATGAGGTCAATCGCCAACTGAAGCTGCCCTGAATTGAAATTCCAAGGATAGTTGTTGTCGATATTGATGTAGGCCGTTCCCATGGTCCACCAACCTTCAAGCTGAGCAGTCGGATAGGCGGTTACGTCCTCAAATTGAGGAAACTGCGCCCGGAATGCTTCGTCGTTGTAGGTTGGTGTCAGGGAAGTCATGATTAGCCTACTTTTGGCTTGTCTTCGGTTTGATAATCCGCTTCCGTCAGAGGAGCAGATTCATCATCGAGATTCATGTCGGAAGCAACCTTCTCGGCTTCCGCTGTCTTGGCCTTAACCACGATGAATCCCTTTGCCTCATGATCTTTGAATGAAGCATTCCGCTGAAGCTCTTCAAGGTCATGATCGGTAATTTCTGTGCTGACTCCCAGAGGGGTAATCAGTCTGTCATTGGCAACGCCCGTTCCACCTTTGATAAGAACGGAATGACCTTTGATCGGTAAATCTGCGCCACCTTGATGCCAGTTTGTATACCGCTGGTCATTGGCGAGCGTAGAAAAAACGTAGTGTTTTGCCATTTTCGATATCCTTTTTGGTTCAAATTTTATGTCATGGTAACTGCGAGGCTAAATCCGTTCAACCTTGCCAGATTTTACCCATAAGCTAACACAAGCGCATGATACATTTAATGCTTCCGCCATTGCGGTTTGTGATTCAAATTTTTGCCCTGTGCTTACAAGCATCACTTTGCGCTTGGATTTCTGAGCCGACAACTGCGACATCCGCCTGCAATTCTTTTTATTGGCTTCCGTTGCCCTCCATCGATCAGTTCCCTCTTTCCACTTTTTGAGGTTTTCGGGGTTGCCAGCCATGGCTGCATAACCTTTTTGCGCTATTTTTTTGCCTTCTTCAGAATTCATAAGTGCCGTCATTTTTGTTCTTTGCGCTTCCTTACCGGCTTCGGATCGAACTTCTCCACGGCCAACCATAATTCTTTTCAAATGATCTGAACCTCCCTCAGCCATTTGCTTACGCGTTCGATTTGAGGCTTTCTCTTTGCGTTCGTTGTTCTGCCATGCTTTTCGAAAGACTTCCTTGCCTGATTCGCTGCTTTTCCACTGATTCGATGCGTCGATTGTTGCTTGGGATGGCCTTCGACCTTTAAGGGCTTCGCTGCATTTTTTTCGACGCTCAACATTGTTCCAGACTTTGATACGCATCAGTTCGTACATTGCGGAATTTGGGGCAATGTTTAGTCCTTCTCCACCTCCACACAAGTTATAGCCTTTGTTTCGATTTATCGAATCGTATTTTGTAATAAATTCGATTTCAGACAAGGCGCATTCTTCTCTTGTTTTGTGCGTACTTAAAATTGATTGTGTAGGCGCTCCATATTTACGCCAAGCATGATAAATCGGAAGGTCTTTTCCTAAATTTGCTGCTTTTGCATGGTTGTTATATCTCAGAGTAAACAGGCCGCGCTTGTCCGTTCGGCTCATGCCTATGTAGACCTTTCCATTTGAAAACGACAAGCAATAAACAAAATGCACGATTTCATGTTCCATAAAAAATGCCCCCTAGTGATTAAACTAGGAGGCATCTTAACACGCATTGTATACTTATTGTATACTTTTTATATGCCAGAGTACCTGACAACAGCGTAAGGACGCTTCAAGAGAACACCGGCTGATGCGTTTGCATAATCCTCGGTGTAAGCCTTAGCTTGCTTTTCAACGCCGAGAGCTTGGAACTTGGCAGGAACTACCTGAACCCAAGTACGGCTATCGTCGCTCGCGCCATCTTCCACAACTTCAGCATACAGGTAGAACACGTTTGCGCCACCGTTTGCCAAGTTAAGCTGAGGAGCAGAAATAACGCGGAGTTTCGGATAGGTCTTGTTCAACCAGTCACGAACCGAGATACCGAAGTCAGAAGTTACTGACAGGTACTGGTAAGCATCGGTCGGAAGCGCCAGAGTGAGTTCAGCACTTTCCGGGTTGATCGTATCCTGAGATTGAGTCTGAAGTTGTGCGGCCGCAACCCGAATATCAGCAACGATCTGGAGGAAGGTTTTTGTACTCCAAAGGGTCGAACCACCAGTGCCCGTAGCGGCAACGGTCACATAAGCAGGGAGTCCCGGATCATTCAGGAAACCATAGGTCAGGTTGCTACCGTTGTTGAAACCGTAGAAGCCAACAAGGTTACGCTGGATTTCGAGAGCCAGTGCAGCAGATGCCCGCTTTTCAGCAGAAGAACTGATGCGGATACGAGCAGCGCGAGCTTCTTCCAGCATACCGACCTTGATGCCCTTTTCAAAACGGATAACCGTCCGGCGGACAAAGTTGGTATTCCATGAAGCAAGCGGAACATTGGTGTAATCGCCATAAGGAACAGCGTTACCGATCGGTTCCAACAGACCCTGAACGATTTCCTGATCCTCCCATGAGCCAGTCGTGGAGATACCTACCAGTTCGTCAATCTTACGAGCGGCAGTGATGACCTTGACGAAGCCCGGAAGCCAGTTCTGAAGGAACTGAACAGGGGTCGTGATAGAAGGCTGAGATACGTCAGCCTGAGTATCCATTGCGAAGTTGGCCATTGCCCGAACATTCTTCGCGCCGAAGTTAATGCCGAGGTCTCCGAGTGCAGCGTAATCGGAAACATCATCGGCAGTCATTTGGACCGCGCGAATATCGCGAGGCCCTACAAAGCTGCGTTCGATAGATTTATTCATGTGGATCCCTATTAGTCAGTGATGCGAATGGCGGTGAGGCCGGTTGCAGAGATCGGATAGTTCCAAACTACGCAATTCGGGATGAGAGCATTTCCGCTAGTAGCAGAAGCACCCGGGGCAACGGCAGACAGAACGCCGGTCGTGGTGTTGTACTGAACCCAGTCACCAATGTTAGCCGCGCCAACAATGGTTACAACAATGGTTCCCATCGTCAGGAACTCGCCCTGAGAATTAGGACCAAGGAACAGAGTCGGGTCGAGCGGAGCGCCGCCAACCGCACCATAAGAGGCGTATGCCTTCGGGTTCACAAGGATACCCGCAAATACGGTAGAGCCAGAGGTGATCGTGCCACCCTGAGTTGCTACATTCGTGCTGTTGCTCTTGGTGAATGCAAGGCCGATGGTACCGCCATTGCTATCCAGAGTCAGAGAATCAACACGCTGGGGGCCGTCAACGATCAATTCGCCCGGAATACCGAAGCCGAGATTGATATTGACAGTGGATTGAAAAGTCGCAGCAGTCATATTATTTACCTTCTAAGAAACGAGAAACGAAATTGCCCTTCCGAGCGGCTGGAGCAGAGTCCATTCCCGCACGAGCAGGCGCACCCTTACCCAAGAGATAAGCCTCAAGGAAAGTCACGCGATTTTCCTTTGCAGCATCCAAGCCCAGCTTTTTGCAGCCATACTTGGCCATCTTTGCGAGATCCATTTCTGAATGATCGAAAGCGCCAATGTGAGCAGACAGCTTTTCGTAGAGCTTGTTTTTCTTTGCGATTTCAGCGTGTACCTTGCGGGCAATAGTTGCAGCATCCATGCCTTCGCCGCGCTCGCCTTCCTTTTCTTCGGTTTTCTGACCGCCTACGCCGTACTGTTCGCCTTCTTCGTCTTCAGTGATTCCGGGCTTTTCTTCATCGCCATCAGGTTTTTCCATGTCTTCATCAGCAACAGATTCTTCGCCGGCAGAGCCGTACTGTTGGCCAGTGAGTTGCTGGATTTTCGCCAGCTTGGGCATGACGTCTTCGAGGAACTTATGAACTTCCTCAAGAGTCATCGGGCTTTCGCTGCCCATGTCTTTGTTTTCTTCAGCCATGTTAATAAACTCCTTGTTGTCTACAGTGAAAGTGAAATGGTCCAAAACCGCAACATCCGGTCCCATGCGTCCGTTATCGACAAGGGCAAGATGATTGCCACGGATTTCCCGTTGTACGTAATCATACTTCACACCGTCAAAAACGCCGGGGGAGTATTCGTAACGGCAACGGTAGCCGCATGACAATTCCTTTTTCCCGTTCGCAATGAGATTAGCCATTGCTTCAGAAAACACCTTGATATTCCCCTTGAGCGTGTTTCCGTCAAAGTGAACATCCTGTCCGATAACACCTTGAACACCTTTTTGCTCGGATGGAGTTAGTCCTGCATCTTCACTGCCGAGCATGACATGGTTATCGATCCACGGGATTAGCTTAAACGAATCAATACAATCTGACGAGCCTAGCTCCTCAGCAGGGCGATATACCATATAAATTTTGTTCGGATCGCACTCATCAGAGATTGAGCGACCCGAATAAGGAAACACCCCGACCATTGATAGTGGGTTATCTTTTACTTCGAACCACCCGTTTGTATCGTATTCTCTTTTATCCATTGCCGAAGCGTTCGCTTCAGCAGCTTCCGCGATTTTCTCTTCATCCCCGTCAATCTTCGGAAACAACGGTTCAGGTGCATTCTCGATGGATGCCCAAACATAATCGCTGTGCTCGTCATTCAGTTCTGGCTCGAATTCGCCATCATTACATCCAAAGAGTCGAACCTTGCCTTCTTCATAAATCAGGTTAATGCCTGTCTCTGGGACGTGCAAAATTTCTTCTCTCGATTCACGAATAGCTCCTTCCATCGCTGATTCGCCTTTTTCAACATGACCACCGGGGAATCCCCAAGTATCGTCTTTTGTTCGCTTCATCCATAGGATTTTGTCCCCATCGGTATAAACAACAAAAGCAACAATATCAGAATCAGGCTCTTCTTTAAGATCTCTCTTATGTGATTCGTCTTCGTCTACGCCGTGAGACTTACGAGCATTTGAATAAGCAATAGCTACGGCTTGGTCTTTTTTATGCCCCGCCTTAATAAGTTCTGCAATGTTTTCAGAAATAACTTCTTTTGAATATCCTTCTTTCAATGGCATTAAATGATCCTCCCTGATTGGAAAGGAATATTTGTCACGTTTAACAAAACGGTAGCTTCTCGAGTGTTGCCTTCGTTAGTCTCAAACAATGGGCGTATAGTGTAAATTTGATTGGTTGCGCCCGTTGGAATTACACCTTCAGAAATCTGCACCGATATAACCTTACCTGCCGGAGCCGTTACCCCATCGGGGAATTCAACAGGAGTGGAATTAACTGCAGGAGCAGCAAAAACTAGCCCCTGCTGATCTGCTGTTATGTCCAGAATTACAGTGATGATCTCGCCAGCATCCAGCAAATTGGTGCAGTCAATGTCATACCAGATGATTTCTGAAGTTCTTTTTTCAAGTATGTAAGTGTTACTCATTAGGTCTCCAAAAATACTGTCTTGGGCTTTCCTGCCAATAGTCTAATCTTTTATTCGCAAACCAGAAATCTAGTCTTTGATTTATGCGCCAATAATTTGGCCTTTTTGAAATGCACTCACACCAACAAGTTGGCCTTGGCCCCAAATGCCAAACCTTCTCGCTGTTGTTGAAGATAGGAGCGAAGTAGTAAACATCAACCGCATTTCCTTGCTCAATAACGGCAAGAACTAAATAAGTCTTTTCTGATTGGGCATCAAGCGCGTGACCAAACTCATCAACCTGAACTGCTGCCGTAAGTATTTGAGACTGAATATCAGAAAAATTGCCAGTTTCCGATACTATAACCGATGCAATCATGTTTTGAGCATAAAAATCAACAGCTTCTACTGATTCAATCTGCTGCAAATAAGCCGTCATTTGTTCAGAAACACGATCACTTGCGCGTCCTGATTCAATGATTGCTAGGAGCGCAGTAGTCAATTGAGACTGAGAATCTAGGGCTTTTGCTGATTCTTGAATTGCCAAAGGAGCTGTAACGTTTTCAGAGCTGGAATCTTTTGCTACTCCTTTTTCTGCAATTTGAGCTGAAGCGGTCATGTTTTCAGCTACAGAATCAGCCAATTTTGCCGTTTCAGTTATTGAAATCGGGGCGGTCGTTTGTTCTGACTGAGAATCCAAGGAAACCGCTACTTCAGAAACACTGACACCATCGACAGAGTTTTCTGAAATCGTATCTTTTGCTGCTACTAAATCGCTCAAGCTAACCAAAGCAGTCATTGCTTCCGATACAAGATCATTGGCATTTGATCTTTCAGGCATTGAAACTGGAGCAGTCATATTTTCGGATTGCAAATCTGTAGCTTGTGCAGATTCACTAATGGCTACAGGACCAGTTGTATTCTCGGATTGAAAGTCAGCAACCAATGAAGATTCTGAAATAACGACTGGATCTATTGAATTTGCTGATTCAGCGTCTTTAATTATTACAATGTCTGATAGCGCAACAGGGGCAGTCATTGCCTCCGATTGAGAATCTACTGCTAAAGCAGATTCAGAAATCGCATTTGGCGCGGTCATGCTTTCTGATTGAGAGTCGGCTGTTTTTGAGGATTCCGAGATAAATACGGAATCCGTTGAATTCTGGGAAACGGAATCAGTTGCTTGTACAGCATCAGAAACCGAAGCAGAAGCAATCATGTTCCCAGTCGAAACATCTATTGCTTTAGCTGCTTCAGATAAAACAACTGGAGCTGTCATATTTTCAGAAACTGCATCATTTGCAACAACAGATTCAGAAATGACTGGAGAGGATGCCGTATTTTGAGAAGCTATATCAATTGCTGATCCATTATCAGCCTGAGTCACTGCATCGGTAGAGTTCTGACTTACAGATTCTATGGACTTAACAGAGTCTGTTATCGACACTACAAAATAAACAATTGTAGGAGGATTTCCTGAAATCGGACCAAAGGAAAAGGGCTCTTTACCAAGCATGATTTGGCTGTTTCAGAATTAAGCTGAAGGTTGATTTGGTTGTTTTGGCATGGTTTTCATGAATTCTTCTGGGGATTCCCCCGGAACTACACTCGGAAATTTCTCAATTGCCCACTTCCAAACAGAATCACGCCAACCTATCAAAGATGCTGCATCAGCAGAAAATTGTGCATCAGTGCTTGTTGCATAAGTTGCTGCAGTTGAAAGATCGTTGTATCCCCATGATTTTGCCCCTAAGTCTAAGAAACATTGAATCTCATAAGAAATTGTTGAAATCGTTTGATCCTGAGTTGGTCCAGCAGGGGCTGTATAAACAAGAGTTTCATTTTTTACGGTCCAACATCCTTGTTCACTTAAACAAGTTTGCCATTCT
>Ga0316218_1004254_pt1 | contig 11071 bp, 8 predicted proteins | sample TBH18003metaG_FD_203634 | JGI IMG/M metagenome (GOLD analysis project Ga0316218, IMG submission 203634) | Freshwater microbial communities from Trout Bog Lake, Wisconsin, USA - TBH18003 | ecosystem: Environmental > Aquatic > Freshwater > Lake > Hypolimnion/Profundal zone | place: USA: Wisconsin... | reverse complement strand
AGAACCCCTTTCTAAATTACATTTTATTCAACACTTTAAATGTAATAACATGAACAATTCCTTTGCAACTGCAGGTCTCAAAAAAAAATTAGAATTAAAAAAGACTGTAATCGCCAATTTGTCTATCAATGATCAAAAATTTAATTTCATCAAGGGAGGTAATAACCTAAATGGCGATACGTCTGTTTTAACTGCCACCGGCTGTACAACGGCACCGCCAACAACAGATATCACAGAAACTTGTATTCAGGTTTATTAAATGCTAAAACGTAAGTAAAACTTATTAGGCTTATACTGTTTTGTTTGATAAAATAAGTAAAATACCATCTTATTCAGGCAGATAAGATGTAATTAAAAAAAAATAATGGAACATTGCTTTTCAATTTCAGGCAAATCAAGGGGGGGGCTTGTTTTTTGCGCTACGTGTTATATTGTAAAATTTCAATGTCCATTATTTCAGAATCAGCAAGTATTTTTTTAAAATATTAAAATACCTGCTGATTCTGTTTTTTTACAAAAAATAAGATCGGTCACAAGCTGATATTTTAGAGAAATCAAAACAACGACTATATATTTAAATCGTTTATACCTATTCGTTTTTTTAAGTTACGGTGGCAATTTTACTTTATATTTTCAGCGTTCCTTATTTCCTGTAAAGCTAAAAATAACTGTTTCACTATTTTTTATTATATTTTGATGCAGATTTAAAAAAGTATCTGGTTACCAAGAGGGATAATATGTTTTGAAGAATCAACAAAAAAATGAAAATTACATAAATGAAACCAATTTTATCGATATTGATTTTTCTTTTCTTTGGACTTTTTGGTGTTTGTCAGGAAAGTAATAAAAGCGAAATAGATTTCTTAGCCAATAAAATCAAAACTGTTTATGCAGGCTATGATGTTCATAAAAATGGCAATAGTTTTAATAAATTACTCATTGATCTTAAACGTTCAGATATACAGGACACCCTTAAACTATTATCTGAAATTACTAATTTTTTTAAAGATCGCCATCTGATACTTTATGATGTTAATATAAAAAAAAATCAGGATACAGAAAAATGCACCATTATAAAAAATAACATCATACAATATTTTAAGAACACAAAAATTGAAAAAGAAAAATATGAAGGTTTTTGGTTAAGCGAACTCGGTAACTGTATAATGGCAATAAAACTAGTTTCTAAAACACCTCTTATTTATTACGGCTATATAATTGAAAGCAAAGCCAAGGCTATACCCGGTTTTATTTTTCTCAAAATAATTAAGGAAAAGGACGGCTCTTTTAATTGTGATTATACCCATGAAAATCTTGGTTTCAGAATATTTACTCAATCAAAATTTAAAAACGAGGATATCTTCTTATTAAATTCATATTCCAAGTGGAATCGCATCAAAAATTATAAACAAGGTTATTTAGATTCAATCAAAAAATTCAGCTTTTCGCCTAAAATTACTGTACTTGACGCTGATAATCTGCTCATAAAAATGCCCAGCTTTGCTGAAAATAATATAAGAATTTATGATAGCCTTATCAAAGTACATGATATAGAAATATCCCGGACAAAAAACCTGATTATTGACATCAGAAATAATTTTGGTGGTACAATTAAGAACTACAAACCGTTATTAAAATATATTTATACAAATCCGATAATTCACTGCGGCGGTTTAAAACTTTGCAGTGATGACCTGATCGATGACCTTAAAAGTGACATTAAAGATTATTATGTAAAAAATGATACATTAAGTATTAGGAAAGCAGATCAAAAATTAACTTCAATGATTGCCAACAAAGGGCATTTTATACTAATTCCGCCTGATACACTTATATCCAATTCAACTATTCAACAATTACCTGCAAATGTGGCAATTATTACAAACAATAATTGCCTGAGTGCCGCAGAACTAATGATATTAGATTTCAAACAAAGCAAAAAGGTAAAAACATTTGGGGAAACAACCGGTGGTGCTGTAGATAATTTAGATGCTATTGAAATATTATTGCCAAAAACCAAATACCATCTTTTTATTGCAACAACAAAAAGAATTATTACACCCGAAGCCCCCCGATACGATAATAAGGGGATTAAGCCCGATATCGAGATATCTGATGATGTAACCGATTGGGTAGATTTTGTAAAAAAATACTATGCAAATTAATAAGTATCATGTCATTTTTTGGGTTTTATATGCAGGAACGATTATGTTCTTAGATTATATTTTTTTGCAGCCGAATTTTTATTTTGTACGTGAATTAATCGTGTTTATGATGCAGGTTTGGATCATCTATTCTTTTCTGTATTTTCTACAAAGATTTAGCATTAAAAGCCTGAAACTCTTCTTTCAATCTATCGGAATACTTTTTGTATCCATTGCTGTTTTGTTTTTCTTAAATTATATCAGAAGCAAAGTTGCCAAACTTTATGGTCATCAATTATTTACAGAATCAAAGTGGTATGTTTATAACACTTTAAATTATTTTATAAGTTACTCCTTATATAGTATTGGTCTATTTTTTATTATCCGTGCCTATAAAATAAAACGTATTTTAGCAACAACTGAAAATGAAAAACTTTTATTAGCAAATAAGCTTCAGGAATCAGACCTTAATTTTCTCAGAGCAAAGATCAATCCTCACTTTCTGCAGAATTGCCTGAATTTTATTTACTCAGATATCCGCAAAACTAATCCCAATGCTGCCAATGCAGTTTTAATTTTATCCAACATAATGCGTTATTCAGTTGCAGATAATTACAGCAATGCCGGTAATGCATTACTAAATGATGAAATTATTCAAATCGAAAACATGTTACAAATACATCAATTAAGGTTTGAAAATAAATTAATGATTAAATTTACCTATGATGGAAATTTTGCCGGTAAGCAAATTCCCCCGATGATATTATTAACTTTAGCAGAAAACGTTTTTAAGTATGGCGACCTGAATAATAGCAACTATCCGGCTCTATTAAATTTATCTGTTGATGAACAGAAAGAAAAAATCATATTTACAACTTTTAATAAAAAATCCTATTCAATGCATACTGATTCTTCCGGTATGGGATTAAAAAATATTGAAGATCGTTTAACATTGACTTACGCAAATAATTTTAGTTTAGAAAAAACAGATACAGCAGATTTTTTTGAAATAAAATTAGTAATGCCCTATACAAGCATTACCCAAAAGTCTATTATTAAAAATATTGAGCTATGATAAATTGCCTGATCATTGATGATGAACAACCGGCTATTAACATTATACAGGATTATATAAAGGAAATAGGTTTCCTGAAGCTTGTTGGAACCACAACCAATCCTATTGAAGGATTGTCAATGATTAATACCGGGGCTATTGATTTGGTTTTTTCGGACATACACATGCCTTATCTTACAGGAACAGATTTAGCCAAAGCCTGTAATGGGAAAAGCAAAATAATATTTACAACAGCTCACGACAAATATGCTATTGAAAGTTTTGAAATGGATATTATTGACTATCTGTTAAAACCCATTCCATTTCCCAGATTCTTAAAAGCTGTTCAAAAAGCAAAAACAATTATTGAGTCACATACCCCACTTAAACTAAATGGCAATAAATCAAATGAAGAATATATTTTAGTGAGGGGTAATACAAAAGGCACTTATATAAAGGTAGAACTTAAAGAAATTGAATATATAGAAGCAACGGGTAATTATTTATGTGTAATATGTAATAACAGAAAAATAATTGCACATAACAAAATGAGTTCCATTCAAAATCTGTTACCTGAGCAGCAATTTATTAGGGTTCATAAATCCTTCATTATAAATATATCTCAAATTTCTTCAATCTCAGGTAATTCAATAAAATTGAAAAATAATGTTACCACTCCTATTCTAATCGGAAGCACATATAAAGACTCTTTTCTTAAAATCATGAGAAACAGGCTGGCTGATAATTAGCGTTCACTGTTCCTAAAATCCTGTTTACATAACCAATCCTTCAATTTACGTATCCCATTTTTTACATCAAATGGATATTTTAATCTTTGCTTTATTCAAATTATGAGCATACCTGATTTAAATAAAAGTTTAGCATTAAAAAAAATACTGCTGATTAATCATCTGCTATTAAAAACCGAATCAAAAAATAATGATTTTTTATGCGGCGCTTTAGGTCTTGTATTATATTATTATACTGTCAATAGCATACTACCTGATAAAAAAATACTTCAAAATGCAGAAATTATTTTAGCGAAAATATTTGATGAAATAAATGGTGGGAATAATAATTTAAATAATCCACTATTGGGTGATGGTTTAGCTGGTTTTGCTTACACGATCACTTATTTGCAAAAAAACAAGTTCATAGATTTTGACATCAATAGTGAACTTGATGAATTAGATGAATACTTATTTAATGCTGCTAAAGAATTAATAAAGAAAGATCAAATCGATTATTTACATGGTGCTTCAGGTATTTTACATTACTTCGCAAGTCGGGCTAATGATTCGATAATTATCAAACAGTATATCGATGTTTTAATTAACGATCTATGTTCAAGAGCAGTAATTGACAAAAATGGTATATGGTTTAAAAACCATAGTGTAGAGCGCTTAAAACAAAATAATACCATAGATATAAGCCTTGCGCATGGTCTTACAGGCATATTACTCATTTTTATAGAGAATTGGCCATATGTTTCTAATAAAAAAAATGTAGAAAAATTTATACAGAATGGAATTCACTATATTTTATCTGCAGAAACATCTGCTATTAATAAAAACAGAGGGCTTTCCCATTTTCCAATCACTATCAACAGCACAAGTGGTTCAAAACATTTCATTAATAGATTAGCCTGGTGTTATGGTGACCTGAATGAAGTTTTATTATTATACAGGGCCGGTAAGTTATTAGGTAACAGCAAGTACACCGAAAAAGCTGATATAATCGGATTTCAATCTATAAAAAGAAAAACCAAAGAAGAAACATTATGCAGCAATTCTCATTTTTGTCATGGAACTGCAGGTTTAGCCCAGGTATATAAATGTTTGTATGCCGAAAGCGGCCATTTTTTTTATTATGATGCCTATAAGTATTGGATAAAACAAACCATCAATAATATTGAATCAGAAATAACACAGAGCATATTTGCAGATAATGCAATTAGTATATTAGAAGGATTAGCAGGTGTAGGTATGGTGCTTACCGAATATATCAATGAAGGGGATCAATTAAATTGGAGTAAGGTATTTTTACTATAATACCAGATATCAGAAATGCTAAGCATTGTGTCTCTTCTCATGCACAATAAGTAAAGGTATAGGTGAATAGCTATGTGCAATCTCTATCCTGTTTAATAAAAAATCTCCTTTTTTTCTACCATCAAACCTTACTATCCGAAAAGTTAAGCAAAGTGTCTCTTCGGATATAGAATAATAGCCGGGATTCTTCCGGCTCTATCGCTTTAAGCTAAATGATGCAACGACTATTCAAATACTTACGAATGGCTTCTTTGGATTTTTTATTAAAAATCAGACTAAGTCTGATTATAATTATACTACCATAGCGACGCTGCGCTGAACACCATGGATAGCGAGGTAAATACATATTAATAATGCAGCCGTAATCTAAGGTAAAATCCTCTGCCTCTTTTTACCAAAAACGTAATTAAGTCAGGCTTCTTATGGTATTTAAAGTATATTTTTGTTTTGCTAATCCCGTAAAGTTTATTATTTCATTTTCCTGATACCGGTTAATAAGCCGGTAAATCCAGTATTATGCAAACCATTAAATTCTCCTCGGGTAAAAAGCTTTTGGTAAGTATTGTTATTATTGTGATAGCCATTGCTGTAATGATCTTGGCTTGCTTTTATGAGTCACAAGCTATTCAAAGCAATTCGGCTTTAATTATCCATACACAGGAAGTGATTTTCAGAATTGCCAAAGCAAGGCTGCTAACCGAAGATATTGAAACAAAAGCAAGAAATTATGTTTCACTGCGTGATGAAGCTTCTTTTAAAAATTTTGTACAATCCCTGTCAATTTTTAATACAGATATCTCTTTTCTGCAACAATTCATTTCAGATAATCCCGGTCAGCAATTGCAAATTAAAAAACTAACAAAGATGGTGGATGAAAGAAAAGCGCTGGTGCAGGAAATAATTTCAATTAATCAAAACAAAAGAGCAGCCGCCTCAACTGCTGTTTCAAATTTTATTAACACAGGCGAACGCTATCTCGCAGAAGTAAAAAATATTTTTAATGAAATGCAGATGCAGGAAAATGAGTTATTGAGAATAAGAAAAAAAAACAATGAAGCTGCTTTGTTTGCCGTAAACTTTATTTTCTATTCTACCTTAATTGTACTTATTGCCTTAATAGGTTTTATTATACGAAAAATACGGTTCGATTTTTTACAACAAAAAAAAGTAAATGAACAGCTTCATTATATGGAAACCTTAATCAATCAAAGCAATGATGCCATTATTTCTACAGATGAACATTTCCGTATTGAAACCTGGAGCAGGGGAGCTGAAAAGTTATATGGCTATTCTTTTGAAGAAATAAAAGGGAAAAAAGCAGTTGATATTGTTCAGTCGCAATTAACCCGGGAAGAAAAAAACAAAATAAAACAGGAGCTTCAACAAAAAGGAAGCTGGAGTGGTGAAGTGCTTCAAAAAAACAGAAACAATGAACCATTATTTGTATATGGCTCCATGACAAGAATTAAGGGTGAACACAATCAAACCAAGGGGTATTTAACGGTAAACAATAATATTACCGAACAAAAAAATGCAGAAAAAGAAATTACTTATCTCGCAAAAATGGTAGCACAATCACAGGATGCTATTATTTCTATAAACGAAAAAGCCAATATTACCGGCTGGAACAAAGGCGCAGAAAGGCTGTACGGGTATAGCGCAGCAGAAGCAATGGGTAAAAATGAATCTTTTTTTTTAGCAACCGATCTGCAACAAACATTTGCAATTACAGATTACATTAAAGACTACCCGATTGGCGGTTACTGGAGTGGTGAACGTGTGCACAAAAAAAAGAGCGGAGAAACAATACATGTTCTTTTATCCGCTACCATTTTATTCAGTAATAAAACACAGCAAAAAGATTTTTCTATATTGATCATCGACATCACCGAAAGAAAAAAGATGGAAGCGCAGTTACAGCAGTTTAATAATGAACTTACCCTTAAGGTAAAAGAAAAAACTGCAGAATTGGTAGAAGTGTTTGAAAGGGTAAATGATGGTTTTATTGCATTGGATAAGCATTGGAATTTTACTTATGTAAATGCATCTGCCGGAGAAATTTTAGGAAAAGCTTCCGCTTCATTAATCGGGAAAAATATATGGGAGGAGTTTCCTGATTCAAAAGAGCAAACTTTTTATCAGGCCTATCTTAAGGCCATGCAAGAACAGGAAGCTTTACAGTTCGAAGATTATTTTAAAGAATTAAACCGTTGGTACAGAAATAAAATATATCCTTCACAAAAAGGTATTTCTATTTTTATAAGAGATGTAACCGATGAAAAAAATGCACAGGAAGAGTTGATCAGAATGAACTATCGGTTAAGAAACCTGTCTGCACAAATTCAAAATTCAAGAGAAGAAGAAAGAAAAAATATTGCCAGAGAAATCCACGACGAATTGGGGCAAACAGTTACCGCATTAAAATTAGATATGTCGTGGCTAAAAAGAAAAATAAGCAATGAAAATATAGATGCGCAGAACAGAGTGGCTGAAATGATTGAAATGCTCGACCTGGTTATGAAAACCATCAGAAAAATTGCACAGGAATTAAGGCCGAGTGTATTGGACGACCTTGGATTGGGCGCAGCCATTGAATGGCAATTAAAAGAGTTTGAAAAAAGAACAAATATTAACTGCGTATTAAATGATGAATTACAGGAAGCGGGATTAAATAATGCTGTAAAAACCACTTTATTCAGAATTTGTCAGGAATCATTGACCAATATAATGCGCCATTCAGCAGCCACAGCAGTTAACTGTACCTTATACAGAAAAGCAAATGTGGCTACAATGATTATTACAGATAACGGAAAAGGATTTGATACCAATGCCAAAACAAAATCATTCGGATTATTGGGCATGCGTGAAAGAGCACTGATGGTAAATGGTGAAATAAACATTGAAAGCAGCCCTGGGAAAGGAACTGTTGTAAAAGTGGATATCCATCTTTAATAATGATGCCATTCAATAAAAATTAATTTCGTTAAAAGATAAAACCTATTTCATGAAAATTTTAATAGCCGATGATCATAGTGTAGTAAGAAAAGGATTAAGAATGATCCTGGCAGAAACGTATCCGCTTGCACAAATTACAGAAGTACCCGATGCCTTTGAATTATTGAACAAAGCCGGTAAAGAAGAATGGACAGTGATTATTTCAGATATTTCTATGCCGGGCAGATCAGGTGCTGATATTGTAAAAGAAATAAAAGAATTAGCACCTAAAACACCATTGTTAATATTAAGCGGGCATGCACCGCAGCAATATGCTGTAAAAACCATTAAATCAGGTGCTTCAGGTTATCTTACCAAAGAAAGTGCACCGGAGGAATTAGTTAAAGCAATAGAACATGTTTTAGGAGGAAAAAAATATATTACCGCTGAAATAGCAGAATTATTAGCGTATGCTTATGGCGATGACACCGATAAATTGCCTCACCAATATTTATCCGACCGGGAATTGGAAGTTTTTAAATTAATATCTGCAGGTAACAGTACCTCCGAAGCTGCCAATATACTCTCGCTCAGTGTAAATACCATTAGCACTTACAGAACAAGGATTTTAGAAAAGATGCACTTACATTCCAATGCAGACTTAATTAAATATGCGTTGCAGCATCATCTGCACTAAATTTTATTATACACTTTTATTTGGCATGTAGTCAATCTTACTACACATTGTAATCAATACACTACTCATTTTTCACAGTTTACACTATTTCACTCGCCGAAATTTTAAACCAACTTTATATTGTAATTGTAAAGAGGCCTACCACCTCAAGCCCATAATCCAACATCTTGTTTTCATTAATTAAAAAAACCTATGACAAACCAATCCACACCATGGTTAAAAAAGCAGCTGCATATAAAGCACTGCTTACAAGATGCGAAAAATGCCTATTGGTTAAATACTGCAACAATATTTAACCATAGGCAAGAAACAGCAGGCTTAATTCAATTCAGGTTGAATTAAGGCCTGCTGTTTCTTTGGGCGTTTTCCAAAGCATCCTTAATGGCCTGAAGCTTACTGAAAGCAGTTCACAACTGCCCTGTAATCAGCTTTAAAAAAACACAGAAAATGATTAGCAGTAATGATGTGTAAAAACATATTAAATTTTTACATAATAATAAAATATCCGATAAAACCAATATTTATGAAAAAGCATCTTACCCTTTTAATCGCACTTGTACTAACCGTTTCTTTTACAGAGGCTCAATTGATGCAGCCCAAATTTGGTGTAACCCTTTGTGGTGCTGAATTTGGAGAAAATAATATTCCTGGGGTTTTAAATACAAATTATACCTACCCGGTTAATAGTGAGATCAATTATTTTTCAGCCAAAGGTGCTGAAATTATTCAACTGCCATTCAGATGGGAAAGAATACAAAGAAAACCAGGGGGGCCTTTAGATCCTGCAGAATTGAATTTGATTAAAACTTTTATAGAAGAATGTGCAAAGCGGAATGTGATGGTGACATTAGTGATGCAAAATTTTGCGCGTTATAAAATTAATAATGTTGAATACATCATTGGCAGCCCTCAAGTCTCAATTGCACATTACAGACAGGCCTGGAAAAGCCTGGCTTATGCTTTAAAAGGTTATAAAAACATTTTTGCATTCAGCATTATGAGTGAACCCAATCACATGGAAAATTATTCATGGTTTGATGCTGCACAACAAGCTATAATGGGCATCAGAGAAGTTGACAGAGCACATACCATTTTAGTAGATGGTGATAATTATTCTGGGCCCGAAACCTGGGTTGAATACAACGACAAATTAAAATATTTGGTTGACCCTGCTGACAATATGATGTTTAATGCACATTGTTATTTTGATGAAGACCGGTCGGGCCATTATGTAAACACTTATGATAACAGCGGAGCCAATGAAATGACCGGTGTAGAAAGAATTGCGCCATTTATTCAATGGGCACAAAAAAATCATAAAAGAGCTTTTGTGGGAGAATTCGGCATTCCTAAAAACGATAGCCGCTGGTTAACAGTTTTAGAAAATTTTCTTCGCTATTTAATTAAAAATAATACCGGAGGATGTTATTGGGCTGCCGGGCCCTGGTGGAAAAACTATTCATTGTCAATTGAACCAAAAAATAACAATGATCAACCGCAAATGATGGTGTATGCAAAGTATTTGGATAAAGATATCCGGGGCGCAGTAGCTAAAAGCGGGAGTAGCAGCTCTTCCGGATGGTATAATTCTTATGCCCGAAACGATTTAAAAGTGAAGGCAATGGAACAAAAATAAGTGCTGACCATTCTTACTCAATTCAACAGTTATTTAAAATCCATTTAAACTTATATTTATGAAAAACAAATTGTTCAATATTATCGCAATCGCCGTTATTGCAAGTGCCTGTTCAAAAAAAATTGATACGATCTCAAATACCGCATTGAACAGCGTTAATGCAACTTCTATTAACGCAACTTCATTAGCTGCCAATATCGGTACACCATTTCAGGGAAGCAATGTTTTAACAAATATTAATCCGCTAAATCCGGGCTTAGCCCCATTAATTGTGTTTCACCCAAATACCAATTCCGGCCATGAATTGTTAATGGTTGATAATGGAATCCTAAACACCAATACTCCCGTAAATGCTTTCAGATTCGTATCTGTAAATATGGATAACAATTCATACAAAATCATTTCCATCAAAAACCCATCAACCGGTGCTGTTGTGAGTAATACAGTTGGCAGAATCTCTACTTATACTTTTGGGATGAATAAAAAATTATACGTTGCAACAGAAGGAAGTTATGGTGGCGGCGGACATTTGATTGAATACGACCCAAATACACA
>Ga0316218_1004253_pt1 | contig 11072 bp, 13 predicted proteins | sample TBH18003metaG_FD_203634 | JGI IMG/M metagenome (GOLD analysis project Ga0316218, IMG submission 203634) | Freshwater microbial communities from Trout Bog Lake, Wisconsin, USA - TBH18003 | ecosystem: Environmental > Aquatic > Freshwater > Lake > Hypolimnion/Profundal zone | place: USA: Wisconsin... | reverse complement strand
CTATCACGAATCGTTGAAAAATCTGACGCCAGCGGACGTATATTATGGGAGAGGTGATGCCATACTCAAGGAAAGAGAAAGGATCAAACAGATGACCTTAAACAGAAGAAAAAGCAGATATCTTTTAAAGAAATTTACCCCTATCACCTGAAAACAAAAGAAACTTTTTTAACTTTAAAAAATCAAGAAACACTATCTAACAATAAGTCCACTTTAGTTTGACTACATACACAACTATACTAAAACACATTTGGATGCACCCAGATCAATTCTTATTGCGTAGAAAAAGCATTTTGAAAGTCAAGCAACATGCTTTCATTTGATACAAAAATATTTTTTGATATATGATGGCTGCGGAAGTATTGTATGAGAATTAGCCAACAAGCCAAAATAACCTCTGAGAAAGCAAATTTAGGAGCCATTAAAACCACTTCATTTTTGGCATTTGCATTTGCACCGCAATAAAAAATGCCTGAATTTTTTGGTGTAAATTTTTATGAAACTTGCCGAATGGTTTTTAAGACTATGGTTAAGGTGAAAAAACGTGGCGATATTATAGTTTTCACCAAAAATGTGCGTTCAGAAATGGCAAATTGGTGAGAATTTCATGGTTAATTTTAAAGGAAAAACCTTTTTGCCATTTTAGAACACCGAAATTCCGGTTTTAACCAGCATAAATTGAGAGAATTCTCCAAAAGTTGCGATTTCTCAACCTGTTAAACAGCTAATTCTGTGAAATCGGCGAAAAACTACGCCAATCGTCATAACATACCGAACCTTAATCAACATCACCTACAAAAAGCGGCCCGGTTTGATTAGGCTTATCTGAAATTTCTGCTCCTCTAAAGTAAAACTGAGAATAGCAAACATTGATTCATAAGGCAGAAGGTAGCATGACTTCAATATTTCTATTGCTTTTTGCTGACCAAAGCCAAGCCACAGATTATTAACAAAACCCCAATAGACATAAAAATAATATGTAGCCCTGCAATCGCTCTCAACAACAATACTTGTATCAGTATCCATCCGGTGAGTATTACACCTTGGCCTATGATGAGCCACGAATAATTTCTGTACTTTAAAAGCATCATAACCAATACAAAATAACTGAATAGACCACTGGTAATAAAAAGCACGAGGCCAGGAATGAAAAAATCATTGAATGGCGAATGCTTTAACATACTCAGAGGCATTTTCATACTGCTTCCGTCCGGTGCCATTAACAGTTCGTATCCACCATATATAGCACCAGTGCCATTGAGCAATAAAAGGAGTGACGCAAATATTTTGAGTAATTTTTCCATTTCCGTCCACTGAGTTGCGGCATTTTCGTATAGTCCGTTAATCCTAACTTGTTACCAAATGGGTCGTTAAACTCAACGGAAAATCCAGTCATTATTTCAAACGGTTCGCTTAAAAAAAATACTCCTCTTTGCTTTAGTGCTTCATATGCTTGTCGCGCATCGTCAACTGTAAACCAAATTGCAGGTTTTACATGGCTATCCTTACGCAAAATAATTGCTGGTTCGTTGTCGCCTACTTTAAAAGCAACCATACCCTTTTCTGAAAAATCAAACTTAATATCAAGCCCAAGTTTGGTTTTGTAAAAATCTTTGGCAGCGTCTAAATTATCGGCAGGCAAGAAGAAATTATCGTAATCGCTAATAACACTCATGGGTTTTCTGGTTTTATTTGTGAAAGATCGAGTCCTAACTTAGCAAATCCTTGTTGCCCTTTGTCTGTGATATAAAAGTGTTTGTCATCAGGATTGTTTTTTGCAATCCATCTTTTTTCAATAAAAGCCTTCATAAGCATCTGTCCAAGTTTTCCGCCTATATGTTCAAAACAAAGTTTTGCCGGGATAATCTCTTTTGTTGTTACCATGCTTCTATTTTTGGTTGCTGCATTTAAAACAATCAATAACGCAAAAATACTCACTGACCCTCATTTTAAGCTGATGTAAGTCATAATAGCCTTTGATAGTAATCAGCTACTAGAGGATAATGATGAGATAGCTTTATCTCTTCACTTATAGCGGCCTTGTTCAACAATCATTTTCTATACCTTGCATACTGATGTGGTATTATTTTTTAGTCTTTATTGCAGCTTTTATTGTTGATCTTGTACCTTTTATCGGTCCGCCAGCATGGACGGTTATGGTGTTCTTCCAAATACGGTATGGTCTTAATATCTGGATTGTATTAATGACCGGTGTTTTAGGCTCGACTTTGGGCAGGTATATCCTCAGCCTTTATATCCCGGTTTTGTCTGCAAAAGTTATTAAGGCAAAGAAAAATGAGGACATTCAATTTATCGGGCAACAACTGGCTGAAAATGGCTGGCGAGTGCGACTGTTTGTTTTGCTTTACACATTAATGCCTCTTCCATCAACTCCTTTGTTTACAGCAGCAGGCATGGCAAGGATCCGGCCAATGCATATCATTCCAGCTTTCATTGTTGGTAAGTTTACCAGCGATATGATAATGGTATTGGCTGGAAGCTATGCTGTCAAAAATGCTGAAGCTATCGCAAGTGGCTTTTGGTCATGGAAAACTGTTTCAGGCAGTCTTTCAGGTGTCATTATCATCTGTGTTTTTCTATTTATCAACTGGCACAAATTGCTCCAGGAAAGGAAATTCAGATTGAACTTTAATATTTGGAAATAACAATTTTCCCCTTAGTATATGAGGCTCTTGACGTTCAATCAGTTTTGTATTCTCATACTATTTGTGTGCAATAAATATTGGCACTTTATGGTCATGAATAATCTCCGCTATAAAACTTTTTTTAAGCATTTCTGATAATGTTGAACGCCCATAAGCCCCTGTAACTAAAATAGACTTTCCATTATCGTTCAGCCATGTATTGAAATACATTTTGGGATCAATTTCCAGTTTACTAATGGTAAGATCCTTAAAATGACATGCTGCATATTCTTCAATGTATTCTATGTCGGAAATTTCTTTGTTATCAGTTGAAGCAGATACAATTAATGTCTTCAGATTTGCAAATTCAGGCAACAGGTATGCAAACTGCTTGATAGCATACACTGAAGATTCACTCCCATCGTATGCAAGGATAACATTTTCCGGGAAATGGTAATGCTCAGGTACTAATAATACCGGGCATTCGGCCTTGTGCAATACATTTTGTATATAATCATCCTGAGTGTCTTTCCCGAGGTTCTCATAAAAAAGTTCACTACTTAGCACAAGCAAATCAGCAAACCTGGATTCTAATTTCACTTCGAAAATAACATGTCTTTCCAAATCGGGATGTACACGATATTCTATTCCATTACTCTTGCAAAGTGACTTAAAATGGCTAATATTTTTCTGTATGATACCTGTATCCTCAATCGCAATATCAGAATAATACATTGGCCCACTCAACCCACCTAATGAATATAATAATTCGGCATAATCAATTACCGGCAAAAAAACACCAGTTGCCAATATTTGTTCTTTTTCATTTAGCTGACGAATAAATTCAAACGCACCTTCGGAAAAATGATGCCCGTCAAATACAACAATGACTTTTTTCATAAAATTATATTTAGCTTTTGGTAAAGATTAATAATAAAGGAACAGAGCGATATGCTCGAAGTCTCTCAGAATCTCTGCATCAACAAATTTTACTTTCCCCCCGAACTCAAGGACCCGCGCAATGATAGTGTCAACTGCATCTATGGTAAAAGCAGGGTTTGTTCCATGTATATCTCCGTTAAGGTTTTCTGCTTCTCCGGTGGCTATATGTGGATAAGAGTAGTTTCTTTCTACAAGCAGCAATTCACCTTTTTTCTGCATTGCGTTTCTCCATACCTCGTCAATACCGGAGCTAAATTTATTTTCATTCAGTGCCAGTTCTATTTTAATTGCCAACTCTTTGTTTTCTATATTTTTTATCTCTTTTAAATATGGTTGCAAAAGATGTAATAATTGATGCGGCTTCGCATCATCATAATTCCCGTGGATATAATCTAAAATTGCTTTTTCATTGTGCGTATATTTTTTAAAATGCCCATTCATTCGCTCTGTCCCAATTACAAATACAGGCAACCTGTATTTGTGCAGAATATTTTCAAGTTCAGTATCAATGTGACGGATGAATTTATCCAGCATAATCTCTTTTCTGTCAGTTGAATCGGAGAAATTCTCCGTTTTTTCGGGAACGTCATTTTTATATGCAGCCATATGATCCGGGATATGCACCTTGATCTTCATTAAATGATAGCAATCCCCAAGAAATATTTTGAAATGCGCTGCGCTTTGCACAAGTACCAGGTATTTTTCAGCCGGATACATGCTGTTAACAAGATCTCTGATCTCAAATGGTTCGTCAATGATAACTTTTTCCTCTAAAGAGATGTCTAAGTATATTGTCTTTTCATAAACAGGGGATACGCAAATAACTGCACTTTTTTTACTGCTATCAAAATTGATCATGGAGAAGGAACTTTGAAGTTTTTCTACTACCGGAATTGCTTTTGATTGATACTCATCTCTTAATTCTTTCTCAATTTTAGCTGCCAGCACGTTCAAATGGGCTTGGTAATGTTCTTTCTCAAGAGGCAAAATAATTGTTACACAAGGAAGGTGAAATGTCTCATTCATGTGTCCGGCAGCTTTCTTGCTTTTTATAGTTGCATTCATAAAGAGTATTTTATTTTTCAAAAGTATTCGATGACTATTCTGTTATTTATGACCATAATCATCTCCTTGATTGATCTTCCTCAGTAATTGGAATCTGGACTATTTTTCAACCTTTAGGCAAATCAAATTCAAATTAAATTTGACTGATAATTTTTATATGTCTTTAAATTCTCCGAAACTAAATATGGAGGATGGTCAGGTTTATCATTAGATTTGGCGATAAAATTACTTGGTAATGAAAACAATTCTGATTATTGAGGACAATGAAGATATAAGAGATAATGTAGCTGAGATATTAACGATTTCTAACTTCAAGGTATTGGTAGCTACTAATGGCAAAGAGGGCATAGAGTCTGCACAAAAAAACTATCCTGACCTTATCATTTGTGATATTATGATGCCAGGAGTTGACGGATATGGGGTACTTCATGTATTGCATAAAGACCCTGCTACACAAAATACTCCGTTTATCTTTTTAACTTCAAAAAGCGAGCGTAGTGATTTTCGTTCAGCTATGGAGATGGGTGCTGACGATTACATTACAAAGCCATTTGCAGGGAACGAATTGCTCAATGCAATTGAAAGCCGTTTTCGTAAAGTGGATATAATGAAAAAGCAATTAACTCCCGATTTACATGGGTTAAATGAATTGATGTCCGCTTTTAACAAAAAGAGCCTTGAGGATTTGAAGAATGAAAGCAATACAAACGAATATAAAAAGAAGCAAATAATATACAAAGAAGGAACCCAACCACATTATTTATTTTACATTCTTAAAGGAAAAATCAAAACCTTTAAAACACATGAAGACGGGAAAGACCTCGTTATAGATCTTTACAACGAGGGCGATTTTTTAGGTTATGTAGCTCTCCTTGAGGGAACCTCTTACAAAGAGAATGCTGAAAGCATGGAAGAAACTGAGATCGCGTTAATTCCCAGGAAAGATTTTGAAGAATTAATCAACAATGATCCAACCATAGCAAAAAAGTTCATCGGGTTACTATCTAAAAATTCGATTGAAAAGGAAAAGCGTCTTTTAGGAATAGCTTATAACACTTTGAGAAAGAAAGTAGCAGACGCATTAATTTCTTTGCAAAAGAAATACCACACCAATAAGAAAGAACCATACCAGATAGATATTAGCAGGGACGACTTGGCCAGCATTGCAGGCACAGCCACTGAGTCGTTAATTCGTACACTAAGTGATTTCAAAACCGAAAATCTGGTAGATATTAAAAATGGGAAAGTGGTTATTATTAATGAAAGGAAGCTTGAAAACTTAATTAGGTAATGCATACTATTAAATTTTCTGTCGAATTATTGAGTATTTTTGCTAATATATCATAAGTAGATAAATGTTGCAAAACTGTTCCTTCTATGTTAACCATTAACTCCAGTCAAGAATTAACTGCATTATTTAATACTGTTTCTATTGGGATAGTTACTATCAACAAATTGGGTGAAATTGTGATGGTGAATCACTTTGTATCAAAGCAATTTGGGTATAGCGAAAATGAATTGATAGGGCAAAGAATAGAATTGCTCATTCCCAAAAGATATAAGGAAAAACATGTAGTACACAGGGAGAAGTATTATGAGCATCCACACAAAAGAGCTATGGGCATAGGTATGGACTTATATGCACTTAAAAAGGACGGTACTGAATTTCCGGTGGAGGTGAGCCTTAGCCCGTACGTAAAGGATAAAGAAGAGTTTACAATTGGATTTATAAGTGATATAACCATCCGGAAGGAAGCTGAAAAAGCGCTGCTACATACCAATAGCCACCTGGAGAAAAAGGTGCAGGAATTCGGGGCACTGTTCAACAATATGGCGATCGGTATAGTTTCTGTGGATAAGCAGGGGACGATCGTTTTGGCGAATCAATTTGCATTGAAAAAATTTGGATATACAGAAGATGAACTGATAGGACAGAAAATAGAATTATTGATACCCAACAGGTATAAACCAAAACATGTAGGTCACAGGAATAACTATAATGCAAGCCCGCACAGCAGATCATTGGGCATAGGTATGGACCTGTATGGGATGAAAAAAGACTGTTCGGAATTTCCTGTTGAAATAAGCCTTAGCCCTTACCAGACAAAAGACGGGCAATATACAGTGGCCTTTATCAGCGATATTACGATCAGGAAAGAGGTGGAAATTGCATTGTTGCAACTAAACCAGGAATTGGAAGAAAAAGTAAAGGAAAGGACAGAATCATTGAGAGCTTCTTTAGAAAAAGAAAAAGACCTGAACGAAATGAAATCGCGGTTTGTGTCAATGGCATCGCATGAGTTTCGCACACCTCTAAGCACTATTTTATCTTCTGCCCACCTTGCATTAAAATACAATACCCTGGAAGACCAGCCCAAAAAAGACAGGCATCTGAACCGTATCATTTCGTCTGTAAAGATGCTAACAGATATTCTTAATGACTTTTTATCGTTAGGAAAAATAGAAGAAGGCAGGATACAGGTTCGGACAGTGGAATTTGACATGCGGGAAAGTATCAATGGTATTATCAATGAAATGAGTAATAGTTTAAAAGCAGGCCAGACATTTATATATGATCACATGGGGCCAGAGCTGGTAAACACTGACCCCTCATTAATGGCGCATATTATCATGAACCTTTTTTCAAATGCGATAAAATTTTCACCTGAACATTCAACTATACATGTGAGTACAGCAGTGAAAAATGATACACTCACCTTATCTGTAAAAGATAACGGAATAGGAATACCAAAAGAAGACCAGCAACATCTGTTTGAGCGTTTCTTCCGAGGAACAAATGTATCAAATATACAGGGCACAGGACTTGGCCTGCACATTATAAGAAAGTATGCCGAACTGATGAACGGTACAATAGTATGCCAAAGCGAACCGGGAAAAGGAACTGAATTTATAGTAACCATAAAAACCTAATAGTTGTTATGAAAACAATACTATTAATTGAGGATAATGATAGCATACGTGAAAACCTGGCGGAAATAATGGAGCTTGCCAGCTATAATGTATTGACAGCCGCCAACGGTGAATTGGGAGTTACGATTGCGAAAGAGCATAAACCGGACTTGGTTGTATGTGACATCATGATGCCGGTACTGGATGGTTATGGTGTATTGCAAAAGCTGCGCAATGACCCCAGGCTACAGCATATACCTATTATTTTTCTAACTGCCATGTCTGAACCAGTAGAAAAACGTACCGGGATGGAATTGGGCGCATATGATTATATCGTAAAGCCAATAGGCGGCCCGGAACTCCTGGACTCAATAGACATTTACTTTAATAAAGCGTAAAGAAATGACCTATCAACCAACCAATTGCTGCCCGGTGGTGGTATCATCAATGTATGTATTGAAATCAAGATTAAACTTGCTGAAATTTTTCTCCATTTTTTCCATATCGCCCCTCAATATTTGGTGGCCTTTCTCTATCTTTTTAAACGAGGCTTCATCTTGCATTCCTTTTGCCAGTAGCTGCTCATGTTTGAGAATATCGGTTTTTAACATGGTGATAACTGCGTCATTATTAAGGAAATAATTTTGAAAATCTTCTGCCTGGTTGAGTAGATGCTTATCAGCTTTAAGATGTACCGTTTCGGCAAGTCTATGTTTAAGAAGTGTATTTTCCGCTTTAATATATTCAAGTGTCCTCAGCCACCTCTCCATCTCGTATTGCATTTGTTGTATTCTCAAAACTGTTTTTTCTGTTTATTGCTAATAATTTATGATCGTTTATAGAACAAAGATATCTACATGAAAATAAAATAATAGTGACTTTCGTCAGTCGGGAAAATGATTCTAAACAAGACTGACGATTATCATCTCTTCAATTGATCGTCATCACTTCCAATAAAAATATTGGCAGATACATTTACATTCATAAATCTGAAAGGGATGTTTCATAATCTTAATTCTGAAGAGCCAAGAGTTGGATATTTTTATATAACATTATTGGTTCTGGTATTGTTATTGATCATTTTGGGCATTATTCATTTTTTGGATAGTGTGCATATTTTATAAAAAAATTATCGCGCCAGATAATTGTGTAAAAACGGTGTAGAAACTGGCTTTAACAGCCCTTGATGTGGCCCTATAGCTAATATTATACGCCATCAACGAAAGTGCTCTTTTTAGTTTAGGTGTAAAAGATGATAAACATCGTGATAATAATTTACTACCCCTTTATCAGTAAGTTCTGCGGTGAGATACACGACAAAAACAGGAACCGGTTTTTCTAATTGCAATGTTATGGGTTTTTCACCCTTGATACATGCCTGGAGGAAAGCAGTATCCAGCTTGTTATTTAAAAGATAATTACGGTAACGACACAGTTAGATGTACCGAAATAAATCAGCATAAATATTTTTAAAGATATTTGTTAATATACTTGGTTGCACCGAAATTACATCGTATATTTGTGATGTAATTAAGAAGCCATGAACATAGAATTTAACTCTTTTGCATCAATGATGAGGTCTTTGCCAAATGATGCAGCTTGCCGCGAGTATTTAGAGTATCAGCGCTGGGGTGGTACTCCCGTTTGCGCTCATTGCGGGGCTATAGATGATAAGCACTACAAGTTAAGTGTAAAGGGAGAGTTTAAGGGGATGTATAAGTGCAGGTCTTGCAAGCAAAGGTTTACCGTTCTTTTGGGTACTATCTTTGAGGGATCACCAATACCTTTGCACAAATGGTTCATTGCCTTGTTTTTATTTTCAGCGCATAAGAAAGGTATCAGCAGCCACCAGTTAGGCCGGGATATAAAAGTAACCCAGGCTACAGCATGGTTCATGTTACACCGTTTACGCACTACCTTTGCGGATGATAGCAATGATCAGTTGGGTGGTGATGGTGTAATTGTCGAAACAGATACCACAATAGTAGGCGGTAAAACAAAGGGCATGAGTAACAAGAAGCGCAAGTCATTCGCAGGTAACAGGGAGGCGGCAATGGCTAATAAAACAGCCGTTACGGCTTATGTAGAGCGTGGTGGCAATATTCGCTTTGATGTGAAGGACAGCAACGAAAATGAGCCTGATATGGTGAGAACCCATGTTGATGCCGGGTCTGTTTTAATGACCGATACAGCTATTGTTTACAACATAGTAGGAAAGGAATACGCAGACCACCAAACAGTTGACCACAGCAAGGATGAATATGTACGTGGCATAGCCCATACAAACACCATAGAGGGTGCATTCAGCCACTTTGACCGCACAGTTATAGGAACGTACCATAACATCACACGCAAGCACATGCAGGCATATTGCGATGAAGTAGCTTATCGCTACAACAATCGTAAGATAACAGATAAGATGCGCTTTGACCTCTCGCTGAAAGGCACAGAGGGTTGTAAATTGAATTATGCTACACTGGTAGCAAAGTAGCTTTCATTTTGTTTTGGCGAATTAAATGAAAAACGGCACCCGATATTGGGTGCCGTAACTTTTTCGTATCTTTATGATGCCAAAACATTAAATAATAATGAGAGCCATACTTTATGGAGTGGGTTTCTTATTTTTTAGTTGCGGTAGTTGCCTTATACGTAGGTAACCAATTATTCCCAAAAGAGCCACCAACAAAAGACAATCATTAATTATGGTCGGTTTGTGGGCATTCAAATCAGAAATATAATTTCGCAAGAAATAAGAAGCATTAAAACCATATATAGCATGGGTTACGGCTATATATTCTTATAACGTGGTACACTAAAATATGTCATTACCAAATATTATTTTAAAAATACTAACATAATATAATAATGAACGAATATTACAAACAAGTTCCATCCGAGCAAATGATGGACTATGAAAATTTCTACCGTGAAATGGCTGAAAATATGCCTGATGGTTGCAAGGTAGCGGAGATAGGTATATCCAACGGGCGCGGCATCTTATTCTTGGCCTCTGTATTGCAGGAAATGGGTAAGAGGTTTACTATATACGGTATAGACAGCATGGACTACGGTGGCGACCACCAACTGACTGATATACTGATGAATGTATTCCGTGCCGGGTACGCAGATTACGGGGTAAGGATAATGCGCAAATCATCTCTGGATGCTTCCTGTGATTTTGAGGATAGTTTCTTTGACCTGATTTTCATAGACAGCTCGCACCAGTATGAGCAGACGCGTGCTGAAATATTGCTGTGGATGCGTAAGTGTAAGGATGGTGGTATTGTATCTGGCCATGATTACTTTTGTCAGGAGCATCCCGGAGTGCAGCAGGCGGTAAAGGAAATGGTGCCGGAAGAAAAACTAAGTATATTTGAAACCACAAATGGTTATGGCGTTTGGAGCTTCATTAAATAACACACACATGTTCAACTGGAGGGAAGATACACACAAAGTATATGTAAATCTGGATAGCAGGCCGGACAGGCGCAAGCGTATGGATGCGGAGCT
>Ga0316218_1004241_pt1 | contig 11092 bp, 14 predicted proteins | sample TBH18003metaG_FD_203634 | JGI IMG/M metagenome (GOLD analysis project Ga0316218, IMG submission 203634) | Freshwater microbial communities from Trout Bog Lake, Wisconsin, USA - TBH18003 | ecosystem: Environmental > Aquatic > Freshwater > Lake > Hypolimnion/Profundal zone | place: USA: Wisconsin... | reverse complement strand
AAGGCGGACGGGGTGAAGGTCCTGCCGTCCGGCCTGCAGTACAAGGTCCTGTCCACCGGGGCCGCCACCGGCCCCCACCCCGGCCCCACGGACGAGGTGAAGGTGGACTATGTGGGGTCCCTCACCAACGGGACGGTGTTCGACAGCTCGGTGGAGCGGGGCGTGCCCGCGGTGATGGGCCTGGCCGATCTGGTCCCCGCTTGGCAGGAGGCCCTGCCCCTGATGCGCCCGGGGGACGAATGGATCCTCTACGTGCCGCCGAAGCTGGGCTATGGCGAGGCCGGGGCAGGGGGCGTGATCCCGCCCAATGCCGTGCTGGTGTTCAAGATCAAGCTCCTCGGCGTCCTGCCGTCAGGCCCGGGCCGGGGCTGAGGCCCCACACCGTTCGGAGGCTCCGGGCCCATGTTCTCCTTCTTCGCCAATCCGGCCCGCTTCATGGCCCTGTCCCGCTGGCTGGCCCCGGCGCTGGGCACCGTGGCGGCCCTGTGCCTGTTCGCCGGGATCGCGCTGGGGGTCTCGGCCCCGGAGGACTATCAGCAGCACCAGACCGTGAAGATCATGTTCGTGCACGTGCCCGCCGCCTGGATGGGCCTGTTCTGCTACGCCTGCCTGGCGGGGGCGAGCTTCGTCGGCCTGGTGTTCCGCCATTCCCTCGCCGACGCGGCGGCCAGGACCTGCGCGCCCCTGGGGGCGGGGTTCACGGCGCTGGCCCTCATCACCGGCTCACTCTGGGGACGGCCCATGTGGGGGACCTGGTGGGCCTGGGGGGATGCGCGGCTGACCTCGGAATTCATCCTGTTCGTGGTCTATCTGGGCTATATGGCCCTGCACATGGCCATTGACGACGAACAGCGCGCCGCCCGGGCCGCGGCGATCCTGGCCATGGTGGGGGTGGTGAACCTGCCCATCGTCCACTTCTCCGTGGAGTGGTGGAACTCCCTGCACCAGGGGCAGAGCGTCATGGCCAAGGGCGGGCCGCGGATGCCCGCCGCCTATCTGACCCCCCTGCTGCTGATGACGCTGGGCTACACGACCCTGTTCGGGGCCCTGTGGCTGGTCCGGATCCGCGCGGAGGTGTGGCGGCGCCGGGCGCTCACCCTCACCCGCGCCCAGGCGGAGGCCTGACATGATGCACGATCTGGTGGGACGCTATGGGGCCTATGTGATCCCGGCCTGGGGGATCTCCGCCGCCGTGCTGGTGTGGATGGTCGTGGACAGCCTGTGGCGCGCCCGCCACTGGCGCAGGGCCGCGGAGACCCGCGACGCCCGGGACCCGGACTGAGCCCGTGCCCCGCTGGCTTGCCCTTGTCCCCGTGGTCGTGCTGGTGGGCCTTGCCCTGCTGTTCGGCCTCTATGGCCTGCGCCACGACCCGCATGTGATCCCCGATGCCCTGGTGGGCAAGGCGGCCCCGGCGGTGACGCTTCCCCCCCAGGAGGGCGGTGCCGCCGTCAGCGTGGTGGCGAACCGGAGCGGGCAGCGGGTCCGGCTGATCAACTTCTTCGCCTCCTGGTGTGTCCCCTGCGTGCAGGAGAATGCCGACCTGGTGGCCCTGAAGGCCAGCGGCGTCTCGATCACCGGCGTGGCCTACAAGGACAAGCCCGCGGCCACCCGCGCCTTCCTGTCCCGCCTGGGCAACCCCTTCGAGGTGGTGCTGATGGACCCCGACGGCGCGGCGGGGGTGGAGTACGGGGTGTCCGGCGTGCCGGAGACCTTTGCCGTGGATGCGTCGGGGAAGATCCTGGCCAAGCACTCCGGCCAGCTGACGCCGGAGATCGCCGACCAGCTGCTGGCGTCCGGCCCGGCGCGGCCCCGTTAAGACGCCGTTAACCGAACCGGCGGGAAAGGTTAACGACCCCTTCCCGAGCCCGGAGACACCCCGCCGTGGCGGATATGCGCATCCCCCCGACCGGCCTGCCCAACGCCACGCCGCGCCCAACGCCGCGCAGCGAAGCGGTGCGGGCGGCGCAGAAGGCCTTCTTCGATGCGGCCCGGACCAATGCCACGCCCTCGGCCACGGCGGCGACGGCCCAGACGCCCATCCGAGCCGTCTCCCCCGTGCGGGCGGCGACGCCGACCCAGGCTCCCCGCCCGGTCCAGGCCGCAGCCCCGACGGACGCGCCGGACCCGACGCGGCGGCTACACCGTCCCGGGTCCCTGCTCGACATCAAGGTCTGAGGACGTCTTCAGGCCAGCTTGGCGGCGCGCTTGGCCAGGTCCCGGGTCAGCTGGGCGTTCTGCTGCGGCGACAGGCGTTCGCGCAGCACCGGGAAGACATCATGGTCCTCGTCGTGGGCGTGACCGGCAAAGGCCCGGTAGAGGCCCCGCAGGTTCTCCGACCAGGCGGGGTCGGTCTTGTCCAGGGCCTCGATCCGGTGCAGGCGGCCGCGGATGTCGAAATGGTCCCCGGCCAGCCGACGGGCCTCGGGATCGGCCTCGGTCTCGCTGAGGGTGGGATAAATCACCGTCTCCTCGGCAAAGGCGTGGCGGGCCAGCGCCTGGTCCAGCTTGCGGAACAGCTTGGTGCGGCGAACCGTGTCCGTCTCGCCGGTGGTGAGGATCTGCTCGAACAGGCCCTCGATCTGCTTGTGCTCGGCGGCCAGCGCCTCCACCCAGTCGCCCACGGCCCCGATGGCCACCTCCGTGGCGGCCTTCTTGCTGAGGGAGGCGGCGACACCGGCGGCAAAGCCCAGCAGGGCGACACCGGCCAGTGTGGCCATGGGGCCGCGCCCGGTTTCCAGCGCCGCGCGGCCGAAGCTCTGCATGGCGTCTTCCCCGCGCTTGCGCAGATCACCGGCCACGTCGTCGAACTTGGGAGTGTTGGGCATGTCGATATCCCGATTTCTGGCGGCCACGGGCTTGCCTAGCAGGCGAGTTCTGGCCACTTGATGAATATGGCCCCTGCAAAGCCCCTGTTGAAGCCTCTGCCCGTGAAGATCTGCGGCCTGACCACCGACGGGGACGTGGACGCCGCCCTGGAGGGCGGGGCGGGGTTCCTCGGCTTCATGATGTACGGGCCGAGCCCCCGGAACATCGCCCCGGACCGGGCGGGAGACCTGGCGAAGGCGGCCCGGGGCCGCGCCGGGGTGGTGGCGGTGACGGTGGATGCCGACGATGCCCTGATCGACACGATCCTGCGGGACCTGGCCCCGGACTGGCTGCAGCTGCACGGAAACGAAAGCCCGGCCCGGGCGGAGGCGCTGAAGAGCCGCACCGGCTGCGGCATCATCCGCGCCCTGCGGGTCGGGTCGGTGGAGGACATCGCCGCTGCCCAGGCCTTCACCGACATTGCCGACCGGATGCTGTACGACGCCCGGCCCCCCGCCGGGTCGGTCCTGCCCGGGGGCAACGGCAACCGCTTCGACTGGTCCCTGACCGCAGCCATTCCGAAAGGCCGCGACTGGTTCCTGGCAGGGGGCCTCACCCCCGACAATGTGGTTGAGGCCATGGCCGCCACGGGCGCGCCGCTGCTGGACGTTTCCTCTGGCGTGGAGCGCGCGCCGGGGTATAAGGACGCGAAATTGATCCGGGCCTTCCTCGACGCCGTGCGGGGCGCGGCCCCGCAGACAGTGCAGTGAAGGCGGACACGTGAACGCGACCAGCCCCCCCAACACCTGGGACGCCTATCCCGACGTGAACGGACGCTTCGGCGACTTCGGCGGGCGCTATGTGGCCGAGACCCTGATGCCCCTGGTCCTCGATCTGGACCGGGCCTATGCCGCGGCCAAGGCCGATCCGGCGTTCCATGAAGAGCTGAGCGGCTACATGACCCACTATGTGGGCCGCCCCTCCCCCCTCTATTTCGCGGAGCGGCTGACCCAGCACTTTGGCGGGGCGAAGATCTATTTCAAGCGCGACGAACTGAACCATACCGGCGCGCACAAGATCAACAACTGCATGGGCCAGATCCTCCTGGCCATGCGCATGGGCAAGACCCGCATCATCGCCGAGACCGGCGCGGGCCAGCACGGGGTGGCCACGGCCACGGTCTGCGCCCGCTTCGGCCTGCCCTGCATCGTCTATATGGGCGAGACGGACGTGGAGCGGCAGAAGCCCAACGTGTTCCGCATGAACCTGCTGGGCGCGGAGGTCCGGCCGGTGACGTCCGGCACCGGCACCCTGAAGGACGCCATGAACGAGGCCATGCGCGACTGGGTGACCAATGTGGCGGACACCTACTATCTGATCGGCACGGCGGCGGGGCCGCACCCCTATCCGGCCATGGTCCGGGACTTCCAGTCGGTGATCGGGACGGAGGCCCGGGCCCAGATGCTGGAGATGGAGGGCCGCCTGCCCGACGCGGTGGTGGCCTGCATCGGCGGCGGCTCCAACGCCATCGGCCTGTTCCATCCCTTCCTGGCGGACGAGGGCGTGCGCCTCGTCGGGGTCGAGGCCGCGGGCCACGGCCTCGAGTCCGGCCTGCATGCGGCCTCCCTCACCGGCGGTCGCCCGGGCGTGCTGCACGGGAACAAGACCTATCTGCTGCAGGACCCGGACGGGCAGATCATCGACGCCCATTCCATCTCCGCCGGGCTCGACTACCCGGGCATCGGGCCGGAGCACGCCTTCCTGCACGACGCGGGCCGCGCGGAATATGTCTCCGCCACGGACGAGGAGGCGCTGGACGCCTTCAAGCTCTGCGCCGAGCTGGAGGGCATCATCCCCGCTCTGGAACCGGCCCATGCCCTGGCCCGGGTCGGCGAGATCGCGAGGGACCTGGGCCCGGACCGGATCGTGCTGATGAATCTGTGCGGCCGGGGCGACAAGGACATCTTCACCGTGGCCGATGCGCTCGGCCGCAGGATCTGAGGACCATCAAGCATTGACCAAAGCCCGTATCGACGACCGCTTCGCCGCGCTGAAGGCGGAAGGGCGCGCCGCCTTCATCGCCTACATCATGGCCGGTGACCCGGACCTGGAGCAGAGCTTCGAGATCCTGAGCGGCCTGCCTGCCGCAGGCGCCGACCTGATCGAGCTGGGCTTTCCCTTCTCCGATCCCATGGCCGAGGGCGTGCCGATCCAGCGGGCCGCCCAGCGGTCCCTGGCGGGGAAGACCACCTTGGCAAAGACCCTCGACCTGGTCCGGCGGTTCCGGCGGCAGGATGCGACCACGCCGATCGTGCTGATGGGCTATCTCAATCCCGTGCTGAACCAGGGCTTCGACGCCTTTGCGGCGGCGGCGGCAGAGGCCGGTGTGGACGGGCTGATCATCGTCGACTGCCCGCCGGAGGAGTCCGGTCCCCTGGCCGATGCCCTGGACGCGGCGGGGATCGCCCTGATCCGGCTGGCCGCCCCCACCACCGACGATGCCCGGCTGGCCGTCGTCGCCCGGCGGACCTCCGGCTTCATGTATTACGTCTCCGTCGCCGGCGTCACCGGCACCAAGGAGGCGGACGAGCACGCCGTGGCCCCGGCCGTGGAACGGGTGCGCAAGGCGTCCGGCCTGCCGGTGGCCGTGGGCTTCGGCATCAGGACGCCGGAGCGGGCCGCCGCCATCGCCCGGGTGGCCGATGCCGCCGTGGTAGGCTCCGCCCTGGTGGACGAAGTGGCCGCCGCCGTCGCAGAAGGGACGTCTGCAACACAAAAGGTTCTGGTCAAGGCCGCCGCACTGGCACAAGCTGTGCATGCGGCCCGCGCTTGAGGACTTCGTCGGATGAGGACCATGGCTGACGCCCGAGACGAGACCCCGAAGGACAAGCCCGCCCGACCGGGGCGGGGAGCCGGCTGGCTGGCCAAGATCGCGCCGGGCGTGCGCAATCTGGTCAATCGCCGGTCGGAGACGCCGGACAATCTGTGGATCAAGTGCCCCGACACGGGGGAGATGATCTATCGCCCCGACCTGGAGAGCGCGCTCTGGGTGACCCCGGCCGGGCGGCACATGCGGATCGCTCCGCCGCTTCGCTTCAAGTACACCTTCGACGGCGGGGCCTATGAGGCCCTGCCCGTTCCCTCGGTGGTCGAGGACCCGCTGAAGTTCGCCGACCAGAAGCCGTATCCCGAGCGCCTGGCCGCCGCCCGCAAGGCGACGGGGGAGCCGGACGCCGTGGCGCTGGCCTTCGGCGGCATCCGCGACGTGCCCGCCGTGGTCATGGTGCAGGACTTCGCCTTCATGGGCGGCTCGCTGGGCATGGCGGCGGGGGAGACCTTCGTCGCCGGGGCCCGGGCGGCGCTGGAGCGGCAGGTGCCCTATGTGGCCTTCTGTGCCGCCGGCGGGGCCCGGATGCAGGAAGGGGCCTTCAGCCTGATGCAGATGGCCCGCACGACCCTGGCCATCCAGGAGCTGCGCCGCGCCCATCTGCCCTATGTGGTGGTGCTGACCGATCCGACCACGGGGGGCGTCACCGCCTCCTACGCCATGCTCGGCGACATCCATCTGGCGGAGCCGGGGGCCCTGATCGGCTTTGCCGGTCCCCGGGTCATCGAGCAGACCATCCGCGAGACCCTGCCGCCGGGCTTCCAGCGGTCGGAATATCTGGTGGAAAAGGGCATGGTCGACCGGATCGTGGAGCGGTCGGAGCTGAATGCCGTTCTGGGCTCGATCCTCGCCACCCTGATGCTGGGCCGCAAGACCCGGGCGGCCTGAGCCCGGAGCTGGCCCCGGAACCCCGCGATCAGGCCCCGCGTCTTTTGCGCAGGATGGCCCGGGCGAGGGACGCCAGGATGATCGCCGGAGCCAGCAGGTTGGCCACCAGGATCCGGACCGGATTGTCTGCCCGCTTGCGGAAATAGCGGACCAGTCCCACGCCCTTCCAGAACTCGATCTTGATCGGGCTGGAGCGGCTGGTGGAGCCCAGGTGGACGATGCTGGCATTGGGGTCGAACCACACGGACCCACCCATGCGGCGCACCCGCCAGCACAGGTCCACATCCTCCACATGCAGGAAATAGCCCTCGTCGAAGCCCTTCAGGGTCGCGAAGTCCTCCTTCGTCATGGCGAAACCCGCCCCGGAGATGGTGGGCACCGGAATCCGGCCGCAGGGGGCGGGATCGCCCTCGTGATGGATCTCGAACCGCCGCAGGAAGGCGAAGCGGTGAGACAGGCGCAGGAGGCTCAGCAGGGTGGTGACCGGGGTCACCTCCCCCCGGCGGGCCCCGCGCTGCTCTGTCAGGTCCGGGTTCAGGACCCGGGCCCCCACCAGACAGGGGGCCGGACCGATCTGCACGCCTTCGGCCAGGGACTGGAGGCACCCGGGCTGGAGGAAGGCGTCGGGATTGAGGAACACCACCACCCGGCCGCTGGCGGCATTGGCCCCCATGTTGGCGGCCCGGGCAAAGCCCACATTGCCCTGCCCGCGGATCAGGATGATGCGCTCGTCCGCGGCCACGGCGGCATCGATCCAGCCCTCTTCCTCGGGGCTGGAGCCGTTGTCGACAATGACGAACTGATCGGTCAGGGCGTCTGCCCGGACCCGGTCGATGGTGCCCTTCAGCGCCGGACCGGTCCGGTACACGACCATGACAACGGTGATGCCGTCCCGGTCCCGGCCAGCCGTCATGTCTTGACCCAGAATGCGCTGACCGAGATCACGGGTCGGGGAATTCATGCAACAACTTACCCCAACTTCAGATCCGGCGGTGTCGCGTCCTGCACCAATATGGACACCGCTTCGTCGAGACTGACAATCGTCTGGTCCTGCGACCCGAGCCGACGCAACGCAAGCTGGCCGAGCTCGGCCTCCTTCCGACCGATCACTGCAATCACAGGGATCTTGCCGAGGCTGTGCTCTCGCACCTTGTAGTTGATCTTCTCATTACGCAGGTCAGTCTCGACTCGCAATCCGGCATTCGTGAGGCGCTCTGTGACATATCGCGCATAGTCGTCCGCATCCGAGGTGATGGTGGCTATGACGACCTGGACCGGGGACAGCCACAGGGGGAAGGCCCCGCCGTAGTTCTCGATCAAAATGCCGATGAACCGCTCGAACGAGCCCAGGATCGCCCGGTGCAGCATCACCGGCCGTTGCTTGGTGCCGTCGGCGGCCACATATTCGGCCCCCAGTCGCTCCGGCAGCACATAGTCCAGCTGCAGGGTGCCGCAGGTCCAGCTACGCCCGATGGCGTCCTTCACCACGAAGTCCAGCTTGGGCGCATAGAAGGCCCCGTCCCCCTCGGCGATCACCGGCTCCACCCCGGCCTTGCGGGACGCGCTGAGCAGGGTCGCCTCGGCCTTGTCCCAGAACTCGTCCGATCCTGCGCGGACCTCCGGCCGGGTGGCCAGGGCCACGTGCTGGGCCACCATGCCGAAGTCCGCATGGATGCTGCGGGTCAGGCGGACAAAGGCCTCCGTCTCCGCCTCGATCTGGTCTTCGCGGCAGAAGATGTGGGCGTCATCCTGGGTGAAGCCCCGGACCCGCATCAGCCCGTGCAGGCTGCCCGACGGTTCGTAGCGGTGGCAGGCCCCGAACTCGGCCATGCGCAGCGGCAGGTCGCGGTAGGAGCGCTGGCCGAAGTTGAAGATCTGCAGGTGTCCCGGGCAGTTCATCGGCTTCAGGGACAGGACCTCGTCCTCCACCGTCTCGCAGACGAACATGTTGGGCCGGTACTTGTCCCAGTGGCCTGACTTCTCCCAGAAGGTGCGGTCCAGTACCTGGGGGGTCTTCACCTCCACATAGCCCGCGGCATCCAGGCGGCGGCGCATGTAGGCCTCCACCGTCTTCCACAGGGTCCAGCCCTTGGGGTGCCAGAAGACCATGCCCCGGCCCTCTTCCTGGATGTGGAACAGGTCCATGGCCCGGCCGATCCGGCGGTGATCCCGACGCTCCGCCTCCTCCAGCCGGTGCAGGTGGGCGGCCAGGTCCTCGTCCGAGGCCCAGGCGGTGCCGTAAATGCGCTGCAGCTGGGCGTTGCGGTGGTCGCCCCGCCAGTACGCGCCGGCCAGCTTGGTCAGTTTGAAGGCCTTGCCCACCTTGCCGGTGGAGGGCAGGTGCGGGCCGAGGCACAGGTCCTTCCAGGGCCCCTGGCGATAGACGGTGATCACCTCGTCTTCGGGCAGGTCGGAGATGATCTCGGCCTTGTAGGCCTCGCCGATCTCGCGGAAGTGGGCGATGGCGTCGTTGCGGTCCCAGACCTCGCGGACGATCTTCTCGTCCCGGTCCACGATCTCGCGCATGCGCTTCTCGATCAGGGCCAGATCATCCAGGCTGAAGGGCTCGTCCCGGGCGAAGTCGTAATAGAAGCCGTCCTCCACCGCCGGACCGATGGTCACCTGGGTGCCGGGGAACAGCTCCTGCACCGCCTGGGCCATCACGTGGCTGGCGTCGTGGCGGATCACCTCCAGCGCGTCGGGATGGTCCCGGGTCAGGATCTCGATCCGGCCGCCGGCCTCGAGGACCCGGTCGAGGTCGAGGAGCCTGCCGTCCACCCGGACCAGCATGGCCTTCTTGGCGAGGGATTTCGACAGGCTTTCGGCGATGGCCCGGCCGGTGACGCCCCGCTCGTAGCTGCGCACGGCACCGTCGGGAAACTGGATATCGATCGTCATCGGTCTTGGTCCTTCCCCGGTGCCCTTGCGGGGTCCGGGACTTTCGGCGGCGGCGGGTCATAGCCCGATCCGCCCCAGGGGTTGCAGCGGCACACCCGGTGGGCCGCCAACAGGCCGCCCTTCCAGGGTCCGTGGGTGATCAGAACGTCCGCCGCATAGTCCGAACAGGTCGGAAGAAAGCGGCACTGCCGACCGATCAGGGGCGACAGGGTGAGCTTGTAGGCGCGGTGCGCCAGACGGACGCTCATCGGGTAAAGGTTCATGCCGACGCCGGGGAGGCTGATTGCGCGAGGCTTATCGCCTCCGACGCGCCGCAGATCAACCCGCGACGGCGGGACTAGTTCGCGACGGCCTGCGCGACAGGGCCTGCGCCACGGCGTCTGCCGCAGCCTCGAAGGCCAGCAGGGTGGAGGCGTGGCGGGCGGGATAGTCTTTCACAGGGGCGAGCACGGCGAGATCCGCAAACCGCCCACTCGGCGGCGGGCCACCGGTCTTTAGCATGTCCCTCAGCGCATCGCGAGCCTGGGTGAGCTCGGCGAGGTCGGCACCCTGGATGTTCGCCCCCAGCACGGCCGCGGCGGCCTGACCCAGGGCACAGGCCCGGACGTCCTGGGCGAAGTCCGCCACATGGCCGGCGGCGTCCAGGGTCACGTCGGCCGTGATGGTACTGCCGCAGAGCCTGGCCGTCCGCTCCGCCGACCCGTCCGGCGCAGCCAGCCGCCCGGCCCGGGGCATGTTGGCCGCGAGCGTCAGGATGCGGGTGGAATAGAGGTCGTCGATCACGGGCGGGTCTCACGGGGTCAGGGTCCGGATATAGGCGGGGTGCGACCGTTCGGACAGAGGTTCTCGGGTCAAGCCCGAGAATGACGAGCATACAGATATGAATGTCGTCATTCCCGGCCGAAGAGCCGGGAACCTTCCTCAGGACGTGGCAGCAACCCCCACCCGCCGGTGAGCCTCGGCCTGGACGGCCTCGCTCATGGCGATGAAGCCGGCCTTGATCTGCTTGCGGAGCGCCTTGGGCATGAACAGGGCCGCCGGGCCCTCGAACATCTCCCCGTGGGAGAAGACCGCGGCGCGACCCTCATCCAGGGGCTCGATCTCCATGTAGCGGACGGTGCGGATGAGGCCGCCCATCAGCGTCAGACGCCAGACCAGCTGCATGTGCGGCACCCAGTCCACCACCACCGGCTGGATCGGCTCGGGCTTGCCGCCAGGCAGGGCCAGAGTCACGTCCAGCTTCGAGCCGATGGCCAGCTTGCCCGCGGCCTTGGGATAGAGGGGGTTCCACGTCTCCCAGCCCGACAGGTCGGAGACCAGGTCCCACAGCACGTCCGGAGCGGCCTGAACGCCCACGCGATGTTCGATCTTGAACGACATGACGGTTCAGGTCTCTCCAGACAGGTGCCGGGCTCAGCCCTTGGCGAACAGCTTCTGCCAGCGGCGCTTTTCACGGGCCTTCCAGCCGCCGCGGAAATAGGCGTCGGAACCGATCAGCGGCACCACCGTGGTCGCCTCGGCGAATACCATCTGCTCATAGGTCACGTCCACCTTGCCCCAGGAGCAGGCCTCCTTCAGGGTCGAGGAGGAACAGGCTCCGTCCCGCACGTCGG
>Ga0316218_1004217_pt1 | contig 11149 bp, 10 predicted proteins | sample TBH18003metaG_FD_203634 | JGI IMG/M metagenome (GOLD analysis project Ga0316218, IMG submission 203634) | Freshwater microbial communities from Trout Bog Lake, Wisconsin, USA - TBH18003 | ecosystem: Environmental > Aquatic > Freshwater > Lake > Hypolimnion/Profundal zone | place: USA: Wisconsin... | reverse complement strand
TGCAAAAAAACAGATTAAGATTGAACTAAAAATGGCAGCCTAAAATGAGGGGGCTGTATAATGCGATCTTGAGGGGGCTGTTTGAACGGGGAATCCAATCATAAGTCAAAAAACATTCGATTTAATACGGAACTAGTTAAGAAACCTAAAGATTTAGTTGAGTATGTAATTGTACATGAGTTAGCTCACTTAATAGTACCTGTTCACAATGAAAAGTTCATTTCAATTCTTGATAATTATTATCCCCAATGGCGTGAATCAAGAATGGAGTTGAATGAATTGCCTTTAGGGCATGTTGAGTGGAAGTAATTAATATAATAGTATTTAATAAATTATTTAAACTATTATTTTAATTATAATGATTGCAATCCAATAAATAAATCCTATGAATTTATTTATTGGATTTTGATCTTTTTTTTTAAAATTCTATGCTGGAATAATAAATGTAACATGGTTGTCAAAATTAATTCCAACTATCAGATTAGCTAAAGACTATTCCATTTTAAATTAACTTACAGAAGAATCCCCAACTTGTTAGCAATAAGATTTGAAATAAAAAAATAGGGACTATATTTTATACAAATATTATCTTCTCTCTCGAAAACAAATTGGATTCCATCCGGATGTGCTTTTCTTATTTTAATAAGTGAATCAATACTATCATCGATAATAGATTCATAGCTATCAATTTCTGCTTCTTCTCCGTATTCTTCTATTTCTGAAATTATTGAAATGTCTCCAACCATTATATCAAGGTAAATTGCACTAAGCTTTTCAATTATAATATTTTCAGCAAATGAAAAGCGCTTGTCAGTTGATCCTAACATTAAAAAATTAACGTCATTGATTTCTGATAATAGCTCATTAATATTTTTATCTGCTTCTCGTTTTATTGCTTCTGAGGATGTAAGGTTAAGCCAAAGAAATTGGTTGAGCATTTCTGCAATTGTTTTTGCTTTCATATGTTCTTTTTCTTTTTATTTTCTATATAATTATTAAGTGCAGCAATGGCTACAATAGTACCCGTGATTGCAATTGGCCAAATGATCCAACTTAGATTGCTTTTACCTGCACTGGTGTTATTCAAACTGTTTTCAAGTTGAGTTGCCTGGATCGGAGGGTGCACCTTGTTAAATAAGTCGTTCCAATCATCCGGAAATAAATTTACTGTTTGCATAGAATTATATTTTTGTTATGTGAGAATGAAAAAAAATATCCTTTGTTAAGTGAAAAAAAAATTTGTCCACGGATAGTAGCCTCTGATTCATAAAACTTTGGATTAAATCCTAGTTCAACTATTTCATCAATAGGTACTTCTTTAAATTGTCCATATTTAGCAATCATTTTTTTTGCAGCATATCTATTTGCCCAACATTTGTCTAGTTTCATTTGGGTTTCACGATATATAGCTTTAGCCCTATTTTTTTTCTGTTGGTAAGCTTCTGGGATGGAGCGAACACGGTTGCCGTGCCATACTTCAGATTTATTCATAGTCTTTATTATTTTGTTATGAAAAGTTTTTTATAAAGTCAATTATATCATTAAGAAAATAAAAAATTTTATTCTCAACTTTAAAGTACTTTAAACCCTTGTTTCTGTAGTTAAGCGCGGTTCGCCGGCTAATTTTGAGTAACACTCTTAGATCTACATCATCTAGTATAATCTCTGATGCCGGCCTAGAGTGGGTATCCACGATTTCTTTTATTAAATAAATTTGTTCGTCTGTGAATGTCTTTGTATTCATAATTAAATAATTTGAAACAAAATTCAATTATGATATTTTATAAGAGAGGATTATACTTTTTGATAGAAAAAAGTATTAGGAAAAGTCTTAACTAAAATTACATTATAGAAAACTTAGTATTTCTTTGGAAAGCTTATCGGTAAAGACTTTGTAGAGGTTAGTTGGAGTTTTTTTTGATTGATATATAGCATTAATTAGCGCTTTTTTTTCTAAGACTTTTCCAGAAAAATCAATAAAAAAAAGCCTAGCTGTGTCTAAAACAGCTTTATTATTTTTTGCACCTTCAACTTTGATTAGCTTTTCTTTTCTCAATATATTTAAAAGAATCCCTAGAGTGGCAATATTTTTATGACACCACTTTGATTTTGTATTAGAGATAAAAACTTCCGTAAAAGCACTTGGGGAGTTAGTGTATTTTTTTTCAAATAGTCTTTTAGAAATTATTCCAAGTTTTTTAAGTTCCTGTTCATTCCAAATTAATGTCGGACTTGTATATTTATTTTTGGTTTTTGATTTTTTTGGGCTTCTGTTATTTTTATGTGCTGCTTTTAAAGTTTTCTCTTTCTTTTTAATCCATTTTTTAATTTCATTTACTCGTGTTTCATTATCAACTGGAGAGTCAGAATAAATTTTAGTTATTCCTAAATATTTCAGAAAGCTGATCAAGGTTTTAATTTCTGCATGTTCACATAAATCGAAGTGATAGTCTAAAAAATATTCAATTTCTACAGGTGATTTAAAAATTAAATCAATAGTCAAAAAGAAAAAGTATTCATGTGAATTAGGATGAATTATTATCTGAGTATTTCTGTGAAAATTTAAACCAGCTATCTTGCAATAATCCTCAAAAACTTGTATTAATCGATTTGTACAATACTCTTTTGAGTGTGTTAGATCTGGTTTTAAATTTTCATTTTTAATTGCGTAACAATAATCATGATAAATTCTATGAATTTCCAGCTCATATTTATGAATGGGAGATATATCCATTATTAGAACATGATAGATAGGTAAATTTACATCATCTAATCATAATAGCTAATTTTTCAGATAACATTTTCGTTTCCCGCTCAACTTTCAGGTATGTAACTTTCGCATATTTTTGCGTTTGACTGAGTTTTGAGTGACCCACCATTTTAGAGACTGTTTCTAAAGGTACTCCATTTTCTAAGGCAATGGTTGTTGCAAATGTGTGTCTTCCAATATGTGTAGTAATATTTTTTTGTATTCCTGCATGAGCCGATAATTCCTTTAAATGGATATTAAAATTTTGATTGCTAAGCCTTGGAGCTATAAAAGTATCACCGGATAATTGTTCCCATCCATTTATCCAATTATTTAAAATCGAAAGGGCAGGAGCAAAAAGTGGTAATAAAAATTGAACACCTGTTTTTTCTCTTTTTTTTCTGATAATAAAAGTATCTGATCCGGCTTTCTTTTCTATATGTTTTCTTTGTAATGATTGAACATCTTTATATGCCATACCAGTATATACGCTGAACAAAAAAAGCTGTTTCGTTTTTTCTACATATGGTTTTAGATCAGTTAGAGATCTGATAGCATTTAATTCATCTTCGGTTAATGATTGAATATCCGGATCTATGTATGAAATTTTCTTTCCTGCAAAGGCATTATAGTTGACCCATCTATTATTGAGTGCAATCGTGTAAATCTTTTTAAAAATCTGTAGCAATTTCATGGCAGAGTTATGTGCATTGTTACAATCATATAAGAGGTAATTATGAAAATCATCAATAAACTTTCTATTTATGCGGTTGAAATTGATATCATTTACTTGTAGACGACTTTTGATAAATGAAGCAAGGTATTTCCTGCAAGTTGCATGTTTTAAGATATTAGATTTTTGACGCGATTCTTTTAGTTGCATTTCCATCCTTAGTATTTCATCATTAAAAATGTTCAGTACTGAAATGCTCTTTTGCTTTTTACTTCCAAGGGCCGTGGTAACAAGTTCTTTTAAGGTGAACTCAATGCTATTTTGCGTAAGCTGGTAGAAATTCCCCATGATTTTTTCTTTGTGCTCACTAAAAACTTCTTCCACTTGTTTTTGTAGGAAACTATTGTTGATGGTTCTGTTATTTTGATGATCCCAATTGTCGTAGTTAATTTTTATTCCAAGGCTTTTATCTACTCTGCCGGATTGATACATGATTCTCATGTATAGCGATACTTCATTTTGCAAACGAGATTTTCGTTTGGCAAACAAATAAAACTGAGGTTTAACTATATGTGTGTTCATAGCTGATAGCTTGTAAAGTTCCGTTAGCAGCATTTTTTAGGGCTGCGTTTTGTTGTGAAAATTGGGGCTATCTGGGGAGTCTTTTAGGGCTTACGAAATCAGGTCAAAATATGCACTGATTAGGGGTAATAAAAAACTCACCTTATTTAGGTGAGCTTTTTGGTGAGTTTCTGAGAGTTGGTGAGCATTCAATTTTTGAAGTGCCCTATTTTACTCAGTTCTACGCGATTTTGGTCTTCGAAATGCGGACCGGACGGGACTCGAACCCGCGACCTCCGCCGTGACAGGGCGGCATTCTAACCAACTGAACTACCGATCCATTCCCTTTTTCGGGACGGCAAAGATAAGGGTATCACTTTTTTAAAAACAAATCTTTCTTAAAAAAAATCAAATCGTATTTTTACCCTCTTATTTTGATTAAACGCTTATGCCACATTATCCAAATAGACAGTTCTTAGACTTTGAACAACCTATTAAGACGTTGTATGAAGAAATAGAAAAATTGAAGCAAACTGCTGAGAAGAGTAAGATTGATATGAGTGATAGCATCAATAAATTGGAAAATGCTGTTATTGAAAAAAGAAGAGAGATTACCGAACATCTTACTCCCTGGCAACGTGTGCAATTAAGTCGCCACCCCGATCGACCTTATACACATAAGTATATTGAAAAAATATTTAATCATTTTATTGAATTGCATGGGGATAGAAATGTTCGTGACGATAAAGCCATGGTAGGCGGCTTTGCTGATTTAGACGGAGAAACCGTAATGATCATCGGGCAACAAAAAGGGATCAATACTAAAATGCGTCAGCAAAGAAATTTTGGCATGGCTAACCCGGAAGGCTATCGTAAGGCATTAAGATTAATGCGACTCGCTGAAAAATTCAATAAACCAATTATTACTTTAGTTGATACACCCGGCGCTTATCCGGGACTGGAAGCAGAAGAACGCGGGCAAGGCGAAGCCATTGCCAGAAATATTTATGAAATGATTCGCTTAAAAGTTCCCGTGATTGTTGTTATTATTGGCGAAGGCGCCAGCGGCGGTGCTTTGGGTATTGGTGTAGGTGATAGAGTTTTAATGATGGAAAATACATGGTATACCGTTATTTCTCCTGAATCATGTTCATCCATTTTATGGCGAAGCTGGGATAAAAAAGAAATCGCTGCTGAACAATTGCGTTTAACTTCTATTGATATGAAGGGGTTTGGTTTGGTAGATGAAATAGTTCCTGAGCCAATTGGCGGAGCTCATTGGGATTATACCGAAGCCGCAGATACATTAAAAAAATACATTAAAAAAAATCTGGCAGAATTAAAGGCCATTGATCCTGTCAAGCGAATCGATCAACGCATAGAAAAGTTTGGTAAAATGGGATTCTGGGAAGAATTAACTGCTGAACAAGCTGCATCACGTTGATCAACATACTTGCGTCGCACTCTTGTGCAGCATAACTTTACGCAGCATTAAATTGTAATTCGTAAACTGTAAATCTAAAACTAAAATGTCGCTTCGAAATATATTACAAGGTACTGGTGTTGCATTGGTAACACCTTTCACAAAAAATCATGATGTTGATTTTACCGCATTAGGTAAAGTAATTGATTATGTAATAAATGGTGGTGTTGAATATGTAATCACATTAGGTACCACAGGTGAAACACCTACTTTAGATAAACAAGAAAAACTTGACATTGTCAATTATACTTACGAAAAAGTAAATAACAGAGTACCTGTTATCGTTGGTATTGGCGGTAATGATACCAAATCTTTAATTAAAGATCTGCATACTTATCCTTTAGAAAAGGCAACAGCAATTTTAAGTGCTTCACCTTATTACAGCAAACCTTCACAAGAAGGAATTTTTCAACATTACAAAGCATTGGCAGCAGAATCTCCAAAACCAATTTTGTTATATAATGTTCCGGGTAGAACCGGAAGAAATATCAATGCTTCCACAACCATTCGATTGGCTAATGAAGTAGAAAACATTGCTGGTATTAAAGAAGCGCATGACAGCATTCATCAATGCATGGAAATTATTCGTGACAGACCAAAAGATTTTTTAGTAGTAAGTGGTGATGATGAATTAAGCGTTCCGCAAATTTCTTTTGGCTTTGACGGCGTGATTAGTGTTGCTGCCAATAGTTTCCCCAAACAATTTTCCAACATCATTCGTTTGGCATTGAAAGGGAATTTTACAGAAGCAAGTAAACAACATCTACAATTGGTAAAAGCATACGATTATTTGTTTGCAGAAAATAATCCTGCCGGTGTAAAGGCGTTCTTATACGAGTTGGGGTTAATTGAAAATGAAGTTCGATTGCCTGTAGTTCCTGTTAGCGCTGACTTACAGGAGAAGATAAAAAAGTGTATAAAAGAAAGTAATTTTTAAAATAGAATCCCGTTAATAAAGCGGGATTTTTTTGTTACAATTCCATATGAAGAAAATAGTAATTGCCATTGATGGTTATTCATCCTGCGGAAAAAGTACATTGGCTAAGCAGCTGGCGAAAGAATTGAATTATGTTTTTGTAGATAGCGGTGCGATGTATCGTGCAGTTGCTTTATTTTTTTTGAGAAATAATGTTGATATATCAAATCATCTTTTAGTTGAGCAGGCATTGAAAAATATTTCACTGCAGTTTGAATACAATACTTTAAAAGGTACCGGCGATATTTTATTGAATGGAGAGAATGTGGAAGAACAAATTCGTGAAATGAGCATCAGCAATAAAGTAAGTGAAGTGGCTGCAATTGAGGCCGTACGTGTATTTGGCGTGCATCAACAACAATTAATGGGAGAGCAGAAAGGTATAGTAATGGATGGCAGAGATATTGGTACGACTGTTTTTCCCAATGCCGAATTGAAAATTTTTGTTACAGCAAGTATCGATGTTCGTGTGCAAAGAAGATATTTAGAATTGCAAGCAACACAACCGAATATTACTTTGGATGAAGTAAAAGAAAATTTATTGATGAGAGATCGTATTGACAGTACCAGAGAAATTAGTCCGTTGAAACAAGCATCAGATGCCATTGTTTTGGATAACAGCAAATTAACCCGCGAAGAACAATTACAAATTGCACTCAATTGGGTAAAAGAAAGAACGAATTAGGTTTATTTAACCAATTAAATCGAATTGCTAGAATTGGGATGCTACTTTATTAATTGGTTAAGTTAGTAAAATTCGTGTAATGATTATTTCTATTTCATTTTCTTTTTCAATAAAGCAATTTCTTTCTTAAAATTCTTCAACTCCTTTTCCTGATATTGAATAAAACTATTGTCTTCTAATTTCCCTATTACTTTATTCATTTCCTCAAAAGATTCATATACCATTTTGCGATATGGATTTTTGTAATCCTTTGCTCTGGATGTATAAATGCTTTCAGTGATCCATTCTTTTGTTTGTAAAACTTCTTGCAATAATGCTGAAATGCCTCCTGCATCCAGCTTTTTAAGCGAAATATTTTTTATCTCAGCCAAAGAAGCCAAGGCATGTTTTATTTTTTGTGCGTGATATTTTTCTCCTTCTGCTGTATAAAATGCATGCACATCATCCCAACATTTTAATTTACCTGTTCTTACTTTATTTCGCAAAATATCAACAGTAGTTTTCGTCATCAATTGTCCGCCAACATTTAACCATTCATTTCTTTCTGATTTAGATGGAATGGTTTTTCTCAATTCTTCAAGAGATGAAAAATTATTTAGTTTAATAAAATCAATCAATTGATTAATTCCGTAATAGCTGATGACTTTTTTATAAACCGCATACGCCTCCTGAACTTTTATTAAAACTGTTTTGCGTTTGGTATTTTCAAAATTTTCTGCTATAATCTCAAGTTCTTCAACTATTTTATTTTGCTCATTCAATAACTCCTTACCTTTTTGAATACACTGTTCTTTTGAATATTTCTTTTTTGCATCAGCTTTTTTTAGAAATGCTTTTCCGGTTAATTCTTCCAAAATAGATAATGTATCAAACATTTCATTCACAGAATCGGGAGCAAATACATCGTATTCAATATGCTGAATTCGTTCAATTCGTTTATCCCTGTCTAAATATTTCCAACTGTTTCTTGCCAAGGCATACATATTGTATAAAAACCAATAAGCCGGCATAATCACTAATTCATCTTTGCTTACATCATTACTGATCAAAGCAAAGGGAATAGGTACATTTAATTCTGCAGGATAATCTCCTTTTGCAACAATGGTAAAGCTTGCAAATTTTGAATTGTGTTTCAAGCTTACACATAAGCCCGGCCAAAACCCACGCCCAACAATGATTTCACCATCTGCACCTCTTGAATTATGATTGGACCCAATGGTTGCTCCGGCAGCAATATTACTTTGCCCCATAATCAACGCAGCACATAAAAATGAATTGTTATGATGTTGTTCATGTGCCGGAAAAATTAGAGAATTCAATACTTCGCAACAAGAAATGGTAGCGTTATTGCCTAAATAGGAATTGATTAATCTTGCGCCGTATTTTAATTGTGAATGTGATGCCATAATAAAACGAACTGCTTTCACACCATAAAATAATCTGCAACCAAATCCTATAATACCATTTACTAATTCGCAACCTTCTCCAATTTGTGATTTACCTTCAGGGCCAGATTTAATGGTTAAATTTTTTAACTTATTTGCTCCTTTTATATAGGCATCACTACCAATCCAAACATCTTTAATGATTGCACAGTTCTTAATAACAGTTCTATCGCCAACTTTACCATACCATCCTCTTTTATCTGAAAATTCTTCTTGTGTAAATTGTTTGAATTTTTCTAACAACGCATCATCTGTTCTGTATTTGCTCCACAAATATGCATCACCGGCTAACATACCGGTAAATGGAATCACACTCCTGCCGCCATTTTCATTACATATCTCCAACCAAATTCTTAAGTTTTCACTTTCGCCTTCTTTAATGATACCATTTCCAAATTTGGTATGATTGGTGGTTACCATTTCGTTCACATTGGTAATGATCACTTCATTGCCAATAATAAAATGAGATAAATAATTTACATTATCAATTACTACATTATCACCGAAGTCGCAACTAATGATGGTTGAATTATATAAACCTACGGGTGTTTTCAAGTCAGAGAAACATAAACAAAACGGTTCTAATTTACCAATACGGACTAATCCATAAAACTTACAATTTTTTACCAACTCAGGATTGAATGCATCTGATACAAAAATTTTATTCCAGTCATCACTGGTATTTCTATTGCGAACCAATACTTCAATTTCATAAGCAGTTAACTGGCGATAGTCAATACCACTGCGGTTTTGCTTATCACGATAATAATATTCATCTTCACCTTGTGGAATATATTGATCGCTGATAAATCCATATCCCAGTGAGTTAAAAGGTGTTTTTTTGATAATGTTCATGTAGTAAATATTTTATGACAAGCATTGTATCAATAATGGGCTTTTGTTGCGTCGCACACTTATGCTTTCTGTTCTTTATTCAACAGTTACACTCTTTGCCAAATTTCTTGGCTTATCAACATCGTATCCTTTAGCCACGCCAACATAATAACTTAATAATTGTAATGGAACAACACTTAATAAGGGCGCAACGATCTCGTCTGCATCAGGTACAAACATCACATCATCTGCCATGCCGGGTATCACATCATCTGCAGCGGTTGCAACTGCGATCACTTTTCCTTTTCGTGCTTTAATCTCTTGCACATTACTTACAATCTTCTCGTAATGAGAATCTTTTGTTGCAACAAACACCACCGGTAATTTTTCTTCTACCAAAGCAATCGGTCCGTGTTTCATTTCTGCGGCAGGATAGCCTTCTGCATGTATGTAAGAAATTTCTTTCAACTTCAATGCACCTTCTAATGCTATAGGAAAATTATAACCACGGCCTAAAAATAAAAAGTCGTTTGCATCTTTATATTTTTTTGCAATGCATTGAATATTCGAAGTATCTGCTAAAATCTCTTTTACCTTTTCAGGAACATCCTCTAATTCCTTCATTAAATGCAAATATCTATCTTCATCAATTGTTCCTTTTGCAAAACCGATTTTTAAAGCCATCATTAATAATACAGCTAATTGTCCGGTAAAAGCTTTGGTACTTGCAACACCAATTTCAGGACCGGCATGTGTATATGCACCAGCATGGCTTAAACGTGCAATGCTACTACCCACTGCATTTACTACACCAAAAATAAATGCACCTTTTTCTTTAGCACTTTCCAAGGCCACCAATGTATCTGCTGTTTCACCGCTTTGCGAAATAGCAATGATTACATCTCCTTTATTCACCACAGGATTTCTATAACGAAATTCACTTGCATATTCCACTTCAACATTTATTCTGCACAATTCTTCAATCACATATTCAGCAATCAATCCTGCATGCCAGCTGGTTCCGCAGGCAACAATAACCATTCTTTGTGCATTCGTTAATGCTTGCAAATGATTTTCAACACCACTCATCATAATCTGTCCAAGGTCAGGTAATAATCTTCCCCTTAAGCAATCATGAATAGTTTCCGGTTGTTCATTTATTTCTTTCAACATGAAATGATCATAACCACCTTTTTCAATGGCCGCTAATTCCATATCAAGTTTAGTAATGAATGGAGTTTGTTTTTCATTACCGAGATTTTTTAAGATTAATTCATCCGGACGAACTATTGCTATTTCGTAATCATTCACATACACTACTTCTTTTGTGTATTCAATTATAGGAGAAGCATCACTTGCTAAAAAATGTTCGCCTTTGCCAATTCCAATCACCAAAGGACTTCCTTTTCTTGCAGCAATAATTGTTTCAGGATCTTCATTAGAAATTAATAAAATGCAATAAGCGCCTACAATACGTTTTAAAGCAATGCGTAATGCCTCTTCCAAATTGCAATTATTGTTTTTTTTGATGTCTTCAATAAAATTTAACAATACTTCTGTATCGGTATCACTTTTAAAAATGTAACCTTTTTTTAATAAATCATTTTTAATAGCCACATAATTTTCGATGATGCCGTTATGAATCATAGCCAACTCACCGCTATTACTCAAATGCGGATGTGCATTTCTATCACTTGGTTCGCCGTGTGTTGCCCAACGTGTATGACCGATGCCAATTTGTGC
>Ga0316218_1004216_pt1 | contig 11152 bp, 10 predicted proteins | sample TBH18003metaG_FD_203634 | JGI IMG/M metagenome (GOLD analysis project Ga0316218, IMG submission 203634) | Freshwater microbial communities from Trout Bog Lake, Wisconsin, USA - TBH18003 | ecosystem: Environmental > Aquatic > Freshwater > Lake > Hypolimnion/Profundal zone | place: USA: Wisconsin... | reverse complement strand
CGCCGGTCGGCGCATACGGTGGCCGACGCCTATGCCGCCGTCGAGCGCAGCCCCACGGCCATCGCGCCCGACAGTCCGGCCCCGCCCGCCAACGAACCGCCCCCGGTCGCCCAGACGCCCTTCGAGACGGCCGCGGTCGAGTCCGGCGGTGGTCGCTTCGTCTGGCCGGTGAAGGGCCCGGTGATCTCCACCTTTGGTCCCAAGCCGACCCTGGCGCAGAATGACGGCATCGACATCGGTGCCGCCTTCGGCACGCCGGTGGTGGCCACCGCCGACGGCCACGTGGTCTTCAACGGGGCCGTGGCCGGTCAGGGCAAGACCATCCTGCTGAAGCACTATGACGACAACTGGGCCTCAGTTTACGGCCAGCTGTCCCGCTCGCTGGTGAAGAACGAGGAGAAGGTGAAGAAGGGGCAGGTGATCGCCTGCATCGGCCAGGGCCAGAACTTCGCCCAGCCGCAGCTTCACTTCGAGCTTCGCTACCGCGCCGCGCCGACGGAAAAGCACCGCCCGGTGAACCCGCTGCTGATCCTGGCCCCCAGCGACAACCGCTAGCCGGGCGTCCGCGCCCGCGGCTCAGAAGGGCAGGGGACGGCCCAGTTCCCCGGCCAGGTCGCGGATGAACTGCATGGCCACGCGCCCGGAGCGGCTGCCCCGCTGGATGGCCCACTGGAGGGCCCGGCGCTCCAGATCGGGGGTCGAGAGCCCCGCCTTGTCCGCATAGGCGCTGACCGCGGCCAGATAGGTCGGCTGGTCCATGGGCGGAAAGCCGATCCACAGACCGAAGCGGTCCGACACCGAGACCGTCTCCTCCGCATCCTCCGCCGCGGCGATGGCGTCGTCGGAGGCGTGCTCCCGGGGCATCAGGTGGCGACGGTTGGAGGTGGCCACGAACAGCACATTGGCCGGCGGACCGGCCACGCCCCCTTCCAGGGCCGACTTCAGGGCCTTGGCCGCGCCCGCGCCCTCCTCGAAGGACAGATCGTCGCAGAACACCACCACCCGCTCCGGCACCGGGCGCAGGGCGGAGAACAGGCGGGGCAGGGCGGCCAGGTCGTCGGCCTCGATCTCGATGAGGCGAAGCTGCGGATGGCGGCAGGCCGCGGCCATGAAGGCGGCCTTGACCAGGGAGCTCTTGCCCGTGCCCCGCACGCCCCAGAGCAGGGCGGCATTCGACGGCAGACCCCGGGCGAAGCGGTCGAGATTGGCCTCGAAGATGCGCTTCTGCCGGTCCACGCCCAGCAGCAGGTCCACCGGCAGCGGATAGTCGGGGGCCGCGGTGAGGGCGAGGCTCTCCCCATCGCAGCGGAACAGGCGGGCCGCCGACAGGTCAAAGACCGGTCGCGGGGGCGGGGCCAGACGGTCGAGGGCGTCGGCAATGCGGGCGAGGAGGGGGGAAAGGGCAGGGTCGGTCACGGGGATTTCCCTAGCCTGAACGGCTGTGCATTGCAAAACGCAACCGCAGCGCATAGCTTCCGCGCCTTCTGAACCGTCTTGATGACGGACTGACCGAGATCGACGACTGGAGTTCCCATGATCGCATCCATCGCCCTGGCCCAAGCCCCGACTCCGGCCCCTGGTGCTCCGTCGGGCGGGTCGATGGATTTCCTGGCTGGAAATCCGCTGGTGATCATGATCCCGCTGTTCGGCCTGTTCTACTTCATGATCATCCGCCCGCAGCAGAAGCGCATGAAGGAGCACCAGACCATGGTCTCCGGGCTGAAGCGCGGGGATACCGTCGTCCTGAACTCCGGCGTGATCGGCAAGGTCACCCGGGTGGACGATACCGAGGCCCAGGTGGAGATCGCCACGGGCGTGAACATCAAGGTCGTCAAGGCGATGGTCTCCGAAGTGCGGTCCCGCACCGAGACCGTGGCCAACGACGCCAAGGGCTGAGAAGACCACCTCCATGCTACAGCTCAGGCCCTGGAAGGTCGCCATCGTCGTCTTCGCCCTCCTGTTCGGCGTCGTCTTCACCCTTCCCAATCTCCTGCCCCGTTCGGTCACGGACAGCCTGCCCGGCTGGGTTCCGGCGGCGCGCCTCAATCTCGGGCTCGACCTGCAGGGCGGGTCCTACCTGTTGCTGGAGGTCGATACCGTCCAGCTGAAGCAGGAGAAGCTGAACAACCTGACGGAGGACGTCCGCCGGGTCCTGGGCCAGCAGCAGATCGCCTTCACCGGGCTGTCCGCCTCGCCGAGTGCGGTGACGGTGCGCATCACCGACCCCACCCGACTGGACGCCGCCTTCAAGGAACTGGTGAAGCTCTCCGCCCCCACCGTCGGCGGCGGGCGGGACCTGCTGGTCACCCAGCTGCCGAACCAGACCCTCAGCCTCGCGCCGCCGCCGCAGGCCGATGCCGCGGCGATCAACACCGCGGTGGAGCAGTCCATCGAGATCATCCGCAAGCGGATCGACCAGCTGGGCACGCGTGAGCCGTCCATCACCCGCAGCGGCACCACCCGCATCGTCATCGAGGCCCCGGGCGAGAGCGATCCGGAAAAGCTCAAGGCCGTGATCGGCAAGACCGCCAAGCTGACCTTCCAGATGGTGGACGACAGCGTCACGGCGGAAGAGGCCACGGCCGGCCGGGTGCCCCCCGGCAGCGTGCTGCTGCCGTCCGACGAGGCCTATGACCGCAACGGCGTGGTGGTGAAGCGCCGGGTGGACGTGTCCGGCGACATGCTGACCGATGCCCGCCCGTCCTTCGACCAGAACGGCCGTCCGTCCCTGAACTTCCGCTTCAACGGACTGGGCACCCGCCGGTTCGCCCAGGTGACGCAGGACAATGTCAACAAGCGCTTCGCCATCGTCCTGGACGACCGGGTGCTGTCGGCACCGACCATCGTCAACCCGATCCTCGGCGGGTCCGGGGAGATCACCGGCAACTTCACCCAGGAAAGCGCCAACGAACTGGCCAACATGCTCCGCTCCGGCGCGCTGCCGGCCAAGCTGAACGTGCAGGAGCAGCGCACCGTCGGGGCAGAGCTCGGGGCCGATTCCATCCGCGCCGGGGAGACGTCCCTGGCCATCGGCGCCGTGGCCATCTTCGCCTTCATCATCCTGTCCTACGGCCTGTTCGGCGTGTTCGCCGCCATCGCCCTGATCGTCAACGGCTTCCTGATCGTGGGGCTGATGTCCCTGACCCAGGCGACCCTGACCCTGCCGGGCATTGCCGGCCTGATCCTGACGCTCGCCGTGGCGGTGGACGCCAACGTGCTCACCTATGAGCGGATGCGGGAAGAGGCCCGGGCCGGGCGTTCGCCGCTGCTGGCGGCCGATGCCGGGTTCCGCCGGGCGTGGGTGACGATCTTCGACGCCAACGTCACCACCCTGATCGCCGCGGTGATCATGTTCCTGGCCGGGACCGGCACGGTGAAGGGCTTTGCCTGGACCCTGGGCTTCGGCGTGCTGACCTCGGTCTTCACTGCGGTGGTGGTCACCCAGGTGCTGATCGGGTGGTGGTTCCGCACCTTCAAGCCCAAGACCCTGCCGATCCTATGAGTACGCAAGAGAGAGCCCGCCCCATGCTGCGTTGGCCCCTGATCCGCCTGCTGCCTGCCAAGACCAACCTGCACTTCGTCGGGGTGGCCCGGCTGATGGGGTTCCTGTCGATCGTCGCCGTGATCGGCTCGCTGGCCCTTTGCTTCACCCAGGGCCTGACGCTCGGCATCGACTTCAAGGGCGGGACCGTTGTCGACGTGGCCACCCCCGGCAAGCCGGTGGACGCCGCTGCCGTGCGCGCGGCCCTCAATGCCATGCGCCTGGGGGATGTGGAGGTGCAGACCTTCGGCACCGCCGGCGCGGTGGAGGTGAAGTTCCAGACCCCCGCCGGCGCGGACCCCGCCCAGACGGTCACCGCCGTGACCCAGCGGCTGCGCACGGTGCTGGCCCCGGCGCAGGTGACCTTCTCCAACACCTCTGTGGTCGGTCCCAAGGTCTCGGGGGAGCTGTTCCGCAGCGGCATCGTGGCGCTGGGGGTGGCGATCTTCCTGATGCTGCTGTTCATCTGGTTCCGCTACCAGCTGCAGTTCGGCCTGGGCGCAGTGGCGGCCCTGTTCCATGACGTGATCCTGACCTTCGGCGTGTTCGCCATCTTCAAGCTGGAGTTCACCCTGACCTCCATCGCCGCCATCCTGACCATCATCGGCTATTCGATGAACGACACGGTGGTGGTGTTCGACCGCCTTCGGGAGAACCTGCGCAAGTTCCGCAGGATGTCCCTGCGGGAGGTGATCGAGCTGTCCATCAACGAGACCCTGTCCCGCACGATCATCACCGGACTGACTGCGCTGCTGGCCCTGTTCGGCCTGGCCCTGTTCGGCGGGGAGGCCCTGCGCACCTTCGCCATCGCCCTGATCTTCGGCATCTCCATCGGCACCTATTCGTCCATCTATGTGGCCTCGCCGATCATCCTCCTGTGGGGCGTCAAGTCCGGCGACGACGACGAGCCGACCCTGGTGGGCGGTGCGGCCCAGGCGGCCATGGCGCAGAAGGCCGCGGCCCTGAAGGCCGGGCGGCGGGAGGGCTGAGGCCCCCATGGCGGAGCTCAGGCAGCCGCCGGCGATCGAGGCCTTTGGCCGGGGCGGCTTCCGGATCGAGGGCGTGCGCCACGAGGGGCCGGTCCTGATCCTGTCCGATGCCGTCACAGGCTGGAGCGGGGAGGGGACCGTCGAGGCAGTGTCCGCGGTCCTGGCCGCGCCCCGGGCGGAGGTGGAATTCCTGATCCTGGGCACCGGTAGCGCGCTCTCTCCACCTGGGGCGGCCCTGCGGGAGGCCCTGCGCCAGGCGGGGCTGGGGCTGGAGGTCCTGACCACGCCGGAGGCGGCCAGGCTCTACAATCTCATGGCCCGGGACGGGCGGCGGGTGGCCGCGGCCCTGCGTCCGGTGGACTGACGAAAAACCGCCCGCGAAATTGAGCCTGCGCAAAATCCGGCTGCATCCGGCGACGAACAGGCCTATACCCTGTACAATCTCCCGTCGCTTCGGCGACCGGGATCACACAATTGATGGGGTTCCCATGGCTGGTCTTCTCTCGAACTTCCGCAACACGATCATCCTCAGCTGCCTGATCGCGCTGGTCTTCCTGGTCGGCTACGGCATGCACTACGAGAAGATGTATCACGGGGTGCTGGAGGTCCACGGCAACTACGTCCAGGCGGTGCTGCGCTGGGCCCACACCTTCTCCGGCATCCTGTGGATCGGGCTGCTCTACTACTTCAACTTCGTCCAGATCCGGAAGATGCCGGACATCCCGGCGGAGCTGAAGCCCGCCGTGTCCAAGTTCATTGCCCCCGAAGCCCTGTTCTGGTTCCGCTGGTCGGCCCTTGCGACCTGGGTGTTCGGCGTGATCCTGGCCTGGAGCCGCGGCTATCTGTTCGACGCCTATACCCTGGGCGCGATGAGCGGTTTCCATGACGCGCGGGTGGTGTTCATCGGCGTCGGCATGTGGCTGGCGACCATCATGTTCCTCAATGTCTGGGTGTTCATCTGGCCGAACCAGAAGATCGCGCTCGGCATGGTCGAGGGCGACGCCGACGCCAAGGCCCGGGCCGGCCGCACGGCCATGCTGTTCTCCCGGACGAACCTGCTGCTGTCCATTCCGATGCTGACGGCCATGACCATGAACCAGACGATCTTCAGCTGACGATCCGTCAGGTTCAGGCAAAGACCACCGGCGGCCGGGCGGATTCGAGAGCATCCGTCCGGCCGTTGACGTCATGATGACTTCCGAACTCGACAGCAGCCTGCAGGCCGCCGACCCCGACCGGTGGCTGGCCACCCGCTTCATCTCCGACCCGCAGGCGCGGGCGGAGATCGTCGCGCTCTACAGCCTCGACCTGGAGCTGGGGGCCGTGGCCCTGCGCGCCAGCAACCCCCTGATGGCGGAAATCCGCTTCGCCTGGTGGCGGGAGCGGTGCGAGGCCCTGGCTGAGGGGGGCACCGGCGGAGAGCACCCGGTGCTGGCGGCGCTCGCCCCCGCGCTCGCGGATGGCCGCTTCCCCCTGTCCGCCCTCGACACCATGATCGCCGCCCGCCATGCGGAGCTGACCGATCCCTGGTTCGAGGACGAGGCCGGGCTGGACCAGTATCTCGACGATCTCGACGTCTCCCTGGCGTCCGCGGCCGCCGCCCGGCTGGATGCCGCGGCGGACCCGCAGGCCCTGCGTGCCGCGGCCCGCCTGTCCGGCCTGGCCCGGCTGGTCCAGCGGGAGGCGGCACCGGGGACAACGCCCGCATGGTGGCCGCAGACCTGGCGGTCCCTGGCGGAGGAGACCGGCCGTGCCGATGAGGTCCTGCGCCACCTGGGCCAGAAGCTCGGTCAACTACGCAGAACCGCCCGCGCCGCACCGCGCCTTGCGCCCGCGGCCTTTCCGGCCATCGCCCATGCCGCCTTGGCGCTGGAGCGAAAGGCAGGGCCGCTGGGCCGTCGTCTGCGCGTGACCTGGGCCGTGGCGGTGGGTCGAGTCTAGACGGGCTCGGTCACGGCCCCCGCCGCCTGCCAGGCCTCGAGGTCGGCGAGCGCCCTCTGGCTCATCAGCCGCTTCTTGGCCCGTCCCCGTTCCGGCGGGGCCAGCTTGCGCCCGTCCTCGGACTTCCGCGGGGCCTCCATCGGCGGCAGCAGGCCATAGTTCACGTTCATCGGCTGGAATGAGCCCTTGCCATCGGCCAGATGCCCGCCGGTCACATGGGCGATCAGCGCCCCCAGCGCCGTGGTGGGCGGCGGCGGTGCCAGATCCGCCCCCCGTGCCGCGGCGGCGGCGAAGCGCCCGCTCAGCAGGCCGATGGCCGCGCTTTCCACATAGCCCTCGACGCCGGTGATCTGGCCGGCAAAGCGGATCCGCGGCTCGCTCTTCAGGCGCAGCTGCGGGTCCAGCAGGCGCGGGGACTGGATGAAGGTGTTCCGGTGCAGGCCACCCAGCCGGGCGAACTGCGCATTTTCCAGCCCGGGGATGCGGCGGAAGATCTCCACCTGGGCGGCGTGCTTCAGCTTCGTCTGGAAGCCGACGATGTTGTAGAGCGTGCCCAGCGCATTGTCCTGGCGCAGCTGGACCACGGCGTAGGGCTTTTCCAGCGGGGCGTGGGGGTTGGTGAGACCCACCGGCTTCATGGGGCCGTGGCGCAGGGTCTCGCGCCCCCGCTCGGCCATCACCTCGATGGGCAGGCAGCCGTCGAAATAGGGGGTGTCGGTCTCCCAGTCCCGGAACTCCGCCTTCGGGCCGTCGATCAGGGCCTGGACGAAGGCGTCATACTGCTCCCGGTTCAGGGGGCAGTTGATATAGGCGGCCGCGTCCCCGCCTGGGCCCTCCTTGTCGTAGCGGGACTGGCGCCAGGCGATGGACATGTCGATGCTGTCCGCATGCAGGATCGGCGCGATGGCGTCGAAGAAGGCCAGCTGGTCCTCCCCCGTCCGGGCCAGGATCGCCCGGGTCAGGGGCTCCGAGGTGAGGGGGCCGCTGGCGATGATGGTCTGGCCCCACTCCGCGTCGGGCCATCCGTCCACCTCGCCCCGCGCCAGGGTGATGCGGGGGTGGTTCGTCAGGGCCGCCGTGACCGCTTCGGAAAAGCCTTCCCGGTCCACGGCCAGGGCCCCGCCGGCCGGCACCTGGTGCTGGTCCGCGGCCCGCAGGATCAGGGAGTTCAGCCGACGCATCTCCGCGTGCAGCAGGCCGACGGCATTGTACTCCCAGTCATCGGACCGGAAGGAGTTGGAACAGACGAGTTCCGCGCAGCCGCTGGTCTGGTGGACGGGAGTGGCGCGCAGCGGCCGCATCTCGTGCAGCACGACGGGAACACCGGCCTCGGCGACCTGCCAGGCGGCTTCGGAACCGGCGAGACCGGCCCCGATGATGTGGATGGGTTTCAGTGTCATGGCCGAACCATAGGCAAAGGACCGGGAGGATCAACCGCCGCTTTGCCGCAACACCTGAAGGCGGCGAATCATTTCCACAAATCTTTCGTGTCCCGGCGGAGCAAAATTCGTTAATGTCTGCTCAAGCGTCAGTCTGACGCCCTAGTGTGGGGTAGTGGCATGTCTTCAGCCCGGTCGGCCCGGGTGACCAGTCTCGAGCGGGCGCTGCACTTCAGTCTGGCGGCCTGGCGGGATTCGTGGTTCGTCCTCTCGCTGTCCGTCCTCGGACCGGCGGTGATGTTCTTTGGCGAGCATGGCCCGGTCTCGCGGGATCTGGGCATGGCCCTGATCGCGGGGGGGGCGGGCTGGTCGGCCCTGATGTTCGCGCCCCTGACGGCGGGCCTCTATCGCTCCGCACTCAATCGCTATTCGGGGCCGGAGGCGCGGCGATATCCCCAGGGCCTGGGCGGTTTCCGTCTCGGTGCCGCGGAGTTGCGGATGGTCGGCCTGGCCATCCTGATGTTCCTGTTGGCGGTGCTGTTCCTGGCCCCGGCGGCTCTGGTCGCCGCGGCGGTGGCCTTCGTCTTTCGCAGCCAGGGGGAACTCAGTGTCCTCGGCGCCCTTCGTTACGGGGCCTATTGCGGTCTTGGCGTGCTGGCGCTCTATCCCTTCGTCGCCCTGCGGGTGGCGCTGGGCGGGGTCGCCACGGTGGCGGAGGACGGCATCCGCCTGTTCCAGACCTGGCCCATGACCCAGAAGCGCCTGGTGGCGCTGGGGCTACCCCTGGTGGTGATCCTGCTGCTCTATCCCCTGGCCCTGTCCGCGGCGGCGCTGGCGAACCTGCAGGAAACCGGAGATTTCGCCCTGGGGGCCAGCCGCTGGCCGGTGCTCGATGCCCTGGGCGGGGCGGTCCTGTCCGGCCTGTTCCACGGGGCCCTGATGCCAGCCCTGTTCGCCGGGGCCCTGACCCACCTCTATCTCAAGTGGCGGCCGGACGTGCCCGCCGTGGCGCGCCGCAAGCCGGTCCTGCGGGTGGTGGCCGATCTGGTGGAGACGGGTGCCGGGCAGGGGGATGCCGCCGACGCCGTGGCAGCCGCCAATGACGGCGATGCCTACGGACGACCGGAGGATGACCGGCTTGTGGCCGGGCAGACCCGGCGCAGCGCCGCCGCCTATCAGATCGGGGCCGACCGGATCCAGTGGCCGGACCATCGCTCCGTCGCCTTCGACACCTCCGGACAGGCATTCGGCGAGCCCGCGCCCCCTGCGCCGACCCCGGTGCCGGAAGGCGTGTGGCCGGAGATGGAGGCCATGGCCCAGCGCTATGCCCGCAGCTACGAACCGGTCTTGGGCGTGGCCGGACCCGCCGGTCACCCACCGGTCTTCGACGGGGAGGGCCACGAGCATGCCCGCTCCCCCATCGATCCCTCCGTGACGAGCCTGGAGCACCCCATGCTCCTCGCGCCGGAGCGCTCCTGGACGGTGCTGGAACCGGCGGGCGGGGCCCATGACGGCACCCCGGCGGCGGCCGTCGAGAGCGGGACCGCGCAACAGCCCGAAACTTCGCCCGAGTCAGGACCCGACGCCGAACGTCGCCTGGACTCCGCGCCGCTGAAGGATCTGGCGGACCTGTTCTGGCTCAGTGGTGTGGTGCCGCCGGAGGTGATGGCATCCTCCGGGCCCGAGGCCGCTGCCGCCGAGCCCGAAGTGGCCAAGCCCGCCGTGCCCGAAGCCGCTGCGGCCCTGCCGGGGCTGCCCAGGCCGGAGGCGGCCAATGCCGACGACCTGGCCGAGGAGGCCGGGCGCGCGCCGGTCTTGGCCCTTGCCCCCTCCGCCCAGGACGCCCCGCCGCCGGTCCAGGTGATCGCCTATCTGCCGCCGCGGCCCTTCCACCCGGTGGCAACCGGTCTGGATGCGGCGGTGGCTGCCAATGATGCCGCGCCGCCGCCGGTCGCGCCGGAAGTGCTGACCCCGGCGGTCCCGCCGGTCCGGGAGACCCTCGAGGCGGCGGAAGGGCAGGAGGGATGAGGCGCACCTTCTCCCCGACCGATGCGGCGGTGGAAGGCTTCCGGATCGTGCGCCGCAGGCCGGACGTCCTGGTGATCTGGACCGGGCTGGTGGTGCTGACCGCCGCGGTCTCCGTGGGCCTGGTCTGGAGCAGCCTCGCCCCCGACTTCGCCAGCGTGATCAGCGCCCTGCAGAGCCGGGTCCGGCCCGATGTGCTGCAGCCGGTGGCGGAGAAGGTGCGCGGCACCCAGCTTCTGCTGACCCCGGTCAGTGCCACCCTGCACGCGGTCCTCGGCGCTGCCATCCTGCGGGCCGTGCTGCGGCCGGACAGCCGGTCCGTCGGCTATCTCGGCTTCGGCGGCGACGAGTTCCGGGTGTTCCTGGTGCAGGTGGTCTGCGGCCTGATCACCGCCGGCGTCCTGATCGCCTGGGTCCTGTTCGTGGTGGTCTTCACCGCCATCGGCATCGCCGCGGCGGGGCTGCATTCTGGCGAGATCGGCAAGGCCGTGCTCTGGGCCGTGGTGATCGGCGGGGTCGTCGGTGGAGTCGGCATCATATACGTGGCCATCCGCCTCTCCCTGGCCGCGCCCATGACCTTTGCGGACAGGGAATTCCGGCTGTTCGAGTCCTGGGGACGGACCCGGGGGCAGGTCTGGCGGCTGGCGGGGGCCTATGTGCTGGCCTATTTCCTCCAGCTGGTGGTGGCGCTCGCCCTGATGGTGACGGGGATCGTGGCCGGGGGACTGGTCTTCGTGGCGAGCGGGGGCCCGGCGGTCCTGACGGCCCATGGCGATGCCCTGGCGATCCTCAAGGCGGCCTGGCCCGCGGCCCTGGTCGGTCTCCTGCCGGTCAGCCTGGCGTCAGTCATAAGCACCGTGGTGCTTCAGGCGACGGCCGCAAGCGCCTATCTGGCCCTGTCCCGGGATGCGGCCTGAGCCGTCGGCCCGCCCCGCCGCGACGGGATTTGCCTCATCCCCCTTGCCACCGGCCTGCGGGTCGGTGATTGAAGCAGGCCCGCTGCACCGATCCATCTCGGACTCGGCTGCAATCCCGTGAAAGATCCGGACCATGAGCGAATTCCCGGCGACCGATGTCGCCCTTGAAGGCTTCCGACTGACCCGCGAGCAGCCGCGGGCCGTGCTGGCCTGGGCGGCGGTGCGGGTTGGCTTCACCCTGGCGGCGATCTTCGTCATGAATGCCGTGTCCGGTCCGCAGCTGACGGCCTTCATGTCCGCGGTGGCTGCCGGCCACTCCATGGACGACCTGCAGCGCACGGCCGAGCCCCTGCTGCCGAC
>Ga0316218_1004207_pt1 | contig 11166 bp, 13 predicted proteins | sample TBH18003metaG_FD_203634 | JGI IMG/M metagenome (GOLD analysis project Ga0316218, IMG submission 203634) | Freshwater microbial communities from Trout Bog Lake, Wisconsin, USA - TBH18003 | ecosystem: Environmental > Aquatic > Freshwater > Lake > Hypolimnion/Profundal zone | place: USA: Wisconsin... | reverse complement strand
GAATAGACTGACACCCGATGAAGCCTATTATGGTTTGTTGTCACCCTTAAAAAAGGCAGCTTAATAAAATGACAGGTATTCACTTTTAAATTGATAATGTCTGTTTAAACAATTGGGGCCATCTCTGTTAAACTTTATCCTAAATTGCAAAGTGGGTGCTTAGATCCCCTAAACGGTGTGTTAATTAGAAGACCAATTAATGAAGAAAATGCAGGTTTTAATGTGTTGGGTAATTCCATCCCTAATATTACTGATTTTAGCGCCACTATAAAATGTTTGGCCACCGGGCCATTAACAGTGTCTATCGGTCAAGTGTTTGAAATTGAAGTTGAGTTGACAAATATTTCAAAGCAGAAATGGTTCTCTGTGGGATCTAAAGCCGTTAATATTTGTTACCACTGGTTGGACAGTGCTGGCAACATGCTTGTATTTGATGGTAAACGCACACCTTTGCCTTGTGATGTAGAACCCGGAAAAACAGTTCGTTTATGGGCTTCAGTTATCGCACCGGCTCAACCGGGCGAAGCCCGATTGCAAATCACCTTGGTTCAGGAGCATGTTGGGTGGTTTGATGAGCGGGGTAGTTTGCCGGCTGAGATTGAAGTGTTGGTATCTCCATGTTAAACAGCAATTAAAATAATATGACAATAAAATCTTTTTGTACCAAGAAACTATTACAGCTTAAGTATATTTTATTTATAACTGTTGCTATAACCCTTCTTTGGTGCTGGGTATATGGCATCAATGGATTGGCTGATTTACAGGTTCCAAATGGATATGCCGGTGATGCTGTGGGCATATATGCCCAGATCAAAGCCTATGCCTCAGGTGAAATATATCCGGGTGGATTTAAAATTGTTGACACTCTAAATGCCCCCTTCAGGGCTAATTGGAATGATTACCCTATGGAGGATTTTATTTATTTTCCTGCAGGGGTGCTGGCATATTTTTTTGGCTTAAGCGCTGGGACATGGATATATTTACTATGTATCCAGTTACTGGCTGGTTTCAGCTTTTATTTTACTGCTCTCAGGATTGATATTTATAAAGTAGTTGCTGCAGTTTGTGCAATATTGTTTGCACTCGCTCCATTTTTTTTCTACAGAAGCATAATGCATTTAACTGTTACGATGGTTTGGCATATACCCTTACTACTGGTTTCTCTACTTTGGTGCCTGAATCCTGCCAAGGTAAAGCTAACTCTACGGCAAGGGATTTGGTTAGGTATTGTGTCAGGGGTGCTCGCAGGACTATACAATCCTTATTACTGGGTTATGTTCCTTTTTTTGTTGGTCATTATACTTGTAGGCACACTCTACCGAAAAGATTGGCAACATGCTTGTAGGCTTACAATCATAGGGGCGGTAGCGTTAGCAGGGTTTGTAGTTTCGAACATCGATACACTCTTGTTTACATCGTTATACGGCAAAGGAAGTGCATTTAACCGGGATTTATGGTCATTAGTAGTGTATGGATTAAGATTGCCTGATCTTATTACACCTGTTCAGCATCGGTTTCATGCCTATAATGCATTATTTGATACCTATCGAACTATGTACCCAGGGCATCTTAAGGGTGAGGCACAATCCGCATATATAGGGCTTATAGCTATATCCGGATTAGTTATACTTGTTTTAATGAGTACTGTTCGCTTGGCGGCTCGAAGTTTTGAACGTATCAATGACCTTTACTGGCTGGCACTCGGTATTTTTTCTTTTGCCGTCGTAGGGGGCATCAATTATTTGCTGGGTTCATTTGGGTTTGTATTATTGCGTGCAACCAATCGCTTTTCTATCATGTTAATGGCAATTGGTCTTTTAGCCCTAGCACAGAGTATAAGTGTTATAAAAAGAAAATGGGTTGCTGGTTTATTGGCAGCGGTCATTCTTTTGATAGGGCTTTATGATCAGTTACTGCCATCGCGCACTCAGGAGATCAAAGAGGCGAATCTTGTCATTGTATCCGAAGACAGGGACGTTGCAACTGCTCTTGAAAATAATATGGGTATTGGTGGAATGGTGTTTCAGCTTCCAGTAAAGGCATTTCCAGAAACTGGAAATGTCAATAAAATGGGAGATTACGACCTTTTTCGTCCTTGGTTTTGGACTAAAAATATCCGTTTTAGTTATGGTACGATGAAAGGACGCGGGGAGGCGGATTGGCAAAATGAACTCGTAAAAAAGCCGACTGACCAGATGCTTAATGATCTTAATCGATATGGCTTTTCGGCGCTACTTATAAACCGCAACGCCTACAATGACAGCGCTAATGAACTCAAAAGTCAGTTGTTGGACATGGGCTACGTGCTTTTTATCGATCAGCCAAGCTATTATGGATTTAAACTTAAGCCTATTGCCAATCCAAAGTTACCGGCTATTGATCAATACATAGCAACGTTTGAAAAAGGCTTTTATGGGCCGGAGATGGACGGTTCCACAGCTTTCCGCTGGGCAAACCGTGATGCCCTATTAAAGATAAGGCCAAGTTGGTTGCATGAAAAATTGACAGACACAGTTAAATCAGAAAAGCTTCTCGTCTCGTTCGATGTGTCGACAATTGGTGAAAGATCAGTGTGGCTTGATATAGATGCATCCAAGACGCTGATATTTTCGCCAGGCGACAAAATCAAACAGGTTGCTATAGAAATAAAGGTGAATAGTTTGCCAGCTAAGCTTCATATATATAGTGATAAACCGGGGTTAATTCCGAGCAATGGTGATTCGAGAGCATTAGCTTTTCAAGTTAGAAATCTTAAGATTGATAGAGAAAAGTAAAATAAATATCTGATTAAATTTCAATTATCCCTTAAATACAAAGAAGAGAATAATCAATGCTAATTAATGATCTTTCGTTAAAAATTACCAATAGTCGAGATGTAATTGATGCCGCAATAGCGCGAGTATTTAACCGTTCATGGTTAGTTTTAGGCCCAGAAGTCAATGAATTTGAACCAGCATTCGCTTCTTATGTTGGTGTTAATTTCTGTCGTACGGTCGCTAATGGCACAGATGCATTAGAAATAGGATTGCGTGCGTTAGGTGTCAAACAGGGTGATAAAGTAGCCACTGTTGCTAATGCTGGTTTTTATACCAGCACGGCCTTATTAGCCATCGGTGCAGAACCTTATTATTTAGATGTTGATCTAGAAACGCGTGTCGTGTCTTTAACCGAAATAGAGCGAGCAATTAAAGCACAGGTAAAAGCGATAGTAGTAACCCATCTATATGGCAAGGCAGTCAGCGATATAGTTGAAATAGCAGCAAAATGTAGTGCAGCAGGTGTATTGTTAGTAGAAGATTGCGCCCAAGCACATGGAGCCAAGATTGACGGTAAACAAGTGGGTAGCTTTGGTGATATAGCTTGCTTTAGTTTTTATCCAACTAAAAACTTGGGTGCTTTAGGTGATGGGGGGGCAATAGTCACCAATGATCCAGTATTAAGTGAAGGTATTGCTCGCTTACGTCAATATGGCTGGTCATCAAAATATCAAGTTGAATTGTCAGGTGCACGTAATAGTCGTTTAGATGAAATGCAGGCCGCCATTTTATCGGTATTTTTGCCGCATTTAGATAGTTGGAATATTCGTCGTAGAGAGATCGCTACGGCTTATAGTACACAGATAAAAAATGATGCACTCAGGCTACCGGCTATAGGGGGTGAGGATTATGTGGCTCACCTTTATGTTGTTCGTACTCAGCATCGTCTATCATTACAAGCCCATCTACGTTCACATGAAATAGCTTCTGATATTCATTATCCGATCCCGGATACTAAACAACCTGTATTTAAGAGTCGCTTTGCTAATATTAGTCTGCCTAATACTGAGCTATTGGCAGAAGAAGTTATTACCTTGCCGTGTTATCCAGAAATGACGGACGCAGATATTCAACAAGTCATCAATGCCGTGAATAGTTGGCAGTTATGAAATATTCTGTTGTTATCCCTGTTTATAAAAATGAAGACTCGATTACTCGTTTATTAGAAGCCTTAACACAGATGAACGCTTCCTTAGATAATGATATGGAGGCTGTTTTTGTAGTCGATGGTAGTCCAGATAAATCCTTTGAATTACTTAAAAATGCACTTGAACAAGTTAGTTTTTCAGCACAATTATTAACACATTCACGTAATTTTGGATCATTTCCTGCTATACGCAGCGGATTAATCGCCTCAAGAGGTGAGTATTTCGGAGTGATGGCTGCAGACTTACAAGAGCCTCCTGAATTGTTGGTGACTTTTTTTAAGAGCTTATCTGCTGATGAGTGTGATGTGGCTGTGGGCACTCGTGTAGGGCGTAAAGATCCACTTTTATCACGGATTTCATCAAGCATTTTTTGGGGATTGTATCGTCGTTTGATTGTCCCAGATATGCCCTCAGGTGGCGTTGATGTTTTTGGCTGTAATCGTCAGTTTAGAGATCAATTAGTGCAGTTAGAAGAATCAAGGTCTTCATTAATTGCATTGATTTTCTGGCTAGGTTTTCGCCGTAAGTTAGTGGGTTATGAAAGACAAGTGCGTCAAGAAGGTAAATCAGCTTGGACATTTAAGAAGAAAGTTGATTACATGATGGACAGTGTTTTTAGCTTCTCAGATTGTCCCATACGACTGCTGATAAAATTTGGTGCAATGGGTTCAGTTTTGGCGATTGCTATGGGTATCTCTGTGTTAATAGCTCGGCTCTCTGGTGTTATCGAAGTACCAGGCTATGCTGCCACTGTAATTGTTGTATTGATTTTTGGGGCCTTGAATTTATTAGGCTTAGGATTGGTAGGTACTTATGCATGGCGTACCTATGAAAATACTAAACAACGACCCTTGGCGGTTGTGATGAAATCTCAAACTTTCAATCAGTGACTAAAGGGAAAATAAGTTACATGGTAAAAACTAAAGTAATAACACGTATTGCATTCTTAGATTATCTTCGTATTTTTGCTTTTATCAGCGTATTGATTGGACATAAATTTACTTCTGATATAACTGCGGCTATCGCAAATGACAAATTACATGCCACACCAAAGCTGATGCTTGAGTGGCTAATGCCTTTTGTACATGGCGGCGGCGCTGGTGTTATTGTTTTCTTTCTGGTATCAGGATATATCATTTCGCAAGTACTCTCAGTTGAACAAACGACTAGTTTCTTAATTCGCCGCGTATTTCGTATTTATCCACTTTATATCGTTGCTGTGTTGATTCAAATTTTTATACAAAATACGTGGGAAAGTCTCTCTTTAAAGACTGTAGTGCTTCAGTTATTACTATTAGGTGATTTTTTTAACGTACCGTATACATTGTCGGGCGTTGAATGGACCCTTAGGGTGGAAATTATTTTCTATGGATTCATGGCTGCACTTAAATATGCTGGTTTTTGGGATGAACGTAAGCATTTTTTGATTTTTGTATTATTGATAACAATTGGTGTGATGAGCCAATTACCTGCCTTCCCTTATGGTTTATTTCGGGGGTATTTTTTGATTTATGGACCATTTTTGTTTGTTGGGGCTGGCTTTTGGTTATATGAACAAGCTTGGATAACAGTTAGTTGGTTTTTTTTATTAATAATCATGGTGTTTGTAAATTATTTTTATTTAATTAGTTGTTATCAACCGAGTTGGTTATCGGCGCAATTTGCTATTTTAGGTTTTTTATTATTTACGTTGGCGTATATTTTTCGATTTAAGTTCCAGTCAACAGCTTTTATTCTTGTATGTTCTGATTTAACTTATTCAGTATATCTATTTCATAATTGGATGTTTGATTTTGTAAAAAGCCATTTAATAGCGTCATTTACATTGACAGACAGCGCAAACTTATTATCTTTGGCGCTATTATTTGCTATTTGCTATTTGCTATTTGTTACACAGAATTATCGAGCGGCCAGCCAATAAATTAGGTCGAGTCATCTCATTGAAATTAATTGATTTAAGATTAGTCAAAAGCAAAGCCAAGGGCTGAAGAAAATGTATTGAATAAAGTAATGTTTATTGGTGAGGGTGAATTAAGCCTCTATATTAATAACTCGAATAGAGAGACATGAATGGAACTTCCAATTTTGCTAAAGGCAAAGCAGGTGACTGGAAAGAATTTAATATTTAGAAATGCTTGCATTACAGATGCTGCTTTTATTTTATCCTTACGAACAGATGCAAAGAAATCTCAACATCTATCGGTTGTATCAGGACAATTATTAGACCAAGAAGTATGGCTTGATAAATATGCAACGCGTGATAACGAGGTTTACTTTATTATTGAGAACAAAGTTGGTGAATTAGTCGGGACTGTTAGGCTTTATGATAGCGATGGATATAGTTTTTGTTGGGGCAGTTGGATTATTAAGGATGGGGCGCCACAACTTTATGCAATTGAATCTGCGTTAATGGTGTATGCATATGGGTTAGATACACTTGGATTTGAATCAGCACACTTTCAGGTTAATAAGAGTAATAAAAGCGTCTGTTCGTTTCATGAGCGTTTTGGTGCAACACGGATTATAGAAAATGATATGGAATATCAATATGTAATAAATAACAAATCAATACGTGATGCAATGCAACGTTATAAGCGTTATTTGCACACCCCCTTGATAGTAGAGCAAAACTAATATCATAAATGACAGGATTAAACTCTTAATATTTAATATGGCGTAAAAAATGGAAATTTTAGATATACATAAAACATCTGACGTGCAATCAACTTTAATAGGAGCGGGTACTCGGATATGGCAATATGTAGTTGTATTGCCAGGTGCCAAAATTGGTAAAGACGTAAATATATGCTCACATTGTCTAATTGAAAATGATGTGGTTATTGGTGATCGTGTAGCGGTTAAGTCAGGTGTTCAGTTATGGGATGGTCTTCGCATCGAAGATGATGTTTTTATTGGCCCCAATGTTACTTTTACCAATGATAAATTCCCACGCTCGAAAATTTATCCAGAAACATTTTTAGAAACCCGAATTGAAAAGGGTGCCTCGATTGGTGGGGGTGCAGTTATTTTGCCAGGCATTGTAATTGGTGTGGGGGCGATGATCGGTGCCGGTGCAGTTGTTACAAAGTCAGTGCCACCTTATGCAATTGTTACTGGTAATCCTGCAAGAATTGTAGGTTATGTTGAAGGAAGTTTTTCAAATCTTGAAACTGATTCTACGGATCTAAAATCATCTTTGCCTGTGGGTCAACTTATTACACGTTTAAATGTAGGGGATGTTACCTTACATCGTTTAAAAATGGTGCCTGATATGCGCGGTGATTTATCAGTGGGTGAATTTGAAAAAGATATACCTTTTGCACCTAAACGTTATTTTTTAGTTTTTAATGTACCTAGTGAAAAAACGCGTGGTGAGCATGCGCATCACAAATGCCATCAATTTTTGATCTGTGTAAAAGGCAGTTGTTCTGTGGTTGTTGATGATGGCTTAGCGCGACGAGAAGTTAAGTTAGATTCGCCTGAGTTGGGGTTACATCTGCCACCCATGACCTGGGGCATTCAATATAAATATTCGCCTGAAGCCGTGCTGTTGGTGTTTACCTCTGATTATTATGATGCATCTGACTATATTCGTAATTATCAGGAATTTAGTGCACTTGTACATGACAAATAAATTGCGTGCACAATGAGGCAGTTAATAACCTCGGCATTTAAAAATAGATTTATACGTTTTTTGTGTACAGGCGGTTTAAATACCGCCGTTACTTACGCTATTTATCTGCTTTTATTGCAAGTGGTCAACTATCAAATAAGCTATACGATTTCTTATGTGACGGGCGTTGTATTTACATTTTTTTTGAATAGATTGTTTGTATTTAAAACTCATCAGGGTTTGAAATCTTTAGTTTTATTTCCATTGGTGTATGTTTTCCAATATCTTTTTGGGGTGCTGATCTTATGGGTGGGTGTGCAACATTTAAACTTGGATGTTAAGTTGGGTCCGCTGGTTGTGATCATACTGTCTATACCATTAACTTATGTATTAAGTAAGTTTGTTTTTGTTGGTCGCGAAAATAAGCCAAGTAAACTAACACTAATTAAGAAAAAGAAACGCGTTAAGCAGAAAAAAAAGCATAAGAAAAACTTTAAGGTTAAATAATACAAATTATGAAAGGCATTATCCTAGCAGGCGGCAGTGGCACACGTCTTTATCCTATTACTAAAGGCGTTAGTAAACAACTGACACCAATTTACGACAAGCCGATGATTTATTACCCTTTGTCGGTATTGATGTTGTCAGGTATTACCGAAATTTTGATTATATCTACACCTACTGATTTACCTCGATTTGAAGAGTTATTAGGGGATGGTAAGGATATTGGTTTAACGTTATCGTATAAGGTACAACCTTCTCCTGATGGGTTGGCACAAGCCTTTATTTTGGGTGAAGATTTTATTGGTCAAGATGCTGTTTGTATGGTGTTGGGCGATAATATATTTTATGGCCATGGTTTAGTGGCTATGCTTAAGCAAGCCGTTGCCAATGTGGCTCAACATAACAAAGCTACGGTATTTGGTTATCATGTTAAAGATCCTGATCAATATGGCGTGGTTGATTTTGATGCTGAGGGCAATGCCTTAAGTCTTGAAGAAAAACCTTTAAAACCTAAAAGTAACTATGCGGTGGTGGGCTTATATTTTTATCCGAATAGTGTGGTTGAAATCGCTAAAAACATTCAACCTTCTGCACGGGGTGAATTAGAAATTACCACCGTTAATCAAACTTATCTTGAACAAGGCGACCTAAAAGTTGAGCTGATGGGGCGTGGTTTTGCGTGGTTAGATACCGGTACGCATGAATCTTTATTAGATGCCTCTAATTTTATCCAGACCATTGAAACTAGGCAGGGCTTAAAAGTGGCGTGTATTGAAGAGATTGCTTATGAAATGGGTTATATCACTAAAGCTGAATTGATTAATTTGGCACAGCCGTTATTAAAAAACCAATACGGGCAGTACTTACTGCGCCGTGCTGAAGAAGGTAGGGTTATTTCTGCTTGATGGGTTCTTGGGGTCTGTAAAACAATGGGCAGTTTATGCTGGGATGATGAATGTTAGGTGTGTTAGTTTAAATCGTTTATTTGTTATACTGCTGATATCTTGAAATTAACTGGAGTTTGTTGTGGCAACGATTACGTTTGATACACATAGATTTGTTCGTAAATTAGAAGAAGCGGGTTTTGATCAAAAACAAGCAGAAGGATTGACTGAAGCTATGCGAGCTGCAATTGAAGAGTCAGAATTGGTGACTAAAAAAGACTTGCAGATTGAATTAGCTCCTATTAAAGCAGACCTTAATTTGCTTAAATGGATGATGGGCGCTCTTATTGCCATTGCCATTGCTAATTTTTCTAAACAATTTTTTTAGTCAGAAAAAGATTAATGCCCGCATGAATGGAGGCAGGGTTATGAATAAGTATTGACTTATCTAGCGGGTTAAAGCCGACCAAGGAGTTGCAGGCTATTGAGGTCTCCAACCGTTTCAGGCAGCGTTGCAAACCACGAGCGACGATAAGTGTACAGGCCATGTTAATTTAAACCCACAACAAGGCTAATATGGGAAATATTGATAAATTGCTTTTAAAAATTTTAAGTGGTACTTCTGATGCTAATATTTCTTTTGACGATCTATGTAATATATTGAAAAACTTTGATTTTGAGTTGCGTACAAAAGGTAGTCATCATGTTTTTAGAAAAGTAGGGGTTGATGAAAAAATTAATTTACAAAAAGATGGCGCTAAAGCAAAACCTTATCAAGTTCGTCAGGTACGTGATATTTTAGTCAGAAACAGGCTTACTGGAGGATAAATATGTTTAAGTACGAAACCATTATTTATTGGAGTGAAGATGATCAGGCTTATTTGGTCGAGGTTCCGCAGTTGCCGGGCTGTCTAGCACATGGCGACAGTTATGAGGAGGCGCTTGCTAATATTAAAGAGGCTATTCAGCTTTGGATTGATACCGCTTATGAATTTGGTGATGTTATTCCAACGCCAAAAGGGCGCAGACTGATGTATGCCTAACGAATAAAATTATTCCGACATCAACCAAAACAGTTATATCCAATTTTTCTAACTTGGGGAGGGATGATTTTATGCGTACGACTATATAGATATTGATGATCAATTGTTACTTTATGCCAAGCATCAAGCCGTTGAACAAGGTTGTACGATTAAACAAATTATGGAAGATGCCTTACGTGATTTTTTTTCGCATCAAACGCTCGAGCACAAGGCTGTCAGTCTTACCACTTTTTCAGGACAAGGCTTAAAACCAGGCATTAATCTGGATAATAGTCAGAGTTTGAATGACATTATGGATGGCTATTGATGTTTTTGATGGATGTTAATGTCTTGGTATATGCACATAGAGAAGATGCAGTTAATCATTCAGCTTATCGCCAATGGTTAGAGTCGGTTATTAATGGTCGTGGGTCTTTTGCTTATTCAGAGTTGGTCTTGAGTGGTTTTTTACGTATTGTCACTCACCCTAAAATATTTGAGATGCCTTCATCTTTATCAAGTGCCCTTTGTTTTATTCAACAAATAAGAGCCTTACCTAATGCTGTCTGTCTTGTTCCTGGCTCATTGCATTGGCAAATTTTTCTGGAATTTATGGAGCAGATTAATGCAACAGGCAATGATATACCCGATGCCTATCATGCTGCTTTGGCAATGGAATGGGGCTGTGAATGGGTGACTACGGACAAGGGATTTAAGCGCTTTAAAGGCTTAAAAGTAAGACATCCTTTAACCTTGTTAAATAACTAATGCCCAGAAAACCACGATTTTATCAACCCGGCTTGCCTGTCCATGCCTTTCAGCGCGGACATAATAAGCAACCTGTTTTTTTTGAGGATGAGGATTATTTAGTTTATTTACGCTTACTGAAGGAGTCGGCGGAGGCTTGTGGTTGTCTGGTACATGCCTATGTTTTAATGACTAATCATGTGCACTTATTAGTCACGCCTGAAAGCACAACAGCAATAAGTACCTTGTTTCAAAGTATTGGTCGGCATTTTGTACCGTATATCAATAAAACCTATCAGCGCAGCGGTGGTTTGTGGGAAGGAAGGCATAAGGGCAATATTATTGAATCCGAAGCCTATTTTTTAAGTTGTATGCGTTATATCGAGATGAATCCAGTTAGAGCGGGCATGGTCGATCATCCTGCTAAGTACC
>Ga0316218_1004204_pt1 | contig 11171 bp, 20 predicted proteins | sample TBH18003metaG_FD_203634 | JGI IMG/M metagenome (GOLD analysis project Ga0316218, IMG submission 203634) | Freshwater microbial communities from Trout Bog Lake, Wisconsin, USA - TBH18003 | ecosystem: Environmental > Aquatic > Freshwater > Lake > Hypolimnion/Profundal zone | place: USA: Wisconsin... | reverse complement strand
GAATGGACCATTGCATTTCAGTGGCCACTCCCTCGCGCAATGCCTTGAATGCTGCCTGCAGGGCCTGCAGCACCTGGTCGGTGTCGGCCTTGGCCGGCTTGGCCGCGAAGTGCAGGGCGATGCCCAGCGTGTCGGCGGTGGGCTGCCAGCGGATGCGTCGGGGTTTTCGGGTGCTCACGCCTCCACCTCTTCACCTTGTTGGGCATCGGGCGACGCAGTCGTCGCCCGTTCCTCGCCCTGCATCGCTTCAGCGATGCCTGACATTGCATCCTCGGCCGACAACTTAGCAGCGCGCGAAGCGGGGGCTTTTTGGGACTTGTTCCCCGCCGCTTTTTGGGGCTGCGCAGCGAGGGGGTCGGCAGAGGCCAACATTTGCGCTTGAACCTGCGATTTGATCCGGCCTATGTCCACATCGCAGCTTTCGGCCAGCGACTCTATGGCCAGTGCCTTGGCGATCTGCCACCTGCCGCTCAGCCACCGCTTGACCTCGTATGCCTCTTCCAAAAGCATGGCGGTGCAGATGCGTGCACCCAGTTCGGTGTCCGGTATTTCGTCCACGATGTTGTGCAGCTCGTCTTCCACGTCGCGCTCGTCGCCGTCGGATAGCGCCAGGACTTGGTCCATGGTGCCTGAGTGAAGGTTGCCTTCCAGCAGCGTAATGAGGATTGCGCGCAGCACCGGCGCCTCGAATTGGCACACGGCACCTGCCTGGATGCGTGGCAGCAGGGCATAAGCGGCGTCGGCGCGCCAGGCCCGCTCGTACTCCTGCGCCAGACGCATCTTCTCCTGCTCTTCATTTTTCGGTGGCGGCTGGTATTCCCCTGAAGGCATGAGCTTGCCCTCACGCTTTTTCTGCGACTCGGCGGCATCGGCGCGGGTCACCACTTCCTTGGTTTCACCGGTGAACGGGTCCACAAAGAGCTTGACCTTTCCCTTGAACTCATCCTTCTTCATGACCTGGCGCAGCGAGACGCGCTCGTTGTCATCGGTCCACTCGGTGGGGGCGTCCAGATCCACATAGCCCACGATAGGACCTTGCTTGTACGTCTTCAGCTCTTTGGCCTCCCAGCCCTCGATCACTTCCATGCCCTTGCTGCGGGCCGTCTCCACAATCGCGGCGGTGGTCGCTTCTTCCTTGCGGTGAAAGCATGCTGGATCGATGCACAGATCTGGGCTATCGGCGTCGGCGAAAAGCTCAGGCGCCGCGCCGGTGCGCTTGGGGCAGTCACCGCAGGCGCCGGCACTTTCCACTAGGCTGGCATCGGTGATCTGGAAACGCGCGTCGACCAGGCGCAGCATCACGTTGGCCCTGATCCATTCCTGGGCGACGCGGAAACTGACCGTGTCGCCGCGGTGGTCGGCCCGGCTGAACTCGGCTAGGGCCTTGAGCTGCAGCTTTTCGTCAGGGATGCGAGCGATCAGCAGGCCCTTGCTGGCATCGATCTGGCCGGAACGGAAAGACTCGCGGGCCTGCTGGCACAAGTCCATCAGCTTCAGGCGCGAGTAGACGTAACTGCGGCTCTTGCCGATCTTGGCGGCCACCTGGTCAGCATTGATCTCGGAATGCTGCATCAATGCGTCGTAGCCCTCGGCTTCTTCCAGCTCGGTCAGATCGTCACGCAGCAGGTTTTCCACGATCTGGATTTCCAACACCTGAGCATCGGTAAGCGGGCGAATCATTGCCGGAATGGTGTCCAGCCCCGCCATCTGACTTGCCCGATACCGGCGCTCACCGGCAACCAGTTCATAAACGACATTGCGATCGGTGTCCGGCGTGCGGTGTCCTGGCAGGAAGCGCACCAGAATCGGCTGGTGTACACCGCTGGCCTTGATGCTGTCGGCCAGTTCCTGCAGCTTCACAGGGTTGAAGTTCTTGCGGGGATTTGTCAGGCTGGGGGTGATGGCGCCCAGCCCGATTTGGGCAAATTGTTCGGTCATGATGCGATTCCTTTTTTACGGTAAATTTTGGTCATGTCACCCTGAACCACATGCCCGCGCTGCAGCATGAGTTTGGCAACACGGGTCCGGTCGTGGTGGCTGTGGGTGGCCTGGCGTAGCAGGCCGAAATAGCTGTTAGCGGACTGGTGCAGATCGTCAGCCGGCATGTCCTGCAGGCGGTCCAGCGCCATGTGCACGGTCTTGCGGCGGGTGATCCTTCGCCAGGGCTTCACCAAGTGGCCTACAAAGTCAATGCCGCGCGCCACCGGCTGCAGAATGGTCTTGCTCGGGTTGAGCTGCAGGTGCATTTCGCTCAGCTTGCATTCGATCTGCTGGCGGGCCTGGTTGAGCCATTGCGGGCTATCGTGCAACATGATGAAGTCGTCCACGTACCGCACATAGGTTGGTGCTTGCAGGCGGTGCTTGGCAAACTGGTCCAGGTCGTCCAGCAGCACGTTGGCAAAGAACTGACTACTCAGGTTGCCAATCGGCAGGCCGTAGCCGTCCGGGGCGTTGAACAGACTCTTGTGCGGTGGCACCAGGGCCAGTTCAGCGCGGGTGCCACGCACTTCCACCGATTGGCGCGGGTCGTGCATCAATATGACTTCGGCCAGAGCCATCCACCATGGCTCTGTCACCCGGCGCTGCAGCTGCTCCAACACCACTGCCTTGTCGATGGAGACAAAGAAGTTGGCTAGGTCACACTTTAGGTAATGGGCCGGGCGGCTCCAGTTCTGGGTATGGCTGCGCACCTGGTGCTCCAGCCGGTTTGCGGCGTAAAGCGTGCCACGGCCCGGAATGCATGCACAGCTGTCCGCCACAAAGCGTGCATGGAAGCGCGGCGCAATGAAGTTGTACAGCAGGTGGTGCACGATGCGGTCCCGAAAGCGTGCAGCCCATACTTCGCGTGGCTTGGGGTGGGTGATGACAAAGCAAACGGAGCAACCTGGTTGGTAGGTACCAGAGGCCAGCTCTTCGTAGAGCTGGTAGAGGTTGTGTTCGGCCATGGCCTCGAAGGCCATTGCACTGGCGCTATTGCGCTTGGTACGACGGCAGTCGAGGTAAGCCTGCACCAGGCGATGAAACAGGTGTGGATCTGCGGACGCAAACAGCCGAGCCTTCGTAGCTCTTGTGGTTGTTGTTCTGGTTGCCGTTGTTGAAGTTGCAATTCCAGGCGTAAGAGGCGTACCCATCGCACTATGTAGGCCACTCCCCCGAAGGCCGTGGCCGATCAGAGGAGTAGCTGCACCAGACCTAGCCAGCGCGCGCGCTGCGGTATCTGTGGTGTGCATGTCGGTGGCCTTATGGGCCAGCGGCGCGACCAGATTCACTATGCGCTCGGGCATGAGGGCCTTGACCGTCATACAGCAGGCGCCCTGTTCACGGTCTTGAGCCAGCCACCGGCCTGCTTACCGACGCTCCCCAGCAGCTCGATGGAATCAGCCCACAGCTTGGGCGAGATATACCGGGCGTCGTGGCTGACCCGCAGCAGGACCGTAATAGCCCGCTGGCGTGTCAGAAGCATCTCGATATGTCCTGCGCGGGTATCGCGCTGTGTGGCGTTGGCCAGGGCCATCAGATCCAGCATTTCAACGCAGTGCTGGGTGATCTTCTCGCCCAAGGCACGTTTGACGGTGCGCGGCATTTGTACCTGGGCTCTGACCGCGAGGTCAAGCAGGCGCACGCCAGTGCGGTAGATCGGGAGTTCGGTATGCAGTGCCATGGTGGGCTGGGCTCAGTTCAAAAGGATTGAAGGATCAAACGAATCTGCGGACGCAAACAGCCGAGCCTTCGTAGCTCTTGTGGTTGATGCTCTGGTCGCCGTCGTCGAAGCCGCAATGCCAGGCGTAAGAGGCGTCGCCTTCATGGGTCTGGCTGGACCAGTGCCACTCAGGCTTCAGGTGCGGCTTGCAGTTGGCGAACAGCAGCGCCTGCTCTTGGAGACTGGGAAGCGATCCGCCCACGCTGTCGGCCCAATCCATCGCTTCCTGCCAGTTGAGCTTGCTGGACGGGCGTGGCGCCATCAGCACCAGGTGGTGTTCAATGTCGCCATCCTCATCCACCACGACGCCGGAATAGTGCTCGCCGGGTTGTAGTTCAACGGTTACGCCTTCAATTTCAATTGTGGTGGCGATGGCTGCCGGGGTCAGCAGCTGCTGAATCATTGCGGCCAGCTCGGATTGCTTTGCCTGGACGGCTTCAAGGGTGACTTGGGACATGGTTGATTCCAGTAAAAAAGGATTGAAGGACTAAGCGGTGAGGAGAATCAAGCGGACGCAAACAGCCGAGCCTTCGTAGCTCTTGTGGCTGGTGCTCTGGCTGCCGCCGCCGAAGCTGCAACCCCAGGCGTAAGAGGCGTCTTCCTGTTCGCTGGTCCAGTGCCACAAGGGCTTCAGATGGCTCTTGACGTTGGCGAACAGTAGGGCGGCAATGGGGCGGCTGGGCAGCTCACCGCCTTGCTTTTCTGCCCAGTTCATGGCTTTCTTCCAGGTGACCTTTTCAGCCTGCTCAGGCAGCAAAATCACGGCGCTGTGGGTACCGCTTTTGATGGTGGTGATGCAGGCGAAGACGCCGCCGTCCAGCGATTCGCCTAGGGCGGGCAGGCTGCTGAATGGGATGGATTTGGCTGTAGTGGACATGCTCAGGCTTTCAAGTGAGTTGAAGGGAAGGGAAGAACGCGGCCGTCGCGGTAGTGCAGACGGTCGCCAATGCGGGACGGGCAGTCCAGGGCTTTGAGGCTGCCAGGACGTGGGGGTGCGGGCTTCAGATCCGCAGAACTGGCGATGCAGTGCGGCGGGCTGCGGGTCAGCAGGCGCGGATCTCCGCAGCCTGGTGCGATCATTTCGTAGGCCTCAAGCAGGCGGCCCTTGGTGCGTTCGTCGTAGTTGCTCATACTGCGCGCCCTTCCAGTTCCATGAAGCGGTGCATGAACATGAGATATGCAGAATCAGAAGCTAGGGGCGGATAGACAGATCCCACACTAGGATCAATGCCCTGGATAAGAGCCCAGTCCTCGCCACTGCAGGGCATGAGGTCGCGCTTTTCCGTGGCCAGCATCTTCAAGTCGGCGTCCTTGACGCACTGGGCCTGTTTTACTGGAAGGCAAAACCGACGGCGAATGGCTTGGTCCACGCGCTCTTCTATGGCGCGGTATTCGGGCAGCAAGGCCTTGAGCGGGCTGGACACATCGCCAACGTAAGCCTCGGCTGCGTCGTGAAGCAATGCCTCCAGCGCGTAGATGCTGGGCACCAAGTGGCTGGTCAGCACGCTGTGTTCGGCCACGCTGTAGAACGCCCTGGTGTGGCCGGTGAAACGGCAGATATGGCTCAGAGCATGGGCAATGTCTTCGATCACTATCGTGTCGGGATCGGGCTGCAGCAAGTTGAAGCTGATGCCGCTGGCGGTCAAGATGGTTGGGCTCACAAATCGCTCCCACCAATGGTGCGACGATGCAGTTCGCTTGGCTTTATCTGCCGGTCAATGACACCGGGCAACGCCGACAGCCCATAGTCCTTGCGGGTGCGGCGGATAACCTCCAGCGCTGCGGCCTGGGCTGGGCTGCAGGGTGAGCCGACGGCGGGATGGAAGTCTGTTCGAACTGCCACTTCGCCGGTGGGCGTGTCGGTCAGGATGATGGTGATGGATGGCATTACGCTGCTTGCTCCTGCGGGTGGATGTGAATGTGGGTGGCATTGCGGGCAATCAGGCGCATACCCACCAGCGGGGCCTGCACGGTGACGCGGACGCCTTTTTTGAGTCGTTTGGATGCGGCCTGGCACTGGGGAAATTGCCCAAGCGGAAAGAACTGCTCCACCAACAGGTGGGTGCAAATGGCGTTGTCCAACTCGATTTCTAAGCAAAGCGTGGGGACAGCATTGCCTTCGATGTCAAGCACCGTAGTGCGGGTCTCGGCGCCGTGGAGCAGCGTGCCGGTGTACTCTGCATCGGGCCAGTTTGGGCGAGTGAAATGTGCAGACGTTTGCATCATGGATTCCACCGCCAAAAGATCAGACAAGCCAGAACACTGGCAGCCAAAATAATCAGCGCAGCCTGAGCAAACGAAACGGCCCAAAGCTTGATGTCTTCCACCAGACTATCGACCGGGCTTAGCTCTTCCACCTCATGTAACTCAGGCGCTTCCTGGGGCACGCTGCGTGCCATGCAGCCCGGTCCGCCATGGCACTCACCAAAAGCATTGCAGCAGCTCATAGGACCCCCTTGCCGTCTAGCAAGCAGCTGGCGGACATAAGGAGCACAATGATCAGGCCCAACAACCGGTTGATAAAGCGGTGGACTGTCATGCGGCCACCATCCGTGCGCTGATACGGGCATCAACGCCAAAGCGCTCTTGGGCATCTGCGATTGCGTCGAACGTGCTGGGGAATAGGCTGGTGTAGATCGTGCCGTTGACTTTGACGCGGCAGCGGATCAGGAGCTGCTGCAGGGTCGCGGCGTTGGCGGCCGGCATGGCAGCGATCCGCTCATTGATGGGGGTTGCGATCATGCTGCACGCTCCAGACGAATCAGCAGATCACCGGGCATCACTTGTTTAGCAAGCGGCTCGCCAAGATGCTCAACAATCAAAACGTCGGGACGCGTCTTCTCGGTCGAATATGGCTGTCGGAACCCATGGTCACGAATAGGCTGAATGTCGGTGTTCCAGCCTGGTTCGTGCAGACCCCGTTCGGTGAGGTTTTCGCAACTTATGCCACGCTTCGCATACCCGGCCCTTATGACCCGTGCCAGCGTAGACTTGCCGCAGCCCTGTGGGCCAATGATGTGGAGTACTACCGATGACGAACGACGAAATTGAGACCCGGATTGCCCGATTGGAGACGCGCCTTGTTGCAACACAGGTGTTAATCCATACACTGTTGCCAGCCACTGTCCCAGCTGCAAGGAATCAGATTCTGAAACAATTTGGTCAGTGGTGCGCTGCCACGGAAACGGATCTGAAAACGCAGGGGGCGAGTGCCGCCGAGCAGAACTGGCATCTGGGCGAGCTGGCGAAGATGTATCAGGCGCTGGAGGGCGTCTTGAAACTCGTTGAATCCGCGGAAGCCAAGCAAAAAAGCTAGACAGCGATTTCATGCAGCACCGCCTTGCTGACCATGTGGTACGCCGTCCTGAATAGCAGTTTCAATTGTGCGGACAAGCGTAAGAAACTCGGGGAACATGCTGGCATCTTCAAGCAAATCACAGCCCTGCCAAAAGTCAAACCATTGGTTATCAGTCAGCCTTCTGGATTTTTTGGCGCAGTCGGGGCAGGCAGTGAGTCCGGTCGCTGGGGGCTGCCGCACAGTACCCCGGCCTTTGCATGTTACGCAGCGTGATCGCTCCGTGTTCTCCAACTCTGGCTCTTCAAACCAGCCCTTTTGGGAATTGCCCTGAGCGTCGGTATAGGCGATTTGATAGCTGGGAACGCTGCTGTAGGCGTACTCAGCCCGGCCGATGCAGTCGCCAGTGTGGCCAGTACGCTTTATGCGCAGGACCTGGTTCAGGAAAAACTTCACTTTTCACTCCATTCCCACCGGATGCAGCGGGCACGGAATGAATTACACCAAAATGAGACATTAGAGTCAACACCAAATTGTGACATTGATGTAAAAAAAACCAAAATCGGTTTATGAGACCGGTTTTGGCTGTGTCAGGGCGTCTGTGGCAACTGCTCAGTAGTGCTGCTTGTAGAACTCTAGTGCAAGGGCCTCGCACACTGCATCCGGAATGGGTTGGTCGATGTGCAACGCACTGTGCGACAGGTTCTTGGGGGAGGATGCATACACAATGCGCACCGGCTTGTTGCTGTGTTTTGCCAGAGTCTTCACCTTGGCAACTTGAGCCACACCAAACCTGGCTTTCTTGGCTGGCAGCACGGACCGGACGCTGGCTATGCATGCAGTGACATTGTCAGCGTGCGCCTGCTCATAGTATTCCAGCCAGTTCACAGACAAATAGTCCTCTCCATCGCGCAACTCAAATGCGGCAGGCAGGAAACCCAGCACATTGTCGTTTTCATCACGCTCAAGTCTGACCCAGGAGACATGTCGCATCACGTGCTGCTCATCGGGCAGCGACTCGCCGCGTTTAAGCACAACCAAGCCAAGTGGAGCAATTGAATTGGATCAACGCCTGCTTCAGGTTTCCAACGTTGGCTTGCGCAGAAAAAGGCACCGGTTCTTGGTCAATAAAACGGGTGCCAATCACCTTGACCCGGCCGTCCGGTGCAAACTCAAGCGAAATGCGGTCACTGTTTCCAGACCTCCAGGCAGCAATCAAATTGCCGCTGTGTGACACCCCCAGTCCAGGGCGTGCAGTGGGCATCAGATCGCAAATGGCCTTTAAAAAGGTATCGAAAGACCGCTTTTGCAGCGGCTTGTCATCTGGATCCCACTCTTCTGGGTCAAGCAGGTTGTCCAGCTGGTAAAACAACTTGTCTCGCCAACCTTGGCGCAGGTACATTGAGACGTGAGAGATGAGGATTTTTGCACTCGCCTTTGCATCAAACAATGCTTCGTCGAGCGTCGGCTGTGACGCCTTGGGACGCAGTAGGTCAGACGAAGAGTAGGTTTGGTTGCGCATGGTGGACAGCACACGATTGTACGCAGCAGCGCTCTCCAGGCCAATCATGGACGTTTGGCTGGGGGCTAATGGCTCCAACCGCCAGGGGGCTGGTTTGTTGATCCAAAAAGGTTGACCAGCTGGTTGCGCAACCGCGCTGGATGGCTGGTACATCAAAGCTCGAGTGGCGATGGTTTCAAGGGTTGGCATGATCAAAAATCTCCTGTCTGGCACGTTGAGTGATGCAGGCCTCGAATATGCGATTCTTTTCGCTTCGCATATTCTGCAGCAGTTCCATCAATCCCTTGTCGTTCATGGGCAGATCGGCAGTTTTGTAAACGTCAATATCCACAATAAATGATGCGTGCCCCAAGGTGGGCGATTCCACGGGGGTTGTGGTGATGGTGGCTTGTGCGTTGATTTTTTCAAGATGAAAGGTGGTTTGCATCATGTAGGCCACGATGGGCCCCAATTCATCCGGAACCCGTGGGTACAGATTCAGATACAGCTCATGCTCCACCAAATTTCCGGTGACAACAATGTCCACGCGGTTGATGTAACGCAGGCCTACGCGGGCGATGGGCCTATAGGTTCCTGGGCGTTTGTACATTGCCCAATCACGCTTCATCCGCTCTAGGATGTGATCCCAACCTTTGTACGGCGCCAAGTGTGAGAGAAGGATCGCATTGGGCATCAGCACCACGATCTCGTCCATGCTGTCGCTCATGCGTTTGTGTCCGGTGATTCGCTGTTCCTGCATGCCGCTGGGCACCAGTGCATTTGCTCCCGCGTTGGCGGTTATTACAACGTTGACGTGGCTGTTCTCCTTATGCACGGGGTAGTGCTTGGCAAACCGGCGGTCCGCAGTTGCCAGAATCGACTCTTTGACGGCATCAGCAAAATTGATTCCGATGATGGCCTCAATGATGGGCGGCCGGAGGTAGATCGGTTGAGTGTGAGGTGCGGTAGACATGAATTCCACTAAAGTTTGGAGCCCATCCAGATGGCGCGTCCAATGATTGTTATCGGTTCGCCATCATCAATGGGCAAGTCCGCAAATTCCCGGTTGTCGGAGCGGGCTACCCAGTGGCCCGCCACCCGCACCAGACGCTTCACAATCAGGCCCTCACTGGGGCGGGCCATGGCAAAAATCTGGTTCTCGGCAGGCTCCCTGTTACTGGTGCTGACCAGCAGCACGGCGCCATCCCTGATGGTGGGCTCCATGCTGGCCCCACGCACATCTACCACGCGCGCACTTCCGGCCTGCACCCCACAGCCGCGCAAAAACGAACGCGAGAACTTCAGGTGCCCTATCACGTCTTCAATGTGCGGTTGGGTTCCGTTCCCCGCAGCTAGAACCACGTTGACGCGTGGAACTTCAAGGTAATCAGCTTCGAAATTGCCCGCCAGCCCAAGCCTTCCTAATTCAAGCTTGTCCTCGATCTCGTAAGCAAGATCGGTCGAGATAGGCTTAACGCCGGTTAGTCGATCGCTCCAAAACGATGAACTTCTTCCAAGAATATTCATCAATTGAGAAGGCGAGCCACGGCTTGGGTCTTTCTTGCTGACCCAGCCACGCTTCACGCATTCATTGTTCAGATTAATGCGATAGGTTTCTGAAAGTTCGCTCATAGTGCGCACTACATCAAACTAATGTCGCAAATTGGTGTTGACTTTGGATGTCTCAAAATGGTGTAATTGCGCCCATGAGCCTCAAACATTACCTCTCTGGCATGGATGCACAAGCGCGCGAGCGGTTCGCATCTGACTGCAAAACTACGCTGGGTCACCTGCGCAACGTCATGTATGGCTACCGCCCGTGTTCGGCCGAACTGGCTTCTGCCATTGAGCGCGTCAGCCATGGCGCAGTAACGCGCAAAGCCATGCGCCCGTGCGATTGGAGTGATGTATGGCCGGAGTTGGCCAAAGTGGCCGAAGGGCAGGGTGCCTGAGATGACCACAGCCGAATTTGAAGCTCTGGTAGACGCTGTGGCCGAGGCCATCATCAAGAAACGCAGGGCGGTCTGGCAGCCCCGCGACCGGGAAAAAGAGGCATACCGCCAGGCTGTGCGATCAGGCTTAACTGAAGTCAATAGCGCGAGCGGCACTTCCTCTTCTGTGATTAAGATTTTTAAGCAAAACGGCGATGCCATCGCCGCCGCGTTTAAGAGATCCGGGCCAGTAAATCTCTCCACTCGTCCCCAGCAGCCGCCCCTCGCAGCGCCTGCGCCACTTGCTGAGCCGGGAGCATTTGTATTTCTCGAAGATCCGCTGCCGAATCCAGGGCCACTGCAACATCTTCGAACGAAGTGGCGAGCAACGCTAACTCGATTCCGGTCTTTTTTGCCACAACGCGGGCGAGGTGCGTGATGCATAGCTGCTGGCCAGAAATGATTGCCGCAACTTCCCGCATCTGTATGTCTTTCATGAGTGCCCCTTTTAGTGACCTTGGTTGTGTGAGAACTCCATTGTGTGCTGATTGGGGCATTCACCTTACTGGAGGCGCCTGAATGGCCACCAGCTTCAAGTCCACCGAAGTGGCCAAAACCACGGTCACCTATGAGCTGAAGGAAGCCATGACCGCCAAGGCACACCTGGCCGGGTGCGACAACAGCGAGTACCTGCGCGACCTGATCTGTATGGATGTGCATGGTGTCACCTGGGGAGAGTACGTA
>Ga0316218_1004202_pt1 | contig 11174 bp, 14 predicted proteins | sample TBH18003metaG_FD_203634 | JGI IMG/M metagenome (GOLD analysis project Ga0316218, IMG submission 203634) | Freshwater microbial communities from Trout Bog Lake, Wisconsin, USA - TBH18003 | ecosystem: Environmental > Aquatic > Freshwater > Lake > Hypolimnion/Profundal zone | place: USA: Wisconsin... | reverse complement strand
CTCTGGACTCCACCCGGTGACCTTCGCTAGGTCCTCTGGTGTTGAAGTGGGTACTGCGGTGGTTGCCATTGGCAATGCGCTCGGGCTCGCAGCGGGGACTCCCACCGTGACCTCAGGAATCGTCTCGGCACTCGGACGATCGGTGACTGCATCGGATTCTTCGGGAGGCAGTTCTGAGACGCTGACCAACATGATCCAAACCGACGCTGCCATCAACCCCGGCAACTCCGGAGGCCCACTGCTCAACGCCCGTGGCGAGGTGATCGGAATGAATACCGCCGTTGCTGGTTCGACCTCTGATGGCACGAGCGCACAGAACATTGGCTTCGCGATTCCCTCAGACCACCTGACGACACTCATCACCCAGCTCGAGAAGCACGGGACCACTCCTGCACACGAGAAGGCGTTCCTCGGCGTCTACCTGATCTCCATGACGCCGCAGTTACAGCAGCAGTATGGCTTCACGGTGTCTGCTGGGGCCATCGTCACCGACGTCAATCCCGGAGGGCCGGCAGACAAAGCCGGCATTGTTCAAGGCGATGTCATCGTCAAGGCCAACGGCACGCCGACACCTACCGCTGATGCTCTCGGGAACATCATCGCTGCGCTGAAGCCCGGTGATCGCATTCGACTCACCGTCAACTCCAACGGACACGACCACGTGGTGGTGGCAACGCTCGGCGTCAAGTCCTAGGACTGCGGCACCGACCAGTCTCGGTTGGGATGGCGGGGCGGGGCGTTGACGGGTACCTTGGGCATCCACCCCGAAGCGACGATGTCCTCGAGCACGTGGGCCATGTTGTAGAGGTCCTCTTCATAGGAGAACTTGCCGTTTCCTGCGTAGATGAGTCGTGAGAACGCCGACTGCGTGAAGGGCGATCCGTCTGGTTTCGTGCCGGGGATGATCTGCGTCCACTTGACCACGACCTCGTTGCCCTCAATGGCGGTGAATTCAATGGGGAAGCGCCAGTCCTCCAGACCAACCATGGAGTCGAGCAACCAGTTCGCGATCACGTCCTTGCCCTCGAGGCGTCCCCAGGAGGCGTCGTAGTAGACCGCATCGTCGGTGTAGAGATCAGCGAGAACCGCGAAATCGGGTTGCGTGCCCTCATCAATTTGGTGGCGAAGCGCAACGTAGGTGTCGAGCGCTGCCTGGACTTCTTCACGAGGAAAGATCGTCATGTGCTCAACCTACCGTTGCGATACCGCCATCGACGGGCAAGATGACCCCGGTGACGTAACTGGCGGCCCGAGAAGCGAGGTAGATGGCGGTGCCGGCCATGTCATCGGGGCGACCAATCCGCTTGAGCGGCGCCGAACCAGCGATCTGCTCGCCGAACGCGTCGAGCGTGGCCGCCATCATCTTGGATTCGAACGGACCAGGGGCAATGGCGTTCACTGTGATCGTCGGAGCGAGTCGCTTGGCGAGGTGTCGGGTGAGTTGGTGGACCGCTGCCTTGGATGCTGAGTACGCGTAGGTCTCCATGATGGGCACGTGGATACCGTCGATGGATCCAATGTTGATGACACGCGCTGGGTTCTCAGCAGACCCAGCTGCCTCGAGGAGGGGACGGAGGTAGCGAGTGAGGTGGAAGATTCCCTTCACGTTCACGCTGAGCACTCGCTCCCACGCTGCTTCGTCGTAGTCGTCCATCGGTGCGCCCCACGTCGCACCAGCGTTATTCACCAAGATGTCGAGGTGGTGCTCACGAGCGCTGAGTGCTGCAGCGAGCTCGGCGCAACCGGCATCAGTCGACAGGTCTGCTGGGAGCGAGATGCAGGTGCCGATCGCGGACAGCTCCTCAGCGACGGCATTGCAGACGTCAGCCTTGCGACTCGAGATGTAGACCGTGGCGCCTGCTTCGACGTACCCACGGGCAATCATGAGTCCGATCCCTCGGGAGCCTCCAGTGACTAGTGCGACTTTTCCTGCAATATCGAACAACCCTGCCATGGAGGCCTCCCTTGTCACTCGGGAGATTAGGCCAGTCGCCCAGGTCTCACCGAATCTTCATCGAACTCTCGCATCGTTCTTACCTTGCTGCACCACAATTGAGGAACGGAAGGAGCGCCATGAAGCGAGCATCGGCCCAACAGAAGAAGAAGGCGGCACTACGGCGGAGGGATCTCGGATTCCGAAACCTCTCGATCGCCACGTCAACAGTCGCCGCAGCCGCAATCGTTGGGGTGGGGGGCCTCGCCTTCACGATCGAGCAGTCGGCGAGCGCTGCCGCAGCTGCCAAGACTGCAGCCATTGCCCAACAGCGTGCGGCCGCAGTTGCTGCAGCTCAGGCCCAAGCCGAAGCGCAGGCGCTCGCGCAGGCCCAGCAACAGGCAGCAAATGGGTACAGCCAGAACCCCTACGGATCCTCAAGCACCAGCCAGACACCGTCGTACTCCTACACCCCGCCGGTCTACTCAAGCGGTTCGTGACCCTTGTCGTCACAGAACCCGGAAACCCTCGAACGAGTCTCTCGGTCGCTCTGGAGCACGACGGCCGAGATTTTGATCGCTGGTGGTCGTGAAGGTGCCGAAGCGGTGATCGACGACGAACTCGAACGGTGCGCTGCCGCAGCGAGTCGCTTCGATCCATTTTCTGAGCTCTCAACGCTCAACACGGACGGCCAGACGACCACGATGTCGGACGACTTCGTTGACTACCTCCGAGCTGCAATTCTCGGCGTGCACCTCTCGGGTGGCCTCGTCGACCCTGCAGTCGGTGGAGCGCTCATAGCGCTCGGGTACGACCGCGATTTCTCCCAAATTGACGCCGGCTCTGGTTCCGAGCAACCACCAGTCCACACCTGGGCGAACGACGTCGTGATCGACCTCGACCGTCGAACCATTGCGCTCCACAACGGCGCACGCCTCGACCTCGGGGCCACGTCGAAGGCGCACTGCGCCGATCGGATTGCGCAACGACTCGTCCGAGAGGACCTCGCAACCGGCGCATGTGTCAGCCTCGGAGGCGATGTGGCAACCGCAGGGGTCGCACCCGCTCCGGGCTGGAGCATTGCGATCGTCGAGAGCGCACGAGAGCGGACATTGCTCAGCACGAACGACACCATCAGCGATGCAGAGGACCTGATGGTGATTGAAGGAGGCGGCGTCGCGACCTCCTCATCAATCGGCCGAGTGTGGCGCCGCAACGGTGCGACCATCCACCACCTCGTCGATCCTCGAACGGGCCGCTCAGCGGCAACACCATGGGCGTTGGTGAGCGTGCACGCTGCGAACTGCCTCGAGGCAAACATCGCGGCAACTGCCGCCCACCTCGAGGGAACGGATGCGCCCGAGCTCCTCGCAGCGCGCGGACTCGGTGCTCGCCTCCGTGACCACAGCGGCACCACCATTGCCGTTGGCACGTGGCCGAGGAGGGCGGCATGATCGGCGCAACCTCTCCGTGGCTCTGGTACATCACCCGCTCAACGGCTGCTGTCGGTCTCGTGCTGCTCACTGCCAGTGCGATCCTCGGCATCATCACCAACGTCCGGCTCGGCTGGCATGCCTGGCCGCGATTCGCCTCGCAAGAGCTCCACAAGCGCGTCTCCATCATGGCCATGGTGTTCGTTGCCCTCCACGTCACCACCACCGTGCTGGACTCCTACGTCAATGTCCCCATCCTCTCAAGCGTCGTGCCGCTCACCTCTCCCTACAAGCGCCTCTCGGTCTCTCTCGGTGCAGCTGCGTTCGACCTACTCCTCGTGGTGCTGATCTCCTCGCTCATTCGAGATCGGATCAAGATCGAGTGGTGGCGAACGATCCACTACCTCGTCTACCTCTCGGCTCCCATCGCCGCGCTCCACGTCTTCCTCCTCGGTACCGATGTGAAGAAGGGATCGCACTGGCTGCTCGTGGTGTTGGCGATTTGCGTCATCGCAGCCTTGGGGGCGCTCACCCTTCGGGTGGTCCGTGCGCTCCGCCTGCGTGGTCACCTGACGACCCCTCCGAAGAAGGTTCGTCGATGAGCCAGGCCCCGAGCGAACTCCGCCTGCTCGCTGGAGCAAACGACGGACCAGGACTCGCTGCGCACCTCAACCGTTTCGGTCCGATGCCGACCGTTGAGGGCAAGCGCCCTGAACGCGTCGCACGGCTCCACGGCCTGATCGAATCCTCTGGCCTCCTCGGTCGAGGTGGCAGCGGTGTCCCGGCAGTATGGAAGTTCGACTTCTTGGCCAGGACCAACAAACCGGTGATCGTGGTCAACTGCATGGAAGGTGAACCCGCATCGTCCAAGGATGCCGTCCTCGCCACGAGGGCGCCGCACCTCGTCCTCGACGGTGCAGCGATCCTCGCAGAAATCCTCCACGCTGCACGAGTGGTGGTGGCCGTTGCCGACGATGCTGATCCCACGGCGAGCGCCTTCGCTGCGGCGATTGACGAGCGGCGCGACTGGCGAACGGCAGAGATCGAGCGACCCCCAGCCCGCTACATCGCCGGCGAAGAGTCGGCGCTCGTCAACTGGCTCCACCGGGGTGCATCGCTGCCAACGTTTCGACCAACGAAGCCGTCCTACGTCACCATTCGTGGGCGGGAAGCCCTCGTGCACAACGCTGAGACGCTCGCCCAACTGGCCCTGATCGCCAGATTCGGCGCATCGTGGTTCCGTGAGGCAGGCACCACGGCGCACCCTGGCACCAGCCTCGTGACGGTGCGTGGGGGAGTGCACCAACCCGGCGTCCTCGAGTGGAACCCAGGGGGCTCACTCGAGCGCTTGATCGACGCAGCTGGCGGCCTCACCGATGGCTTTGGTGGCGCACTCATTGGAGGGTATGGCGGGTCCTTCGTCGGACCACAGCACCTGCAGGCCACGATGAGCCACGAAGGGCTCTCTGCCCTCGGTGCGACGTTTGGACCTGGGATCGTGGTGGTGCTGCCCGCATCGCAGTGTCCCGTTGCAGAGATGGCGCGCCTCGTGCGCTACATGGCTGGAGAGAGTGCTGGTCAATGCGGCCCCTGTGCCTTCGGCCTCCCGGCGCTGGCCCGTGACCTCGAGCTCCTGGCATCAGCGAAGACGAGTCATGTTCGCGTCGACCAGCTCCACGCCCGGATGGCGGAGATCGACGGTCGGGGTGCCTGTCGGCATCCAGACGGTGTCGTCCGACTCCTTCGGTCCGGACTCGCGCACTTCGACCAGCACGTGGCCAGTCATCAGCAGCGCGGTGCCTGCGCCGCGGCCCAGCAACCGACCGTCTTTCCCTTTCCCGCCTCGAGGAGGCCACGATGAAGCGACTCGTCGTTGACCCCATTCGCTGCGACGCCTTCGGGTACTGCGCCGAACTCGCCCCAGAACTGATCCACCTCGACGAATGGGGTTACCCGGTGATTGAACGTGCGATCACCAAGGGTGACCGAGATCTCGTGACGATGATCATCAAGGCGTGCCCGCGGCGTGCACTCCTCCTCATTGAGGACTGAAGGCGCTCAGGCCGCGCTGTAGCGTGCTGCCATGACCCCGTGGTGGCGTGAGGCCGTTGTCTACCAGATCTACCCACGATCCTTCCTCGACACGAACGGGGATGGCGTTGGTGACCTCAACGGCATCACGGCGAAGTTGGACTACCTCGAGTGGCTCGGCGTGGATTGCCTGTGGTTGACGCCGATCTACCCATCGCCCATGGCGGACTTCAGCTACGACGTCGCCAACTACACCGACGTCGAACCGCTCTTCGGTGACCTCGCCATCTTCGACCACCTCCTCGCCGCAGCGCATGGTCGAGGGATGAAGGTCATCCTCGACTGGGTACCGAACCACACGTCGAGTCACCACCCTTGGTTCGTCGACGCCGTGTCGTCGCCGAGCTCTGCGTTCCGAGACTTCTACATCTGGAAGAAGGGTGGCGCAGACGGCACGCCACCGAATAACTGGGTGCGGGCGTGGGTGGATGCACCAGCATGGACCTACGACGACACCTCGGGGGAGTGGTACCTCCACTGCTTCTTAGCCGAGCAACCCGATCTCAACTGGGCGAATCCCGCAGTCCGAGCGGCAATGGCCGAGACGCTCCGATTCTGGCTCGATCGTGGCGTCGACGGCTTCCGTATGGACGTGATCCACCTCCTCGGCAAAGATCCAGCCTTCGCTGACGACGAGGAGGAGCTGAAGGGTCTCGGCCACGTCGTCCTCAACAACCGCCCCGAGACCCACCCCTACCTCCGAGAGATCCGCGAGGTGGTGAAGCACTACGACGGCGACCCTCTGATCGTCGGCGAGGTCTACCTCCTCGACCCCGTCCACGTTGCCGAGCACTACGGCAACGGCGATGAGCTCGACCTCGCGTTCAACTTCCAACCCCTGTTCACCCCTTGGCGAGCGCCAGCGTGGAAGGACACCATCACCGCTGCCTACGCCACCCACGACCCTCGTCACGCTTGGCCAACCTGGGTGCTCAACAACCACGACGCATCCCGGGTCGTGTCGCGCCTCAAGAGCATCGAGCGAGCCAAAGTTGCGGCTGTTCTGCTCTGCACACTTCGGGGCACGCCGTTCCTCTACCAAGGTGAAGAACTCGGCCTCGAGAACGCCGTTCTCGGCGATGGCGAGGTCATCGACCCCGGATTCCGCGACGGTGCACGAGCGCCCATGCCATGGGGGAGTGGTCCGGGTCACGGGTGGCCCGTTGCACCGTGGATGACCTTTCCTCCCAATGCAGCGACCACGAACGTCGAGGTCGAACGAGGTGAGCCAACCTCAATGCTGACGCTGTACCGCGATCTCATTGGCGTGCGCAAGGAGAGCACAGCCCTGCGCCGCGGTTCCTTCTCGTGGGTAGATGCTCCCTCAGAACTCCTCGTCTACCGCCGCAGCGAGGGGAATGACGTCCGTCTCATCGTGTGCAACTTCTCGCACGACTCCGTGGGGTTCTCCGTGGACGGTCGACTCGACTTCGCCACCGGTCGAGATCACCACGAGGGATTCGACGGCATCGTCCGAGGCGATGAAGCCCTCATCTTCTCCATTCCTGCGTGAGTGTCGTCCGACCTAGAGTGAAGCCGACCAAGGAGCGCCAATGTCCACTGTGCTGAAAACCGTTGAGAACAAGGTGATGACGATTCAGTTGAATCGTCCTGAGAAGAAGAACGCCCTCACGTCTGAGATGTATGGAGCCTTCTCCGATGCCTTGGAGCACGCAGCGGCGAGCGACGAGGTGCACGCAGTCGTCGTCACGGGCTCTGGGGATAGCTTCTGCGCCGGCAACGACCTGAGGGACTTCCTGTCGGGCCCTGCTGACATCACGGGACCCTCGCCGCAGGCTCGCCTGATCTCCAACTTCGTGACCTTCCCGAAGCCGTTCATCGCTGCCATCAACGGGGTCACCGTCGGCATTGGCGTGACCATGCTGCTGCACTGCGACCTCGTCTACGCCGCCCCGAATGCACGCCTCACAACCGCGTTCACCAACATCGGTGTCGTCCCTGAAGCGGGCTCCACTCGACTCCTGGCCCAGCGAGTCGGGGCGCTGCACGCCTCAGCGCTCATGTTGCTCGCCGACCTCATCAGCGCCCAAGAGGCGCAGCGCATCGGTCTCGTCAACGAGGTCGTCGACGATGTCCTCGAGTACGCCCAGAGCAAGGCTGCCCAACTCGCCGCGAAGTCACTCGACTCGATCGTGACCACCAAGGCGCTGCTCCGCAACGACCACGGAACGCTCGTGGATCAAATTCATCGCGAGAACGTCGAGTTCAGCCGCCTGCTCAAGTCCGACGCCTTCCAAGCAGCAGCGAGCAAACTCGTTCGCTAGGGGAGCGGCGCTCTCTTCCCTTACAGAATGGAGGGAAGCTGCCCTCCGGGGGCGGCAGTGGCGGACGTTGGGATGTCGATGGTGACTGGCTTGCCGAAGTTGTCGAGTTCGAAGGCGACTTGCTCGTCGACGCTCTGGCCCAAGATGCTCAAACTGACCGTCTCATGAATCGCCCGGATGTAGTGCGACTGGTTGTCGATGGCCATCGTCTCGTTGATCTGGATGCCTTTCAAGAAGATTGAGAGGAAGGCCTGGCCGAGGCCGGCACCCGCCGAACCCTTCATCTCGCCGGCGAGGAGCTTCTTCACATCAGCAGCCGAGACCGGGATGTCGTACGTGGTGCAGGCATGCCCACCGACGACGACCGAACCCGCCTTGGTGGCATGGCCCCAGGCTGCCTTCAGCGAGTCGTACGACGGCGTGAACGATGAACTCCCGCCAATCAAGTTCGAGATGGGGTTCGACGACGAGGCCAATGTCGAAGCTTTCAGCCAGGAGCCGTTCACGCCCTTGTGGAGGTAGATATCTGTGCCATCGGTGATCACCTCGATGGAAACTCCTGCACCGGTCATCGAGACTTGCGCTTGCTTGGCAGCTCGGTCCACTTTGCCAGTACCCGACAGCGCAATGCTCTTCGACTTGATGCCGGCAGAGGCAACGCTCACGTTGAGCGTGAAGGTTGAGGTCCCGGCAGCCTTGGTGGCCGCCACCGCGTCTTCGATGGCTTGCTTCGGCGACGCCGAGGAACCGGCATTGGCAACCCCGAGGACCAAGAGACCCGAGAGGGCGAGGCCGAGGAACAGCGCACCGAGGAGGCCCTTCCCACCGACGTTCTTGGCGTGCGGTTGCGCCTTTGCCGCTTCAGCGGCGCAGGTCAGGCACCGGCGGCGCTCCATGGTGTTGCCGCAGTTCGTACAGGTTGCCATCGGTGGACCTCCTCAAGGCTCCCGATGATCCTACAGACCCTCTCGTTCGATCACGGGAATCGGGGCGGCGTTCACCAGGAGGCCCAACGCCACCAACACGTTGAGTATCGGTGAAAGACCCTGTCCGAACAGCGCAACAGCCAGAACCAAGGCCGCTAATGCAACACACGACCAGCCAATCCCTTGAGAGAGAATCGAAAGTCGGGTCTTGATCGTGACCGCAGCGCAACCCAGTGCCAGCCCACAGGGAGCCACGGAGAAGAAACACGCCACCAGCCAGACGCCACCGTGGAGCCCGAGCAAGAAGGTGGCAACCCCAGACAGCGCCACGAGGTACAGAAGGTACATGAGCAGACTGGCCCGGCGTTGGAGCCTGGGCGCATCAAGGCGGAGGTCTGACATGTGCGCAGTCTTGCAAGGGGCAGTAACAATTCGGTGGATCATTGCGTCCATCAAGATCGAGCGCACGAGGAGAGACGCCAGATCAGCTCCTTCCATCAACTCCTTCCCCAGCGGAGACAGTGATCGGAAAGGTAACTACAAACCGGCACCATGGCGTAGCGACCCATTTCTTCGGATCCGGGTACGTCAAGCCCCTCTCAACCATCCATTCATTCCGCCTATAATGTTCATTATGATAGTTGTAGATCGCTACCCAGGTGAGCTAGCCCCGGCTCACACCTCCCCAGTCCTCGGTATCCCCGGCGGTAGGTTGATGGGGTGACCTCTGGAGATCGACCACTCGACGATCCGGCATTGGCTGAGCAGGACCGACCAACCTCACGGATCACCGTCGCTGAAATGACGCTGGTCTTCGCTGGTGGCGCACTCGGTTCGCTGGCTCGCTACGCCGTCCTCCCGCACCTCGCCCCGTCGCTGGCCAGCATTCCGTGGGCACTCCTCATCCTCAACACCGTCGGGTGCATCATCCTCGGCGCACTCCTTCCGTTCTTCGATGCCCATCCCCGCCACAGCCTGCGCCTCTTCACGACGACCGGCCTCCTCGGGGGCTGGACGACCTACTCCTCGGTGGCGCTCGTCGGTGCCGAGCTCATCCGAAACCACTGCACCGGTCGAGCAGTGGGCTTCCTCGCCCTCAGTCTGATCCTCGGGGTCGGTGGAGCGTGGCTCGGCGAGCAGGTATGGCTCCCCTGGCGGAGGTTCTCGTGATTGAGATCGGCGTGCTCATCCTTGGGGGAACAGGAGCGGTCCTGCGCTTCGCCAGCGACCGCCTGGTCGACCGCCATCTCGGATTCCGCTCCCTCTGGCCGATGGTGATCGTGAACCTGATCGGTTCGCTGGCGATTGGCATCGTGACGGGTCTCGCACTCGCTGGACACCTCACCACGGGGTCCTCCACCGTGCTGACTGCTGGCCTCTGTGGAGGGTTCACCACGTGGTCCACCGCTTCGGTGGACACGGTCACCCTCGTCCGGCGGCGACAGTGGTGGACTGGCGCTGCCCACGGCCTCGGCCTCCTCATCGTGGCCACCAGTGCATCGGGCCTGGGCCTGGTCCTCACTGGCGCCTAAGTCGGTCAGTTCTCCTCTGTTTACCGCTGCGCATGCGTAGGATCAGAGCAACGAAGGAGGTAGCCATGTCAACCCTGTTCCCCAATCCCCCCGGTGGCTCCCACGAGGACATCGAGGCCGAACGGCTCTACCGCAAGCAGCGCCTTGCCGCTGGGTTCCGGCTCTTCGGCAAGTTCGGTTTCGACGAGGGCGTGGCGGGCCACATCACCGCTCGTGACCCAGGGGATCCCACGCGATTTTGGGTGAACCCCTTCGGTATGCCCTTCTCCCATATTTCGGTGTCTGACCTCATCTGCGTCGACCACGAAGGCAACGTCGTCTACGGCGACGCGTTCGTCAACGGTGCTGCCTTCGCCATTCACTCCCAAGTCCACGAAGCTCGCCCTGACGTCGTCGCTGCAGCGCACAGCCACTCAACCTACGGCCGGGCATTCTCGACGCTCGGTAAGACCCTCGACCCCATCACCCAAGATGCCTGCGCCTTCTACAACGACCACGCACTGTTCGATGACTTCACCGGCGTGGTCTTAGACCTCGAAGAAGGGCGACGGATCGCGAGGACGGTCGGCACCAACAAGGCAGCCATTCTGCGCAACCACGGGCTGTTGACGGTCGGCCGCACCGTTGAATCTGCGGTGTGGTGGTTCATCACCATGGAGCGGACCTGTCAGGTGCAGCTCTTGGCCATGGCTGCCGGGCAGCCGATTTCGATCGATGACGCTTCCGCGAAGGCGGCCCACGACGTCGTTGGCACCGAGATCGCTGGGCAGTTCAGCTTCCAGTCGCTCTTCGATCAGATCATCAAGCTCCAGCCTGACCTCCTCGACTGAGGTCAGGCCACTCCCCTTCTAGGGCTGGGGGCGAGCGTCGAACGTCTGAATGAGCTGTCGCGCCGCGAGCGCTTCATCGACCCGACCAACCGGTGACGTCCGTGGCGCTGCGTGCAGCGAATCAGGATCGATCAACGCCTCAGC